>Ga0194116_10000103_pt1 | contig 169773 bp, 146 predicted proteins | sample TA2MahsurfametaG_4_FD_148617 | JGI IMG/M metagenome (GOLD analysis project Ga0194116, IMG submission 148617) | Freshwater microbial communities from Lake Tanganyika, Tanzania - TA2015008 Mahale S9 surface | ecosystem: Environmental > Aquatic > Freshwater > Lake | place: Tanzania: Lake...
AAGGCTTGCTGCAACCCTTGATGCAAATGAGTCCCCCATGCAAGTCAACACAGGCAAACCGACCAACAACGCATCACTCGCTGTCGTGTGTGCATTGCAGGGAAGCGTATCCAAAAAGAGATCAGCAGCGCGTTGCCTCGCTAGGTGCTCCGTTGCAGAAGTCCTCTTTGCAAAAACAATACGCTCTGGAGCTACTCCCCGTTTTATAGCTTCAGTGCGCAAATTCTTTTCTACTAACTCGTTATCCTTAAGCAGCCATATAACGCTGCCTGGAACTTGCTTGAGTAGCCGCATCCAGACGTCGAAAACTTCGGGTGTGATCTTGTAGTTGTTGTTGAAGCAGCAGAATACAAACCCATCCCGCGGAAGTCCATGCTTTGCTCGGCTCACACGTTTCTTGGGGACTTCCTTTGTGTCGTCATTTACTTGGTAGCTGTAAGGAAGGTAGATCACTTTTTCCGTGTAAAACTTCCTCAGGTGGGGCGGAATAAGTGTGCGATCGGCTATCACGTAGTCCATAGAGGAGCAGCCGGTAGTTCCAGGAAATCCCAGATAGCTGATTTGAATTGGCGCTGGGCGCAACTGAAAAATACCAATTCGATGGTCTAACGTATACCCCTTTAAGTCTACTGCGATATCAATTTCCAATTCCCTTGCTTTTTTGACCACACTCATGTCGTCCATGGCCCGGATATCAATCCAATGGTCGAATGATTTATGTAGCCTCTGAAACATTTCGTCTTTTCTGTCCGGGCCAAATGAAAAAGCGTATATTTCAAACCGCTCTTTGTCATGCAGCTCAAACATTCGCGCCGCCAGCAGAGCAGTTGCGTGAAAGTAGAAATCTGCAGAGAAGTACCCAATTTTAATTCTCTTGTGAATCGGCGGTTTTGGTGGTGACTCGACCTTGATCAAAGGTTTTTCTAGTCTCCTTGCCCATCTCCGCGCGATCTTATGGTGAAGGCTCGCATCTTTCGAGAACGCGACATAGCGGAATGGGTCGCATGCTGCGCCGCCTTTGTGCTTAGACACGAGCGTGTTCACCCTTTCAGTGGCGTCGGACCAGTCACAGATGTAGAATTGCATGAACGCCATTCTGGCTCTGACATTTGGGTAATCGGGGTCTAAGCGCATTACCTCCTTGCAGCATCGGACAGCGTCTTCATGCTTCTGAAGAATCTCATATGAACCCGCCATGTTTGACCAGGCTTCAACTTGCTTTGGATTTTGCTCGACTGCCTTTTCAAATGCATCAATTGCTGCAACGTGGTGCTTGATGCCGGCGAGAGCAACACCCAGTACATTCATTACTTTTGGGTGATTGGGGTTTATTTGAATTACGTTGTTACAGGCTTCTATTGCTTGAAGAAATTGACCGTTCAGGTTATATAGCACTGCTTTATTAAAGAATGCCTCAAAAAACTTGGGGTTACATGCCACCGCGGCATCATAGAGTTCCTGCGCCTCTTCTTGCATATGTTTTGCTGTATATGCATTGCCGCAGTTGCTATAGGTTGCTGCATGGTAGGGTAAGCAAGATGATGACTGCCCATATGCCTCGATTGCCTCGTCCCAGAGTTTCTGCTCAAGCAGTGCATTCCCCAGATTAAACCAGGCTAGGCCATAATTGGGTTGCAACGCCAAGGCTCTGCGGAATGCAAACACGGCCTCTGATGTTCGCTTCTGATTGCACAAGGCATTTCCGAGTCCATAGAAAGCTTCGGCGTTATCTGGGTATAACTGAATAAGCTCCTGGAAAACTTCCTCCGCAGCAGTGTGTTTCCCGATCTTGTCCAAGGCCAGCGCGCGGTTTTGAATAGGGTCACCGAACCGCGGGTCAATTTGACTTGACTTTGTATAAGCCGCTATCGCCTCTTCGAGACGGCTCATGCCATCCAGCGCTACTCCCAAGTTGTTTAGGGCAACAGCGTCGTTGGGGTAAACCGCCAGAATCTTCTCAGTCACCTGCACGCAGTCTTCAAACTCGGACTGCATCAGGTGCGCTTGTGCCAAGACGTGCAGGGCCTCAAAGTGTGCGGGGCTGGCAATTAGGGCCCGGTGGCACAGTTCAATGCACACTCCAAGGGAGGCGGCCTCGAGATTGCGTAAGGCAGCGACCACCAAGGTGTCTACCTCCTGGCTCTGCGTGAGCGTGTAGCCCACGAGCGAGCGGCGGTCCGACTGGGGAACCGCGGTGAAAGCTTGAGCAGGTTGGTCGTGCGTTATGGATGGCATGTCCGTGGGTCCGAATTGTGTGTGGCTTGGGTGCTGGCGGAGAGTTGCCGGAACGCTGCTGCCCTTTCGCCCTGGCCGCAGTGCTCATAGATGACGGCTAAGTTGTGTGCGGCCAAGAAGCTCCCACGGCCGACCACGCGCGATTCCGCATGGGGTTGTTCTCCGATTTCAAGGCAGCGTAGCCAGGAGGCCTCTGCAGCAGGTAACCACGTATCCAGAGCTCGGCCGGGGTCTTGAGTGGCTGCAGTTAGGCACAGGTCACCAAATGTGAAGTGGATGTCAGCTGAATCTGGCCAGGATTGAAGTGCCTTGAGTCCTTCAGCCAGTGCATCTTCCATCCGTCCTGCCTGGCTCATTGCAAACAGATAGCGGGTGTGCAGAGACATGGCGAAGGGCGCTTGATTGGAAGCCAACTGCTGCGCTCGCTCGTAATGGGTGCAGGCCTTGGCCCAGTCTTGGGCAATCTCGGCTTGAACAGCCACTTGAAAGTGCAAGTAGGCGTTATGCGGGTCTTCGGCAAGTGACTGCATCAGCAGCGCGGTGTTGCGCGCGTTCTTGTCACGGGCGCGTTCTTTCTGATACCCGTCGTGGAACACCGTGAAATGGAGCTGTTGGTCTGCCCCTACGGTGATGGGCTGCTCGTGAATACGCCCGCGGTAGCGCGCACCTCGGGGCAATAAGCGTGGGATCCAAGCTTCGGCAGCTTCTTGCCGGTTGCCAATTTCAAAGTCACTGCGGATACAAATCGCCCCGGCGTTTATTGAGGAAACCGTGTGGTTCAGAAGCGCTTCACGGCTTGCGCCTGGGGCGACCCACTCATCGGCATCCAGCACCAAACTCCAATCGGCATTCGCCAGGCTCAATGCTTGGTTCCTGGCGTCATCGAATCGGCCGTTCCAAGGCCATTGGCGAACTTCTGCGCCAGCAGACCGGGCTAGATGGGGGGTGTCGTCTTGGGAGCCTGTATCCAAAACCAGCATGCGGTCGACGAACGGCGCGGCGCTTTCAAGGCAGCGCTGGATGCAGCGTGCTTCGTCTCGCGCGATGACAACGAGGCAGATGTCGCTCATGGCGCTGGCTCGCTGTTAGTGTGGGGTTGCGGTTGGGCTTGGCCTAGGACTGGGATGGCCAAGCGGCGCTTAGCCCTGCAGCAGCTTCAATACGGTCTGCGGCTGCGAGTTCGCCTGTGCCAGAACGGCCATGCTGGCCTGCTGGATGATTTGTGTCCGCGCCAGTTCTGCAGTGGCCTGCGCGTAGTCGGTGTCCAAAATGCGGCTGCGCGACTCAGCTAGGTTTTGCGTGATGTTGGTCAGGTTATCGGCGGCGCTGGTCAAGCGGCTGACCGTGGCGCCAAGCATGGCGCGTGCTGAGTTGATGGTGTTCAGGCCGGTATCAAGCTGACCCATGGCGGCTGAAGCGTTTGCCAGGGTTGTGATGCTAGCCGCGGTGTAGCCGCCGTCCAGGCCCGCGGAAGTGACCGTCACGGTTTGAGTGCCACTGTCGGTACCGACCTGGATAGCGAATGTCTGAGAAGCCGTGCTTAAAATCGACATCCCGTTCCAGCGAGTGTCCCGAATGGTGCTGGCGATCTGGGATTGGAGTTGCGTGAACTCCGTGTTTAGGAAGTCGCGCTGCGAATTCGAAATGGTGCCGGTGTTGGCCTGAACGGCGAGTTCTCGCATGCGTTGCATCATGTTCGAGATCTCGATCATGGCACCTTCGGCCGTCTGTGCCAGCGAAATGCCGTCATTGGCATTTTTAACCGCCATGCCCATGCCCCGAATCTGGGAAGTCATATTTTCTGTCACAGCCAAACCGGCTGCATTGTCTTTGGCGCTGTTGATTTGCTTGCCGGTAGACAACCGTTCCATGGCATTAGCCATTTGGCGGGTGTTCACCTTGATTGCGTTCTGAACAGTCAGCGACTGGACGTTGGTGTTGATGACGGGCATGTCGGTTTCCTCTTGGAGTGGCAGCTCACACCAGGGATGAGAGCTGCTGCGGTTCCTGTTGTATCGACCTATTACGGCTGTAGCGTTGCAATGTTTGTGCCAGGTGAGTTTTTAAGGCGTTGGGTTGGGGCGGCTAGCCTTCAAGAGCATTCAGCGGCAACAAAGCACCCTGTTCGCCGGGGCTTGCCGGTGGCAAGCGTTTGCCGCAAAGGCGGATCACAGCTCAGGCTTGATCATCAGGGTCAGCTCGGCCTGTAACTCCGCGGAGTTTGGATACCGGAACAGCCCGTCCTCCAGAATGGATGCAGCTGCGTTGTCGTCACCCAAGCAGCGCTGGCAACGGGCCAACAACCAGTAGGTGGTAGCCGGCGTTTGCTCGCCCTGTACGCCCTGTAATTCGCTCAGCAGTTCATAAGACTCGTCCCAATCGCCACGAGACATTGCCAGCAGAGCGCAAATGCCCAGCATGTCTTCGCTCTTCGGATGCAGGCTCAAGCCTGCGTCGCCCAGCGCTTGGGCCAAATCCAGCTGCTCTTGTTGCAGCAGCTTTTGGATGTCTAGGCGAATCTCGGCCGGTGTGCTGCGCTCAGCCAGGGTTTTCACAGACGGCGGAATTTGCATGGCACGGGCTTGACGGCCGGTGACAACGGTTTGGGTTTGTGCTCGCATGTGGGTTCCTTTGCAGTCAGTTGACAGTCCCGGCGAATTTTGGGCCGGGTTGAGGCCAATACTGCACAACTCGTGCCAGCCTTAATGGGGCAGCTGAATTGAAAAAGCCGGCTCGAGGCCGGCTTCTCAGTCGCAGTGCGCGCGGCAAGACCGCGGGCGCTAGGGGGAGGGGAGGGTGCCCGGCGTTACCGTCGCCCGCAGGCACCCTTCCAAAACAACTCGCCCGGGGAGTCCGTCTGTACCGGGTAAGGGCCTTGAGGGCCGCCATCGGTCTGGAAAACCGGCTCACCCTGACCCATGCGCCTGTTATACCAAGTGTCTTGGAGCACGGTCAGCGTCTTTTGGCTGCAGTCCAACTCCAACAGGGCCTTCTTCGAAAAGTATTGCCGCCCGCGTGCGGTGGCGTTGGCTTCCTTGAGATCGGTGATGGTGAAGATCTGAATGCGGCTGCCCGACGTCCGTGCGGTGGTGGGGTCGATGTACAGCGTACGGCCTTCGTACACGCCCACCCGTTCCCAGGGGCCGAGGGTAGCGTTGGTTTGGGCCTGGCTGGGCCCAACGAAGCTGGCTATCAACAGAGCCGCGGCTGGCGCCAGAGTCTTCATCAGCATGCTGCCTCCGTTCTGATACAGGTGCCCATCGAGCAGGAACTAGGGCATGCACAGGATGTGCCGGCAATAAATTGCCGGTGGTGGCGATGCTGCCCAACGCTCTAACGCACTGTATCCCGAACAGCGAGGTGCCGCCGTGGGTGGCTGGTTGCGGCAGCGGCGCTGTGAGTGGATACGGCCTATAAGCCGTCGAGGCCGGGTCTATGCCCTTAAAACAGCCCTTCGTTGGCCTGGATCATCTTCAGCGACGTTTTGTCTAGGTCATGGGCCTGCCTCAGTACAAGCAAGACTGCTGTTTCGAGGGTTTGACCCTTGATAAGTTCACCCGCCGCTAGGCTGTAGTCGGCCTGAACTGCCGTACTGCGTGAGGATGCCAAGTTGGCTGAGTGCACCGCTAATTGATCGGCGGCATGGGTCAGGCGATGCAGTGATGCACCCAGCGAAGCACGAGCAGCCAACACCTGTGCGATCTCGCGGTCGACCTGTGCCAAGGCCTTAACAGCGCCGGGCGCTGACGCGATGTCGGTGGTGTTCAGCGTCGGATTGATCTGCGGTGGAGCGACGATGTTATCGATGAACAGTCGCGCACCCGCCGCAGTGCCACCTGTGGCGTCGAAGGTACCCGCGATAAAGACAAACTTGTAATTGCCATCGACCGGTACGCTGGTCGTTACCGTGGCCCAGTTGGTGGTCATGGCACCACTTGCACCGGTGGCGTCAAGCAGTTTCACGGTTGAGCCGTTGCCAACATTCAATAAGTATGCATAAACGTCATAGGCATCTGCACCGCCTTGTGCCTTCCAGTCGAAGGAAACGCTGTCGCCGGCCTTCATCGGGACCGCGGTGTTGCTGATGAGCGAGGGGCCATGCACGATGCCGTATCCCGTCACTGAGATACCCGTTGATTGCATCTGCAGGCTTTTCGCGCCGCCCGCTGGGTTTGAACCGGCCCCGGTATTGGCTACGACCGTGGTGGAAAACTGCCCGCTGGACATGGCGACCGCATCACCGCCACTGGGGCCTGGCTTGGTGGTGTCCACCGGTGTCGGCCACCCGCCGATTTGATCAATGCCATCGAGCCTGACCCGGGAGTTATTCACCGTCCAGCCGTTTACCGAGGTGGCTCCAACGGTGGCGCTTTCGAAGTCTCCGTTAGGAAAGCCTACTTGGCTTCCATCCGCATACACCTGCGGGATCTTGATGGGAACGGTTTGGTTCGCATCCGCACCCGCTTGCACATCAAAAGTGGTCGGTGAAAGCTCACGCAGCAGGCGGTAGCCGTTCCACTTGGTCGTTTGAATCGCTGCCAGAACTTCCGACTGGCGCTCTTGATACTCTGCGCCCAGGTGACCCCGCTGCGTGTCATTGAGCGTACCGGTGGCCGCTTGCACCGCCAATTCCCGCATCCGTTGCAGCGACTGACCGATGGAGTCCAGTGCAGCCTCAGCCGTTTGGATCAGCGACAGCCCATCGTGGATATTGGAAACTGCCGTCATTACACCCTGGTACTGGGAAGTCATTACACGTCCCAGGTCTAGACGGGCCGCGTCATCGGCAGCCGAGTTCACGCGCTGACCGGAGGCCAAGACTTCTACAGTTCTGCCAATGGCGCGTTGGTTGGTGCGCAGGGTTTCCAGCGCCCGTAGGGCAGTGGGGTTAACTTGCATGATCTACACCTGTGGGTCTGCGAGCGAACCCTAGGTACGAGCAAAAACCAGACCACGGTTTCGGGGACGGTTCGGCGTCAAATCGGGATCAAATTGCGTACCATCTTGCTTGGCTGCACTGGGGTGGCAAGGTATTGCCGCCTGGCCGATTGGCGGCAGCCAGCCGCTTTCCGAGGTAAGCATGGTTTGCGCTGCTTCACTTCAACAGAGCCGAGTTTCCCCCGCAGGGCCAGGCGGGTAAGCGCAGGTGACTCATGGTGCTGGCCCTTTCGCGCCAGCTTCGAACCAGCGTTTGATGAGCTGTCGTTCGTCCTCGGTGATCTGCGAGGCGTTGTTCATCGGCATGGCTTTGAGCACCACGGTTTGCTGGTAGATGCTCTGGGCCTGCGCCAAGATGAGTGCCGCCTCGTGCAGGGCCACGTTCTTGGTGGCGACTTGCGCGTTGTGGCACGACACGCATCGTTGTTGCATCACCGCTTGCACTTGGGCGAAGCCGTCTGCCGCAGCGGCAGGCGAGCCGCTGGCTGCAGACCCTGCTTCAAGGCCCGCCGTGGCGGTGGGATTGGGGGTGAGTTCTGATGTGGGCTTGAGGCCGAGCGGGGCTGCCGGCAGGGCTGCTGGCTTAAGCGCCACCATCACCCCCAGCAGCAGCAGGGTGCCCGCCATCGCATATTCCCAAGGCACGCGCTTGCCCAAGGTGCGGGCCTTGTGCCGCGCCACAAAGGCGTGTCGAATCAGGGCGCCGGCCAACATCACCGCTACCAGTGTCACCCAATTGCTAGGGCCGCTGGTGAGCCAGCCATAGTGGTTGCTGAGCATGGTCAGCAACACCGGCAAGGTGAAGTAGGTGTTGTGCACGCTGCGCTGCTTGGCGCGCTGGCCGTGCACCGGGTCGGCCGGCTGGCCGGCCTTCATTTGCGCCAACACCGCGCGCTGGCCAGGGATGATCCAGAAGTACACATTGGCGCTCATGGCCGTGGCCATCATGGCGCCCACCAACAAGAAGGCCGCGCGGCCGGCAAACAGCTGGCATGCCAGCCAGGAAGCGAACACCACGATCAGGGCGACCGCCACGCCCACGAGGCGGTCGCCGCCGGCGCGTTGGCCGAAAAAGCGGCACACCGCGTCGTAGGCCATCCAGAAGAGCACCAGGAAACCCAAGGCGGCGCTGACTGCGGCGGCAGGAGTCCAGTCGTGCAGGTTCTTGTCGATGAGATAGACGCTGGCCTGGTACAGGTACATCACCGTGAACAGGACAAAGCCGGTGAGCCAGGTGGAGTAGCTTTCCCAGTAGAACCAGTGCAGGTTCTTGGGCAGCTGCGGCGGGGCCACCATGTATTTCTGCGGGTTGTAGAAGCCCCCGCCGTGTACCGCCCAAAGCTCGCCGTCCACCCCCTTGGCTTTCAATTCGGGTGCTTCGGGCTTGGTCAGCGCGTTGTCGAGAAAGACAAAGTAGAACGATGAGCCGATCCAGGCGATGCCCACAATCACGTGGGCCCAACGCAACAGCAGATTGGCCCAATCAAGCAGGTAGGCTTCCATGGCGGCTCGCATCCTTTAGAGGGTGGCGCAGCGGGTACAGCCGTGCTGCCAACCCCCTCACCACAGCGGGCTCTGTGAGGAGTGCTCGTCGCAACCCCAGGACAGGCTTGGGGGCTCCGCGGCGACGATCAGAAACTGTATACGATCCGAAGAACAGAAAATTTCGGGTTAACCCGAATCACCGGGCTCCAAGGCCTATGGGCCATCACGCCAGCTTGCTGGCCCGGGCCGCCGGGCGTGGCTCAAGACCCCCGGTAGGTGGAATAGGACCAGGGGCTGACCAGCAGTGGCACGTGGTACTTGGCGCTGGCCTCAGCGATCCCGAAATCCACGGGTACGGTGTCCAGAAAGGCCGGCTGCGGCAGCTGATGGCCTTTGGAGCGGAAGTACGCCGCCACATGAAAAACCATGCGGTAGCGGCCCGTGGCCATCGTGCTGGCATCCAACAGTGGTCCGCCGTCGTTTCGCCCGTCGGCGTTCAGGGTGAGGGTCTTGAGGGGGGTGAGCCCGCCGTCCTCATGGCGCCACAATTCAACCCGCATTCCCGCGGCAGGGCAGCCGTTCATCGTGTCCAGCACATGGGTGCTCAGCTGGCCCATGAGGTCTCCGTTCAGGGTTGCATTGAACACAAAAGTGTATACACTTCATGACGCCCGTCAAGCCCTAGTAGCCCCACGCACGCGCGCCGATCACCCCGTTTAGCCGACCTGCATGCCCATGACCGAGCCGTCTGCACGCTACCCCCGAGACCTGATCGGCTACGGCCGCACGCCGCCGCAGGCGCAGTGGCCAGGCGGGGCCCGGGTGGCGGTGCAGTTCGTGCTGAACTATGAAGAGGGCGGCGAGAGCTCGGTGCTGCACGGCGACGCGGGCAGCGAGCAGTTCTTGTCGGAAATGTTCAATCCGGCGGCCTTTCCCGCGCGGCACCTGAGCATGGAAGGCATCTACGAATACGGGTCGCGCGTGGGCGTGTGGCGCCTGCTGCGTGAGTTTGAGCGCCGCGGACTGCCGCTGACGGTGTTTGGTGTGGGCATGGCCCTGGAGCGGCACCCGGACCTGACCCGAGCCTTTGTGGAACTGGGGCACGAGGTGGCCTGCCACGGCTGGCGCTGGATTCACTACCAGAACATCGATGAAGCCACCGAGCGCGAACACCTGCAGCGTGGTGTGCGCGTTATCGAAACCCTCACCGGCCAAGCGCACGGGCAGGGCATCCATGCCGCGGGCTGGTACACCGGGCGCGACAGCCCCAACACCCGTCGCCTGGTGGCCGAGCATGGTGGCTTCGAATACGACAGCGACTATTACGGCGACGACTGGCCCTTTTGGCTGACGGTGCGCAAGGCCGATGGCAGCCATGTGCCGCAGCTGGTGGTGCCCTACACGCTGGACTGCAACGACATGCGCTTTGCGCTGCCGCAGGGCTATTCCCACGGTGACCAGTTCTTCCAGTACCTGCGCGATGCCTTTGATGTGCACTACGCAGAAGGTGCAGAACACCCAAGCATGATGAGCATTGGCATGCATTGCAGGCTTTTGGGCCGCCCGGGCCGTCTGCGCGCGCTGCAGCGCTTTTTGGACCACATCGGGTTGCACGACCGGGTGTGGGTAACCCGCCGCATCGACATCGCCCGGCACTGGCGCGCCACCCACCCCTATGACGCGGCCACCGCTTTTCAATGGGCCTAGAGCCCTGGCAAAAGCCCCTTGAAAATCGCCCGATGAACGCAGCACCGCCGGCCACCTTGAGCTTGTCAGCCTTGAACGCCGTAGACCGCACGGCGTTTGTGGCCTTGCTCGAGGGCATCTACGAGCACTCGCCTTGGATTGCCGAGCGCGCTCACGCGCAAGCGCCCTTCAAGAGCCTGGTGCACCTCAAGCAAGCCCTGGCCGACGTGGTGCGCCAGGCCAGCGAGGCCGAGCAGCTGGGCCTGATTCGGGCCCACCCGGAACTGGCCGGCAAGGCGATGGTGAGCAAGACCCTCACGGCGGAGTCCACCAGCGAGCAGGGCAAGGCCGGTCTAGCCGATTGCACGCCGCAAGAGTTTGAGCGTCTGCAGCAGCTCAACGCGCACTACAAGGCCAAGTTCGGCTTTCCCTTCATCTTGGCAGTGCGCGGCCCCCGCGGCTTGGGCTTGCCGCGCGCGGAAATCATCGCCACCTTTGCCCGGCGGCTGCAGCACCACCCCGATTTCGAGCGTGCGGAATGTCTGCGCAACATCCACCGCATCGCTGAGATTCGCCTGAACGACAAGTTTGGCCATGAGCCCCAACTGGGCAACCTGGTGTGGGATTGGGCCGAGCAGCTGGCCCAGCACAGCGAGCCGCCCTATGCAGAGCGCGGCGAGCTCACCGTGACCTATTTGACCGATGCGCACCGCGCCTGCGCGCAGCAACTGCTGCACTGGATGAAGGCCGACTGCGGCTTTGACAGCGTGGAAATTGACGCGGTGGGCAATGTGGTGGGCGTGTACCACGGCGCTTCCCCCACGGCGCTGCGCCTGATCACGGGTTCGCACTTCGACACGGTGCGCAACGGCGGCAAGTACGACGGGCGCTTGGGCATCCTCGTGCCCATGGCCTGCGTACGCGAATTGCGCCGCCAGGGCAAGCGCCTGCCCTTTGGCGTTGAGGTGGTGGGGTTTTCAGAGGAAGAGGGGCTGCGATACAAGGCGACCTTTTTGTCGTCCAGCGCCCTGACCGGCAGCTTTGACCCCGCGTGGCTAGAGCAGGCCGACAGCCAGGGCATCACTATGCGACAAGCCCTGCAGCAGGCGGGCCTGTGCGTGGACGACATCGCGCGGTTGGTGCGCAACCCGGCGCAGTACCTGGGATTTGTAGAGGTCCACGTTGAGCAAGGCCCTGTGCTCAACGAGATTGACCTGCCCCTGGGGGTGGTGACCTCGGTCAACGGCAGCGTGCGCTACTTGTGTGAAGTGGTGGGTATGGCCAGCCACGCGGGCACCACGCCCATGGACCGCAGGCGCGATGCAGCTGCGGCCGTGGCCGAACTGTTGCTGTTCGCCGAACGTCGCGCCGCCCAGGTGCCTGATGTGGTGGCCACCGTGGGGCAATTGGAAGTGCCCAGCGGCTCGATCAACGTGGTGCCGGGCCGATGCCGCTTCAGCCTGGACATCCGCGCCACCACCGATGGCGCGCGCGACGCCTGCGAGGCGGACATCTTGGCTGAGCTGCGCGCCATCTGTGAGCGCCGCCGCCTGCATCACACGCTGGAGCGCACCATGCGCGCGGCCGCCGCCCCCAGCCACCCGCAGTGGCAGCAACAATGGGAACGCGCGGTGCAGGCCTTGGGTTTGCCGGTGTTTCGCATGCCCAGTGGGGCCGGGCATGACGCCATGAAGATGCACGACATCTTGCCCCAGGCCATGTTGTTCGTGCGGGGCTTGAACAGTGGCATCAGCCACAACCCGCTGGAATCCAGCACCAACGACGACATCGAGCTGAGCGTGCAGGCCTTTATGCAGCTGATCCACCAATTGGAATCTGAAGGAATCTGAACACCGATGAGCGTGTTCTCTTACCATCAGCTCGATGCCTGGGTCGATGCCCACTTCGACGAAGAGCTGAGCTTTCTGCAGGCCCTGGTGCAGGTGCCCACCGACACGCCTCCGGGAAACAACGCGCCACATGCGCAACGCACCGCGCAGCTCTTGAAGGGCTTCGGACTGGAGTCAGAAGCCCATGAGGTGCCTGCCCAGGCGGTACAGGCCTGCGGCATGCAGTCGGTGACCAACCTGATCGTGCGCCGCCGCTATGGCCCGGGCCCGGTGGTAGCCCTCAACGCCCATGGCGACGTGGTGCCGCCGGGTGAAGGTTGGACGCACGACCCCTATGGTGGCAAGGTGGTGGACGGCCGCCTATACGGCCGAGCCGCTGCGGTGAGCAAGAGCGACTTTGCGTCTTACACCTTCGCCCTGCGCGCCTTGGAGGCGGTGGCGGGTGGTGCTAGGGGCGCAGCAGGTGCAGCAGGTGCAGCAGGTGCAGCAGGTTTAGCAGGTGCAGCAGATGCAGATGGAGCAGCCGCGCAGCGCCCTGCGCTCAAGGGCGGCGTTGAGCTGCTGTTCACCTACGACGAAGAATTCGGCGGAGAGTTGGGCCCGGGCTGGCTGCTGGAGCGGGGCTTGACCCAGCCCGACTATCTGGTGGCCGCTGGCTTTTCCTACCAAGTGGTCACGGCCCACAACGGCTGCCTGCAGATGGCAGTCACGGTGCACGGCAAGATGGCCCATGCCGCGATTCCGCACACGGGGGTGGATGCTTTGCAAGGCGCCACGCGCATCTTGCAGGCCTTGTACGAGCAAAACGAGCGCTACCGGGCCATCCGCTCTCAGGTGCCCGGCATCACCCATCCCTATCTGAATGTGGGCCGCATTGAAGGGGGTACCAACACCAATGTGGTTCCTGGCAAGGTGGTGCTCAAGTTGGACCGCCGCATGATCCCCGAAGAAAACCCGGCTGAGGTTGAAGCCGATGTGCGCCGTGTGATTGCGCAAGCGGCGGCCACGATGCCGGGCATCACGGTGGACATCAAGCGCCTGCTGCTGGCCCAGGCGTGGAAGCCCGACAGCCGTAATACGCCGCTGGTACAGGCCATTCAGCGCCATGGCCAGGCGGTGTTTGGCGAGCCCATCCCCACTTCGGGCACACCCCTGTACACCGATGTGCGTTTGTTCGGGGCCCGGGGCATTCCGGCGGTGATCTATGGAGCGGGCCCCCGCACGGTGCTGGAGTCCAATGCCAAGCGCGCCGACGAACACCTGGTGCTGGAGGACCTGAGAAAGGCCACAAAGGTGGTGGCGCGCACGCTTTTCGATATCCTTAAGGTATGAAGCGTCGATCCTTGATCTTGTCGGGCCTGGCTGCTGGTGTGGTTCCGGCCTGGGCTAACGTGCCGGCGTGCCCGGCCCTGCTCAAACACACCTTTAACCGCCTGCAGGACGAAAAGCCCCAGGCCCTGTGCCAATACACCGGCAAGGTGCTGTTGGTGGTCAACACCGCCAGCTATTGCGGCTTCACTGGGCAGTTCGAAGGCTTAGAGGCGCTCAACGCCAAGTACGCTGGGCGCGGGCTGGTGGTGCTCGGTTTCCCCTCAAGCGACTTCAAGCAAGAAGACGCGGATGCGAAGAAGACGGCGGAGGTGTGCTTCAACACCTATGGCGTGAAGTTCCCCATGTTCACCGACACCCGGGTCAAGGGCAATGGGGCCCATCCCCTGTTTGCAGAATTGGCGCGGCTCACCGGTTCCCAGCCGAGCTGGAACTTCCACAAGTACCTGGTGGGCCGTGACGGCAAGGCCATTGCCCACTTCGGCAGCATGACTGGCCCTGACAGCCGCAAGATGGTGTCGGCGATCGAGACGGCCTTGGCCGCCGCTCGCTGAGCCAAGGCTCAAGTTTGGGCGCCCCAGGCCGACCCAACCGGGAAGGCCTGTACAGGCTTGTATCGCCACGCCATGCCCAAAACCCCCCGCAAGCGCAAGAAAGCAGCAGAAGCCGCACCGGTTGAGGTGGCGTCGCTTGGGGTTGAGGCCGTGCCTGCGGCCGAGCCTGCACCGCAGCCGTCAACAGCGCCCGTCGATGCTTGCGCTGATGCTCCCGCTGACGCTCCTGGGTTCAAAGTCTGTAAAGCGTGTTTGCTCAAGCTTCCTCAGCGCGCAAAGTTTTGCAACGCCTGTGGTGAGCCGCAACTGCCGGGCTTGGAGCGACCGGTGTACCTGGCCCCGGTGCCCACCATGGTGGTCGAGGCCCCACCTCGGGTGCCGGCACAAACACCAGTGCCCACCGTGCCGCGCGTGGCACCGCCTCGTTCGATCGGGCCCACAGTGGTGCCCAGCTTGGCGGCTGGCCGGCCCATCCCCGCGAGCTTGCTGGCGCCAGGACTCACCCCTGAGCAGTTGCAAGCAGCCCTGGGCCCAGCACCGGTGTTTGCGCCCAGCCCGCCGGCCCCGCAGCCCGTGGCCCCTGAAGCCTTCACGCCCTTGTCAGAGCCAGCGCACGCGCCAAGCGCAGAGCCCAAGCCAAACCCTGAGCTCGGCGCTGATCCGGGCTCTGAGCTCGGCTCTGAACTGGGCTCCGCACCCAAAGGCCTGCACACAACGCCCCCGCCACCGTCGGCGCAATCGCAGCTGCAGGCGCTCTTTGATGTCGCAACACAAACGCGCATCCTGGCTTTGGCGACCAGCCGCGAGCTTACCCGCGAGCGCTTTGATCGCCTGATGGCGGGTTGGCGGCTCAAGCCCAAGCCGAGGGTCAAGGCCGTCGCCCCCAAGGCGGCGCCCAAGGACAAGGCTGAAAAGAAAGCCAAGGACAAGCCCGCCAAGGGCCATTGACGCGCACCATGTATTGCATCGACTGTGGACAGGCCCAACCGGTTAAAGACGCCCGGTTCTGCCCCTTCTGCGGGGTGGCGTTGGTGCGGCCGTCGGTTGACGAAGGCACGCCAGGCTCGGGCGGCGCCGAGCCACCCGGTGTGCCAAGCCCCCAGGGGGCCGAGGCTGAGCCAACGGCTGTTTCCGGCCATGCAGGTGCGCCCGGCGCTGCGCAAGCAGCAGCGGGCGACACCACGCGCAGCCCTTTGAACTATCCCTTGGCGGTCACCTTGGATCGGGCACGCTGGATTCCACTTAAAGGGAGGTCTGACGCCCTGCGAGGCCGCTTGCGGTGGGTACTGGGCGTGGCGCTGGTGTTGGCCGTGGTGCTGGCTGCTGCAGCCGCCTGGTGGTGGACACAACAGGAAGACAGCGTTGCCGAGGACGGCATTGAGGTAGAGCGGATTGGGGGTGAGCCTGCAGCGGCGAATCCGGCCGGGACACAGCCCGCTGAAGCAAAGCCCGCCGAAGCGGCTAAGCCATAGGCTTGGTGAGGTACACGCCTTCGCGGCCCACAATGGGCATGCGTGCAGGCATAAAGACCGTGCAGTCGTCGCATGGCGCGATGATGGCTTCAGGCCCATCGTGGCCGATCAGCTCGCCGCGCGCAAAGCTTTCAAAGCCTTTGAGGGGGCGAACAAAGCGGAAAGCCTCGTGTGCAATCACATGGGTGCGCAGCAGTTCGAAACGCCGATGTTCTGCGCTATTTGCGCGATCCGAAGCTGGGCCGTCCGCAGGTGCCGAAAGCAGGCCGAAGTGCGTTAAGAAAGCCTGTGTCACACGAATGGCGCGGTCGGCACTGGCTTGCAGAAAGTGTTGACCGCATTCCACCACCAGCGCTGCGCCGGCGTCACTCTCGGCCTGGCCATGTCGGCCATGCTGGATCAATGGACAGCCCGACCCCAGTCCCTTGGGCATGACCAAGTGAACCGTGGGCAGGGGCAGGGCCATAGCCACAGCCGCGTTGCGCGCAAAGTGGGGGTAGACCCAAAAGGGCAACACATCTTGGCTCGTGGAGTGGATGTCTAAGATGTGGTCGGCTGCCGCTACCACTGGCCGCAGTTGTCTGGCGCGGCGCAGCTCCACGCTGTCCTCAGAGCCCTCCAGCCACTCCGTTGACCAGATACGGTTGAGGTTATGGTCGATCTGCCGGCTCTTGAAGGGCTCTTGCGAGTCAAAGCTTTCGTAGGCGGCGACGTTGGCAAAGCTGATGGTCAAGGTGCCGCGCAGCGGGCGTACCTGAGTGTCCAGCAGGTGGCAGGCCGCCACCATGCCGCAGAACTCATTGCCATGGGTCAGTGCATTGATCAGCACATGGGGCCCGGGCTCACCGCTTTCAAAGCGGTGGACATAGTCCACGCCGGTGTTGCCGCGCCGGTAGGCACTCAGGTCGCGCGGCAGCACTTCCAGCGCCGGGGCGGGATGGGGATCGTTTGGGGGGGCGCTTGAGGTTGCGTTTGCGGGTGTACGGTTCATGGGCTCAAGGATATACCCGAGACCGCCCGTTCCCCAAGTGCTGCGCCCTGTGCATCTTTGAACATCAGGCCTGTTTTGTGGGCAGAATCGTCCCGGCTTCAATGGGATTCTTGATGAGACTCTGTGCACCCTTCCTCGTGCAATGGGCGCTAAGCGTATGCCTGGCAGCGCTGACCGTCAGCAACGCGATCGCGCAGCCGGTCAAATCGAGCTGGGATGTCAACAAGCCCCCCGGCGTGGCACGCACCGTGGCGATCGACACCAGCACCGGTACCTGGATGAGCGTGGATGTGAGCCCGGACGGCAAGACCCTGGTCTTCGACCTGCTGGGCGACCTGTACCTGCTGCCCATTGAGGGCGGACAGGCGCAGCCCCTGACCAGTTCCATCGCTTGGGAGCACCAGGCGCGGTTTTCCCCGGACGGCCGGCAACTGGCCTTTGTGTCCGATGCGGGCGGGGGCGACAACATTTGGGTGATGAACCTGGACGGCAGCGGCGCGCGCGCCATCACACAAGAGCCCGAGCGGCTGCTGAACAACCCGGTTTGGCACCCCAGTGGCCACTACGTCTTGGCGCGCAAGCACTATTTCGGAACGCGCTCCATGGGCTCAGGCGAAATCTGGCTGTATCACCTGGACGGTGGCAAGGGCGTGGCCCTGAACGAAAAGCCGAATTGGCAAAAGGACCTCGGTGAGCCGGCGATTTCACCGGATGGCCGCCACCTGTACTACTCACGCGACACCACGCCCGGCAACAGCTTTGAGTACAACAAAGATGCCAATAAGGAAATCTTTCGCATCTTTCGCCAAGACTTCAACGACGGCCATACCGAGGCCTTTGTGACCGGCCCCGGCGGCGCGGTGCGTCCGGTGCCCTCACCCGATGGCCAGCAACTGGCCTTTGTGCGGCGGGTGCGCAACCAAAGCACCCTCTTTATCAAGGATTTGAAGAGCGGCACCGAACGCGCGCTCTGGGGCGGCCTGAGCCGCGACCTGCAGGAGGCCTGGAGCGTGTATGGCGTGTACCCAGGCTTTGCTTGGACGCCCGACTCTCAGCAGCTGGTGGTGTGGGCGCAGGGTAAGCTGTGGAGGGTGAGCGGGCAAAGCGGGCAGGCCCGCGAGATCCCCTTCCAGGTTCGGCACAGCCGTGAGGTGCGTGAAGCCCTGCGGGTCAAGCAAACCGTGGCCCCGGATTCATTTGAGGTGCGCCAGCTGCGCCATGTGCAGGTGGCGCCCGATGGGCGCAGCGCCGTGTATTCAGCACTGGGCCAATTGTGGCGGCGCAGCCTGGAACGAGACGATGCCACGGCGCAGCGCATCACCTCGCAGAATGAACACTTCGAGTTCCAGCCCAGCCTCAGCCGCGACGGCCGTCGCGTGGTCTACGTCAGCTGGGATGATCGGCAAATGGGTCGGGTGCGGGTGCGCGAGCTGGCCAGTGGGCGGGAAACCGTGGTGACGCCTGAGCCCGGTAAATACCTGACCCCACGCTTTTCGCCGGATGGTCGACAGGTGGTGTATCTGAAGTCGCGCGGCAGCGTGCTGTTGTCGCCCTGGCACGGCTTGGAGACGGGCGTGTACATCACCGCTGCAGACGGCAGCGGCAGCCCGCGGCGCATCAGCCGAGAAGGTGACACCCCGCAGTTCGGCGCCAGGGCTGACGAGGTCTTCATCACCCGCAGCAGCATGGTCAGCGAGGTGGAGTGGCGCCGCGCCTTGTGGCGGATACGCCTGAATGGCGGCGAGGAAACAGAAGTCGCGCGGGGCGAATTCATCGCCGAATACAGCGTGTCGCCCGATGGCCGCTGGCTGGGCTTCATAGACCGGTTCCATGCCTATGTGCTGCCCCTGCCCCAAACCGGAAAGCCGCTGACAATTGCTGCGCGCATGGAAGGCCTACCGGTCAAGCGTTTGAGCCACGACGCGGGCCAGCACCTGCACTTCAGCGGGGATTCACGCACCGCTCACTTCAGCATGGGCCCGCGCCTATTCAGCGTGCCTCTGGCGCAGGCCTTCCCCGCCACGGGGGCGGGGCCGACCAGTACCGACGGCCAGGAGGCGCAGGGCTTCAAGCCGCCAAGCCTGGGACGCCACATCGGCCTGACCGCCCGCAGCGACCGGCCAAAAGGTTTGATCGCGCTGGTAGGCGCCCGAGTGGCCACAATGCGGCCAGCGCAACCCGACGAGGTGATCGAGGATGCGGTGATTCTGGTTGACGGCCACCGCATCGCGGCCATCGGTCCTGCTGCGCAAGTCGCCATACCGGCCGGGGCGCAGCGGGTAGACCTGAATGGCCAAACCATCGTGCCCGGCTTTATCGATGCACACTGGCACGGCGCCATGGGGGAAGACGGTCTCATACCCCAGCAAAGCTGGGTGAATTTGGCATCCCTGGCCTTTGGTGTGACCACGCTTCACGATCCCAGCAACCGCAATGACCACATCTTTACCCAGGCTGAATTGCAGCGCACCGGGCAGGTGTTGGGCCCGCGCATCTTCAGCACCGGCTCCATCCTCTACGGCGCCAAGGGTGGGTCCAACGCGGTGGTGAACAACCTCGACGATGCCCTGACGCACCTTCAGCGCCAGAAGGATAACGGCGCCATCAGCGTCAAGAGCTACAACCAGCCGCGGCGTGAGCAGCGCCAAATGATTCTGGAAGCAGCGCGCCGCACACAAATGATGGTAGTACCCGAAGGCGCGAGCATGTTCCAACAGAACATGGCGCAGGTGGTCGACGGCCACACTGGCCTGGAGCATGCGCTGCCCATCGATATCGTTTACGACGACGTCAAGCAGTTGTGGAGCCAGACCCAGGTGGGCTACACGCCCACGCTGAATGTGGCCTACGGCGGCCTGGATGGGGAGCACTATTGGTACGCCCGAACCGATGTGTGGCAACACCCCCTGCTGAGCCGCTACGTGCCTGCGGGCATCCTGCAGTCGCGCGCGGTGCGCCGCCCCACGGCACCAGAAGAAGACTTCAATGTGATTCGGGTGGCGCGCACCGCTGCTGAGCTGCAGCGCGCGGGCGTGCCGGCCATGATCGGCGCGCACGGTCAGCGCGAGGGCCTGGGCAGCCATTGGGAGATGTGGATGTTCGCCCTGGGCGGCATGAGCCCTCTGGAGGCGCTGCGCACTGCGACACTGAACCCGGCGCGCCATTTCGGGCTGGATGCAGACTTGGGCAGCCTGGAAGTGGGCAAGCTGGCCGACCTGGTGGTGATCAAGGGCGATGTGCTTAAGGATATTCGCCAAAGCGACCGCATCAGCCATGTGATGCAAAACGGGCGCTTGTTTGAGGCGGCGACCCTGGCCGAAATTGTCTCGCGCAAGCGACCTCGGGCACCGCTGTTCTTTGAAGGGCAGCCGGGCCCTGGCCTTTTGTCCACCGATCCGCACTTCTACTGCGCAGGGCACTGAAAGATGAGCCAATCCAAGCTTCACCACGATACCCAGCCCGAAGCTGATGTGCTGATCGTGCATGGCCCGCTGCAGCCGGCCTCAGTTCTGGTCCTGGACTCGCCTCACTCGGGCCGAGTGATGCCGGCGGACTTCCGCGCAGCGCTCTCACACGAAGACCTGCGCGACGGGGAAGATGAGTACATCGACGAGCTCTATTGGCCAGCGGCTGAGCTCGGTATTCCGGTGTTGGCAGCGCAATTTCCGCGTACCTACATCGACGCCAATCGCCATGCAGCCGACATCGACCTCGACTTGCTGGATGCACCATGGCCCCACCACCACGAGCCCAGTGGCAAGGCCGGCATTGGAAAGGCACTGCTGTGGCGCACGCTTGATGATGGCCGCAACATCTACAACCGGCAGCTAAGCGTTGCAGAAGTGGCTTCTCGGATTGAACGCTTTCACCAGCCCTATCACCGAACGCTGCGCCAGTTGATGGACGCCGCGCACCATGCCCACGGCCAGGTGGTGCACATCAATTGCCATTCGATGAATGCGGTGGCCGGTGTGATGGGCGAGGGCGGTGCGGGCACGGCGCGGGCAGATTTTGTCTTGGGTGATCGGCATGGCACCACCTGCAGCGCGGAGGTCACGCACTTCGTGCGCGATCAATTGCTCGCCCACGGCTACAGCGTCAAGATCAACGACCCATTTGCCGGCGTCGAACTCGTCCGGGCCTATTCAAACCCCGCTATCGGGCGCCACAGCCTGCAGTTGGAGATCAACAAGCGCCTTTACATGGATCAAGGCACGGGCCTGAAGCTTGCACACTTTGCTGTGCTGCAGCGGCAGCTGATGCAGATGCTGCGCGCGATGCAGCAGCATTTTGGTTGAGATCCGAACCCCGTGAAGGCTGTCTCCTTCGCGCAAGCCCTGCGCTTCTGGCTGAAGTTGGGCTTCATCAGCTTTGGTGGGCCCGCCGGTCAGATTGCGATCATGCATGCCGAGCTGGTCGAGCGCCGATGCTGGATCAGCGAGGCGCGATTCCTGCACGCACTGAACTACTGCATGCTGCTGCCCGGGCCGGAAGCGCAGCAGCTGGCGACCTACATGGGCTGGCTGATGCACCGGACCTGGGGCGGCATCGTGGCGGGCGTGCTTTTCGTGTTGCCGTCCTTGCTGATCCTGATCGGGCTGAGCTGGGTGTACCTGCGATTCGGCGATGTACCCCTTGTGGCCGGAGCGTTCTATGGGCTCAAGCCCGCAGTCACCGCCTTGGTGGCGCATGCGGCCCACCGCATCGGTATGCGGGTGCTGAAGAACCGGTGGATGTGGGCCTTGGCATCGGCCTCGTTCCTGGCGATCGCGGTGCTGGATACCCCGTTCCCCGCCATCGTGGCAGCCGCGGCACTTGCCGGATGGTGGGGGGCACGGATCTGGCCGCAGGTTTTTGCACCTGGATCGGCGCTGGCCGTACCACCAAAGGGCCAACCGGCGGATGCTCAGGCAGATGATCATGGCGATCCGCAGGCGGGCGGACACCCAGGACTGGACTCAGCCGCTCAATCTACGCTTGGAGGCGCCTTGCGGGTGCTGGCCATAGGCGTGGGTCTGTGGGCCATTGGTATGGCCACCATCACGCTGGTGTTTGGGTGGGGCTCGACCTTGCCGCAGATGGCCTGGTTCTTCACCAAATCGGCCTTGCTGACCTTTGGAGGTGCGTATGCGGTGCTGCCCTATGTGTTTCAGGGCGCAGTGGACACTCACCAGTGGGTGAGTGCGGCACAGATGATGGACGGCTTGGCGCTGGGCGAAACCACGCCCGGGCCCTTGATCATGGTGGTGGCCTTCGTGGGCTTCGTGGGCGGATGGACGCACGAGGTCTTGGGGCCACAGGCTTTGTTCGCAGGGGCCGCACTGGCGGCCACCGTCGTCACCGTGTTCACCTTCTTGCCCTCCTTCGTCTTCATCTTCGCAGGGGCGCCGGCGGTTGAGGCCACCCATGGTCGGTTGGGCTTCACCGCCCCCTTGACCGCCATCACGGCGGCCGTGGTGGGGGTCATCCTCAACCTGGCCCTGTTTTTTGCCCTGCAGGTGTTGTGGCCCCACGGCATGTCCGGTACTGCCGGCCACGACCACGGCAGCGGTGCTTGGGCTGCAGTGGTGGGCGCCTGGCAGGGTTTGGATCGGATGGCGCTGCTGATGGGCTTGGCCTCAGCGGTCGCGCTGTTCCGCTACCAATGTGGCGTGGTGCCCCTGCTGGCAGCATGTGCCGGCTTGGGCATGGCCCTGCGCGCCGTTGGCGTGGTCTGAGGCTAAGCTGCACCCAGGCCCGTGACCAGCACCACCGGCTTGCCTTGGCCCAGCGAGTTCCAGTCGATCTGCGTCGCGCCTCGCTCAACGAAGGCCATCGCAGCCACCAGCAACTCTGCAGTTTCCAACGCTCATCCGTTGAGCTGGGTGATGAACTTGGTGTTGAGGTAACCATCGAAGGTTTCGCTGCCGCCTTCGCTACCCATGCCGCTGTCGTTGATACCGCCGAACGGTGTTTCAGCCAGCGCCAGGCCCAGGTGGTTCACGCTGACCATGCCCGAGGCCAAGCCAGTGCTCAGCACATGGGCGTTGTGGTTGGAGCGGGTGAAGACATAAGAAGCCAATCCGTAGGGCAGGGCGTTGGCGCGCTGCAGGGCCTCATCAATCGTCTTGAAGCGGATCATGCCAGCCACCGGGCCAAAGGGCTCTTCGTGCAGCAGCCGTGCCTGGTCGGGCAGGTCAGCCACGACGGTGGGCGCGAAGAAGTTGCCCACCCCGGGAATGGGCGCGCCCCCCACCAAGATACTGGCGCCGCGCTCGCGCGCGTCATCGACGAAGCCGGCCACGGCGCCCACCCGGCGTGCCTGAGCCAGCGGGCCCATTTGTGTGCCTTCGGCCAAGCCGTTGCCCACCTTCAAGGCGCGGGTTTTGGCGACGAAATCGGCCACGAAACGGTCGTAGACGCCCTCCTGGATATAAAAGCGCGTGGGCGAGATGCAGACCTGCCCTGCATTGCGGAACTTGAAGCCCACCATCAGGGCCACGGCAGCGTCCACATCGGCGTCGTCGCACACGATGACCGGTGCATGTCCGCCGAGCTCCATGGTGCTGCGCTTCATCAGCGAAGAGGCCTTGGCTGCCAGCATCTTGCCTACCGCGGTGGAGCCGGTGAAGGTGATCTTGCGCACCACTGGGCTTTCGATCAGATGCGTGGACACCTCAGACGGCACACCCCACACCACGTTGAGCACGCCCTTGGGCAGCCCGGCATCGTGGAACAGCTGTGCAATGGCCTGCACCGCGCTGGGCGCGTCTTCGGGCCCCTTGAGGATGACGCTGCAGCCTGCGCCCACTGCCGCCGCCGCCTTGCGAATGGCCTGGTTGAAGGGGAAGTTCCACGGCGAAAAGGCAGCCACGACGCCCACCGGCTCTCGCAGCACGGTTTGCCGAACGGCAGGATGGCGCGCCGGTATCACACGGCCGTAGATGCGGCGGCATTCCTCGGCATGCCACTCGGCGTGCTCGGCGCAGAACATCACCTCGCCGACGCTTTCAGCCAGCGGCTTACCCTGGTCTAGCGTGATGCCACGGCCGATGTCTTGTGCGCGAGCACGGGCCAATTCACTCACCTTGCGCAGCACCTTGCTGCGCTCGATGGGCGAACTCTTCTTCCACGCTTCAAAAGCGCGCGCTGCAGCGGCCAGGGCGCGGTCCAGATCTTGGGGTGTGGCGTGCGGCAACTGCGCAATCACCTGGCCCGTGGCCGGGTTCAGGATGTCCTGGGTGGGGCGGTCACCGCCATGGATGAATTCACCGTCGATGTACAGGCTCAGCTTGGGATAGGTCACGGATTCGATCCTTGTTTGAACCGAAAAGTTTACGGTATCCGAGCGGTGCGGCCCACCACGATGGCTCCCACGCCGCCCGAGGCCTGCGGCTTGTGATGGCGCGGGAGTCCCCGATACTGCGCCCATGGCCGAGGCCCTGCTCCTTCTTCCCGACTTCCTGCTGATCCTCAGCGGCTTCTTGCTGTGCCGCTACACGCCGCTCGGGCGCTCACTGTGGGAGGGGGTGGAGCGGCTGGTGTACTTTGTGCTGTTCCCCGTTCTGCTGTTCACCACTATTGCCCGCAGCCCACTTGATCTGGCCAGCGACTTGCCCTTGATGGGTGCAGGCTTGAGCGTTACCCTGCTGGGCGCCGCGCTGGCCTTGAGCCTGGGACTGTTTCCGGGTGTGGCCCGCGCGCACCACGCCGCTGGTGCGCAGGCGGGCTTCAGATTCAATTCCTTCGTTGCCCTGGCGCTGGCCGACCGACTGGGCGGGCCCGCAGGGGTGGCCTCGATGGCGCTGATCATTGCGGTGACGGTACCGGTGGCCAATGTGGCTGCCGTGTGGCCTATGGCGCGCCACGGGGAGCAGGGCTTGTGGAAGGAGTTGGTACGCAACCCATTGATCGTGGCCACCGTGTCTGGCTTGTTCGCCAATGCCGTGGGCCTGCAACTGCCCGACGTTTTGCAGGTCACCGGGCAGCGCATGGGCGCGGCGGCCCTGGCCTTGGGCCTGATGGCGGTGGGTGCAGGGCTGCGCCTGGGTGCTTTGGGTGATGCACCTCGCCTGGCCGCGGCACTGCTGACCATCCGCCACGGGCTGCTACCGGCCTTCGCCCTGCTGGTTGTTTTGGCCTGGGTGCCACTGCCACCGGCCCAACAAGCGGTGTTAATCGCCTTTGCCGCGATGCCCACGGCCAGCAGCGCCTATGTGCTGGCGGTGCGCATGGGCAGTGAGGCGGCGTATGTGGCCGGCTTGGTCACTGTATCGACCGGGCTGGCGATGCTGGGGATGCCCCTGTGGTTGATGGCCCTGCGCGCGCAGGCTTGATCAGGATTCAAGCCGGGGGCGTTGCGTTCAACACAAAGTCAAACTCGAGCAAGAAGCTGCCATCGTCCTGCTCAAGCCAATCGCACACCAGCGAAGGGCGTACGCCGAAGACGGCGTCCGATTCCAGGTAATCGCTGTCGGCGCGAAACACGTGGGTGATCAGGGTTTCGTAGCCAGGCGCCTGAACCATGAAGTGCAGATGCGCCGGCCGCCAGGGGTGGCGCCCGGTGGCTTGCAGCATCTGTCCCACCGGACCATCATGGGGGATGGCATAGGGCACCGCCACGATTGAGCGGAAGTCAAACCGCCCCTGATCATCGGTTTGCACCACGCCGCGCGCCTGGGCGCGTCCCAACCCGGGGCGCTGAACATCGTAGAGGCCCTCTTCATCTGACTGCCACACATCGAGCTTGGCGCCTGCCACGGGCTCTCCTTTGAGGCCCAGGACACGGCCGCGCACCCAACACGGCGTACCCTTTGCGCCCTGTGCGACATCGCCGCCGCGTTCCACATGGGGAGCATCTTCAACATGAAAGGGCCCAAACACGGTGGCTTCGGTGCAGCCTGCGGGCTTGTCCTGGTTTAAGGCCACGGTCAGCATCGACAGCCCCAAGGTGTCGGACAGCAAAATGAATTCCTGCCGCTTTTCGTCGGTGATGTGGCCGCAGCGGGTGAGAAAGTCGATTCCGGCGAACCATTCGGCTTCGCTGAGCTTCACGTCCTGCGCAAAGGCGTGCAGATGGCGCACCAAGCTGCCCATAATCTCGCGCAGCCGTTCGTCAGGTGTGTCGGCCAGGCTGGCAAGGACCGATCGGGTGATGTCTTGGGGGTTGAGGGGGCGCATGGGTGAGGTCCCTTCTCCGATGAAGTGATTTGCCCGGAGTCTGCTTTGTCTCACCTGTTGATATTTGTGGGGCCACTTCTGTGGCCACAAACTCAGGCCCGATATCGCTTCATGCAAACGGGGCCTGGGAACCCCGCCGAGTGATCCTTGCGGCAAGGATGTTCAGAGGCCCCCGTTTTGCTGAGCGACCATGCAGTACAGCATGGCGATCGACAGCAGGGTGTTGATGCGCGAGGTCAGCATCGCGGTACGCCCCGCCTTGGGCTTCTCGTCGGCCGGGCAATCGACCAGGCCAAGCGCCTTTTGCTGGTTCGGCCAGATGATGCACCAGACGTTGAAGGCCATGATCAGCGCCAGCCACATGCCGATGCCGATGGCGTGCACCCCATTCTGCAGCAGTAGCGCATTGATCAGGTAGCCGTTCATCCACGCCAGCAGCAAGCCGGTGACCACGGTGCCCAGCGCGCCGTAGCGGAACCAGAACAGCACCTCGGGCGCGATGAACTTGCTGATCGCTGCACGATGCTCGGCCGGCTCGATCTTGGGGACGGTTGGGATCTGCACGAAATTAAGGTACCAGAGCAGTCCGATCCACATGATGCCCGTCAACACATGCAGCCAGCGCATGATGAAGGCGCCCCAGGTGTAATCGAACCTCGGCATGCTGCCGCCAAACAGCCCAGTGGCGACGATGATCGCGATCAGCAGGATGAAGCCTGCCAGCAACGTACGCCCTAAGGATTGCAGAATAACGGCCATAGCTTGGTCCTCTCTGTGGTTCTTGCGTGGCTTAGAAAATCACGGTTAACCACTATCATAACGGCAAGTCCCGCGTTCAGTGGCTCGCTGGCGAGTTGTTCTACAGCTTGTGCGAAGCGCGGGTACTCATTGAGCAATGGCGCATTCACTTCAATACACTGCGTCCGCACTAATCGATTGGAAAAAAGCCACCAGCGCTAGCCACCTGGCCATGCAAGAGCAAGGCGCTGTATAAGCGGCGAGCGGCCACGGCCAAATGCTTCAACGCGCAGGCGCGCAAGCACGGCATGCAAGGTGTGCTGGTACGGGGCCTGCAAAAGCTTGGATGCGTGGCACTGCTGTTCGCGCTGGCGCACAACCTGATGCGCACGCTGGCACTGGCGCCACCATTGTTGGCTCTGGGCACAACTCCGTCTGCAGCACGGGACGGTGCGGCATGAAGACCGAAAAGCCCAGGGTAGACCCGCAAATCCGACCCTTGCTCGTGCCAGACGCCTCGCCGAGCGCACCGCTGGCGCCTGCGGCCTCGTCAACCGCTTCGCTGGACGAGGCCGCACCTTCGGTTAGCGCGAAGCAAATGCTTCACGGGCTCTGAGCCCTCGCCAAGGGCGGCGCGCTCAGGCCGGCACCGAAGGCAGGCCGGACAGGGCCATGGCGAGCTCTGCCTCGTCGTACTGCTGGTCCAGCAGCTTGCCCGCCGTGTAGTTGCTGTAGGCCGTCATGTCGAAGTGGCCGTGGCCACACAGATTGAACAGGATGGTCTGAGGCCGGTCCTCGGCCTTGCAACGCAGCGCCTCGACGATGGCTCCCTTGACTGCGTGGTTGGCTTCCGGCGCGGGCACGATGCCCTCGGCCCGCGCGAACATCACCCCGGCCTCGAAACACGCGTTCTGCTGATATGCCGTCGCCTCGATCAGACCCAGTTCCTTCAGGTGCGACACCAGCGGCGCCATGCCGTGGTAGCGCAGCCCGCCAGCGTGGAAGCCGGGCGGCGTGAAGGTGCTGCCCAGCGTGTGCATCTTGGTCAGCGGCGTCAGGTGCGCCGTGTCGCCGAAGTCATAGGCGTATTTCCCGCGCGTGAGGCTGGGGCAGGCCGCAGGCTCCACCGCAACGATGCGCCGCCGTCGGCCTCCGCGCAGTTGCATGCCCAGAAAGGGCAGGACAATGCCCGAGAAGTTGCTGCCGCCTCCCGTGCAGCCGATGATCACATCCGGATCGTCGCCCGCCATCTCCATCTGGGCGATGGCCTCCTGGCCGACGATGGTCTGGTGCAGCAGCACATGATTGAGCACCGATCCCAGGGCGTACTTGGTGTCGTCATGTGTCGCGGCAACCTCCACCGCCTCACTGATGGCGATGCCCAAGGACCCCGGGTGGTCGGGATCGCGGGCCAGGATGGCACGACCGGAGTTGGTCAGGTTGGAGGGGCTGGCCACGCACCGGGCCCCGTAGGTCTCCATCAGGGCCCTTCGGTAGGGCTTCTGGTCATAGCTCACGCGCACCTGGAACACCTGGACATCGATGCCGAACAGGGATCCGGCGAAGGCCAGTGAAGAGCCCCACTGCCCGGCCCCGGTTTCCGTGGTGAGCTTCTTGACCCCGGCCTGGGCGTTGTACCAGGCTTGCGGCACGGCCGTATTGGGCTTGTGGGAGCCGGCGGGGGACACGCCTTCGTACTTGTAGTAAATCTTCGCGGGCGTGCCAAGCATCTTCTCCAGACGGCGCGCCCGGATGAGGGGGCTGGGCCGCCACAGTTTGAACACCTCGCGCACGGGTTCCGGGATGGGAATCTCGCGCTGCGTGGAGACTTCCTGGAGGATCAACTCCATCGGAAACAGGGGCTCCAGGTCAGCCGGACCTATCGGCTGAAGCGTGCCCGGGTGCAGCACAGCGGGCAGGGGCTGCGGCAGATCGGCTGCAATGTTGTACCAGTGAGTGGGCATCCTGCCTTCGTCGAGCAGGAACTTGGTTTGCTGCGTCATCGGGTGTACCTTTCTCCTTTGGAGGGATCCTTGAATGCTAGAGGTTCACAGGCCGACCGGGCAGCCCTGGTTTGCCCGTATGTGCGGGGCACCGGCCCTGCTGGCAATGCCGGCCGCAAAACCCCCAACGCCCACGGCGATGGCCTGAGCGGTGGAATTGCCCATTAGCTTGCAGACCGAGTACAAGCTGGTCTTCGCTGACGTTTGCGCTTTCGACACCGACATGCAGCACTGCCCGAACTGCGGCGCCGGGGAGTTGAAGATCATCGCGGCCATTCTGAAGCGGCTGGTGATCGACACGATTTTGAGCCATCTCGGATTGGATGCACAACCGCCGCGGGTCTGGGTGGGTGAGACGGGTGAGGCCTGGGTGCTCTGAGCACCGATCTGGTGTAGCGCAGCTGTCCCGGTGCTGCCGAGCTTGGTGAGGTCAAGCTCAGCGTCATGTTGCTGACACGTGTCTGCCGAGAACCAAAAGTGAAGCTGAGCGAGGTCATAAGCCACGCCGGGATGTGACCCGCATGTGGCCCAGGTGGTCTCGGCTTCGCTATTCAGGCACCCCTTCACCGGACTCCGGTAGCAGGCCACCGGCATAAAGAAAGGGGAAAAACGCTGAGCGAGGGCGCCTCAGAGAGCCATTCGAGCCGCTGCGGAAGGGGCAAGTTCGATAGACCGCCCGCTGGCCATTGGCTAGCTGACCGGCCAACACGATGGGGAAAAGAAGAAGGGCCTAGGTGCCGAAGCATCTAAGCCCTTGGCCCGCTTACGCTATTGTGGCTCCCCGACCTGGGCTCGAACCAGGGACCTACGGATTAACAGTCCGGCGCTCTACCGACTGAGCTATCGGGGACTGGAACCAAGCTTCAAAGTGTATCGTGTTTTTTATAGGCGCATCGTCACGCCGGCACGCAGCGTTCGAACAGCACCCGGATACAGGTAGGCATGCCCGAACTGGTAGGGCGCCTCACGCCAGTAGCGGCGGCCGCTCAGGTTGTCCACCCCCAGCAACCACTGCGCGCGTGAGCTGGGTGTCCCCCAGGTCAACACCGCGTCGGCCCGCGTCCACGCCGGCAGTTGCAGGCTGTTGTCCGGCAATATTTGCCGCTTGCCTTCATGGCTGATCACGCCGTGCACCGCCAAACCCGGCACGGCCGCAGGCGTCCACCGCGCGCGCGCGCGCAGCACCTGTTCGGGCACATTCGTGGGTGCCTTGCCGTTGAGCTCAGGCTGCACCGAGCTGCCGCGCCGCAGTGCATCTAACACCGTGGCCTGCACACCCAAGAGCCACGGCGAACTGGCCCACTGCACACCCACCTCCACGCCTTGGTGCCGCACATCGCCATCGCTGCGCCCAGTGCAGGGCGAAAGCCCCAGATTCGCACATGCGTCAAGGTTGCTTGTGGGCCGCGTGATGCGCAACAGCGTGGCCTGCCACTGCATGCCATGCCCATTCAGCGCACCAGCAGGCCCTCCGCGTACGCCCACTTCCTCCTGCACCGATTTCAATACCGGCAGCACCTGGCCAGCATTGGTGTACTGGCTAGGCCGATTCGGTACCACCTGTGATTCAGCACCTTCGCCGCGGCTGGCAAAGGCCATCAGTGCAGGCGCGATCTGCGCGCTCAGTGCCACCCACGGTGTGGTCAGGCCATCTTCATACGAAGTGGCCCGGCTGCCATTGGTGCGCACGCTGCGCCGCCCAAAAGTGGTGTGCCGTAACCCCAGCCAGGCGGTGAGCTGCGCGTTCAGCTGCACGCGGTCCTGAACGAAGAATTCGCGTGAGCGCTCTCGCCGGTTGGTGTTGGGGTCATACGGTGTGCCGTCAGCCGGCAACACCGCGGTGCCTTTTACATTACCCACGCCCACCAGGTTGTAGGCCTGGGGCTGCAGGTCGATGCCTTGGCTCGACTGCACCACACCCAGGCGCAGGTCGTGCTTCAAGCGGCCCGTCACGGCGCGGCCCATCGCCTCGGCCTGAACCGCATCAAAGCGGCGGTGCTCATTTTCGCTGCGGAAATCCCACACGCTGAAGGTGCCGTCGGAAGCGAAGCGGTCGCAGGGGTTGCAGTCGTAGGTTACCGGGTCGAAGCGGCCATAGGCGAAGGCTACGCGGTCGTCGGTGCGCAGGCGTTGCGTACCGGCCTGCACCACGCCGCGCCAGCTCCCCCAAAGCTGGTGAGTGAGGCGCAGGCTGCCGGTGCGGCCTTCGAACATGGTGGGCAGGCTCCAGGGCTGGTTATTGAGGTTCAGGCGCGGGTCGGTCACTGCGGGCAGCCGATCGCCCAAGAGGCTGAAGGCCTGTTGGGTAGGCTGCTCGCGGCGGCTGAATTCGCCTTCCACTTCCAGCAGCGCCAGGTTGCCAAAGCGCCACTCGCCAGCGGCGGCGAAGAGGCTGCGCTTGCCATCGGCGTTGCGAAGCTCTGGGCGCAGTTGTTCATGCGCAGCGTTCAAGCGCCAGCCGAAGTCACCGCCTTCGCCTGCGCGCCCACCCAGGTCGGCTGTGGCCAACACCGTATTGCGGCCGCTGAATTGCAAGCGGAGTTCCGCATGCTCGCGCGCCAGGGGGCGCTTGACCACATAGTTCACCAAGCCACCCGGTGCGCTGGTGCCTGCCTGCAAGCCGCTGGTGCCTTTGAGGATGTCCACCGCGGCCTTGTTTTCAAGCGCAATGGCCGTGTCCCCGCTGATGGGCAAGCCGTCGCGGCGGACGTTATAGCGGTTGTCGATCACAAAGCCGCGCACGGTCAAGTAGTCGATGTAGCCCGCCGCGTTGTAGGCGTCTGAAACCGAACTGTCGAAGCCCACCAGATCGGCCAAGCGGGTGGCACCGGTCAAGGCCAAGTCTGCCGCATTGATGCGGTTGACTGCGACGGGAGTGTCGCGGGCAGCGCTGTCCCATCCGCTGAGCGGCGCCAGCGTGCTCGCGCGGCCGGTCACCGTGACGCGCGCATTGGATTCGACGCTGCTCGTTTGCGCCAGTGCCAGCGTTGGCGCAGCGCTGCAAGCCAGGGCTGCTGCCCAGGCCAATTGATGTCGAAGAAGATATGCCATGCCGTGCTTTCAGTACGAGATGGCAGGGCGACGCGCCTTTGGCTTTCAGTCGCCCATCATGGTGATGGGCGGCCCGTTGCCGAGCTCGCTTCCCTGCGCGAGGATGACCTCATGCGGCACCGTTTGCCGCACCCCCAATGGGGACAGGTTCATAGGGTGTGTTCTCAGCCCCTAACGGGGCACCCCTAGCGTCTGCCTGAAACACTGCTTTTCAGACATTGAGAAAGAGTATAGGGGCGAAAAAAGGACCTGCATCGGCAGGTCCTTATGAAGCGGCAGGGCTCTAGGCCGCGTGCGGCACTCAGCGCTTCAATTCGCCCAGCTTGCCCGTCTTGTCCTTCCAATCGTCGGCGTCGGCCAGGGGAGCCCTGCGCTTGGTGATGCTGGGCCACTTCTTGGCCAGCTCTGCATTCAGCGCGATGAAGTTCTGCTGATCAGCCGGCACATCCTCCTCCGGCACGATGGCGTTCACCGGGCATTCGGGAATGCATACCGCACAGTCGATGCACTCGTCCGGGTCGATGGTGAGGAAGTTGGGGCCTTCTCGAAAGCAATCCACCGGGCACACATCCACGCAATCGGTGTATTTGCATCGAATGCAGGATTCCAGGACAACGTGGGTCATATCAGGTCCAAAAAACAGCAGTTGGTTGGGGGCTTGCACGCAAGCGATTTCTCATATTCTAGGCAAGCTTGGATACTGGTGGCAGGTCCAGGGCCTGATGCTCGGCATTCACGGGGCAGTCACTGGAGTCGAGGTCGCCGCGTCATGTCGCCGCGTATGCTAGCGATCCTGCAAATACTTGTGAACCACGTTTGATTTCTTTTTAATCGCTTCTGGTTTTATGAAATGGCTTCTTGTTCTTTTGGTGCTGTTGGGCGGTTGTGCCACGCGGCCTGCACAAACTCCGGGTGCGCCAGCTGAACCACGCGGGCCGTCATCTGGTGCACCAACCGGTGCACAGGGCTCTGGCCAGGCTACTCAGATGACCCAGGGTGCGCCCGGCGCCTCATCAGGCCCAAGCGGCCCCACAGCACCCGGCGCGCCCGCAGCCGGTACTGCACCATCTGGTGCCGCCGCGCTGGCCACCATCCCCGCAGAAATTCCAATCGCAGCGCCTAGCGCCCGCCGCCCGCCCCGCATGTGCCTGGCCCTGGGCGGCGGCGCAGCCCGCGGCTTCGCCCACATCGGCGTGATACAGGTGCTCGAAGAGTCGGGCATCAAGCCGCATTGCGTGGCCGGCACTTCGGCGGGAAGCCTGGTGGCAGCGCTTTATGCCTCGGGCCTGAGCGGCACCGAATTGGCCAAGCTGGCCCTGCGCATGGATGAATCGGCCATTACCGATTGGTCCTTCCCAGGGCGCGGCGTCATACGCGGCGAGGCCCTGGCCCGCTACGTGCGCCAGCATACCCAGGGCAAGTTGATCGAGCAGTTGTCCATGCCGCTGGGCATCGTGGCCACCGATTTGGATACGGGGCAGGGTGTGCTCTTCCGCAGGGGCGACCTGGGCCAAGCCGTGCGCGCCTCCAGCGCCGTGCCGGCCGTATTTCAGCCGGTGCGCATTGCCAACCGCGAATATGTGGATGGTGGCCTCGTGTCGCCCGTGCCGGTGCGCTATGCGCGCGAAATGGGTGCGGAGCTGGTGGTGGCGGTGGACATTTCCAACCAGCCCGAGGGCCAGCCCACCAGCGACCCCTTCAGCTTGCTTTTGCAGACCTTGTCCATCATGGGCAAGAGCATCAACCAGTTCGAGCTGCGTGAGGCCGATGTGGTGGTGCGACCCGCCCTTGCCGGTGTGGGCAGTGCCGACTTCACCGCGCGCCAAAAGGCCATTCAGGCGGGGCGCCTGGCGGCCCTTAGCCAGCTAGCTTCCATCCGCGAACGCCTGAAGACACTGGCCCCACCGCATTAGGCGCAAGGGGGCAGTCTGGCGCACCCAACTCTGGCACAGCGCTTCAGGTGCCGCGGCGGCTGCGCTTGCTGGCGCCAGCGGCGCTGGGCTTGCCGGGGGGCTTGCCCGCTGCGGCCGCCTGATCGGCCACGGATTGAAGGTTGGCACCGGCGATGTCCGCGGCTTGCCGAGCAGCCTTGTGAACCCGCTCAAAGGCGTGATTGGCAGCCGTGACAGCCGACTTGACCAAGGCCAGGGCATCTTCGGACCCGCCCGGCGTGCCGCGGCTTGCCGAGTCGATCATGGCGTGCAAGTTCTGTTGGGCCGCTGCCAGTTGGACCTCGGTGGCTCTGACCCACTCTTGGTTCACCGTCTGAGCGATATCGCACAGACTTCGGTTGTACGCTGCGGCCTTCTGCGCGGCGGGTTGGAGCAGTTCGGCCTGCAGGGCTAGCAGCTGCTGTGCATCTTTGACCGACAGGGCCGCCTTGGCGGTGCCGGCTGAATCGTTGAGTGCCGCACGGGCGAGTTGCATATTCAGTTCCACCAGCTTTTCCACGCCCTCGAAGGCCTTGTGCGTCAGGCCCAGCAGGGTTTCCATATGCGCCTTTTGCGCAGCCATTAGTTGATCGGGTGTCATCATGTTCAACTCCTGTGGACGGTGCGGGGTAGTCACCTGCATTAATTTGCTGCGCTGCAGCATTTGAAAAGTTTATGCGATGTCAGAGCTCGATGCAAGGTTAGTGCTGCCCCACAGAACTCGGTGGGCGAGTCCTTGGCAGACTCGCGCCCGGTGAAAGCCTTTTACAGCGACCACTATGTGCTGCCCTTGCCTCCGGGGCATCGCTTTCCCATGCGCAAGTACAGCCTGTTGCGCGATCGTGTGCGGGCGCAGCTGTCTGGCGTGCAGCTGCTCGAGGCACCGGCCGCGCTTGACGGTGAGCTGGCCTTGGTACACGACCCGGTTTACATCACCGCAGTGGCAGAAGGCCTCTTGTCGCCTGCGCAACAGCGAGAAATCGGTTTCCCATGGAGCCCGGCGATGGCCGAGCGCGCGCGCCGATCGGTGGGGGGCACCATCGCGGCCGCGCGTGCGGCTTTGCACGAGGGCGTGAGCGCTCAACTGGCCGGTGGAACCCACCACGCCTATGCTGCCAAGGGCAGCGGCTTTTGCGTGTTCAACGACGTGGCGGTTGCCGCACGGCTGATGCAGGCCGAATGGCAGCGGCACCGCCCCGGAGCATTGCTGCGTGTGCTGGTGATCGACCTGGATGTGCACCAGGGTAATGGCACAGCGTCGATATTTGCCCGGGACGACAGCGTCTACACCCTCAGCCTGCATGGTGCGCGCAACTTTCCCTTTCGCAAAGAACCCAGCGACTTGGACGTGGAGCTGCCGGATGGCTGTGAAGACGAGGCCTATCTGGCTGCTCTGGACGGTGCTTTGGAACAGGTATGGGCGGCGCATACACGTGCCTTGCCGGGTCTCGTCTTCTATGTGGCCGGAGCAGATCCCCACGAGGCAGACCGATTGGGCCGTCTCAAACTTAGCCTGGAGGGCTTGGCCGAGCGCGACCATCGGGTCTTGCAGGCCTGTGGCCAGCGGGGCATTCCGCTGGCGGTCAGTATGGCCGGTGGGTATGGGCACGACATCGAACGCACCGTGGATGTGCACCAACAGACGCTGGCCGCGTGCTGGCGTCACTGGCAGGGCTGTCAGGCGCGCCCGCGTTGAGCCCACTTGACCCCCGAACCGGTGCGGCCACTGTGATGGAACAATTCGAAGTATGAACACCCACCGTCCAGCTGCTGAGCCTCGCAGCGCCTATACGCACTTCTGCCGCATCGGTACCCGCTGGGGTGACAACGATGTCTACGGGCACGTCAACAATGTCGTCTATTACAGCTGGTTTGACACAGCGGTCAACCGCTACCTGATTGAGTCTGGCGCACTGGACATGCACGGCGGAGATGTAATCGGTTTGGTGGTGGAAACCCAATGTCATTACTTTGCTCCCCTGGCCTTTCCGCAGGAGGTTGAGGCCGGCATACGGGTGGCCCAACGCGGCCGAAGCAGCGTCCGCTACGAGGTGGGCTTGTTCGGCGCCGGGCAGGACCTGTGCGCAGCCCGCGGGCACTTTGTTCATGTTTACGTTGACCGCGCCACCCGCAGGCCCGCCACTGAATTGCCCAAGGCTCTGACGGCTGCCTTGGATGCCCTGACCCTTTGAATTGGTGACCGTGCCCATGAACTTCATCCCTGACCCCCAAAAGCTGCCTGCGGTCACCGCCACCACCACCCAGGCAGTGGAAGACGCAATCGTGTCGCGCCGCTCTGCGCGGGCCTACCGAGATCAGCCCGTGCCGCGTGAGGTGCTGCAGCGCATCCTGGCCCTGGCCGCACGCGCACCCTCGGGTACCAACACCCAGCCCTGGAAGGTCACGGTCTTGACCGGCGCACAGAAAACATCGCTCAGCGACAAGATCCTGGCTGCCTACAACAACCCGGCCGAGCGCGCCCTGCACACCGAAGCCTACGACTACTATCCCGCGCAATGGGTGTCCCCGTATATCGAACGCCGCCGAAAAATCGGCTGGGACATGTATGGGCTCTTAGGACTGACCAAGGACAACAAGGCCGGCATGCATGAGCAGCACGCTCAAAACTACCGCTTTTTCGGCGCGCCTGTGGGCCTGATGTTCACCATCGACCGCGTGATGGGAAAGGGCAGCTGGGTTGACTACGGCATGTTCCTGCAAACGCTAATGGTGGCCGCACGCGCCCACGGTCTTGACACCTGTCCCCAGGCCGCCTTTAATCAATTTCATCGCATCATCCTGTCCCATATCGGTGCGGCGCCTGATGAGGAGCTGATCTGTGGCATGTCCTTGGGCTATGCCGATAACGCACCGCCCGTGGCGCAACTCAAGACCGAACGGGAACCGGTTTCGGGCTTTGCTCGTTTTTTGGATTAAGCAAAACATGCTGACCTCTTCTTTGCACTTTGAGCGTCCGTATGCAACGACGGTGATGCCGGCCTGCATGCGTTCGTCCGATGACGCGGATGCTGCTGCTGGCCGCGCGGCGCGATGGGCATTGACCGCCCTGATCGGCCTGGGCGTGGGAACTGCACAGGCGGCGGATATCGATGGCGCACAGCTATCGGCTTGGTGGAGCCTGCCCTTTGCCGGGATGCTGCTGTCCATCGCCATCATGCCCTTGGCCATCCCGCACATCTGGCACCACCACTTCGGCAAGATCGCAGGAGCCTGGGCCCTGGCATTCCTGCTGCCCTATGCAGCGGTATTTGGATTCGGCGCAGCCTCAGTTGCCGTGGTGCACGCACTCCTGGCCGAGTACATCCCCTTCATCGCTTTACTGACCGCGTTGTTCACCGCAGCGGGGGGCATCTACGTCAAGGGCAATCTGCACGGCAGCCCCCTGACCAATGTGAAGATCATGGGCGTGGGGGCGGTGCTTGCGAGCCTGATGGGCACAACCGGCGCATCCATGCTGCTCATACGGCCCTTAATTCGGGCCAACGATAACCGTAAGCATGTGGCCCATGTGGTGGTCTTTTTCATCTTTATCGTCAGCAACGCCGGGGGCTCGCTCACCCCACTGGGCGACCCCCCGCTGTTCCTGGGTTTCCTCAAGGGGGTGGATTTTTTCTGGACCGCCACGACCATCTTTCCGGAAACCCTTTTTCTGGTGGGCGCGCTGCTGGTCATTTTCTACATGATCGACAGCTGGTACCACCAGCGTGAAGGCTTGTTGGTGGCCGACCCCACACCTGATGATGAGAAGTTCGGTCTGGATGGCGCCATCAATTTCCTGCCCTTGTTGGCTGTGGTGGTCCTGGTGTTGATGAGTGGCACCTGGAAGCCTGGTATTGCTTTCAATGTGATGGGCACCGAGGTTGAACTGCAGCAGATCGTGCGCGACGCGCTGTTGATGGCGGTGGTGTTCGTATCGCTGAAAATCACACCTGCTGGCGTACGCGAGCGCAACCAGTTCTCTTGGGCACCTATGCAGGAGGTGGCCAAGCTCTTCATCGGTATTTTTCTCACCATGATTCCGGTTTTGGCCATGCTGCGCGCAGGTGAGGCTGGAGCCTTTGCCGCCGTTGCGCGCGCCGTCACGGGGCCTGACGGCCAGCCCTTGCCCTGGGCCTACTTCTGGTCAAGTGGCGTGCTCAGTTCGTTCTTGGACAACGCACCTACCTACCTGGTGTTCTTCAATTTGGCTGGCGGCGACCCAGTGGTGTTGATGACCACGCTCAGCGCCACCTTGGCAGCCATATCGGCTGGCTCGGTGTTCATGGGGGCCAACACCTATATCGGCAATGCACCGAACTTCATGGTCAAGGCGATTGCAGAAGATCGGGGTATCCGCATGCCCAGCTTCTTTGGCTACATGCTGTGGAGCGCAGGGGTGCTGATCCCTCTGTTTGTGGTCATGACCTATATCTGGTTTATTTGAATGGGCTGCATTGATGAGCAAGCCCAAGTTGCTGGTTGCCCGGCGAATTTTTGACGATACTTTGTTGGCACTGCGCCAGCACTTCGAGGTGGAAAATAACCCGGGCGACATGGTGTGGACGCCTGCTGAGCTGGCTCGGCGACTGCAGGGCAAGGATGCGGCCTTCATCACCGGCAGCGAGCGCATTGATGCACCACTGCTGGCTGCGTGCCCGCAATTGAAGATGGTGGCTACCATGTTTGTGGGCTACAACAACATCGATGTAGCAGCCTGCAGTGCCGCCGGCGTGTTGGCCAGTTATGCACCTGGGGTCTTGACTGAGACCACAGCCGACATGGGCTTCATGCTGATGATGGCCGCAGCCCGGCGTCTGTCGGAGAGTGAGCGTTTTTTGCGCGGTGGCCAATGGGACCGCTGGACCATCGACCTGTTGGCAGGCGTTGATGTGCATGGCAGCACGCTGGGCATTCTGGGTATGGGCCGCATCGGGCAGGCGATCGCCCGGCGCGGGGTTCACGGCTTTGGCATGAAGGTGGTCTATCACAACCGATCGCAGCTGGATACGGCCACCGAGGCGCAACTCGGCGGCGCGCGTTGGGTGAGCAAGCCAGAGCTGCTGCGCAGCTGTGACCACCTGCTGATCGTTGTGCCCTATTCGGCGCAGACCCACCACGCCATCGGTGCTGTTGAGCTGGCCCTGATGAAGCCCACGGCAACGCTGACCAATATCGCCCGAGGCGGGGTGGTGGACGATGCAGCGCTGGCTGCAGCCCTGAAGAACCGGGTGATTGCCGCTGCAGGCCTAGACGTTTACGAGGGTGAGCCCAAGGTGCACCCAGGGCTGCTGGGGGTGCCCAATGTGGTACTGGCCCCACACATCGGCAGTGCCACCCTGGCCACCCGTCGATTGATGGCGGGTCTGGCAGCAGCCAATCTGATGGAGGCTTTCGCTGGACGCAAGCCCCCCACGCCCATCAACGGGGAATTATGGCCACGGTGGCTCAACCGGTGAGCCTACTCAAGGCCATGCTACCAGCATGAACGAAGACTCGACCTTGATGTGGGTGGTGCTGGCTGCTTTGGGCCTGGCATTTGTGGGGCTGGCCTGGGCGCTGAAACGATCTGGGGGTGCTGCAGTGCCCGCAGCGGGCGCTCAACAGGCTGCTGACCTGGTGGTGGCGCGCCTGTTGCCTCTGCAGGAGTCGCTCGAGCGCACCCTGCGCGATGAGGTGCAGCGCACCGCGCAGGGCCAGAGAGCCGATATGGCCCAGCAGCAACAGTCTTTGCTGCAGCAAGGCAGCGAGGTGGCCCGCATTCAGAACGAACAAATCGATGGATTTCGCCTTCAACTGGGTGCCATGCAGCAGGCCTTGAGCAGTGGCTTGCAGCAGCAATCGGCCCACCAGGGCGAGGCCTTGACGCGGCTGACCGATTCTTTGTCGCAGCAGTTGCGCGCCTTGGCCGCCAACAACGACAGCCGGCTGGCCGATATGCGGGTGCAGATGGAAACCCGCCTGGCCGCGCTGCAGGAGGGAAACGAAAAAAAGCTTGAGCAGATGCGCCAGACCGTGGATGAGAAGCTGCACGCCACGCTGGAGCAGCGGCTGGGTGAAAGTTTTAAGCAGGTGGCCGAGCGCCTGGAGCAGGTGCACCGAGGCCTGGGCGATATGCAAGCACTGGCCCGCGATGTGGGCTCCCTCAACAAGGTGTTGACCAACGTCAAGACCCGCGGCATTTTGGGTGAGGTGCAGTTGGGCGCCTTGCTTGAGCAGGTGTTTACCGTGGAGCAATACGCCTCGAATGTGGAGGTGGTACCGGGCAGCGGGGCGCGGGTGGAGTTCGCCATCGCGTTGCCCCAGCGCGGAGCGGGGCCGGGGGTGGATACAGCCGGCAACAGCCCGGGCGCCGCCCAGGGATTTGACGGCATGGCGCCGACCTGGCTGCCCATCGATGCGAAGTTTCCCCGCGAAGACTACGAGCGGCTGATCGATGCGCAAGAGCGTGGCGATGTTGCCGCGATGGAACTGGCCGCCAAGGCTCTGGAACAGCGCATCCGCTTGGAGGCCCGCAGCATCCGGCAGAAGTACGTTGCTGCGCCCTACACCACCGATTTCGCCATTTTATTTTTACCCACCGAGGGCCTGTACGCCGAAGTACTGCGGCGGCCTGGTTTGATGCAAGCCCTCCAAATGGAACACCGTATCATCCTGGCGGGCCCCACCACTCTTTTGGCCATGCTCAACAGCGTGCAGATGGGCTTTCGAACCTTGGCCCTGGAGCGTCGCAGCGCTGAGGTGTGGGAAGTGCTGGGCGCGGTGAAGACCGAATTTAGCAAGTTTGGCGACGTACTGGCCAGGACGCAAAAGAAGCTGCAGGAGGCCTCCAACACCATTGAGGCCGCGGCGGTGCGTACCCGTGCCATGGGGCGCAAGCTGCAAGAGGTGCAAGCCTTGCCCGACAACAGCGCGCGGGACCTGATCGGTTTACCGAGCGATGAACAGACCGATGAGGGCGACGCCTTGCCTTAACATTCGCAAGGTTGAACGCTGCTGCCCCACGTCTGCCCGCCACCTTTACCTGGCTCATCACCGGGCTGATTGCCCTACATGCCGGTATGGCCGCCACCCGCGTAGTTTCAAGCTTGTGGGTGCTGCGCGAGGGCTACGATGAGCGCATCATGGGCCTGATCCTAAGCCTGTTTGCGGTGGCTCCGATCGTGCTGTCCATGTGGGCCGGCCGCTTGGCTGATCGCCATGGATTGCAACGCCCGGTGCGTCTGGCCACCGCCATGGGCCTCATTGGCACCTGCGCCAGTGCAGTCGCACCCAGCCTGCTCACGGTGGGGCTGGCTGCCTTGCTCACCGGCGGGGCCTTGAGCCTGGCAGCCGTTGCGATACAACGAGAGGCAGGCCAGCTGGCCCATCAGGGCCATGACCTCAAGCGCATCTTCAGCTGGGTGGCCTTGGGGCCGGCACTGTCCAATGTGTTGGCGCCGTTGTTGGGCGGTTTTGTCATCGACTTCGCAGGTATGCGTTGGGCATTTGTGATGCTCGTGGCCTTACCACTGCTTTCTTTTGTGCTGCTGTCGCAAGTTGGCCAGCGCTTGAGTTCGCCGGCGCTGGCGTCCCTATCGTCCTTGCCGCTGGCCACCGAGCCTGAGGTGGCCCAAGCCCTGCGTACGGCCGATCGGGCCGCCCCTGCAGGGTCGTGGGCCCTGCTGGGTTCACCGCCCTTACGGGTGTTGCTGCTGTTGAACCTGTCCATGGCCGCTGCTTGGGATGCCCACACCTTTGCGGTTCCGGTTATTGGACATGCGCGCGAGATGAGCGCCTCGGAGATCGGCTTCGTATTTGCTTCGTTTGCCATGGCCGCGACGGCGGTGCGGCTGATTATTGTTCGATGGGCAGCGCGCATTCAGGAAGCGCTGATGCTGCGCGGAGCCATGGCCCTGGCTGCCACGGTGCTGCTGGTGTATGCCTGGCTGCCCGGGCTTCTGGGGCTGATGGTGGGGTCAGCCCTTCTGGGCTTGGCCCTGGGTTCTGTGCAGCCCATGGTGCTGTCGATGTTGCACCAGGTGACGCCGCCGGACCGACAGGGGCAGGCACTGGGCCTGCGGATGATGGTGACCAACGCCGCCACAGTGGCCATGCCCATGCTCTACGGTGTGATGTCGGCCTCGCTGACCACGGCAGCACCGCTGTGGCTGATGGCTGCTGGCTTGCTGATGGCCCAACGGCCGGCCATGGGGCTGGCCGCCTTGATTAGTCCGCCATCCCCTGATGTCGCAGCAGGGCGTCAATCGAAGGCTCCCGGCCCCTGAAGGCTTTGAAGTTTTCAAGTGCCGGGCGTGACCCGCCGCGCTCGAAGACCTCTTGGCGCAGCCTGCGGCCGGTGGCTACGCTCAGCGGTTCGGTCTCTTCGAAGGCGCTCCAGGCATCGGCGCTGAGCACCTCAGCCCACTTGTAGCTGTAGTAGCCAGCCGAGTAGCCTCCGGCAAAAATATGGGAGAAGGCATGTTGAAAGCGGTTGAATGCCGGGGGTGGATTCACCGAAACCTCGGTCCGGACCTCATCCAAGAGCTGCTGCACCCTTGAAGCCTGCGCTGGCTCGGCATGCAGCCGCATGTCAAAGAGCGCAAACTCGATTTGGCGCAAGGTTTGCAGGCCGCTTTGGAAATTCTTGGCAGCCATCATCTTGTCGTACAGCTCGCGCGGCAGGGGCTGGCCGGTCTGCACATGCGCGGTGAGGTGTTTGAGCACCTCCCACTCCCAGCAGAAGTTCTCCATGAACTGGCTGGGCAGCTCCACTGCGTCCCACTCCACGCCGGAGATGCCGGCCACGCCCAGGTCGCTGACCTGCGTCAGCATGTGGTGTAGCCCATGTCCAAATTCATGAAACAGGGTGATCACATCATCGTGGGTGAGCAGGGCCGGTTGGCTGGGCAAAGGCGGTGCAAAGTTGCACACCAGGTGCGCCACCGGAGTCTGTAAGCGGCCCTCCGGCCGCTGCCAGCGCCCGCGCACATCGTCCATCCAGGCCCCGGGCCGTTTGCCCGGCCGCGCATAGGGGTCCAAGTAGAACTGCGCAATCGTCTGGCCGCCGCGCTGGACGGCGTAAAAACGAACATGTTCATGCCACACAGGGGCTTGGTCGGGGCGTATGGTCACCTCGAACACGGTTTCGATGATCTTGAACAGGCCGTTCAAGACATGGTCTTGTGTGAAGTAGCGCTTGAGTTCTTGCTCGCTGAAGGCGTACCGGGCCTCCTTGAGCCGCTCACTCACATAGGCCTGGTCCCAGGCCTGCAAGTCCTGCAGGTCCAACTCACGCGCGGCAAAGTCCCGCAGTTCGGCCATGTCGCGCTGCGCATAAGGCCGGGCGCGGCGAGCCAGGTCTTGCAGGAAATCGAGGACCTCTTGTGGGGACTGAGCCATTTTGGGCGCCAGGCTCACCTCTGCGTAGTTGGCGTAGCCCAGCAGCTGCGCTTCTTCCTGTCGCAGAGCCAGGATTTCTTGCATGAGCTCGGTGTTGTCTCGCTCTGCCGGGCCAAACTCGCTGGCGCGGGTGGTGTAGGCGCGGTACAGGGTTTGGCGCAGGCTGCGGTTATGCGCATACTGCATGATGGGGAAGTAGCTGGGGAAGTGCAGCGTTACCTTGCAGCCTTCACGCCCGTCGGCTTGGCCTGCCGTGCGGGCAGCTTGCACGACATCATCGGGCACGCCAGCCATTTCATCCTGGGCTGCGTAATGGGCGAAGCCGTCGGTAGCATCCAGCACGTTCTCGCTGAACTTTTGTGAAAGCTGCGCCAATCGCTCCTGGATTTGCGCAAAGCGCTCCTTGGCTGTGCCCTTCAGCTCTGCCCCACTGAGCACAAAGTCGCGCAACGCATGCTGCAGCACGGTGCGCCGCGCGGGGTTGAGCTGTGCAGCCTGGGGCGCTTTGGCGATCGCCTTGTACTTGGCAAACAGGCGCTCATCGGCGCCCATGCGGGTGTGGAACTCGGTGACCTTGGGCAGGCAGGCGTTGTAGGCAGTGCGCAGCTCGGGTGTGTCGGCGACCGCATTGAGATGATTGACCGCGCCCCAGGCCCGGCCCAGTCGTTCGTTTGCCACATCCAACACAGCCGACACAGCGTCGTAGGTGTCGGGGGTGGAGCTTGCCACTGCAGCCTCCAACGCAGCCTGGGCCTGCTGCAAGAGCGCGTCGAGTGCTGGCTCGACGTGATGCGCGGCAATCTGATCAAACAAGGGCAGGTCCGGCGCACCCAATATGGGGTTCTTGGCGCTTGAATCAGTGCTGGTCATGGTGGGGCAATCCAGATTCGTGTCAGAAAGGCCTCTTATCGGGGCACAGCGAGCCCTCTGTGAGCATGCTGGGTATCAGGGCAGCTAGCCTACGCGCTTAAAGCGTATTGCTGCGCGGCCTGCAGGGTATTGGCCAGAAGCATCGTGATTGTCATCGGCCCCACGCCGCCTGGCACCGGTGTGATCCAGCCTGCCACGGCGCTCACGCTGGGGAAGTCCACATCGCCGCACAGCGAGCCGTCTTCACGGCGGTTGATGCCCACATCGATCACCACAGCCCCAGGCTTGACCATATCGGCGCGCAAGGTGTTGCGCCGGCCGGTGGCCACCACCACGATGTCGGCCTGGCGGGCGTGTAGGCCCAGGTCGGGTGTACCGCTGTGGCAGATGGTGACGCTGGCGTTGGCCTGAAGCAATAGCAGGGCCATGGGTTTACCAACGGTGTTGCTGCGGCCAATCACCACCGCATGCCGCCCTGCAATGGGCTGGCCGGTGCTCTCAATCAATTTCATACAGCCCCAGGGGGTGCACGGCCGCAGGCCGGGCAGGCCCGTCATCAACTCGCCAGCCGATTGCACCGAATAGCCGTCGACGTCTTTGCGCTGCGAAATCGCCTCGATCACCTTGTGCGGGTCAATGTGGCGCGGCAAGGGCATCTGAACCAAGATGCCGTGTACGGAGGGGTCAGCGTTGAGCGCGGCAATGCGTACCAACAACTCGGCCTGTGTGAACGTATCCGGGTAGCGTTCCAGCACCGAGCGGATGCCGGTGGCTTCACAGGCGCGCACCTTATTGCGAACGTACACCGCAGAGGCCGGATCGTCACCGACCACAATGACGGCCAAGCCCGGCGCGTGACCCTGAGCGCAGAGCTCGGCTGCGCGCGCGGCGATGTCCGCGCGCCAGTGGCTTGAAAGGGCGTTGCCATCGATCAGTTGAGCACTCATAGGGGCAGTGGACAATGGACAGAGAACTGGCTTGCAGGGGCGCTTGGGGTGAAGCTAGGCGGGGCGGTGCAGGGCCGATGGCGTGAAAGGTTCGTCAAATGCAACAGGGCCGCTGCTGCGGCCCTGGCTACACCCGAGTGCTCTCACGTCCCATCAGGCCTTGGCTTGGGCACCCAGGGCGATCTTCAGCAGGTCGGCCACGGTGTTGGCATTGAGCTTTTCCATGATGTTGGCGCGGTGGGCCTCGACCGTCTTGATGCTGATGCCCAAATCGTCGGCAATTTGCTTGTTTAAGCGGCCTGCCACGATGCGCTCCAGGACCTGGCTTTCCCGGGTGGTCAGGCGCGACAGCAGCGCGTCACGGCTGGCCTGTTCCTGGTGCTGGCTGAATGCGGTACGGGCTTGCTCCAACATCCGTTCAACCAAGCCCAGCAGTTCGCCTTCCTTAAACGGCTTTTCGATGAAGTCCATCGCGCCCTTCTTCATGGTGGAGACGGCCATGGGCACATCCCCGTGGCCGGTGATGAAGACAATGGGAAGGGGGCTGCGACGCTCAAGAAGGCGGTCTTGAAGTTCTAGGCCGCTCATGCCGTCCATGCGTATGTCGGCGATCAGGCAGGCCACCTCACGCGGGTCAAAGCGTGACAGAAATGATTCAGCCGAATCAAAGCACTTGACCCGAAAGTCTTTGCCCTCAAGCAGCCACTGCAGAGAATCACGTACGGCTTCATCGTCATCGACAACATACACCGTGCCTTTCTTGGGGATCAAGCTCATGTTCTCAAAAAGAAGTGGAGGCTTCGGGGCGCCGCGGACTCTCGGGCCCCGCCGCTGCTTGGAGATGGTTTGTGGTGTCGACCGGTAGGGTAAAGACAAAGCGACAACCGCTCACCAACTCACCATTGTAAAGGTTCTCGGCCGTTAGACGCCCACGGTGGGATTCAATGATGGAGCGGCACAAACTCAGGCCGATGCCCAGGCCTTCTCGTTTGGTGGAGAAGAAGGCTTCATAGATGCGGCCCAGCACGTCTTCGGACATCCCAGGGCCGTTGTCGGTGATGCTGAACTCCACTACCGGCTCCTCCTCACCATGCAAGCGTGGCACCACGCGCAATTCAATGCGCCGTCGCGCCGGCGGCATGTCGGCCAGGTCGATGGCTTCTGCAGCGTTCTTGACCAGGTTGAGTACCACCTGTTCAATCAAGATGGGGTCGCAGTACAAGGTAGGCAGACGCTGTGCCAAATAGGTGTTGAGCTGCACCTTGCGCCGGCGTAGGTCGATATTGGCCAGCTCCACCGCGTCGTCGATGATCTCGCGCGCGTCGGCACTTTGGCGCTGGGGTTCGCTGCGCTTCACGAAGGCGCGAATACGATGGATGATCTGGCCAGCCCGCTCGGCCTGGCGCGCGGTCTTCTCCAGGGCGGCGATCAGGTCGTTCTTGCCGATGGCGCCTTCACGAATGCGGTTGACCATGCCGCTGCAATAGTTGTTGATGGCCGTCAGCGGTTGGTTGAGTTCATGGGCCACCGAGCTCGCCATCTCGCCCATGGTCACCAGGCGGCTGGTGACCTGAGCCTTTTCAGCCTGTTGAGCGGTGGCTTCCTCGGCACGACGCCGAGCAGTGATATCGGTGGCAATGATCATTTGGACCAAACGGCCATCGGTCCACTGCAGGTAGCGAAGGCGTACATCAAACCACTTGGACAGCCCGTCAATGTGAACCTCGCGGGGGTCAGTCACCGCCTCGGTGATGCTGTCAGCTGGCAGGCCCGACATCGGGTCTTCCGGATCGTCCAATTCATGTAACGGCGCATGCACGTCGGGCGCGCTGCCTTCGCTGAGCAACAGATGTCCGCGCGGGCTGCTGCCAAACCAAACTCGGTATGACCTGTTGGCAAACAGAAGTTCACCGCTGCGCATGGACACCACGCTGACTGCAGCGTCCAGGCCCTCCAAAACGGTGGTGAAGCGCTCATGGGAGGCGGTGAGCTGGTCGCGTACCCGCTTGGCCTCGGTGATGTTGGTCATCGAGGTCATCCATCCGGTTTGCTCACCTCGATGATCCACCAGCGGCGAAACATACATGCGTGCGTCAAAAACCTCTCCGCCTTTGCGTTGCACCTTCACCTCAATACCGCCCGATGGTGTACGGCCCATCAGCTCTTGCTGCAGGAGCTGCATCGTTTCGTCGATGCGGTCAGCCAGTGAGTAGGGGTAGGGCGGCGCCAGACCAATCAGGTCTTGTTGGCTGAAACCGGTCATTTCGCAGAAGGCACGGTTTACATAGGTGATGCGGCCTTCGAGGTCCATAGCGCGCATACCGGTGAGGATGGAGTTCTCCATGGCCCGCCGAAAGTTTGTCTCTTGGACCAAGGTGGCCTGCATCTGGTTGCGTCGGCGCAGGTGCTGCAGCGACCCCAGCAGCGTCCAAACGGTCAGGGCCGATAGCCCCAACACCATCCAAAACAAGGTGTTGCCGATCAGATTCGATGAGGTCAGCCAGCCCTGCGTGCGCAGCTGAAGGCCTGGGGCCATATTGCCCAGCGGCACCTCGTGCAAGCGCCCTGCCCGGGGGTTGCCGGTGACCAAGCTCGCGCCGGTAGTGGCCACCACCATGCCGTCCATATCGATGATCGACAAGGTGTTGCTCCGCGTTTGGTCTTCGGCCACCGAGCGTCGCAGCAGCGTGTCCACATCGATTTCGGCCGCCACCGCTCCGCTGAACTCGCCTCGCGCCAGCAAGGGCACCACCAGGCGGATCACCGTTCGACCTTCGTCGTCCACATAGTGTTGGGAATGGGTGGGCAGGCGGCGGCCCTGCGCCTCCAGGAAGGCCTGCACCGCCGGGCCAGGCAGCTTGCGCGCGGCGTTTAAAAGCTCAACCGCGGCATCGGGCTGTACCTCAGCGGTCATAGGGTTGGGGTTGAAGGTCAAGCGCAACTGGCCAGTGGGGGCCAGCCACTGCATCCGGGTGATCTCAGGCCGGTCACCGGTGAGGGTTCGGGCCTGTTCAATGAAGCCGCCCCGCCCGATGTCGCGAGTGGCGATTTCACGGGCCAGTCGAATCAGCTGTTCCTGGTGGTCCAGGAGGCGCAAGCGGACTTGCTGCTGGCCGATTTCGCCCGCGCGGGCCACGGCCTCTTCTTCGTGGAGCAGTTCTTCAGCCCGCAAAAACCAAAATGTGGCCGAGATAACGGTCAGAAAGAGCAGTACAGAAACCAGCGGCCCCAGGATCACATAGCGGTCTTGGCGTGACGGCGACTGTCGACCCCACCAGCGCTGCGCCACGCGCTTGATGGCGTCCAGCACCAATCCCGGCGTCCAGTGGCGGCTTAATGCGGATTGCATCGCCAGATTATCGGGGGCTTACCCCAGCCCAGGTTGGCACTCATAATATCGCATTATGAAACAGATTTGCACGATTTGGAATTTTGAAAAAAATCTGTGATACTTCGTACAAGCGCATCGTGGAGGTGCTCCGCGTACGCCCACGAGGCAGCCACAAGAGCCGCCAACAGGCCCGAACACAGCCGGCCGCTAGCCGAGCCATCGCAGGTATCGAGAAGGAGTAGACATGAGCGCCGAACAGCCCCAAGACTTCGACGAACAGGAAACACGGGAGTGGCTCGACGCCTTCTCGGCGGTGTTGGAAAGCGAGGGCCACGAGCGTGGGCACTTCCTGTTGGAGCAGTTGCTCGAGCACGCGCGCGAGCACAGCATCGACATGCCGTTTTCGGCCACGACCGGCTACGTCAACACCATCGAGCCCGCCGAGGAAGAGCACAGCCCCGGCAACCTCGAACTCGAAGGGCGGCTACGGGCCTACATGCGTTGGAACGCCATGGCCATGGTGGTCAAGGCCAATCGCCTGAACCCGGATGATGGCGGGGATCTTGGAGGCCACATCAGCTCCTTCCAGTCCGTGGCGCACATGTTTGCCGCCGGCTTCAACCACTTCTGGCACGCCGATGACACCGACAGAGGTGGCACGCATGGGGGCGACCTGCTCTACATCCAGGGCCACAGCGCCCCAGGCATTTACGCACGCGCCTTTCTGGAAGGCAGGCTGAGCGAAGAGCAGTTGTTGAACTTCCGCCAGGAAGTGCAGGGCAAGGGCTTGTCGAGTTACCCGCACCCCAAGCTGATGCCCGAGTTCTGGCAGTTCCCCACGGTCTCAATGGGCCTGGGGCCGTTGATGTCGATTTACCAGGCCCGTTTTCTGAAGTATCTGCATGCCCGCGGCATTGCCGATACCAGCCAGCGCATGGTCTGGGTGTTCTGCGGCGATGGTGAGATGGATGAGCCCGAATCGCTGGGCGCCATCGGTTTGGCTGCCCGTGAAAACCTGGACAACCTGGTTTTCGTCATCAATTGCAATCTGCAGCGCTTGGACGGGCCGGTGCGCGGTAACGGCAAGATCATCCAAGAGTTGGAGGGTGAGTTCCGGGGCGCAGGCTGGAACGTGATCAAGCTGCTGTGGGGCAAGGAGTGGGATGCGCTGCTGGCCCGCGACAAGGACGGTGCCTTGCGCAAGATCATGATGGAAACGCTGGACGGCGACTACCAGGCCTTCAAGGCCAACGATGGCGCCTTCGTCCGCAAGAACTTCTTTGGCCGCGACCCGCGCACTCTGGAGATGGTGTCCAAGATGACCGACGACGACATCTGGAACCTGCGCCGCGGTGGTCACGATGCACAAAAAGTGTATGCCGCGTTCCATCGGGCCAACCACACCAAGGGCCAGCCGACGGTTTTGCTGGTCAAAACCGTCAAGGGCTGGGGCATGGGCAAGGCTGGTGAGGGTAAAAACACCGCCCATCAAGCCAAGAAGCTCACGGACGAGGACATTCGCCATTTCCGTGACCGCTTCAACATCCCGATTCCCGACAGTGAACTGGGCAAGATTCCCTTCTACAAGCCGGCCGAGGACACGCCGGAGATGCGCTACCTGCACGAGCGGCGCAAGTCTTTGGGTGGCTACCTGCCGCACCGGCGAACCCACAGCAGCGAGAGCTTCACCGTGCCGTCGCTCGAAACCTTCAAGGCGGTGCTCGAGCCGACGGCCGAAGGACGTGAGATCTCCACCACCCAGGCCTATGTGCGCTTCCTGACCCAACTCTTGCGTGACCAAGCCCTGGGCCCCCGCGTGGTGCCGATCCTGGTTGACGAGGCCCGCACTTTTGGTATGGAAGGCCTGTTCCGCCAAGTGGGAATCTACAACCCCGAAGGCCAGAAATACACGCCGGTCGACAAAGACCAGGTGATGTACTACCGAGAGGACAAGGCTGGGCAAATCCTGCAAGAGGGCATCAACGAAGCCGGTGGCATGGCGTCTTGGATCGCCGCAGCCACTTCGTATTCGACGAACAACCGCATCATGGTGCCGTTTTTCGTCTATTACTCCATGTTCGGCTTTCAACGGATTGGCGACTTGGCTTGGGCTGCAGGTGACATGCAGGCCCGCGGCTTCTTGTTGGGCGGCACCTCGGGCCGCACCACACTCAACGGCGAAGGCCTGCAGCACGAGGACGGCCACAGCCACATTCTGGCGGCCACCATTCCGAATTGTGTGTCCTATGACCCCACCTTTGCGCATGAAGTGGGCGTGATCCTGCACCATGGCATGAGGCGCATGGTCGAGCGCCAGGAGAATGTATTTTTCTACGTGACCCTGCTCAACGAGAACTACCCTATGCCGGGGCTGAAGCCCGGCACCGAGGAGCAGATCATCAAGGGCATGTATCTGTTGGAGCGCGGCGAAGGTGCCAAGGCAGCGCCCCAGGTCAACCTGCTGGGCTCAGGCACGATCCTGCGTGAAAGCCTGGAGGCCAAGAGATTGTTGGCGGTGGACTGGGGTGTGGTGGCTCATGTGTGGAGCTGCCCGAGCTTCAATGAGTTGACCCGCGAGGGGCAGGACTGCGCCCGCTGGAACCTGCTGCACCCCACCGAAAAACAGCGCGCGCCCTTCGTGACTCAGCAGTTGTCCACGCTGCCGGGCCCGGTGGTGGCCGCAACCGACTACATGAAGAATTACGCCGAGCAGATCCGGGCCTTCGTTCCGAAGGACAAGGGCTACACGGTGTTGGGTACCGACGGCTTTGGCCGCTCAGACTTCCGCAAGAAGCTGCGCGAGCACTTTGAGGTCAGCCGCCATTTCTTGGTGATCGCCGCTCTCAAGGCCATAGCAGACGAGGGCAAGGTGCCGGCGGCCAAGGTGGCCGAGGCCATTAAGAAGTACGGTTTGAACGCCGAAAAGATCAACCCCCTGTTCGCTTGAACGCATCACGGAGGCTCGAACATGGCAACGGTTGAAGTCAAGGTTCCCGATATTGGGGACTTCAGCGAAGTGGCGGTCATTGAGGTGTTGGTCAAGGCCGGCGATGTGGTCAAGGTCGAGCAAAGCCTGATCACCGTGGAAAGCGACAAGGCCTCAATGGAGATTCCCTCGAGCCACGCGGGTGTGGTCAAGGAACTCAAGGTGCAACTGGGCGACAAGGTGCGCGAGGGCAGTTTGGTCATGGTGCTGGAGGCGCAGGGCGAAGCCACCGCTGCAGCCGCAGGCCCGGCGCCTGTAGCGCCGGCGGCTGCCTCGGCTGCACCCGCGGCAGCTTCACCTTCAGCAGCGGTAACCGCTGCGGCGGCACCCACTGCAATACCGGCTGTTCAGGCTTTGCCGCCTGTGGCGGCCCAAGCAGCGCACGCCCCCCTGGCGGCGTCGACGCAAGGCTTACCCCATGCGTCACCCTCGGTGCGCAAGTTCGCCCGGGAACTGGGGGTGCCCTTGCATGAAGTCAAGGGCAGTGGCGCCAAGGGGCGGATCATGCAGGCCGATGTTCAGGCTTTCACCAAGTCGGTGATGGCGGGCACAGTACAGACCGCTGCGCAAGCTGCCAGTGCACCGGGCGCAGGCGCGGCTGGAGAAGGCTTGGGGCTGATTCCATGGCCCAAGACCGACTTCGCCAAGTTTGGCCCCATCCAGCGCAAAGAACTCGGCCGCATCAAGAAGATCAGCGGTGCCAACTTGTTGCGCAACGCGGTGATGATCCCAGCGGTCACTAATCACGAGGACGCTGACATCACCGAGCTTGAGGCTTTTCGCGTGGCCACGAATAAGGAAAACGAAAAAGTTGGCGTGAAGGTGACGATGCTCGCCTTCTTGGTCAAAGCCTGTGTGGCTGCGCTGAAGAAGTTCCCGGAGTTCAACAGCTCGCTGGACGGTGACGAGCTTGTCTATAAGCAGTACTGGCATATCGGCTTTGCCGCCGACACCCCCAATGGTCTGGTGGTACCGGTGGTTAAGAACGCCGACCAGAAGGGTATCTTGCAGATCGGCCAGGAAATGGGTGAGTTGGCCAGGAAGGCACGCGAAGGAAAGCTCGGTCCTGCAGATATGAGCGGGGCGACCTTCACCATCTCCAGCCTGGGCGGTATTGGTGGGCGCTATTTCACCCCCATCATCAACGCTCCAGAGGTCGCCATCCTGGGCGTGTGCAAAAGCCAGATGGAGCCGGTGTGGAACGGCCAGGAGTTTGTTGCGCGCCTGATGTTGCCGCTGTCACTAACCTGGGATCACCGCGTGATCGATGGGGCTGCGGCAGCCCGCTTCAACGCCTACCTATGTCAGATCTTGGCGGACTTTCGCCGGATCATCCTGTGACGGGGCAAACCATGTCCATCATCGATATCAAAGTTCCCGACATTGGTGACTTCGAAGAAGTGGCGGTGGTCGAGCTATTGGTCAAGACCGGCGATGCGATCAAGGTCGAGCAAAGCTTGATCACCGTGGAGTCTGACAAGGCCTCGATGGAGATTCCGGCCAGCCATGCGGGTGTGGTCAAGGAGCTCAAGGTCAAGCTGGGGGACAAGGTCAGCGAGGGCACCGTGTTGCTATCCCTCGAAGTTTCGGGCGACTTGGCGACGGTCAGCGCTGAAACGCCCGCGCCGGCGGTGGTCAGCGCCGCATCACCTGCGCCGCCAGCGGCCGCCGTGGCCGCTGGCGCTGCTGCTGCCGCGGTGGCCGAAGATAGCTCACCCTTCGACCTGGACTGTGATGTGCTGGTGCTCGGCGCTGGCCCGGGTGGCTACAGCGCGGCTTTCCGTGCGGCCGACCTCGGCCTGAAGGTGGTGTTGGTGGAACGGTACCCGACCCTGGGCGGTGTGTGCCTGAATGTGGGCTGCATACCCTCCAAGGCACTGCTGCACGTAGCGGCGGTGATGGATGAGGTCAGCCACATGGCCGATCTGGGTGTGGAGTTTGGCGCGCCCAGGCTCAACATCGACAGGCTGCGCAGCCATAAAGAAAAGGTCGTCAGCAAACTGACCGGCGGCTTGTCGGCCATGGCGAAGATGCGCAAGGTGACCGTGGTGCGCGGCTACGGAGCCTTCACCGCCAGCCATCGCGTGACGGTGCAAGAGACCACCGGTTCCGCTCAAGAGAAATCGGGCATCCAAACAGTCATCGCCTTCAAACGCTGCATCATCGCGGCCGGCTCACAGGCGCAGCGCCTGCCCTTCTTGCCCGAGGACCCGCGCATAGTGGACAGTACCGGCGCTTTGGGCCTTCAGTCTGTGCCCAAGCGCATGCTCATCATCGGCGGCGGCATCATCGGCTTGGAGATGGGAACCGTCTACAGCAGCCTGGGCGCCCGCCTGGACGTGGTGGAAATGCTCGATGGCCTGATGCAGGGGGCAGACCGCGACCTCGTCAAGGTGTGGCTGAAGATGAACGAGTACCGCTTCGATCAGATCATGCTCAAGACCAAGACAGTGGGTGCGCAGGCCACCCCTGAAGGGATCAGGGTTCAGTTCGAGGGCCTGGACGGCAGCAAGAGCGAAGGTACCTATGACCTGGTGCTGCAGGCTGTGGGCCGCACGCCCAATGGCAAGAAGATCGCCGCTGAGAAGGCCGGTGTGAAAGTCAGCGATCGGGGCTTCATCGACGTCGACGTTCAAATGCGGACGAACAAGGCCCATATCTTCGCCATTGGTGACATCGTCGGCCAGCCGATGTTGGCCCACAAGGCCGTGCACGAAGCGCATGTGGCGGCCGAGGTGATTGCGGGTGAACTCAAGGGCAACCAAGGCCTGGCCCGTGCTGCCTTCTACGCCCGCGTGATTCCCAGTGTGGCCTACACCGACCCCGAAGTGGCCTGGGTCGGCCTCACCGAGGACCAGGCCCAGGCCCAGGGCATCAAGGTCAAGAAAGGCCTGTTCCCCTGGACCGCATCGGGTCGGGCGATTGCCAACGGCCGAGATGAAGGCTTCACCAAACTGCTGTTCGATGACAGCCTCGAGGCGCATGGCCATGGGCGCATCCTGGGCGGCGGCATCGTAGGCACCCATGCCGGCGACATGATTGGGGAAATTGCCTTAGCCATCGAGATGGGCGCCGATGCGGTGGACATCGGCAAGACCATCCATCCGCACCCCACACTGGGCGAGAGCATCGGCATGGCTGCAGAAATGATGCACGGTTCGTGCACTGACCTGCCTCCGGCCAAGCGCTGAAGCGACCTCAACCGATGTCGCTGCAATGCAAGGCGAACTGTCCGACACGTCGGCACTCAAAGAAGTGCTGCAACGTCACCTTGACCGTACGAAAGGCCAGTTCGTCCCAGGGGATCTCGTGCTCGGCAAACAAACGGGCCTCGATGGTTTCGGGGCCCGGATGGAACACGTCGCTCTTTAGCGTGGCCAGGTAGAACAGATGAACCTGCCCGACCTGCACCACGTTGAGCAACGAAAACAGCGGGCCCAGCTCGATGAGCGCCCCGGCCTCTTCATCGGTTTCGCGGAGGGCCCCATGGGCCGTCGTTTCGCCCAGTTCCAAAAAGCCCGCTGGCAGCGTCCAGAAACCATGGCGCGGCTCGATGTTGCGCCTACACAGCAGCACCTTGTCTTCCCAGACCGGTACCGTGCCCACGACGTTCAGCGGGTTTTCATACTGAATGTGTCCACACCTGCCGCATATGGCCCGTTCCCGGTTGTCGTCAGGCGGCACGCGGTACGCCACAGCGGTGCCACAGGCTCGGCAATGCTGAATGCGGGTGCGTTGGCTCAACAACATGGCGCCCAGTGTAGTGCCGCGCTGCTCTATGCATGACACTCTTTAATCGCTCTTGTGCCACCCAAATGGAACTCTTCAATTACTTTCGATCCTCCGCATCCTTTCGAGTGCGCATTGCCCTGGCGCTCAAGGGCTTGGACTACACCTATACCCCGGTGCATCTGGCAGCAGGTGAGCATCTCCGCGAGTCTTATGCCACCGTGTCCGCTTCGCGACTGGTTCCCACCCTGCGCGAAGACAGCGGCTCGCTGTTGACCCAGTCCTTGGCCATCATCGAATATCTTGAGGAAATCCATCCTGAGCCCGCCCTTCTGCCCAAAGAAGCCCTGGCCCGTGCCCGTGTTCGGGCCTTGGCTTACGACGTGGCCTGTGAGATTCACCCCATCAACAACCTGCGGGTGTTGCGCTATTTGACAGCTGATCTCAAGCTCAGCGAAGGCGACAAAAACCGCTGGTACCAGCATTGGGTGGAAAGCGGCCTGTCGGTGGTGGAGCGGCAACTGGCCGGACATCCATCCACGGGCCGGTTCTGCCACGGCGACAGCCCGACCATGGCCGATATCACCTTGGTGCCGCAGATCTTCAACGCCAAGCGCTTTGAATGCCGCCTGGACCATGTGCCCACGGTGATGCGCATCTTTGAGCAGTGCATGGGGCTGGCGGCCTTCAGCCAGGCGCAGCCCTCGGCCTGCCCGGACGCTCAATAGTTGCTGCTGGCCATGGCAGTTGCGGCCTTGCTCATCCCCAACTGGCCGACGCCCGCCGGTGTAGGCGCAGCCATGGGCACCCGGCAGGGGGGTGTGAGCCAAGCGCCTTTTGACAGCCTGAACCTGCACCCGGCTGCGCTGAACGATCATGGCGCTCCAGCCGATGACCCACGTGCCGTGTCCGAGAACATCCGGCGCTATGGCACAGCGCTGGGTGCCCAACCGGTATTTTTGCAACAGGTGCACGGCGTGGCCGTGCTGGACCTGGATGACCTGACCAACCTGACCGAACCCGCTGGGCTGGCCGATGCGGCGGTGACCACACGCTTTGGCCTAGCCTGTACCGTGTTGGTGGCCGACTGCCTGCCGGTGTTGTTCACCGACCAGGCCGGCCGGGCGGTGGCTGCGGCCCATGCTGGCTGGCGCGGGCTGGCCGCAGGTGTGCTCGAAAACACCGTTGAAGCCTTGTGCCGTTCGGCGGCTTGCCATAGTGCCCAGGTCTTGGCTTGGTTGGGGCCCTGCATCGGACCGCAGGCCTTTGAAGTTGGGCCCGATGTGCTGCAGGCCTTTGGGGTGAAGCCTGAGCCGGCGCAGGTCAGCAGCCCACAAGCGGGCCAGTTTCGCTACGCACCGCGCCCAGACGGCACGCCACGCTGGAAGGCGGATCTGGCCGGTTTGGCGCGCCAGCGCTTATGGGCTGCAGGGGTGCGACACATCAGTGCGAGCAGCCTGTGCACGGTTGCCGACGCCTCACGGTTCTTTTCGTTCCGGCGCGATGGGTTGACCGGCCGCATGGCTGCCAGCGTCTGGCGCCGCGCCGGGCGGGGATGAGGCCATGCGGGCTTTTCGGCGCATGGGGGTACCCAGGATGTACATCACGATGCCCAAGGGCAGCGCGCCGTAAAGGGCAAAGGTGAACAGGGCGCCCAACACGGTCCCTTGGGGGGACAGAGCCTCCACGATGCTCATCATCAACACCACGTACATCCAGGCTATGGCCACCAGGTACATGCAGCAGGCTCCGGTTCTGGGCAGACGACCTAAACATGCCCATACACCGTATTGTGCAGACCCCGGTACCTGGGCTGTCATGGTCGGGAAAGATTGTCAGACTAAAGTGAGGGCATTGCGGCCCGCACCAGCAGCAGGAGATCAAGATGGCCAAAGCCAAAGCCAAAGCTAAGTCCCCCGTTCACCCCAAGCTCGACGCCTTGGGTGAGAACGCCCAAGCCTTTGGGCAGGCGGTGGGTGACGCCTTCAAGTCGCTGGCCGGCATTAGCGTGCCGATGCAGGACCTGTCCCGCATGCAGCAAAGCTATGTGCAGGAAATGGGCCAGCTGTGGAACCAGGCGCTGGGCACCGCCGAGCAAGCAGCGCCGATCAAGGACCGCCGCTTTGCCGCCGATGCTTGGACACACAGCCCCATGGCGGCCTTCACCGCACGGGCCTATCTGCTCAATGCCCGCACCCTGATGGAAATGGCCGAGGCCGTCGAGGGCGACGCCAAGACCAAGGCGAGGGTTCGCTTTGCGGTGCAACAGTGGATCGATGCAGCCAGCCCCTCGAACTTCCTGGCCTTGAACCCCGAGGCCCAGCAAAGGGCGTTGGAGTCTCAGGGCCAAAGCATCGCCAAGGGTCTGGAGCAGCTGCTGGCTGACATTCGACAGGGGCACATGAGTCAAACCGACGAAACCGTTTTCGAGGTGGGGCGCAATGTGGCCACCACCGAGGGCACCGTGGTTTTCGAAAACGAGTTGATGCAGCTCATCGAGTACAAGCCTCTGACCGCGCAGGTGCATGAGCGGCCCATCTTGTTCGTGCCCCCTTGCATCAACAAGTACTACATCCTGGACCTGCAACCCGACAATTCCGTGATCCGCTATACGGTGGAGCAAGGACATCGGCTGTTCGTCGTAAGCTGGCGCAACCCCGACGAAAGCCTGGCAGGCAAAGATTGGGACGACTACATTGCTCAAGGGCCTATCCAGGCCATTGAAGTGGTTCAAGCCATCACCGGGCTCAAGCAGTTCAATATGTTGGGATTCTGCGTTGGGGGCACGATCCTGACCACGGCCTTGGCGGTGCTGGCTGCACGTGGGCAGCAACCTGCCTCCAGTGTCACCCTGCTCACCACCTTGCTGGACTTCAGCGATACCGGCATTCTGGACATCTTTGTGGACGAGCCAGCGGTTCAGATGCGCGAGATGACCATTGGGCCTGACGCCCCCAGCGGACCGGGTTTGCTCAAGGGCGGTGAACTGGCGGCTACGTTCAGCTTTTTGCGACCCAACGATTTGGTCTGGAACTATGTGGTGGGTAACTATCTCAAGGGCGAAACGCCGCCGCCCTTTGACTTGCTGTACTGGAACTCTGACAGCACCAACTTGCCCGGCCCCATGTACTGCTGGTACCTGCGCCATCTCTACCTGCAAAACGAGCTGCGCCTTCCCGCACGCCTAAATACCTGTGGCGAGCCAGTGGATGTGGGCGCGATCAAGGCACCGTTCTACCTGTATGCCTCGCACGAAGATCACATCGTGCCCTGGGAAGCGGCCTACCGCAGCACCCAGATCATTAAGGGCAAAAAGCGCTTTGTGATGGGGGCCTCGGGCCACATCGCCGGCGTGATCAACCCTCCGGCCAAGGGCAAACGTCACTACTGGACACACGATCGTCTGGTTGAATCGGCTCAGAATTGGTTGGATGCGGCCACCGAACACCCTGGGTCGTGGTGGACCGACTGGTCCGGGTGGCTTGCCTCGCACGCAGGCAAGATGATTGCCGCGCCGAAGGCCCCGGGTAACCGCCAGTACAAACCGATTGAGCCCGCACCGGGCCGTTATGTAAAGGTCAAGGCCTGAGTGCTTCCCAAGGAACCACCAGGAACGCCCAAGCCCTTTGCGCGTGAACTGAAACTGCAGGAGACCCCCATGAGCCAAGACATCGTCATCGTCGCTGCCACCCGCACTGCGGTCGGCAAATTCGGCGGCACCCTGGCCAAGACACCCGCTACCGAACTGGGGGGCATTGTCGTCGCCGAAGTGCTGCGCCGCACCGGCCTGCCAGCCGATCAGGTGGGCGAAGTGATCATGGGCCAGGTACTGGCAGCCGGTGCCGGGCAGAACCCGGCTCGCCAGGCCATGATGAGGGCTGGGCTGGCCAGAGAGACACCGGCCTTGACCATCAATGCAGTGTGTGGGTCGGGCCTCAAGGCGGTGATGCTGGCCGCGCAGGCCGTAGCCTGGGGGGACAGCGAAATCGTGATTGCCGGCGGCCAGGAGAACATGAGCGCCAGCCCCCATGTGGTGTTGGGCAGCCGCGATGGCCAGCGCATGGGCGATTGGAAGATGATCGATTCCATGATCGTCGATGGCCTGTGGGATGTGTATAACCAGTACCACATGGGCATCACGGCCGAGAACGTGGCCAAGGCGCATGGCATCACGCGCGACATGCAAGATGCGCTGGCCCTGGGTTCGCAGCAGAAGGCCGCCGCGGCACAAGAGTCGGGCAAGTTCACCGAGGAAATCGTTGGAGTCAGCATCCCCCAGCGCAAAGGCGACCCCATCGCCTTCAACAGCGACGAGTTCATCAACACGAAGACCAGTGCCCAGGCCCTTTCAAGCCTGCGCCCGGCGTTCGATAAAGCTGGCAGCGTGACCGCTGGCAATGCCTCGGGAATCAACGACGGCGCGGCTGCCGTCATGGTGATGGCAGCGGCTAGGGCCGCGGCCTTGGGGCTCAAGCCCCTGGCCCGCATTGCGGCGTTTGGCACAAGCGGCCTGGATCCCGCCACCATGGGCATGGGCCCGGTGCCGGCTTCTCAAAAGGCACTCGCCCGCGCGGGGTGGAAGGCCCAAGATGTGGATCTTTTCGAACTCAACGAAGCCTTCGCAGCCCAAGCCTGTGCGGTCAACAAAGCCCTGGATATCGACCCGGTGCGGGTGAATGTCAACGGTGGTGCCATTGCCATTGGCCACCCCATCGGCGCTTCGGGTTGCCGCATCCTGGTCACGCTGCTGCATGAAATGCAGCGCCGCAATGCCAAAAAAGGCTTGGCTGCGCTGTGCATCGGCGGCGGCATGGGCGTGTCGCTGGCCGTGGAACGTTGAAACCGTTGGCACCCCAGGTATTGGGCTTGACCTGCCAGCATGACCCCGGGGTCGGCCATAACGCATCACCAAACCGAGGCTTGCCCTCATTTTTAGAAGCAGGAGTCAGTCATGAGTCAAAAAGTTGCATACGTCACCGGCGGTATGGGCGGCATCGGCACCGCGATCTGCCGGCGCTTACACAAGGACGGTTGCAAGGTCATTGCCGGCTGCGGCCCCACCCGTGATCACGCCAAGTGGCTGGCCGAGCAAAAGGCCCTGGGCTACACCTTCTACGCCTCGGTGGGTAATGTGTCGGACTGGGACTCCACCACCGAGGCCTTCCAAAAGGCCAAGGCTGAGCATGGACCCATCGACGTGCTGGTCAACAACGCCGGCATCACCCGGGACCGTATGTTCCTTAAGATGACCCGCGAGGACTGGGACGCGGTGATTGACACCAATCTGAATTCGATGTTCAACGTCACCAAGCAGGTGGTGCCTGATATGGTGGAGCGTGGCTGGGGCCGCATCATCCAGATCTCCTCGGTCAACGGCGAAAAGGGCCAGGCGGGCCAGACCAACTACTCGGCCGCGAAGGCCGGTATGCACGGCTTCACCATGGCGCTGGCGCAGGAAATGGCCAATAAGGGGGTCACCGTCAACACCGTGAGCCCTGGCTACATCGGCACCGATATGGTTCGGGCCATCAAGCCCGAGGTGCTGGAAAAGATCGTGGGCACGATTCCCGTCAAGCGACTTGGAACGCCCGAAGAGATCGGCTCCATCGTGGGATGGTTAGCGGGTGAAGACTCCGGCTTCACCACCGGTGCTGATTTCTCCTGCAACGGTGGTTTGCACATGGGCTGATGCCTTCTTGGGTGATGGGTAGCTCGCACCCGCGCGCGCCTGGTGGATAAGGGCACGGCTTACTCAAGCAAGATACGACCAGACGGGCAGGCCACTCAGCTCTGTGCCCGTGTGCTCAGGGCCTTTTCTTGTGCGATCAGGCTGCGAGCGGCTGCGCTCAGGGCTTCTTTGCCTCCGTCGAGCAGTTTAATGGGCAGCGCCTGCGCCATGCCGCTGTAGTTCATGTCCATCGACCGGCCGTAAAGTGGGTCGTAGTGCTCGCACACCAGTTCCTCAAATACCTCGGCCCAGCGCGCCTGTTCGGCCATCGCTATCCAACGCAATACGCGTTCACGGCCACGCAGTTCCACAAAGCGCTCCAACAGTGCACTGAAGCCCGGCACATCGTTGGCAAAGTGCGCGTAGTCTTCCAACAGCAGGTTCACGCGGGCGGGCAGCGGCATGTCCACGAGGCCGACGCGGCCGTGATGGCGCATGCGCAGGATCAGGGCTTGCGGCAGCTGCAGGGCGCCGATCTTGCGGCTTTCGCTTTCTACGAAGACCGGGCGCTGCGGGTCGACTTGGCGCAGCGCATGCCACACCCGGGTTTCAAATTGCTTTTGGCTGGGCTGCGCTTGCCCTGGCAGGGCACCCAAGACCGATCCACGGTGGCAGGCCAGCGCCTCCAGATCCAGTACTTGAGCGCCCTGGGCAGCGAGTGTTTGCAGCAGGCGGCTTTTGCCGCTGCCGGTGCGCCCGCCGATGACCACAAAGTTCAGGGGGGCTGACAGCGTTTGCAGGTCTTCGCGCACTGCGGCGCGAAAAGCTGTGTAGCCGCCTTGCAGCAGGTGCACCCGAAAACCGACCTGATCCAGGAACCAGGCCAGGGTGCTACTGCGCTGGCCGCCGCGCCAGCAGTACACCAGGGGTTGCCATTCGCGGGGCAGGTCGGTGCTATGTGTGTCCAACAAGTCGGCGATGCGCCGGGCCACCATCGCTGCACCGCGCTTGCGGGCGTCGAAGGCCGAGACCTGCTTGTAGTCGGTGCCCACCAGGTGTCGCTCTTCGTCGTCCAGCACTGGCCAGTTCTGTGCGCCAGGCCATCGGTCCAGCGCAAACTCGGCGGGCGAGCGTGCATCCAACACCGCGTCGAACCGTGCCCGTGGATGCAGGGCCTCGCGAACCGAGATCAGGCGCAAGGCCATGGCTTCAGGCGGCCACGGCAGGGCGTGCAGCCCCGGCAGCGTCAAGCAACTCGCTTTCGATCTGCAACTGGGTGCGCGCATGCCGCAGGGCGTCGCCCGTCACCACAAAGGTGTCTTCAACCTGTTCTCCCAGAGTGATGACTTTGGCCAGCTCAAGGTTGATCCGGTGCTGGGCCAACACCCGCGCAATGGAGTACAGCAGTCCCGCCCGGTCGCTGGTGCTCACCGACAACAGGTAGCGCTGGCCGCGCTCGTCCGGGCGTAGCGATACGCGAGGAGTAATCGGAAAGCTGCGCACACGCCGCGAGAGTCGAGCCTGTGCGGGCGCCGGTAGGGGCTGGAGTGACGAGACAGCGGCAGCCAGCTGATATTCAACCAAGGCTATCAGGTCGCGGTGCGCACTGGCAACGTCGGCGCTGGAACCGGTATGGGTCTGCACCACCTCAAAGGTGTCCAAGGCATAGCCCTGGCGCGTGGTGTGCACCTTGGCATCTAAGATGTTGAAGCCTGCGTTGTCGAAGTAGCCGCAGATGCGTGCAAAAAGGTCGGCCCGGTCCGGGCTGTAGACCAAAACCTGCAGACCTTCTCCCACCGACGACGCTCTGGCGTTGACCACTGGGGCGTCGGTTTGCAGGTGGCGCCACAACGCGCGGGCATGCCAAGCGAGGTCAGCCGCCTCGTGGCGGGCAAAGTAGCTCAATTCCAAGGTGTCCCACAGCGGCTTTTCGGTGCCGGGCAATTGGGACGCCAGGGCCAGAAGGCTGCGCGCTTCGGCCTTGCGAGACTCGATTTCTGCTTGGGCGCCCGGCGGCTCGCCACCCAGGGCGCGTCGGGTGGTTCGAAACAGGTCTTCGAGCAATTTGCCCTTCCACCCATTCCACACCTTCGGGCTGGTTCCGCGGATGTCGGCCACCGTCAGGAGATACAGGGCCGTCAGGCTGCGCACGTCCCGAACCGTCTTGGCAAAGGCGTTGATGACCTCGGGGTCTGACAAGTCTTCCTTCTGCGCGATGCGGCTCATCGTCAAATGCTCACGGACCAAAAAGTCGATGAGCCGGGCGTCTTCGGCACCGATTCCGTAGTCGCGGCAAAAGCGCCGTACTTCGGTGGAGCCCAGCTGGGAATGGTCGCCCCCGCGCCCTTTGGCTACATCGTGGAATAGGGCTGCCACCAAGAGCACCCAGGAGCGGTCAAATCCGGCGGCCAAGTTCGAACAGAAGCTGTATTCGTGAGCGTGCTCGGGCACAAAGAAGCGCCGCACATTACGCACCACCATCAGGATGTGCTGGTCCACCGTGTAAACGTGAAACAAGTCGTGCTGCATCTGGCCCACGATGCGCCGAAACACCCATAGGGTACGGCCCAGCACACTGGTCTCGTTCATCAAACGCAAGGTGTGCGTTTGGCCGCCGCCGGGGTACTGAAGAATGTCCAGGAACTGTTGGCGATGCTCTGGTTGCCGCCGAAAGGTGGCACCCATCACGGTGCGGGCGTTGTACAGGGCCCGGCGCGTTCGAGCCGACAGTCCCTTGATGCCCAGCGTCTGCTGGTAAATGCTGAAAGTTTCCAAAATGGCCGAGGGACGTTGGCGGTACAGGTCGTCATGTGCCACCTCCAATAAACCACCACGGTCCAGAAAGTCTGCCGTCAAGCAGCGCATAGGGACGTCACGCGAACCGGCGATGCGTTCCTGCACCTCCTGCATGACGATCTCATTGAGCTGCACCACCGCCTTGGCCGCCCAGTAGTAACGCTTCATCAGGGCCTCTGACACACGCTGCCCCCGCGCGGGCTTGAGGCCCATGCGCTCGGCCAGTTGGGTCTGCAGGTCAAACACCAGACGGTCCTCGCGGCGATTGGCCACGACGTGCAGCCATGCCCGTATGGTGGTCAGCGTGGCCTGGTTGCGTTCGATCTGCCGTGCCTCGAAGCGGGTGATGACGCCGTTGGCGGCCAATTCAGCCCAGTTACGCCCATATCCTGCGGCCCGCGCCACCCACATCAGCACCTGCAGGTCGCGCAGGCCGCCGGGGCTTTCCTTGCAGTTGGGTTCCAGGGAATAGGGGGTGTCCTCGTACTTCTGGTGGCGCTGGTACATCTCCAGCGCCTTGGCGCGCAGAAAAGACGCCGGCTCCATCACCGCGGCGGTCGCCTTGTGGAAGCTTTGCACCAGCTTGGTGGGCCCGAACACCCGGCGCGACTCCATCATCGCAGTCTGGATGGTGACATCTCGCTGGGCCTCTTGTGCACATTGGGTCGGGGTTCGAACCGATGAGCCAATCTCCAGGCCGCAGTCCCAGCAGGCGGTGATGAAGGCTACGATAGCCTCCTGCAGTTGCATATTGGCTTCCCGTTGAGGCGGTACCAGCAACAGCACATCCACATCTGAATGCGGAAACAGGGCCGCGCGGCCATAGCCTCCGACGGCGACCAAGGCCACATCAGCGGGCAATCCGGTCAGCTGCGCCAGTGATCCCAAGGTCTGGTCTGTGAGCCGGGCCAGGCCTCTGAGCAGACCCTGGGTAGCCGCCGCACAGGGGCGCTTGTGCGCAAAGGCCTCGGTCAAGGCCTGCTTTTGGCTGCGATGGTCCTGGCGCAGTTGGGCGACGCTGGCGCGGGGGGTATCCACGCAGGGTAGGGCCTCAGGCCGGCGAGTTGATGAAGGCCGGTGGCGGCGGTGATCCGGCTGACAAGGTCAGGACTTCGAATCCGGTCTCGGTCACAAGCACTGTGTGTTCCCATTGGGCCGACAAGGACCGGTCTTTGGTCACAATGGTCCAGCCATCACCCAGTTCGCGAATCTCGCGTCGCCCTGCATTGATCATGGGCTCAATGGTGAAGGTCATGCCGGGAACCAGTTGCTCGAGCGTACCGGGCCGGCCGTAATGCAACACCTGGGGCTCTTCATGGAACCGCTGCCCAATCCCATGGCCGCAGAATTCCCGAACCACCGAGAAACCCTGGGCTTCGGCGTAGGACTGAATAGCGTGTCCGATGTCGCCCAGGCGCGCACCGGGCTTGACCTTGGCGATACCGCGCCACATGGCGTCATAGGTGGTGCTGCAAAGCCGTTTGGCGGCAATGGAGCCGTCGCCCACCACGAACATGCGGCTGGTATCGCCGTGCCAGCCGTCTTTGATCACGGTGACATCGATGTTGACGATGTCACCGCTCTTGAGTGGGCGCTCGTTGGGGATGCCGTGACAGATCTGGTGGTTGACCGAGGTGCAGATCGACTTGGGATAGGGGATGTAGCCCGGCGGCGAGTAATTGAGTGGAGCGGGGATGGCCTGCTGCACCTGGGTGATGTACTCGTGTGCGATTTGATCCAGTCGTTCGGTACTGACACCCGGCACCACATGGGAGGCCAGCATATCCAAGACCTCAGAGGCCAAGCGGCCTGCGGTGCGCATACCGTCGATATCAAAAGGGGACTTAATCGAGAACGCCATAACATAATTATCCCACCCGCTGCGGCGGTGCGCGGTGGGCTCCCCTAAACTACTCGGGCATGAGTGCGTCTTCCTCGCCTGTCTTCGCCGTTTTCGGCAGCTCTGCCCACTCCGCGTTCCGTTTGCAGGCCTTGCTAAGCCAGGTGAAGGCAGTAGCCCCAAGGGCCGAAGCCATCGAAAGCCGCCACGTCTATTGGGTGTGGCCGCAGCGTGTGCTGCAGGCCAGTGAGCAAGAGGCAGTGGCCGCCCTCTTGGACGGTCAGTTGAAGGACCGCATCCCGGCATCCAAGCCGCAGGACCTGCACAGTGTGGTGGTGATGCCGCGTCTAGGCACCGTATCGCCGTGGGCCAGCAAGGCTACCGACATTGCACACAACTGTGGCTTGCCGGTGCGCCGCATCGAACGGGTCACAGAATACCGACTAGGGCTGTCCCAGGGCCTAATGCAGCGCCTGTCAGGTGCGGCTTCGCCGCTGAGTTCACGGGAGCAGGCAGCCGTGGATGCTGTGCTGCATGACCGTATGACCGAAAGCGTTGCTGAGCACTTAGGTGCTGCCTGTGCGCTCTTCGACAGCCGGCAGGCCCCGGCCGCGGAAACGGTGGACCTGATCAGCGGTGGGCGCAGTGCCTTGGAGCAGGCCAATGCGCGTTGGGGCCTGGCCTTGTCCGACGATGAATTGGATTACCTGGTGAGCGCTTTCACGCAGCTTGGTCGTAACCCCAGCGATGTCGAGCTGATGATGTTTGCCCAGGCCAACAGCGAGCATTGCCGACATAAGATCTTCAACGCCGAGTTCAGCATTGATGGCGTGCGTCAGCCGCAGTCGATGTTCGCAATGATTCGGCACACCGAGCAAAGCAGCCCGCAGCACACGGTGGTGGCCTACCACGACAACGCGGCTGTGATGGAAGGCCATGCGCTGCAGCGCTGGCAAGCTGACCCGCGAGCGTCCGGCGCAAAACCCTATGCAGCCCACCCTGAAACCGCGCATGTGCTGATGAAGGTGGAGACCCATAACCACCCGACCGCGATCTCGCCCTTCTCAGGAGCATCGACCGGTGCCGGCGGCGAAATTCGCGACGAAGGGGCCACCGGGCGCGGTGCGCGGCCCAAGGTAGGTCTGACCGGCTTTTCGGTGTCCAATCTCCACCTGCCCGGCTTGAGCGAGGCTTGGGAGCAGGGCACCATCGGTAAGCCTGAGAACATCGCCAGCGCTTTGCAGATCATGACTGAGGGTCCTCTAGGCGCAGCCGCATTCAACAACGAGTTTGGACGCCCCAACCTGGCTGGCTACTTTCGGGTCTACGAGCAAACCGTTGACGGCGTGCGCCGCGGCTACCACAAGCCGATCATGATTGCAGGTGGCCTGGGAACGATACGCGCCGATCTGACACACAAGGTGGTGTTTCCCGCAGGAACGCTGTTGATTCAATTGGGTGGCCCGGGCATGCGCATCGGTATGGGCGGTGGCGCAGCGTCCTCCATGGCTGCCGGTACCAACACCGCAGCGCTCGACTTTGATTCGGTGCAGCGGGGCAACCCCGAGATCCAACGCCGGGCCCAAGAGGTGATCAACCAGTGTTGGGCACTGGGGGATGACAATCCCATTTTGGCCATACACGACGTCGGTGCAGGTGGTATCAGCAATGCCTTTCCTGAACTTGTGGACAGTGCGGGCAGGGGTGCACGGTTTGACCTGCGACAGATCCCCCTGGAAGAAACAGGTCTGGCCCCCAAGGAGGTCTGGTGCAACGAGAGCCAGGAGCGCTATGTGCTGGCCTTGGACCGGGTGCGATACAGCACCTTCAAGGTTTTCTGCGAACGCGAGCGTTGCCCACATTCGGTGGTGGGCGTGGCCACACATGAGGCGCAGCTGGTACTGGAGGACGGCCCTGGTGGGCACCGGCCCATCGATATGCCCATGGAGGTCTTGCTGGGCAAGCCACCCAAGATGTATCGGAATGTCCGTCAGGTTCAGCGCCAGGGGGATGTGCTGACGCTGACCGGTGTGGCGCTGCAGGATGTGGTGTTGGCGGTTATGCGCCATCCCACTGTAGCCAGCAAGCGCTTTTTGATCACCATCGGTGACCGGACGGTCGGGGGCTTGTCGCACCGCGACCAGATGGTGGGTCCGTGGCAGGTGCCGGTGGCTGACTGTGCAGTGACCTTGGCCGACTATGCGGGCTTTGCTGGGGAAGCCATGGCCATGGGTGAGCGCACGCCGCTGGCCGCCCTGGATGCGCCCGCTTCGGGGCGCATGGCCGTGGCCGAGGCCCTCACCAACCTGTTGTCTGCTCCGGTGGAGCTTTCACGCATCAAGCTCAGCTGCAACTGGATGGCCGCCTGTGGCGAGCCCGGCGAGGATGCTGCGCTGTACGAAACGGTTCGCGCTGTCGGGCTGTACTTGTGCCCGGCCCTGGGCATTGGGGTTCCGGTGGGCAAGGACTCCTTGTCTATGCGCACACGCTGGAGCGACGATCAAGGGGCCAAGCAGGTGGTTGCACCTGTGAGCTTGATCGTATCGGCGTTTGCCACGGTGGCCGATGTGCGGGGCACCTTGACCCCGCAGCTGCGCACCGATGAGGGCGATACCACCCTGATTCTGGTTGACTTGGGGCAAGGGCGGATGCGCATGGGCGGCTCGATCCTGGCCCAAACCCTGCAAGCCTTTGGCACCGAGGTGCCCGATCTGAACGACCCGCAGCTGTTGCGCGCGCTGTACAGCGCCGTCAATGAACTTCGGCAAGACGGTCTGATCCTGGCATATCACGACCGCAGTGACGGCGGGCTGTGGGCCGCGGTTTGTGAGATGGCTTTTGCGGGCCACACCGGGATCAGTTTGAACGTGGACATCCTGGTGACCGAGGGCGATGGCATTACCGACAGCCGCGCTGAGTACGGGGATTCCAAGAACTGGGCGACACAAGTCTCGGAGCGGCGCAACGAGCTGACCCTCAAGGCGCTGTTCAACGAAGAGTTGGGCGTGGTGTTACAGGTCCGAACGGAACAACGCAACGAAGTGATCCGGCGCCTACGCGCGCATGGTTTGTCGCGGCACAGCCACTTCATAGGCAAGCTCAATGACCGGGGCGTGGTGGAGGTGTGGCGTGACACCAAGGCGGTGTTCAGTGCCGCGCTGCCGACCTTGCACCAAGCCTGGGACGAGGTGAGCTGGCGAATCGCCCGAACCCGTGACAACCCACTGTGTGCCGATGCCGAACATGCTGCGGTGGGTGATCCGGCCGACGCCGGGCTGCATGTGGCTTTGACATTTGACCCGTCCGAGGACGTGGCCGCGCCGTTCTTGAACCTAACCCGTCCGCGATTGGCCATCCTTCGGGAGCAGGGGGTCAACAGCCATCTGGAGATGGCCTATGCGATGGCGCAGGCCGGCTTCGAGACACACGATGTCCACATGACCGATCTCCAAAGTGGACGAGCCAACTTGGCAGACTACGTCGGTTTCGTGGCCTGTGGTGGTTTCAGCTACGGCGACACCCTCGGGGCGGGCGAGGGCTGGGCGCGCTCCATTCGGTTCAATCCGGCAATGAAGGCCGCATTTGAGGGGTTTTTTGCACGACCCGACACCTGGGCCCTAGGGGTGTGCAACGGTTGCCAGATGATGGCGGCTCTGGCACCCATGATTCCGGGGGCAAAGCATTGGCCGCGCTTTACCCGCAACAAGAGCGAGCAGTTTGAGGCACGCTTGTCGCAGGTAGAAATCTTGGACAGTCCCAGCTTGTTGTTCCAGGGCATGGCCGGCAGCCGTCTGCCTGTGGCCGTGGCCCACGGGGAGGGCTACGCCGATTTCAGCCGCACAGGCGACCCACAGCAGGTGCTTCGGGCCATGCGCTTCGTGGATGCACAGGCACAGCCCACCGAGCGGTACCCCCATAACCCCAACGGCAGTCCAGACGGCTTGACCGCGGTGACCACTGCTGACGGCCGCTACACTGTGCTCATGCCGCACCCCGAACGGGTATTCAGGACGGTGCAACTGAGTTGGAGCACGGGCGATGTGAGCGCCCCCAGCCCCTGGCGGCGAATGTTCAGCAATGCGCGGCGCTGGGTCGGCTGAGTGCACTGCGGGGTTGTCGAGCCTGGGTTAAGGTCTGGATATGCTGCTTCTGCTCTCACCGGCCAAATCCCTGGACTATGAGTCTCCCTTGCCCCCGGGCTTGGGCCGAAAGGCCACCGAGCCAGCCTTTCAAGGCCGAGCGGCCGAGTTGATCGGTGTGCTTCGCCCCCTGTCGGCTGTACGGATCGCAGGCCTGATGAACCTGTCGGACAAGCTGGCCAGCTTGAATACAGCGCGCTATGCAGCCTGGTCTGTCAAGGCGACGCCAGCCAACAGCCGCCCGGCGATGCTGGCCTTCGACGGCGATGTGTACGACGGTTTGCAGGCCCAGAGCCTGTCCGTCGACGACCTGGCTTGGGCGCAAGATCATGTGGTGATTCTCTCAGGCCTATACGGTGCGCTTCGCCCGTTGGACAAGCTGCAGCCCTATCGTTTGGAGATGGGTACGCGGCTGGCCAACGCGCGGGGCCACGACCTGTACGCCTACTGGGGTGACGATGTCGCCAACTACCTCAACAGCCGATTGCCCCCTCGGCGCAGCCGCACGAGCGGTGAGCCGCTGATCGTCAACCTGGCCTCGCAGGAGTATTTCAAGGTGGCTGACCGCCAAGCGCTCAAGGCGCGGGTGGTGGAGTGCGTGTTCGAGGATTGGAAGAATGGCCGATACAAGATCATCAGCTTTTTTGCCAAGCGCGCCCGCGGACTAATGGCGCGTCACGCCATTGAGCAACGTGCAGGCAATGTCGAAGACCTGAAGAATTTTGCCGCCGATGGCTATGCCTACGACGCCAGGGCATCTGAGCCGGACCGTCTGCTGTTTCGCCGACGGCAGGGCTGAACCCTGCAGAAGCCCGCATCCGTGAGCCAAGTCATCACCGATTCCTTGCGCCGCTGGATCGTGGAGCAGGCCCAGGCGGGTTGTACCCCTGATTCAGTCTTGCAGGCCATGCGAGCCAGTGGTTGGGAGGAGGCCACCGCGATGCAGGCGATGGAAGAGTGCTTGCGGGCTGCTGTCGAGGCACCACGCCCGGTGCCGTTCGTGCGTTTGTTGGCGGGCTGCACGGCTGACGCGGGAGACCGCAGCGTGCAAGTGTTGGCCGTCATGCAGCGCCCGGCTGTGGTGGTCTTGGGTGGCTTGCTGACGGACGAGGAGTGTGACGAACTGGTGGCCTTTGCGCAGCCGCGCATGGGCCGCTCGGAGACTGTTCGACACGATGACGGCACAGCCGAGGTCCACGAGGCCCGAACCAGCCAAGGGATGTTCTTCGAACGAGGTGAATCAGAGTTGATTCGGCGCCTGGAGCAGCGCATGGCCACCCTGCTGAATTGGCCGGTGGACCACGGCGAAGGGCTGCAGGTGTTGCACTACCAGCCCGGTGCCCAGTACAAGCCGCACCATGATTACTTTGATCCGGCCGCCCCCGGCACTGCAGCCGTGCTGAAGCGGGGGGGGCAACGGGTGGGCACCCTCATCGCCTACCTCAACACCCCGTCGGAAGGGGGCGCCACCACCTTTCCCGATGTGGGGCTGGAGGTGGCCCCGGTGAAGGGCCATGCGGTGTTTTTCAGCTATGACCGCCCCCATCCAGCCACCCTGAGCCTGCACGGCGGAGCGCCAGTGACCGATGGGCACAAGTGGGTGGCCACGAAGTGGCTGCGCGAAGGTGTGTTTACATGAGCCTGCCGCTGGCCGGCATCCAGGTCATTGACCTCACCCAGTTGTTGCCGGGCCCTCTGGCAACGCGTCACCTTCAAGAGTGGGGCGCTCAGGTGCTCAAGGTGGAGCCTCCAGGCCAAGGCGATGGTGCGCGGCTGTTGTATCGCAGCCCTGAAGAGGCGGCTGCCGGTGAACCCAGCGGCTTCTTTCAGGCGCTCAACCAAAATAAGGCCTCTTGGCGTGTGGACCTGCGCCAAGCCGCTGGCCGAGCGCAGCTGCTGGAACGGGTGCGCGGAGCGGATGTGTTGATTGAAGGGTTTCGGCCCGGTGTGATGCAGCGCCTAGGCTTGGACTGGCCGGTGTTGCAGGCAGTAAACCCCCGCCTGGTGATGGTTTCCATCACCGGATATGGCCAGCAAGGGCCGTATGCCTTGCGGGCTGGCCATGACATCAACTACATCGCTTTGTCGGGCGTGCTCGACCAAATGGGCACGCCACAGGGCCACGATCCAGCCTTGCCCAACTTCCAGATCGCCGATCTACTGGGCGGCACCTTGGCTGCGGTGTCGGGATTGTTGGCCGCCTTGGTGGGCGCGCAGCGCACCGGCCAGGGGCGCTTCGTTGACATCTCCATGACGGAACAGGTGTGGCGCCATGCGGTCATCGCGCGTGCCGAAGCACACAGCTTGGGACTGGTGCCCGCGCGTGGCAGTAGCCTGCTCAACGGTGGAGCGGCCTGCTACGGGGTGTATCGCTGCGCCGACGGTCGACACCTGGCCGTGGGCGCCTTAGAGGCCAAGTTTTGGTACGCCTGGTGCGACGCCATTGGTCAGGCCCCGTGGGGCCAGCGCCACTGGAGCCTGGGCGAGGTGCCCGGCTCAGCGGTGGCGCTGGAGACCCGCCGCTTGATGGCCCAGCTTCTGGCCCAGCGGCCCATGGCCGAGTGGGCCGCTATCGGGGACCGGATCGACTGTTGCGTGACCCCGGTGCTGAAGCTGAACGAGGTCCCCGACCATCCCTGGATGCAGGGCGACCATTAGACCCGTTCGATCCATTCCGACTGCTGCTGCCGCTGCCGCGGCGGATACCACCAACGCCGATGGTCATGCGGCCCAGCACGATGGGCTCGGCCTTTTCATCGGCCGGCGGCTCGAAGCCTGGCACGCTGTCGCGCGGAATCTCGCGCTTGATGAGCTTTTCAATGTCGCGCAGGAAGATCTCTTCATCGCGGCACACCAGACTCAGGGCTTCACCCTGCGCCCCTGCACGGCCGGTGCGGCCGATGCGATGCACATAGTCTTCGGGCACATTGGGAAGTTCGAAGTTCACCACGTGCGGCAGCTGGTCAATGTCGATGCCGCGAGCGGCGATGTCGGTGGCCACCAGTACCGGTAATGCGCCCGACTTGAATTCGTTCAGGGCCTTGGTGCGCGCGCCCTGGCTCTTATTGCCGTGGATGGCCATGGCCTCAATTCCTTCCTGACAAAGATACTCGGCCAGACGATTCGCGCCGTGCTTCATGCGGGTGAAGACCAGCACCTGGTGCCAGTCACCCTCTCGAATCAACTGCGCCAGCAGTGCCTTCTTGCGCTCGCGTCCCGTCATGACCACCCGTTGGGCGATGGTTTCGGCCGCCGCGTTGCGCCGGGCTACCTCGATGAGCGCGGGTTGATTGAGCAGCCGGTCGGCCAAGGCCTTGATGTCATCGTTGAAGGTCGCTGAAAACAGCAGGCTTTGCTTCTTCACCGGCACAAGGGCCAGCACCTTCTTGATGTCATGAATGAAGCCCATGTCGAGCATGCGGTCGGCTTCGTCCAACACGAACACCTGCACATTGGACAAGTCCAGTGTTCCCTGTTGGTGGTGGTCCAGCAGGCGTCCGGGGGTGGCCACCAGAATATCGACGCCTTTGCGCAGGCGGTCGATTTGGGGCTGCATGCCCACGCCACCGAACATCACCATGGAGCTCAGTGGCAGGTACTTACCGTAGATGCGTACACTTTCTTCCACTTGTGCAGCCAGTTCGCGGGTGGGCGTGAGGATGAGGGCGCGAATGGACACACGGCCGCGTGAATCACGTAGTGGCTTGTGTGCGGCCAGGCGGTGCAGCAGGGGCAGGGTGAAGCCTGCGGTCTTGCCGGTCCCGGTCTGGGCGCCAGCCATGAGGTCGCCGCCTTTCAGCACAGCAGGGATGGCTTGCGCCTGGATGGGGGTGGGGTTTTCGTAACCCTGTTCGCGCACGGCTCGCAGGATGGGCTCGGCCAAGCCGAGATCGGTGAAGTTCATGTGTTTTTTCAGAGCCCTGTGAGGCTTTTAGTTCCCGCCAACCGCCGCTCCGGGAGGAGGGCACCAGTCGTGGCTGGGGTCAAGGTGATGAGGGGCCACGGTGGGCCGCCCGTGCGAGGACTGGAACGCCGCGCAGACTCGCGATTGTATCCGATGCTCAGCGGCTTCTTTAGGGCCTTACTCTTGGCGGGCCAAGCGAACCATCGTTGCGCCGGGCTTGGCATGGACCAGGGAAGGCATGACCAGTACGCAGTTATCGTAGGGTGTGACCACGGGGCTGGCGCCATCATGCCCGATGACGGTACCTTGCCGCGCCACCACGTCTGCGGTGCGGTACGCCTTTGTGAAGTGCGGTGCAGGCCCGGGCTGCACCGTGATGGCGTGGGTGACTTGCAAGCGCTGTGGCGCTTGGCGCAGGTCGTTCTGGCGCCAACGCGTCGGCAGGTCGCTGGCCTGTGCGCATCCGCTGGCACACAGGAAGCGGTGCAGCATATCCAGCGCCACCGTGCGTGAAGACTCCGCACCGTGCCAGCCGCACTCCACCAACAAGGCCACGGCTTCTGTGTCCTGAGCGTCGCCGAAGCGTCCATGGTCACGCATACGGGTGCCCGCGGCATGGCCGGCATCGGCTACCAACAGCCCGGGTGCACCCCAGGCCAGGGCATGATCAGCGTGGTGGGCCATCAATCCGGTCAGGCCCAGGGCAGGCCCCTCGGCATGCATGGAATGAAGGTCCAACAGCCAATCGGCGCGCTCGACCACCGGCAACAGCTGCAGCACGCGTTCTTGCTCGCAATCCAGCGGGGCAGAGCCGCCCCGCCAGGGCATACGGCCCCAGAGCCGGTTTAGGTCTTGGTCAACAAAGCGCGAGCGGTCGGTGTTGGTCGGGTCAAAGCGGTCGAAAGCGGCCAGGTTGCAAAAAGCCAAGTTCAAGGCGCCGCACCGGGGCCGCAGTCCGGCCTCCAGGGCTTCCACTAGGGCCCATGCGCCACACAGTTCGTTGCCGTGCACCAGTGCGGTAACCAGCACCTCACGACCCGGTTGGGTCGATGCGAAACGCCATACGCCCTCAACACCGGTGTTGCCAGCACGCCAGGCGTTCAGGTCAGGGGCCTGCAGTTCGAAGGCCTTAGCAGAAGGAAAGGAACGGTTCATGGCAAGGCGCGGGGCGGCGATTTACTCTTCAATCTTGGCGAAATCAACAATGCGGCGGTATTTCTCGATTTCTGCGTTGTGAAAGGCGCTGAAGTTCAGACCAGGAGGGGCCATCGTGGCGCCTGATTCTTCCAAGCGCTTGCGCATATCGGCCACCTGCAAGGCCTCACCCAGGGCCTTTTGTAGGCGCTCTATCACTGCCAAGGGCAGCCCTGAAGGGCCAAACAGGCCAAACCAGCTGCTGATATCCACCGCCTTGAGCGCGGGGTGTTCAGCCAGGGCAGGGATCTCAGGTGTCAAGCCCGCACGGCGCGCCTGAGTGGTGCCGATTGGAATCATCTTGCCGCTGCGAATGTGTGGCAGGGCGCTGGACAAGACGAATACCCCGAAATCCAACTGTCCACTGAGCAGGTCGGTGGTCAGCGGCGCCACACCGCGATAGGGAATGTGCACCATGAAGAGCCCTGCGGCTTCTTTGGTCATCTCCCCGGCCAGATGCAGGGCGGTGCCCACACCAGAAGATCCATAGCTGAAGCGTCCTGGGTTGGCTTTGACGCGTTGGATGAACTGCGCCGGTGTGCGAGGCGCATCCTTGGTGCCCGCTGAAGTCACCAACACCATTGGCTGCGAGGCTATCAGCCCAAGTCCGGTCAAGTCGCGCAGGGGGTTCAGGCGCAGCTTGCGGTTGACCAGCGGGGCGATGGCGGTTTCGTTGTTCGCGCCCAGCAGCAGGGTGTAGCCATCAGGCAAGGCCTGCACCACCTTTTGCGCGCCCAAGACGCCGCCGGCTCCACCGATGTTTTCGACCACCACCTGCACGCCCAACTGTTTGGCCAGCTCCGCCCCTACCACGCGTCCTGTCAAGTCGGTGCTGCCGCCCGGTGGGTAGCCCACCACCAGGTTGATGGGCCTGTTGGGGTAGTTGCCTGCCTGGGCCGATGCAAGACCGGGGGTACAGACGCTGACTGCTAGCCCCAGCAGGATGCGGCGACGCGTGTGCACGGCCGCGGGCGACGACAGGCGGGTTTGTGATCGGGCTGACAGACGGGTGGCGAGTTTCATGGTCGTATGGTTCGAATGGCTCAGGGATAATCGCCAATTGTGCCGCCGTGCGGCCCCAAATTGAGATTGCCCTAAGCCATGGCCCAGTACGTCTTCACTATGAACCGCGTCACCAAGACGGTGCCGCCCAAGCGACAGATTCTCAAGGAAGTGTCCCTGTCCTTCTTCCCGGGCGCCAAGATTGGCGTGCTGGGCTTGAACGGTGCGGGTAAGTCCACGCTGCTCAAGATCATGGCCGGTATTGACCGCGAGATCGAAGGCGAGGCGGTGCCGATGCCGGGCATCAAGATCGGCTACCTGCCCCAAGAGCCCTTGGTCAACCCCGACCAAACCGTGCGTGAAGCGGTGGAGGAGGGCATTGGCGGCGTGTTGGCCGCCAAGAAGCGCCTGGACGAGGTGTATGCCGCCTACGCTGAACCCGATGCCGACTTCGACAAGCTGGCCATCGAGCAGGCCGAGTTGGAAGCCATCATCGCGGCAGCGGGCAGCGAAAACACCGACCTGCAATTGGAACTGGCTGCCGATGCGCTGCGCCTGCCACCCTGGGAGGCCACCATCGGCAACCTGTCGGGTGGCGAAAAACGCCGTGTGGCCCTGTGCCGGCTGCTGCTGTCCAAGCCCGACATGTTGCTGCTCGACGAGCCCACCAACCACCTGGACGCTGAAAGCGTAGAGTGGTTGGAGCAGTTCCTGCAACGCTTCCCCGGAACCGTCGTGGCCATCACCCACGACCGCTACTTCTTGGACAACGCCGCCCAGTGGATTCTCGAGCTCGACCGCGGGCATGGCATTCCCTGGAAGGGCAACTATTCCGACTGGCTGGACCAGAAGGAAAAGCGCCTGGAAGCCGAGCAGAAGAGCGAAGACGCCCGGCGCAAGGCCATGAAGCAGGAGTTGGAGTGGGTTCGCAAGAACGCCAAGGGCCGTCAGGCCAAGAGCAAAGCCCGGCTGGCCCGCTTTGAAGAGCTCAGCGATTTCGAATATCAAAAGCGCAACGAGACCAACGAGATCTTCATCCCGGTGGCCGAGCGGTTGGGCAATGAGGTTGTTGAATTCAAGGGCGTTTCCAAGAGCTTTGGTGACCGCCTCTTGATCGACAACCTGAGCCTCAAGGTGCCCGCGGGTGCCATCGTGGGCATCATCGGCCCCAACGGCGCGGGCAAATCCACGCTGTTTCGGATGCTGCAGGGTGTGGAGCAACCCGACAGCGGTGAGATTCTCATTGGAAAGACGGCCCAGTTGGCCTTCGTGGACCAGTCGCGCCAGAGCCTAGACGGCAGCAAGACGGTGTGGGAAGACATCTCCGGCGGCCTGGACAACCTGACCATCGGCAAGTTTGTGATGCCCTCACGCGCCTACTTGGGGCGCTTCAACTTCAAGGGCAACGACCAGCAGAAGATGGTGGGGCAACTCTCCGGTGGTGAGCGCGGCCGGCTGCACCTGGCCAAGACCTTGGCGCGCGGCGGCAATGTGCTGATGTTGGACGAACCCTCCAACGACCTCGACGTGGAAACCCTGCGTGCGCTGGAAGAGGCCCTGCTTGAGTTTGCCGGCAGCGCGATGATCGTCAGCCACGACCGTTGGTTCCTGGACCGCATCTGCACCCACATCCTGGCCTGCGAGGGCGACTCGCAGTGGTCCTTCTTCGACGGCAACTACCAGGAATACGAGGCCGATAAGAGGAAGCGTTTGGGGGAAGAGGGAGCGCGTCCGAAGCGGGTGCGTTTTAAGCCGATCAAATAAAAGCAACGCGCCGCAACACGGCAACGGCAGCGCTGTGTGCTACAGCGACAGCAGCTTGCCGCTGCGAAAAGCGTGTGCGCCGGCCACCTTGCCGATACGCTGGCCGCGCAACGCCCAACGAGTCTTGCTGTGGGCGAAGAACAGCCCTTCGACGCGGCTGCACACCGGCGTGGAGCCGCCCGTCAACGGGTCGATGATCTCGGCCACGGCCTGCCCAGCTCGAACCGACTGACCCAGCTCGCACCCGAACACCAGCACGCCGCCGCAAGGTGCTACCAGCGGGTCTACACCTTCCAACGGCAGGGCCAAACCCTTCAAGGTGGGGGCCAGCGGTGCAATGCTGCCGGGCTCCAGGTGTCCGCGCTGCTCCAAGAAACCCAGCAGCCCAAGGGCATCTCGTCGGGCGTTGGCATGGGTCACATCCGCTTCGCCGCGCAACTCCACCGTCGTGGAAAAACAGCCCAGTTCGATGGGGTGTCGTCCAGCATAGGCCTCCTGCAACTCCCACCAATGTCGCGATACAGACTCATCGAAGGGGTTATCGCCCGACTCCTTGGCCAACAGCACCACCCTCGCGCCCAGCCACTGGCCCAGGGCCAAGCCGGTTTGGGCCCAAGGTGTGGGCGCATACAGGTGCATCAGGGCCTGGCTGTCGCAATGCAGGTCGAGCACCGTATCGGCGTCCACCGCCAGAAGCTGCAGCAAGCGCTTGAGTGCCTCGGGCGCGGTGGCCGGTGACCAAGCCTGCAGCGCCTCGGTGCAGGCTCGTCGAATCAGGGCGGTGTTACCCGCCGCATCCGGACCCAGTTGCCCTTCCAGGTGCTGATGCAACGCCGGGGTCAGCTCAAGGTAGCCACGGTTGTAGTTGACGCCGCTGGCCAGATCGAAGCGGCCAATCTGCGCACCCAATACCGCCTGTGAGCCGCCCAGTGGGTTGGCCGCGGGCACCAGCACGACTTCACCGCGCAGGCGGCCCTGGCTTTCCAGGAGGGTCAATTCGCGGCGAAGGTGCACACCCACCAGCAAACCGGGAATTTCATCAGCGTGCAGGGCACATTGGATGTAGGCCTTCGGGCCCGGGATGGTCGAGCCAAAGTGCAGGCTCAGCAACTCGGCATGGGTACCCGGGGCTGGCGGCAGCAATGCATGGAGCTGTTCAATCATCAAGCTGGCTCCGACCAGTCCCGCAGCAGGGGCAGGGGTACCCGCACCGGGCGAATGTCCAGCCGTACCCGTTCGATGGTGTAGGGGTCGCCGCCGGTACCCGCTGGGGCCCATGCCCGGGTGTGCTCGTCTCGGGTGAGGACGAATTCAAAGCCCAGGTCACGCCGGGCGTCGCCGGGACGCGGCAACGGGGTGTAGGCCAAGCCCCGAACCTGCTGCTTGGGCCCGTCGACCAGCTGAATCATGGCGTCCACAATGGCATAGTCTCCGAGGACGTCCATGAAGTAGCGGTCAAACTCGAAGGTGGGGTCGAAGTTGGGCGCGCGAAAGTTCACCGGCGCGGCCAACTTGGCTTGCGAGGGCTGCAGCCGGCCGGTTTCCAAATGAAAGCGGTCGCCCGGCTCCAGCAGCGAGATGCGCGCGCCCTGCAGGCTCAGCGCGCCATTTTCCAGGCCCGCTGTGGCCGCATGCAACTCCACCAACAGGGCCCCTCGGCCGGCCAGCACTTCAACTTCCTGGTCGTGAATCAAGGCTGCTGAGTCTTCATCAACACCCAGGCCCAACTTGTCGCCGGTGCTCAACATCAAGGGGATGATGCGCCCGACGCGTCCGCGTTTGAGAAAGTGCTGGTCAATCAACAGGCCTTCGGGTGCAAAGCCAAGTCCGGGCGCATATTCCTGCCCCTTGCGCAGAACACCCTTGAGCACCGAGGTCACAAAGGGCGCATCACGAAACATGGTTTGGCTCATGACGGCCGCACCGGCTGAGGTGCCGGCCACCAGGCCGCCTCGCGCCTGCACCGCCCGCACCGCCTGCAGCAGCGGGCTGTCTTGCCCGCCGGGCAGCATTGTGTCCACGATGCGGGCCTGCGCCCCGCCAGTGAAGAACACCGCCTGTGCGGACATCACCATCTGCAGCCACTTGGGGTCACGCACCGCAGCGGCCAGGTCTTGTTCTTTTAGGGCCGGCGCGACTGCCACCCAATCAGCTCGGGCGCCAGCACGCTGCAAAGCCTGCTGCGTCAGGTTGGCTGCCCGCTCAGGCCGTCCGGCTGCCATGCTCATCACGGCAAATCTTGACCCCGGCCCGCCGGCCAACTCCACCAGCCGCTTCCACACCACGGGGTTGTCAAAACGCACACTGCCGCCCAAGGCGACCACGGGGCCCCATGAGTTGGTGCGCGTTGCAACCGGCGCGGCCGCAAGCTGGCCCACCGTGGGGGTGCTTGCCGGGGTGCCGGAGGGGCCTACGGCGTTGCTGGCATGAGCCGCTGAGCCAGCTGCCAGGCCCATCAGGGTGGCCATGGTCTGGCGCCGGTTAAAGGCCTCGTTCACCCTGGGTGCTCCGCGGGCGAAGGTGGGGGCGCCCAGGCTTGCGCAATCCCAGACTGCGGGGCCGTCAGATGTGCTGCCTGCAGCCATTGGCGCAAGGACGCCGCGAGGTCGTGTCGGCTAAAGGCGCAGCTCTCTTCGCTGAACAGGGCGCTGGACTCCAACGCTTGCAGCAAGGTCTCAAGTACCGCGGTGAAGCGATTGGGCAAACCCGGCCAGTGCTGCGCGCATGCCCTGAAGCGCGCACACAAATCACCCCCGCTCATCCGGTCGTTTTCAAAGGCCTGGAGCGCGTCCTCAAGGGCCCAGAGCACCGGGCAAGGGCTGCCATCGGTTGAGCGGCTCAAAGGGCCTGGGTCCGCGCGATCAGCCATTCCCGTGCATCGCCCTGCACCAAGGGCAGCAGGCGTTCGCGCACCACGGCGTGGTAGGCGTTGAGCCACTGCAGTTCATCTTCCCTCATCAACGCGTGCTCGATGCAGCGGGTATCAATTGGGCAAAGGGTCAGGGTCTCGAACTCTAGAAAGTCGCCAAAGCCGCCATTCTCTACAGTAGAGGCGGGCACATTGAGCACCAGGTTCTCGATGCGCACGCCCCAGTGCCCGGGTCGGTACACGCCCGGCTCGATGGAGGTGATCATGCCCGGCTCCATGGCCATGTGCGGCTCGGGGATGGCCTTACTGATGCTTTGCGGGCCTTCGTGGACATTGAGGAAGTAGCCCACCCCGTGCCCGGTTCCGTGCCCAAATTCAATGCCCTGCTCCCAAAGGGGGGCTCGCGCCAACGCGTCCAGCATGGGACTGAGCGTGCCGCGCGGGAAACGGGCTCTGGACAAAGCCATCGTACCCTTGAGCACCAGGGTGTAGTCGCGCCGCATAGCTGCACTGACCTCGCCTACGGGCCATACCCGGGTGACGTCGGTGGTGCCGCCCAGGTATTGGCCGCCAGAGTCGATCAAGAGCAGACTGTTGCCTTCGATCACTGCGTGCGAGCTGGGCGTAGCCCGATAGTGGGGCATCGCACCATTGGCGGCGAAGCCGGCAATCACAGGAAACGACAAGCCCACGAAGCCTGATTGCCTGGCCCGCTCGGCGCTCAATCGCTCGTCGAGCGTCAGCTCGGTGATGCGTTCGCGGCCCAGCGCCTGCTCAAACCACGCGTAGAAGGCGCACATGGCCGCACCGTCACGGGCCATGGCCTCGCGAATGAAACCGGCTTCTTGGCTGGTTTTGCGGCTCTTAAGCAGGGTGCTGGGGTTGATGCCTTCAATGACCTTCACTGAAGCCGATACCGCCTGGCGTAAGCCCAGGGTGACGCGCCGAGGGTCTAGCAGCAAGACGGCCTCGGGGGGCAGAGCCGAGAGCGCCAAGGGGGCCTGCTCATAGGGCGCCAGCAAGACACCGTCGGCCCTCAATTCGTTTATCAAGGCAGCCGGCACCTTGCCCTCACCCACAAACAGCGTCACGGTGCTGGGCGCTATCAGCAGGTGGGACAGGAAGACGGGGTTATAGCTGACGTCCGAGCCGCGCAGGTTGGTGATCCAGGCGGTGTCGTCGACGGTGCTGACAAAGTGGTGCGAAGCACCGAGCCGCGCCATGGCCTGGCGCACTTGCTCGACCTTGGCACTTCGGCCCATGGGAGCATGGGGGACCTGGTGCGCGTACACCGGCTCGGTGGGCAGCGCAGGGCGCTCGGGCCATGCACCTTGCAGCAAGTCGGCGTCTGTTCGCAACTGGATGCCCGCAGCGTCCAGGGCTGTTCGCAGTTGTTGGGCTGCGGCCAGCCCCAAGACCTGCGCGTCGACCGCCACCGTCCCGCCTGGGAGCACCTGCTCGACCAACCATTGGATGTGGTGGGTTGCGGTTCCGGTTGGGATCTTCACCAGATTCACGCCGGTGCCCTGTAATTCGGCTTCGGCCTGTACCCAGTACCGGCTGTCGGCAAACAACGCTGCTTGGTCCAGCATCACCACCAGGGTCCCCATCGATCCAGTAAAGCCGCTGAAGTGCTCCCGGCCCTGCCAGCGCTCAGGCAGGTATTCCGATAGGTGGGGGTCAGCCGAGGGCACCAGCAGCGCGTCCACGCGCTCCTGCACCATGACCTCACGCAGGGCTTGCAGCCGGCTTCGAATGGGGTTGATTCGGATGTCCATGCGCCAATTCTAGGAGCGCGGGGCCCAGCCGTGTGGAGGGGTAGGGCTCGCTAACCGATGCGGCCCAGCAAGAGGTACTCCATCAACGCCTTTTGCACATGCATTCGATTCTCCGCTTCATCCCAAACCACGCTCTGGGGGCCGTCGATGACCTCGGCGGCCACTTCTTCACCCCGGTGGGCCGGCAGGCAGTGCATGAACAGGGCTTCGGGTTTGGCCGCGGCCATCATCGGAGCATTCACGCACCAATTTGCAAATGCAGCCTTTCTCATTTCGTTTTCGGCCTCGAAACCCATGCTGGTCCACACATCGGTGGTGACCAGGTCTGCGCCGCGGCAGGCGTCTAGGGGGTTTTGGAAGACTTTAAAGCAACTGGTGTCTCGCAGCCCAGCCACATCCAGGTTCACCTCGTAGCCGCTGGGCGTGCTGATGTGAACGGTGAAACCCAGTACTTCGGCCGCTTGTAGCCAGGTGTGGGCTATGTTGTTGCCGTCACCTACCCAGGCCACCACCTTGCCCGCAATTGAGCCGCGGTGCTCAATGTAGGTGTAAAGATCGGCCAAGATTTGACAGGGGTGGTAAGCGTTTGTCAGCCCATTGATCACCGGCACACGTGAGTGGGCGGCGAAACCTTCGAGTTTGGCCTGCTCGTAGGTCCTGATCATCACAATGTCCACCATGCGGCTGATTACGCGCGCACTGTCTTCTACCGGCTCTGCGCGGCCCAGCTGGCTGTCACCCGTGGTCAGGTGCACCACCGAGCCACCCATTTGGTACATCCCCGCTTCGAAGCTCACCCGGGTCCTGGTGCTGGCCTTTTCAAAGATCATGGCCAGTGTGCGGTCGACCAGGGGCGTGTACCTCTCGTAGTTCTTGAAGCGCTTCTTGATGATGGCCGTACGTTCAAACAGGTAGCTGTATTCCTCGGACCGAAGGTCTTTGAACTGCAGATAGTGGCGTATCAGGGGTAGTCCAGGCTTCATGCAGCGGCCTTTACGTCGGTGTCCTTTAGGAACTGCAGCACCAACGGCACCAAGCGGGCCACCAATTCGCGAGCCTCCTCATGTGTCATCACAAGGGGCGGGACCAGGCGTATCACGCTGTCAGCCGTTACGCTGATGAGCAGGCCTGCTTCACAGGCGATACCCAACAGGGCGCCGCAGGGACGGTCAAGTTCCACCCCCAGCATCAGGCCCTGCCCACGGACCTCCTTGACCCCGGAATGTGAACCCAGTTCGCGTTGGAGCTCTGCCTTCAACTGCGCGCCGACCGATTCCGCATGGGCCAACAGGCCATCTTCTTCCATGATGCGCAGCGTTTCAACGCCCGCACGCATAGCCAGGGGGTTGCCGCCAAAGGTGGTGCCGTGGTTGCCAGCTTGCAAGATCCCGGCCGCCTTGGGGCCACAGACCACCGCCCCAATGGGCACACCCGAGCCCAAGCCCTTGGCCAACGGCATCACGTCTGGAACCACGCCTGCCCATTGATGGGCAAACCACTTTCCCGTGCGGCCGATGCCGCACTGCACCTCATCGAGCATCAACAGCTTGTCGTGTCGGTCACACAAGCCCCGCAGGCCCTGCAAGAAGTCGATGCGCGAAGGGTTCACACCGCCTTCGCCCTGTATTGTTTCCAGAAAGACAGCCGTGATGCAGGGGTGTTCGGAAAACGCCTGCTCCACGGCAGCCAGGTTGTTTAGCGGCACCCTCACGAAGCCGCCCACCAAGGGGCCGAAGCCGGCATGGATCTTGGGGTTGGCTGTGGCTGACAGCGTGGCCAACGACCGGCCGTGAAAGGCACGCTCGAACACGAGGATTTCGGGGTTGGTGTTGCCACGGTCGTGGCCGAACTTGCGCGCAATCTTGATGGCGGCTTCGTTGGCCTCTAGCCCCGAGTTGCAGAAGAAGGCGTTGCTCATGCCGGAGAGTTCGCAGAGCCGAGCGGCCAGGGCCTCCTGCAGCGGAATGTGCACATAGTTAGAGGTGTGGATGAGCTTGGCCACTTGGTCTTGCAGCGCCGCCACCAGGCCTGGATGCGCATGGCCCAAGGTGTTGACGGCGATACCGCCCAGGGCATCCAGATATTGGCGCCCATGCGTGTCCCAGGCGCGGCAGCCCCGGCCGTGGGTGAGTGCAATCGGCAAGCGGCCGTAGGTCATCATCACATGGGGCTGGTCCGTGGGGGCGGTGGTGTTCATGAAAATTCCCTTAAGGCATTCAGGATTCTAGTGTTGGGGGTGTGCCGGGCCTAGGCGGAGCCGTGAAGTGCCGCGCTGCAACACGGCAAGGACTGATCCTGGGATGGCTAGCCAGCACTGCATCATCGAACGCACCGCAGACGGCTGGCCTTCGCGGCATCTAGCCCATGGCTTGGGACTTCGTGACGAGGCTTGCGCGCGACGAAGGTACGCAGGTGCACGAGGCTTGAGGCCTGAGGTCTGGGTCGGCCCCGTCCTGTGTTGTCGGCAAGGGTGGGTGTGGTTTAAGGGCATGGGCTTGCAGAAACGACAAAGGCCCGCGCAGCGGGCCTTTGATAACAAGCGCGGAGGGCTTGGATCAGGCAGCGGCCATCGCCTTGACCTTGGCGGAGAGTCGGCTCTTGTGGCGGGCAGCCTTGTTCTTGTGAAATATGCCCTTGTCAGCTACCGAGTCAATCACGCTTTGGGCCAGCTTGAACAGATCAGCAGCTTTGGACTTGTCACCGGCCACCGCAGCCTTTTGAACGTTTTTGATCACGGTGCGAAATTTTGAGCGCAGCGCCGAGTTGGCCGCGTTGAGCTTGACATCCTGGCGGGCGCGCTTGCGGCCCGAGGCAACCCGGACGGTCTTCTTGGCTTTTGAGGTGGTGGCCATTCTTGATACGTTGCGGTTTTAATCAGCCCATGAGTATAACAAAAACCGGCCGCAGTGCGCGGGGTTTCTATAATCGATCTCGCTGATGAATCTGCTCAAGGCCGCCTCCACCGTTTCGCTGCTGACCCTGGCATCGCGCGTGACCGGACTGGCGCGTGAGTGGGTAGTGGCCACACAGTTTGGGGCCAGCGCCTGGACAGACGCCTTCAATGTGGCCTTTCGAATTCCCAACCTGTTGCGGCGCCTGTTTGCCGAGGGGGCGTTCTCCCAGGCTTTCGTGCCCTTGTTGGGACAGGTCAAGGCGCGCGAAGGTGACGCCGCCACACGCAGCTTGGTGGATGCAGTGGCCAGCGTGCTGGCCGCTGCGCTGGTGGTCACGGTGCTGGTTGGCGTGGCAGGCGCGCCGGTGCTGGTGTGGTTGGTGGCCTCGGGCTTGGCTGAGCTTAGCGAAGCGGTACTCATGACGCGCCTGATGTTTCCATACATTGGGTTCATGGCCTTGGTGGCCTTGGCCGCGGGCGTGCTCAACACGTATGGCCATTTCGCTACTCCAGCGGCCACACCGGTCTTGCTCAACCTGTGCGTCATTGCAGCGGCGCTGCTGGCAGGCCCTTACATGGGCGGCCTTGGTCTGCACCCGGTTTATGCCTTGTGCCTTGGGGTCATGGTTGGTGGCGTCTTGCAACTGGCCCTTCAATGGCCGGCCTTGAGACGGCTGCACATGGTGCCTAGCCTGGCCCTGAGCCCGGCTGCGCTTCGGCGAGCCTGGGCGCATCCAGGCGTGGGCCGGGTGCTCACGCAGATGGCGCCGGCGGTGTTGGGGGTGTCGGTGGCCCAATTGTCGTTGCTGATCAACACCCTGATCGCGTCGTACCAAGGGCCCGGGGCCATCAGTTGGCTCACCTATGCCGATCGCCTCATGGAGTTTCCCAGCGCCCTGCTGGGGGTGGCGCTAAGCGTTGTGTTGCTGCCGCAGTTGTCAGCGGCCCAGGCACAGGGACAGGCGCAGCGTTACGCCGATTTGCTTGACTGGGGGTTGCGTCTGGTGGTGCTGCTGGCCCTGCCCAGTGCCTTGGCGCTGGCATTGTTCGCGCAGCCCTTGGTGGCAGTGCTGTTCCACTACGGCGCGTTCACTGCGGTCGACGTGCTGCGCACACAGGGTGCGCTCATGGGATACGGGGTAGGCCTGGTGGGGCTGATTGCGGTGAAGATTCTGGCCCCCGGTTTTTATGCCCGCCAGGACATCCGAACCCCGGTGCGCGTTGCGGTGTTGGTGCTGGTGCTGACCCAAGTGTTCAACGCGGCCTTGGTACCGCAATTGGGCGTAGCCGGCTTGGCCTGGTCGATCGGTTTGGCCGCACTGGTCAACGCGGCGTGGCTGCTGTGGGGCTTATACCGGTGTGGTGCCTGGCAACCCTCACCGGGTTGGGGCCTGTACCTGTTGAAGGTCGCCGTGGCGTGCAGCTTGCTGGGGGCCGTGTTGGGGGTGGGCGCAGTGGCGGTTGATTGGCTGGGCCTGCAGGCGCAGCCCTGGGTGCGCGCAGCTTGGCTGGCCCTGCTGCTCTTGGGTTCGGGTGCGCTCTACCTGGCGGCCCTAGCAGCCATGGGCCTGCGCCGCTCGGCGTTCAGCCGCAGCGCCTGATCGGCAGCAGCAGGCCGCCTTACACTTCAAGCCGCATGTGTGCCGCCCCATTGACTGCCCAGCGCGCCCGGCTCGAGTACTTCCGCACGCTCGTGGCCGACGATGAGCACTTCATTCTTTTGGAAGCTGCTGCATCGGTAGCGCAAGACGAAGACCCCGCAGTCGACGCGATGGCCGTGGTGGCCCAGGTGGACGATTTGGCCATGCGCCTGGCGCGTCGTTTGGCGCCCGATGCAGCTGCGCAGCAGCGGCTGCGCTTGCTCAACCACTACTTTTTCAAAGAGCTGGGCTTTGGCGGCAACGTCAATGACTTCTATTCGCCGGCCAATAGCCACCTGCATCAGGTGTTGCAGACCCGGCGCGGTATTCCCATCACACTGGCCCTGGTTTACCTGGAGATTGCCCGTACCGTGGGCTTGAAGGTGCAGGGCATCTCCTTCCCTGGCCACTTTCTGGTCAAGTGCAGCCTGCCACAAGGGGAGGTGATCATCGACCCCATGACCGGCCGCTCGCTGTCCCGAGATGAACTCGACGAGCGCCTACTGCCCTATCGGCAGCAGCGCGGCCTGGTGGGGGAATACGAGGTGCCGCTGGGCCTGTTCCTGCAGGCCGCTTCGCCGCGTGAAATTCTGGCCCGCATGCTGCGCAACCTGAAGGAGATTCACCGGGCCGGTGAAGACTGGGTGCGCCTGAAGCAGGTGATGGACCGGCTGGTGCTGGTGGTGCCCGAGGATTGGTCTGAACGCCGTGACCTGGCCTTGGTGTACGCCGAACTGGAGCAGTGGGCGCAGGCCGCAGAGGCCCTGGCGCGCTACCTCCAGGAATGCCCGCAGGCCGAGGACGCACACGCCCTGCGTGATCGATTGCAGGAACTGCAGCGCATGGCCCGGCTGCATTGAAAGGGCCCCATGAACCCCGACTGGTTGTCACGTACCTGGCGTTGGGCGCTGCTGGCCCTGCTGCTGGGATTGGTGTTGTGGCTGCTGGCCCCTGTTTTGGCCCCCTTCGCGGTGGCTGCGGTGCTGGCCTATGTCCTGGCCGCCCCGGTCGGTGCCTTGCAGGCCCGCGGTATGCCGCGCCTGCTGGCGGTGCTGCTGGTCGAGGCCGTGGCCTTATTGGCCTTGCTCGGCCTGCTGCTCTTGCTGGTGCCCGTGCTGCTGCACGAACTACCCTTGCTGGGCGAACAGGTGCCCCGACTGGCCTTGCGTTTTAACGAGACCGTGGTGCCCGTGTTGGCCCGTTTGGGCGTGGAATTCAGCCTGGATGTGGCTGCCATCAAGGCTCTGGTGCTCAAGGTGTTTGGTGGCAATGCGGAAGAGTTGATCACGGCGGCCCTGAGTTCCCTTCGTATTGGTGGCAGCGTGGCCCTGGCCGTGGTGGGCTACTTGGTGCTGGTTCCCGTGGCGCTGTACTACCTGCTGATGGATGCACGCCGCTGGTCGATCTGGGCCGCTACGCTGGTCCCGCCGCGGCTGCGCCCGTCGGTGTTCGGTTTTGCACGTGAGTGCGACGAACTCCTGAGCCATTACCTGCGTGGGCAGGTGCTTGTGATGCTGGCCTTGGCGGTGTACTACGCTGGTGCGCTGATGATCCTGGGCTTCGACCTTGCGTTGCCAGTGGGCCTGTTCACGGGGCTGGCCATCTTCGTCCCCTACTTGGGCTTCGGGGTGGGCTTGGTGCTGGCCTTGTTGGCCGGGGTGCTGCAGTTTGGCCCCATCGCGGGCGCGGTCATGGTATTGGTCGTTTACGGAGTGGGGCAGGTGCTCGAGAGCTTTTTGCTGACTCCACGCTGGGTGGGCAAGCGCATAGGCTTGAGCCCCTTAGCCGTCATCTTTGCGCTCTTGGCCTTTGGACAGCTGTTGGGTTTTGTGGGAGTGCTGGTGGCCCTGCCCGCTGCTGCGGTGCTGCTGGTGTTGTTGCGCAGGGCCCAGACGCTGTATTTCGACAGCAAGCTCTACCGAGGTTGAGCCTTGCGGCAATTGGCGCTGGATATTGGGCTGGCTACAGCCCCAGATTTCGACAGCTTCATTGCCTTGAGCAACGAGGCGGCGGTGCAGGCTTTGCTTGGCCTGAAGCCTGGCGGTGCACCCATTTACCTGTGGGGCCCAAGCGGGAGCGGCAAGACCCACCTGTTACAGGCCTTACAGGCGCGTGCCCAAAGGGAGCGTCAGGCGGTGGCCTGGTTCGATGCGGCCCATGCAGACCCCCCACCCGTTGAACGGGGGGTGCAATGGCTGCTGATGGACCAAGCCGAGCTGTGGTCGCCGGCTCAGCAGCAAATGGCCTTCAGCGCCTTTGTGCACGCCAGTGCCCTGGGCGCTGCCGTGGTGGCTGCAGGCCGCTTTCCGCCAGTGGACCTGCCCATACGCGAGGACATCCGCAGCCGCCTGGGATGGGGTTTGGTGTTGTCCTTGTGGCCTTTGGGAGAATCAGACCTGCGACACGCCCTGCAAGGCGAAGCGTCGAGGCGAGGATTGCGCCTGGGTGACGAGGTGCTGGACTATGCGCTCAAGCGCCTGTCACGCGACCTCAAAAGCCTGACCGGACTGTTAGATCGATTCGACCGCTATGCCCTGCAGCATCAGCGTCCGCTGACGGTGCCCCTGCTGCGGCAGATGCTGGACGAAGAACCATGAACCTGACCCTGTTCGACCTCGATGGGACCCTGATTGAAATCGACAGCGACCACGCCTTTGGCGACTTCATGGTGCAAAACGAGTGGGTCGACCCGGTTGACTTCAAGCGGCGCAACGACGCCTTTTATGCCGACTATCAAGCCGGCCGCCTGAACCTGCCCGCCTATGTGGCCTTCGCCACAGCCGGCTGGCGCCAGCGGCCGCTGGCGCAAAGCTTGGCGCTGCGTGAGCGCTTCATGCGCGAGGTGATGCGCCCGGCTTTGCGCCCGGGTGCGAAGTCACTTGTCGAGCAGCACCGACAGGCCGGCGACTTGATGGCCATCGTCACCGCCACCAACGAGTTCGTCACCGAACCCATTGCACAGGCCTTTGGCATTGAGCACCTGATTGCTCTGCAACTGCAGCGCGACGCAAATGGCCAGACCACCGGCATGATCCGGGGCACACCCACCTTCCGCGAAGGCAAGATTACCCGGGTCCTTGATTGGCTGAGCGGCCTGGGCCACACATCAGGACGTGAGGGCTTTGATCGCGTCACCGTCTACAGTGACTCGATCAACGACCTTCCCCTGCTCGAGTGGGCCACCCACCCAGTGGCCACCAACCCCGCACCGTCGCTGGCCGACGTGGCTCAACAGCGAGGCTGGCCCATACTTCGGCTCTTCACATGATCAAGCGTTTCATCAGCAAGCTGCTGGGCAAGCCTGAGATCACCACTGCCAGCGGCATCCCCTTAGGCCGCCGGGTGGAACTCACCGCTCAAGAGCACAGTATTGACCCGGAATTGGTCGACGAGCGTGCGGTACACGTGGTCACCACGCTTAAGAATGCAGGATTTGAAGCCTATGTCGTGGGCGGCGCTGTGCGCGACTTGCTGGTCGGGCGACGACCCAAGGACTTCGATGTGGCCACCAACGCCACACCTGAGCAGGTCAAGTCTCTGTTTCGCCGGGCCTTTATCATCGGCCGGCGCTTTCGCATCGTGCATGTCATTTTTGGGCGTGGCCGAGACCACGAGGTGATTGAGGTCTCCACCTTCCGCGCTTACTTGGACGTCGCTGCAGCGGACCAGGTTGATGGCAATGAGCGCACCGCCAAGGGCGAATTGGCTGGCAAGAGCCATGCGGTCGACGCCAGTGGCCGGGTGCTGCGCGACAATGTTTGGGGACCGCAAATTGAAGACGCTGCCCGGCGCGACTTCACCATCAATGCTCTGTACTACGACCCGGTCACACGGGTGGTGGTGGACTACCACAAGGGCTTCAACGATGTGCGCAAACGGGTGCTGCGCATGATTGGCGAGCCCGCCAGCCGATACCGCGAAGACCCGGTGCGCCTGCTACGTGTGGTGCGGTTTACTGCCAAGCTGGGATTCGAAATCGACAGGACCACAGCCAAGCCGATGAAGGCTGCAGCAGCCCTTTTGGCCAGCGTGCCCGCTTCTCGGCTGTTTGACGAGATGATCAAGCTGCTGCAAACCGGGCATGCCTTGGCCAGCATAGAGGCCATCCGCCGCTTTGAATTGCGTGGTGTGTTCCCGATTCTGGATGTGGCACTGGAACACCCGGCCGACTCCTTTGCGGCGCGCTTTGTTGAATTGGCACTGGCTGACACCGATCGGCGAGTGGGTGAAGACAAGCCGGTCGCCCCAAGCTTCTTGTTGGCCTGCCTGTTGTGGGACGAGGTGCGCCAGCGCTGGCAGGCCTTCAAGGATGAAGGCACACCTGCCGTGCCCGCCCTGCAAGCAGCCATTGTTGCGGTGTTTGATGAGCGCATCGGCGACATCTCTGGGCGCGGTAAGCTGGGCTCAGACATGCGCGAGATTTGGCTGATGCAGCCGCGCTTTGAGCGGCGCAGCGGCAGCGGACCGGCCTCACTTGTGGATCAACCCCGTTTCCGGGCCGCCTTCGATTTCCTAAGGCTGCGGGCCGATGTGGATGAGGTGCCCACTGAACTGGCTGAGTGGTGGGAAGACTACTCTTTGGGGTCCGACGACGAACGAGAGGCCTTGATTGCCGCGGTGCGGCCTCATCCCGGCCCACGGCGCGTGCGGTCTGGCCGGTCCGAACCCGCGTCCAATGGCCAGTCGCCCCAAGCCCGAAGCGCTCGGGGCGCGCCTTCCCGCGAGGCCAACCAGGCCCAGGCAGTCGGTGTGTCTGGGCTGTCTGGCCAAGCAGGCGTGCGAGGCGAGGAGCCCGCCGATGGGCCTGCGGGTGCGCTCAATGCTGGGCTTTCTGATGGGCCGCGTAGGCTGCGGCGCCGCCGCCGTTCTGGGGGTGGTTCTGGCCCCGGTGATGGAACGCAGCTGGCTTAAGTCCTTACACGACGCATGCAGTGGTAACACCAGATGCATAACGCCGCACAGCAGGACGCACCAACTGGGCCGGCAGAGTGGGTCGTCGTGGGACTGGGCTCTAACCTCGGCGATGCGCGCCAACACCTGAGCGCTGCGGTGCGCGGCCTGTGCGACTTGGAAGGCAGCCTGGGCCTGAAGACCTGGGGCGTCTCGCCGTTGTACCGTAGCCATCCCTGGCAGCACCAGGGCCCAGACTTTCTCAACGCGGTGGTGGTGCTGCAAGGGACGGGCGACGAGCAGGCGCCCTATGCGCTCCTGCGTGCGCTGCAGATCCTTGAGGCCTCACGCGGGCGTGAGCGTCCCTACCAATATGCGCCCCGAACCCTGGACCTGGACCTCATCCTGTTCGGGCATCGGATCTTGAACACCCCAGATCTGGTGTTGCCGCACCCCCGGGCGTTGCAACGGGCCTTTGTGCTGCAGCCCCTGCTTGACCTGCTGCCCCGTGTCGACTGGCCCGGTTTGGGCACGGCCTGGGTTCATAGGCTCAGGGCCCTGGAGGATCCACCGCTTGAGCGGCTGGCGGACCCACCATGGGCCTGAGCTAGGCACCCAGCAGGGCCTCGAATGCCCGTTGGCCTACAAATGAAACAGTGGCCATCAAGGCGGTAGCACCCAACATCAAGGCCAAGATGACACCCAGCACGGGTCCCCAGGCGGTGGGCACTGGGCCCCATTCGGGGTGATGGCGTTGAGCCCAACGCTCGTCAGATGTCAGCCCGTGCACGATGGCTGTCAGCATGGCCGCGCTGATGGTCAGGCCCAGGCAGGGCAATAGCAGGGTGGCCAATCGATCGTCCACCCCAAGCGTGTTAACGCGCTGTACCCCTACCAGCCCAAGAAATGCTGCCGCGGCGTGCAGCCATCCCCAGGGGTCGGTCATGCCGCGCAGGTAAAAGCGGTGCAGGCCGAAGAAGCCCCCTAGCACCGCGGCCCAGGTGGTCAGGGTCTTGGAGTGCAGGGGGGTGGTGGGGTGTGAGTCTCGGTTGCTCATCGAACGCCACCGGCGCCAGCGCCTTGCTCGGCTCCGGGCCCGAGGGCCCGCTGCATCAACACCACATTCAGCCAGCACCCGAATTTCCAACCAGCATGCTTCAGCTCGCCAGCATGTTCAAAGCCGCAGCGGCGGTGTACCCCGATGGAAGCCTTGTTTTGTGCGTCGCCGATCACGGCCAGGAGTTGGCGCGCACCCAGCGCGGTGCAGCGCGCCACCAGCTCGGCCAGTAGCAGCCGACCCAAGCCCTGGCCCTGGGCATCGGGCGCTAAGTAGATGGAGTCTTCCAAGAAGAAGCGGTAGGCAGGCCTTGGGCGAAAGGCGTTGGCATAGGCGTAGCCCAGAACCTTCCCCTGCGATTCGGCCACCAGCCACGGCAAACCCTTGGCCAACACATCCGCGTACCGACGCTTGACCTCCTGCAGCGGTGGAGCTTCCAGTTCAAAGGTACCGGTGCCGTGCTGCACCGCATGGGCGTAGATGGCCTGCACAGCGGTCAGGTCTTGGGCTGTGCAGGGGCGAATCAGGGCCGCGGGGAGGTGGTCAGGCATCGAAGGGCTGCGCAGGCGAGACAAAATCGTATAATAAAAGGCTTCGGTGATTGGTCCCCTGCCGTACCCCCGCCGTCGGGCCTATGCAAGCCTGTCTGCAACGGTGGCGAGGGGGCGTATCTACGGTCACCACCGCGGCCTCGGTTAAACCGGGGCTATCCCGCCGGGGTTCGAAACGTGTCTCAGTCGAATCCTTGCACCATTCCCGTGTTCAAGGAATTTTCATGGTCGTCATTCGACTGGCTCGTGGCGGCGCCAAAAAGCGCCCCTTCTACAACATCGTTGTCGCTGACTCGCGCAACCGCCGCGATGGTCGTTTCATCGAGCGCGTGGGTTTTTACAACCCCGTGGCCTCCGGCGCTGCCGAAGGCCTGCGTGTTTCGATGGACCGCATCAACCACTGGGCGGGTGTGGGTGCCCAACTGTCCCCGGCGGTGACCCGCTTGGTGGACGTGGCACGAAAGTCGGCTCAGGCCTGAGCGGCTGCTGGCGCTTGGGCGCCAGGTCGGCCATTGCCTTACCCATGAGGGCCTGGTCAGATTCGCTCCTGAGCATCGGCCATTGGCTGCCTGGCCACCGAGCGACCGCTAAGCAAGCCTCAGCCCCGAGCACGTTTGGTGTCCGGGGCTTTTTCTTTGCACGCCCGAGGGCTGAGCGGCTCCAGTTCCTGCCCTTCTGTCGTTTTCCATGATGGCTAGCGAACCCTCCACACCCAAATGGCCTGATGACGCTGTCGAAGTCGCGGTGGTCACGGGTGCCTGGGGTATCAAGGGCGGTATCCGACTCAAGCCTTTCTCATCGGACCCCCTGGCGCTCTTTTCCAGCAAGCGCTGGTACTGGCAAGGGCCACCTGGGATGACGGCAGCTCAGCAAGAGCGGCTGTCGGTGCTGGAGCAACCGCTGCGGGTGGCCTCGGCGCGAGAACAAGGTGAGGGCATCGTGGCCTTGATTCAGGACCTCGCCGACCGCGATCTTGCACAAGCCTGCAAGGGCCTGCGGCTGTTCGTGAGGCGCAGCAGTTTTCCCACTACCCATGAGGACGAGTACTACTGGGTGGACCTGCTGGGTTTGCAGGTCAATAACCGCCGGGGCGACATCTTGGGCACGGTGGTCGGTCTGATGCAGACCGGGCCCCACTCGGTGCTGCGGATTGAATCGGTGGATGCAGCCACGGGGCAAACCATCGAGCGCTTGGTACCCTTTGTGCAGGCTTATGTGGATTCGGTGGATCTGGGCGGCAATCGCATCCAGGTCGACTGGGGCCTGGACGACTGAGGCGGGCCAGGTATGCCGCGATTTGATGTGATCACCCTCATGCCCGAATTGTTCGGGCCTCACCTCAGCCATGGGGTCACTCGCCGTGCCTACGAATCCGAAGCGGTGCAGGTCAGGGTGTGGCCGTTGCGCGAGCATGCCCACGGACCCTACAGGCGGGTGGACGACCGGCCCTTCGGCGGTGGGCCGGGCATGGTGATGCTGGCCGAGCCCTTGCACCGTTGCATCCAGGCCATTCGGGCCGACCGCATGGCTGACGATGGCGCACCGCTGATCCACTTCACGCCGACCGGGCGTCCCCTAACGCAGACCCTGGTGAGGGACCTCGCGCGGGGCCCCGGCGCCGTGCTCTTGTGTGGCCGATACGAAGGGGTCGACCAGCGCTTGCTGCAACGGCATCAGGCCCTGGACCTGAGCGTCGGTGACTTCGTTTTGTCTGGTGGCGACCTGCCGGCATTGTTGTTGATGGACGCGGTGGCGCGTTTGCAGGATGGTGTATTGCACGCCCCCACATCACACCAACAGGACAGTTTCGAGGGCGACGGTCTGCTCGAGGGCCCACACTACAGCCGGCCTGAGTTTTGGCCAGAGGGGGGGCAGCACCAGTCCGTTCCGCCTGTCTTGTTGTCTGGTCACCATGGCGACATCCAACGGTGGCGGCGTTCGCAGGCACTCGAGATCACAGCCAGGCGCCGACCCGACCTCATTGAGGCGGCCCGAGCTGCGGGCCGGCTGAGCGCTGACGATGAGCGTATTCTGTCCGCGTTGTACAATCGAGGGCTCTGATCCTCTGGCTGGGGCTATACATTCCCTTCAACATCCCGGGCGCATGATCAACGGAGCCCTCATGGACCTAATCCAAGCACTTGAGCAGGAAGAGATTTCCCGCCTGAACAAGACCGTTCCTGCATTCGCCCCTGGCGATACAGTCGTCGTCAATGTCAACGTCGTTGAAGGCACTCGCAAGCGTGTGCAGGCCTACGAAGGTGTGGTGATTGCCAAGCGCAACCGTGGCCTGAACAGCAGCTTCATCGTGCGCAAAATATCTTCGGGCGAGGGCGTTGAGCGGACCTTTCAGCTCTACAGCCCCCTCATCGCGGGAATTGAGGTCAAGCGTCGCGGCGACGTTCGCCGCGCCAAGCTGTACTACCTGCGCCAACGCAGCGGCAAGTCCGCCCGCATCAAAGAAAAGCTCGCCTGAGCGCAGCGAACGGGGGCGCCAGAGCGCCGGCGGCGCGCGGCAAAACGGTGAGCTTTTATTCAAAGCTCGCCATTGGTTTTTTGGGTCCATGGACAATACGCCGTGCGTTCCCCGCTGATCATCGACCCACGGTCTGTGCCCATCATCGGGGTAGACGAACACCTGCCCGCTTTGAACGCGACCCACTGGGAGCCCCTCGCATTAGCCGCTCAGTTGGCTTGCTCGCAAGGCTGGGTGCCTCCGCTGGGCGGTGATGGTGGCGTGACCCGGGGTGACACTGAGCTGCGCGCTGCAGCAGTATTGATGGCTTTGGTGCGCCGTCCTGAAGGCTTGACAGTGCTGTTGACCCAACGCACCGCCCATCTAAAAGCACATGCGGGCCAGATCAGCTTCCCAGGCGGACGCCTTGAAGCAGATGACGCCAGCGCTTCAGCCGGGGCGCTGCGTGAGGCGCAGGAAGAGGTGGGCTTGGCACCTGAGGCGGTGGAGGTGTTGGGGCAGCTGCCTGCATACCGGACGGTTACCGCCTTCGAAGTTACGCCGGTGCTTGCCTGGGTGCAGCCGCCCCTGAACCTCAAACCTGATCCGCACGAGGTTCAAGATATCTTCGAGGTGCCCTTGGATTTCTTAATGAACCCGGCCCACCATCGCCGCCACTGTGCGGTGCTGCAAGACCGGACGCGGCAATTCTTATCGATGCCCTGGAGGGGTCGGGGCCTGTCGGGGGAAGAACGCGAATTTTTCATCTGGGGTGCGACTGCGGCGATGCTGCGCAATCTCTATCACCTGCTGGCACGGCCGCTATCATCGCGCGCATGAGCTTCTTCACCGTCCTGTTTGCGCTTCTGCTGGAGCAGCTGAAGTCGCTGCCGCGGGATACCCGGGTGCACGATGCAGCGGTCACCTGGTGCAGCTGGATGGCGCGTAACTTCGACGCGGGTCAGCCTCAGCACGCCCGAGTGGTGTGGTGGTTGTCGGTCGCTACACCCGCGGTTCTAATCTGGGTGGTGCACCTGTCGGTAGCCAGGTTTAGCCTGCTCTTGGCCCTGGTGCTCAACGTGGGGGTGCTCTATCTCACCTTGGGCTTTCGCAGCTTCAGCCACTACATCACCGACATACGCCGGTGCTTGGAGCGCAACGATGAAGCCACTGCGCGGCAGCTGCTGTCCGACTGGCTGCACCTGGATGCTTTGGAGCTGCCGCAGACCGAGCTCTTGCGCCATGTCATTGAGCATGGCCTGTTGGCAGCTCACCGGCACGTCTTTGGCGTGTTCTTCTGCTTTGTCTTCATGGCCGCGCTGGGCTTCGGTGCGGCCGGGGCTGTTTTTTACCGCATGTCCGAGTTCATGAGTCGCTATTGGGCCTACCAGAGCAACAGCCTGCAGGCGCCGACCAATGAAGAGCTTCGCCGTGTGTCCAATGAGTACTTCGGGGCGGTCGACTTCGTTCCCTCGCGTTTGACGGCTTTTGGCTTTGCCGTGGTGGGCAACTTTGAAGAGGCGATCAACGGCTGGCGGCGCGACGCGCAGCTGTGGCATCACGGCAATGAAGGGGTGATCCTGGCGGCGGCAGCCGGTGCCTTGGGTGTGCAGCTTGGCGGCTACGCGGCTCCCGGTATCACGCCTGACCGCTCCAAAACATTTTCCACCGGTGTGGCCGCTGATGCGGCGGACTCGACCGCTTCCACGCCAGGTGTGCCGGTACAGCTGGCCCACCTGCGCAATGTGGCGGCGCTGGTTTGGCGCTCGGTGGTCTTGTGGATGTTGATTTTGGTCCTGATGACCTTGGCCAACCTGGCGGGCTAGTGCCGTGGCCGTTGAGCAGAGGTGGCCCTACCAACGCTGAGTCTGCAGCTCCTGCAGAATCTCCAGATAGATGCGGTGCCGTTGTGCACTGATACGACCATCGCTCACCGCAGCTGTGACCGCGCAGTAGGGCTCCTGACGATGCTGGCAGTTGTGAAAGCGACATTGGCCCAAGACTGGTTGGAAGTCACGCATGTGCCGCCCCAGGTCAGCAGCGGGTATTTGCTGCAAGCCAAACTCTTGAAAGCCGGGTGAATCGATCAGGGCACCTGAGCGGCTTTCGTCCAACCAATGCCAAAGGGTGTGGGTGGTGGTGTGCCGGCCAGCCTGTAAGGCTTGCGACAGTGCACCCACACGAGATTGCGCCTGGGGTACCAGCAGGTTGACCAGGGAGCTCTTGCCGGTGCCGCTTGCCCCCAACAGCAGGGTGGTGCGGCCGTGCAGGCGTGGAGCCAGTTGGCGCAGGCTGTCCGGGCCTTGATGCTTGACCGACAACTCCAGCAGGGGGGTGCCCATGGCCACATAGGGCTGAAGGCGGTCACGCGCTACGGCCGCGTCGGGCAGGTCGGTCTTGTTGAGTACGATCAACAGCTCAATATCAGCGGCCTCGGCTGCCACCATCGCCCGGGTCAGTTGCGACTCGCTGAACAGCGGTTGGCTGGCCACTAGCATCAGGACTTGATCGAGGTTGGCAGCGAAGGACTTGCTGCGCATCAAGTCTTGGCGATGCATCAGGTTGCGCCGAGGTTGCAGCGATTCGATCACCGCTTGTGTTTCGCCACCGCTTTGGGTGGTGTTCCACTGCACACGATCGCCCACCACCGCATCGCTGCGCTTGCCTCTGACCTGGGCCTGCAGACGCAGACCATCCTCGGTTTCCAAAGTGAAGTGGCGTCCAAAGGCCGCCACAATCAAGCCGAAAGGCACTACAACTCGTCAACCTGCGCAGCGCAGATCAGATCTTTGAGCGTCAGACCGCCAGCTGAGTGGGTGCTCCACTGTACGTGACATCGGTTATAGCCCACCTGCAGATCGGGATGGTGGTCGCCGCGGTGGGCGATCCAGGCCACGGCGTTCACAAATGCCATGGTGGCGTGGTAGTCGGTGAAGGAATAGCCACGCTGCAGCACCTGGCCCTGCACCTGCCAACCGTCGAGCAGACTCACCAGGCCCTCAAGCTCGGAATTGTGCAGGCGTTGGTCCGGCGTGCGGCGGACGTCCAAGCGGGCTAGTTGCTTTGCGGTACTGGGTGGTGCTGCGCCCACCGTTTGGGAATGCGCAGCGGGTGTGGAATCAGTCATGTGGCAGTGGGTGTGGGGATGGGTTGAAGTTGGCCGAGTGCCTGCAAGCGCTGTACAGCCGGTGGGTGGCTGTACTGAAAGCGCACGACCCAGGGATCGGGTGTCAGGGTCGCGGCATTGTCCGTGTGCAGTTTCACCAAGGCCGAAGCCAATGCGCTGGGGTCGGCTTGTGAGGCTGCAAAGGCATCCGCTTGGAACTCCTGGCGGCGCGACCACCACGCGGCCAAAGGCCCCAGCAAGAACAGCGCAGTGGGCAGGGTCAGGGAAAAAAGCGCCAAGGCCAGCCCATCATTGGGCGCCAGCAGGTTGGGCTGTACACCCAGACCCAGGTAGAAGCCGCTCCATTGCGAGGCAGCCCCCAACAGCCAAAGGCCCAGCAGGCTCATTGCGAGCATCAGCACCAGGCGTTGGATCACATGCCGATGCCGGAAGTGCCCCAGTTCGTGCGCCAGCACCGCCTCGACCTCCTGCGGCGATAGGGTCTTGAGCAGCGTGTCGAAGAACACCACCCGTTTGGCGCGGCCCAGGCCAGTGAAGTAGGCGTTGGCATGGGCCGATCGACGGCTACCGTCCATCACCAGCAGGTCCTGTGCATCAAACCCGCACCGTTGCATCAGTTGGCGCACCCGTGCCTCCAGCACCTGGTCGTTTAGGGGAGCAAAGCGGTTGAACAGTGGGGCAATCCAGGTTGGAACCACCACCATCATGAGCAGCTGAAAGCAAGCCAGGACTGCAAAGGCCCACAGCCACCATTCCGGGCCCGCCTGGCCCATCAGCCACAACACGACCGCAAGCACGGGCGTCATCAGCGCTGCGCCGAGCATCATGCCCTTCAGCGCGTCGCCAGCGTAGTCTTTCAGCGTCATGCGGTTGAAGCCAAAGCGTTGTTCGACGCCAAAATGGCGGAGCAGGTCCAGTGGCGCATCGGCCAGTGCGCTGATCAGGGTGATGGCCAACACGAGGGCGATCTGGTAGCTCAGGGCCGTGGTGGGCGAGGGCATGGGGTCATGGATCCAGCTTCTGAGTGCATGGTTGAGGGCGTCTAGCCCACCCAGCAGGGTCCAGGCGAGCAAGACTGCAGCCCCCGTCAGCACTGCGGCGGCTTCGAGCTGCGCCTTGGCACTGCTGTAGTCGGCAGCCTTTTGGTGGTCGGCCAGGCCAACTCTGTGGGAGAACGCACTGGGTACCTGGCCGCGGTGGCTTTGAACATGGCGAACCTGGCGGGCCAGCAGCACCAGGCGCAGCACCGCCTGCGTCGTCACCAGGGCAGCGAAGACCCAGCTCAGCATCGGAATCGGGTGGCCAAGGGGCGTCAAATCCATGTCGATAGTGTAGGCCTGCGACAATCCCCACGCCCAAGCCGTGACATCCACCCATGACCGAAAACACCTTAGCCATCGACGAACAGAACCTGATCTGGATCGATCTGGAAATGACGGGGCTATCGCCTAGCACCGACCGGATCATTGAACTTGGGGTGGTGGTGACCGATGCACAGCTGCAAGTTCGGGCGGAGGGCCCGGTGCTGGCCATTCACCAAAGCGATGCTGTTATGGGTGGCATGGATGCCTGGAACAAGGGCACCCATGGCAAGAGCGGCTTGATTGATCGTGTTCGTGCGTCAACCATCAATGAAGCGGCTGCACAGGCGCAGGTCATCCATTGGCTGGCCACGGTCGTGCCCAAGGGAAAGAGCCCGATGTGCGGGAACTCGATCTGTCAGGATCGCCGCTTTCTGGCGCACTACATGCCCGAACTGGAGCGCTTCTTTCACTACCGCAATTTGGATGTGAGTACCCTCAAGGAGTTGGCGCGCCGCTGGAAACCTCAGATTCTCGATGGCTTTAAGAAGGCGCAGGCCCACACCGCCCTGGCCGATATTCACGAGTCCATCGACGAGTTGGTGTACTACCGGCGGCATTTTTTGCTGCCCTGAATGGCGGCACGCCTCCAGCCCCGTCTCAGCCGTCTACAGCCAAGAGTTCGACTTCAAACACGAGGGTTGCGTTGGGCGGGATCACCCCGCCAGCGCCATCAGCACCATAGCCCAACTCGGGCGGAATCGTCAGCACACGCGTGCCGCCCACCTGCATCCCGGCCACCCCTTGGTCCCAGCCCTGAATCACCATACCGGCTCCAAGGCTGAACTCGAAGGGGTCGCCGCGGGACTTGCTGCTGTCGAACTGGCGGCCCCGGCCTTGATCGGCCATCGGGTCGTGCAGCCAGCCGGTGTAGTGGACGGTCACGTCATCGCCCGCATGGGCCGTGGTGCCATTGCCGACGATGAGGTCTTCAATCTGAAGGTCTTGGGAGTCTGCGCTCATGGAAATTCCGATTTGTTGAGGCGGGGATGGTAAGCGAGCGGGCCTGTGGCGGCAGTGGGACCATCCAGCGCCTAGCCCAGGCCTGGGTGGCCAGCTCCAGCCAGCGCTGCAGCTCCTGTGGTCCAGGGACTGTTTGAGCAGACGATGGTGCGAACGCCGCTTGCTCCTGTGGCGGTGACAACTTCAGGTCCAGCACCTGTGCAGCGGCCTGCAAGGTTTCCCATGGCCGGTTGACATCCACCGCTTGTGCGCCGGTCTGCTTGGATAACTTTTGCCCGTCTGCAGCCAAGACCAGGGGTGTGTGCAGGTAACGCGGTGTGGGGAGGCCCAACAGGCCTTGCAAGTGCTGCTGGCGTGGGGTGTTGTCTGCAAGATCTTCACCCCGAACGACATCGGTGATGCCTTGCTCAGCGTCATCGACCACGACTGCCAACTGATAGGCCCAAATGCCGTCGGCTCGGCGCACCACGAAGTCGCCCACCTCGGCCTGCAGGTCCTGCGACTGGGGACCCAAGCGACGGTCGAACCACGGCCACACACCCGGCACTTGCACCCGCCAAGCCCTTACGGTACGCCCGTTCAGACCTTCTCGGCAGGTGCCGGGATAGCGTGCGCTCGCGTGGCGCTCGTCGGGCATACCGTCCTGCGCCAGTGCCTGTTGAATGTCCAGGCGGCTGCAGGCGCAACCGTAAGCCCATCTGCCCTGCTGCAGGGAACGCCACGCGGCCTCATACCGCTCGGTCCTGCGAGATTGCCACTGCACCGATTCGTCAGAATGCAACCCCAGGCGGTCAAGTTGATGCAGGATGTGCTGATCCGCGCCCGGGCTGCATCGGGGCCAGTCGCTGTCTTCAATGCGCACCAGCCAGGTTCCGCCATGGGCCCGTGCATCCAACCAGCTGGCCAGCGCGGCCACCACCGACCCGGCGTGCAGTGGGCCCGAGGGCGTGGGCGCGAAGCGGCCCCTGTATGGGCTCAGCATGGAAGCGCGCGCCATGGGCTTCGGCGGCTGGGTAGCGGGTACCGAGCCATGGTGCTACGGGCGGGTCAGCTGATGGCTTGGGCTGACGCTCAGCACAAACGGCAGCTCCCCCAGCGGCTCGACAGCCACGCCCGGCACAGCGTTCAAGCCGTTCAAGGCAATCCCTAGAGTGAGGTCCGCTTGACCCGACAGCAGGGCCTCCCATGTGCCGGCCATCTCAGCGAGCAGGCGACGCCCTTCATACAGCAACTTCTGCCCCGCTGCGGTGAGCCAAGCTTGGCCTGACCTGCGGTCGAACAAGAGCACATCCAACGACTTTTCGAGTTGCCACAGCTTGCGGGTCAGCGCCGAGGGCACACGACCTAGCTCGCGCGCGGCAGGGGCGAAACTGCCGTTGCGCGTGATCGCATCCATCATCATGAGGGCCTGCGAAGTCAAGGTCAGGTGCTTGTCTGCCATGGCTTTATCTTATTTGAACGAGGGTTTCAAGGTCGGCGACCCAATCGCTCGTTGGTGGCGTTCTACAGTACGCACTTGCCGCAGCTACGTTTGCGCTGCGGCCTGCCCCACGAGCACGCCAATATGATGTACCTGCGCCGTTCCCAAGAGCGGGGCTACGCCGACCACGGCTGGCTTCGCAGTTTCCACAGCTTTTCCTTTGCCAGCTATCAAGACCCCCGCTTCGTATCCTGGGGCAATCTGCGTGTGATCAATGAAGACCGGGTCGCCCCGGGCACGGGCTTTGGAACCCACGGTCACCGCGACATGGAAATTATCAGCGTGGTGCTCAGCGGACGATTGGGCCACCAAGATAGCCTGGGCCACGGAACCACCATCGGGCCTGGCGAGGTGCAGCGCATAAGCGCTGGTCAGGGCATTCGCCACAGCGAATACAACCACCAGGCTGACCGTGAGACCCACTTCCTGCAGATCTGGTTTCTGCCCGACGCCCCTGGGGGTGATCCGGGTTATGAGCAGCGGGCTTTTCCAGACAACGATCAGCGAGGTCGCTTGCGTTTGCTGCTCAGCCCCGATGGGGACCTGGGCTCGGTATCCATGCGCGCCGGTGCACGTTTGTACAGCGGCTTGTTTGACGGGCCTGCCGAGTCGGCCCAACTGGCGTTGGCGGCCAATCGCCTGGCGTATGTGCACCTGGTCCGGGGGTCGATTCAAGCCAATGGTCAGACCTTGCAGGCCGGTGACGCCCTGATGGTGCGCGACGAGGCCGTGATGCACCTGTCCCACGGTGATGATGCGCACGTGCTGCTGTTTGATCTGGCCAGGCTTCCCGGAAGCGACTTAACGCCACAGGCTTAACAGCCCGGTATGGGGGCGCCTCACCGGCGGGGCGCGCGTATTCGAGCCCCGGTCGTGTGGTTGATCAGCGCTCTACCCGCCGGGCTTCTGGGTTGACGACATGGGTGGGTGTGCCAGCCAAGAAATTCAGCACGTTGTCGAAGGCCGACGAGAAGTACATCTCGTAGCTTTCGCGTTCGACATAGCCGATGTGAGGCGTGCAAATGGCATTTTCCAAGCGCAGCAAGGGGTGACCTGCCAAGGGCGGCTCGCTCTCGAACACGTCGACGGCGGCCATGCCCGGCCGTCCGCGGTTCAGGCCCGCCACCAGGGAACCATCGTCGATGAGTTCAGCTCGCGAGGTGTTAACCAGTATCGAGGTGGGCTTCATCAGCGACAGGTCGATCAGGTTGACGATGCCACGGGTGGTGCTGCTCAGGCGCAGGTGCAGGCTCAGCACATCGCTGTCACTGAAGAGCGCTTCGCGGCTGCTGGCGACGTCTAAGCCGTCGTCCAGGGCGCGTCGCCGCGACGCTTCACTGCCCCAGACCATCACCCGCATGCCGAAGGCCACGCCGTACTGGGCCACCATCGAGCCGATCTTGCCGTAGCCCCAGATTCCCAGGGTTTGGCCCTTGAGAACCTTGCCCAGGCCGAAATTCACCGGCATATTAGAAGCGCGCAAACCCGACTGCTGCCATGCGCCGTGTTTAAGGTTGCCGATGTACTGGGGCAGCCGGCGCGAAGCTGCCATGATCAGGGCCCAGGTGAGCTCGGCCGGGGCTACGGGCGAACCCACGCCCTCGCACACCACGATTCCCAAGTCGGTGCAGGCCTGCAGGTCGATGTGGTTTCCAATGCGGCCGGTTTGCGCAATCATGCGCAGCTTTGGCAACCGTTCCAACAAGCCGCGCGGCAGGTGGGTGCGCTCGCGAATAAGCACCAGGACTTCGGCATCGCGCAGGCGAACAGCCAGCTGGCCGATTCCCTTGACGGTGTTGGTGAACACCTTGGCGTTGAGGTGTTCCAGCTTGGACGCGCAAGGCAGCTTGCGTACGGCGTCTTGGTAGTCGTCAAGGATGATGATGTTCATGGCGGGCGCTGCGGCAGCAGCCGCATTGTGCCGCCTTACATCAGCATGTTGTTGCGCAACAGGCCCACCGCGATGCCCTCCAAGGCGAAGGTCACTTCGCTCTCGCCATTGAGCGGTATGGTGATCACGGAAAAGTCAGGGTTCTCGGGCAACAGTTCGATAGCGCTGCGGGTGCGGCGCAGCCGCTTAACGGTGACCTCGTCGCCCAACCGGGCCACGACGATCTGGCCGTTCTTGGCTTCTGAGGCGCGCTGCACGGCCAAAAGGTCGCCGTCGAGGATGCCGGCATCTCGCATGCTCATCCCACGCACCCGCAGGAGGTAGTCTGGCTTGCGGGGAAACAAGGTGGCTTCGACGGCATAGGTTTGATCGATGTGTTCTTGGGCCAGGATAGGGCTGCCTGCGGCCACGCGGCCCACCAAGGGCAGGGCCAACTGGGCCAGGCTGGGCAAGGGCAGGCTGAACTGCCGACCGCGGGACTCCTGCAGCGAGCGCAACGCATCGCCGCGCAGGCGTATGCCGCGTGAGGTGCCACCCACCAGTTCAATCACGCCTTTGCGGGCCAGTGCCTGCAGGTGTTCTTCAGCGGCGTTGGCTGATTTGAAACCCAGGGCGGCTGCGATTTCCGCCCGGGTGGGTGGTGCGCCTTTGCGCTCAATCGCGGTTTGGACCAGGTCGAGGATTTGTTGTTGCCGGTCGGTGAGCTTGGGTCGGTCGAGCATGGTGCAATCTCAGTCAGTGCCAGGCGGCGTTGGGCTGTCATTCTATCCAGTAACTGTGTTTTTATCCAGAGGATTCTGAAGATGGTGGTATCGAGCATGCATTCGATCGGCGCGCTTGACTGCACGGTGAGGGTCCTGGGGACCGGCGGCACCATTGCCGGGACTGCCCATGCCGGAGCACCTGAGAACGCCTACAAAGCAGGGCAAGTGGCGGTGGAGGATCTGCTCAAACCGTTGTTGCCTGGCCTTCGTGGGCGTATCGGCCAAGTACAGGCCCTGCAGGTGGCCCAAGTGGATAGCCGGAACATGGAGCATGCGGTGTGGCAGCGCCTGGCCGCTGAACTGCAGGCTGGCCTGGACGACCCGACCGTGCTTGGGCAGGTGGTGACGCATGGCACGGACACGCTGGAGGAAACAGCCGTGTTCTTGCAGGGTGTTCTGCGCGGGTCCAAGCCAGTGGTGCTGACCGCGGCGATGCGTCCGGCTACTTCCGCCCAAGCCGACGGGCCACGCAACCTGTTGCAGGCCCTGCACCTGGCAGTGGACCCCGCTGCCCAGGGCGTGTGGCTGGCCTTTGGCAGGCAAGCCTGGCCGGCCATTCAGGTGCGCAAGGTGCACCCATTTGCACTGGAAGCGTTTTGTGGCGGCGACGGACCACCTGCCGCCCAATGGGTCTGTGCAGGGGAACAGGATGGCACGCCGGTGGGCGGCAACAGCGGTGCCTGGCGCTGGAGTGAGTCGGATCTGCGGGCGCAAGCTGCTCGCCCCTTGGCGGCAGAGCCTGTGTCCTTGCCGGCAGACGTGGAGCGATGGCCGCGTGTGGAGATCGTGCACAGCCATGCGGGCGCAGACGGACGCCTGCTGCAGCTGATCTTGACCGACCCCACGGTGCAGGGCGTTGTGATCAGCGCCACCGGCAACGGGTCGGTGCACGACAGGCTGCAGGACACTTTGCGGGCGGCGCTGTCTCAAGGTCGCCTGAAGTGCCATCAGATTTTGGTGGCCAGCCGCTGCACCCGTGGGTGGGTGGTGGGAGAGCCTGACCACGGTTGGCCGGTGGCCAGCCGCCTGACACCGGCTCAGGCCCGAGTCGCATTGATGTTGCAGTTGGCCGCCGTTGCTTGACAGCCTAGGCCTGCGCCTCCAAACCCTGCAGCGCCTCGCCGATTTCAAGCCAGCGGTGTTCCAGCTTGGCCGTTTCGTTTTCAAGCTCGCGCAGCTTGCGGCCTGCCTCGGACACTGCAGCGCCAGACAGGGTGCCATCGGTGCTGCCTTGAAGAATGCGCACTTGCATCGCCGCTCGTTGCTGCTCAAGGGCCTCCAAGCGCTGTTCGATGCGCTCAAGCTCTTGTTTGAGCGGACGCTGGCGCTGTGCCCTTTCTTGACGTGCCGCCGCAACGGCCTTTCGGTCTTCACGTCGATTGCCGCCGGCCTGCGGCCCGGCCGATCCGCAGGCGGCTGTGCGGGTCGACAAATCTTTGGTCAGGCGCTGTGCAGCATATGCCCGTTGCTCATCGGCCAGCCAGCGTTGGTAGTCGTCGAGGTCGCCATCAAAGGGCTGCAGCGTGCCGGCTGCTACCAGCCAAAACTCATCGCAGACTTCGCGCAAGAGGGCCCGGTCGTGGCTGACCAATAGCACTGAACCCTCGAATCCGTTAAGGGCCATTGAGAGGGCTTCGCGGGTTTGCAAGTCCAGATGGTTGGTTGGCTCGTCCATCACCAAGAGGTTCGGGCGCTGCCAGACGATCATTGCCAGCACCAAGCGGGCGCGTTCTCCTCCGGACAGGGTGCCCACGGGGCGCAGCATCTGCTCGCCTGTGAAACGAAATTGGCCCAGAAAGTCGCGCAACTCCTGTTCGCGCCCATCGGGGCCCCGCTCGCGGGCCCAGCGCACCATCGTCTGCAGGGGGGTATCGTCGTCGCGCAGCAGGTCCATTTCCTGCTGAGCGAAGTAACCAATGGCCAGTCCTTTGCCCTCGACTTTGGTACCACTTAAAGCTTCGATCTGGCCCACTAGGGTCTTGATCAAGGTGGACTTACCCTGACCATTGGCGCCCAAGATGCCTACACGCTGGCCCGCCAGCACGCTGCGCTGCACCCCACGCAGTACCACCTGCTGGCCATAGCCGCAATGCAGGTCGCGCAGGCTAAGCATGGGATTGGGCACGGAGGCCGGATCGCGAAAGTCAAAGGAGAAGTCGCATGCGCTAAGCACCGGTGCGAGTTTTTCCATCCTCGCTAGGGCCTTGACGCGGCTCTGCGCTTGTTTGGCCTTGCTGGCCTTGGCCTTGAAACGGTCGATGAAGCGCTGCAACTGCGCCATGCGTTCTTGTTGTCGATCGAAGGCGGCCTGCTGTAAAAGCAGGCGCTCGGCTCGCATGGACTCGAATGCGGTGTAGTTGCCTGCATAGCGGCTTAGGCGAGCTTCTTCGAGGTGCAAGGTTACCTTGGTAACTGCGTCCAAGAATTCACGGTCGTGGCTGATCACGATCAGGGTGGCTGGGTGTCGCTGCAGCCAGCTCTCAAGCCACACCAAGGCGTCCAGGTCGAGGTGGTTGGTGGGTTCATCCAACAACAGCAGTTCGGCTGGACACATCAGTGCCCGTGCCAGTTGAAGCCGCATGCGCCAGCCTCCCGAGAAGCTGTTGACCGGCGCGTCCAGCTGCTCGGCGGTGAAACCCAGCCCCATGAGCAGGGTTTGCGCTCGCGAACGCGCATCAAAACTGCCTGCTTGCTCCAAGGCTGCATGGGCCTCAGCAATGGCATGACCGTCTTGTGATACCTCGGCTGCCGCCAAGCCCGATCGGGCGGCCATCAACGCCACGTCGCCTTCCAGCACAAACTCCGTCGCCCCCTGCTCCGTCTCGGGCAAATGCTGCGCCACTTCACCTACCCTCCAGTGGCTGGGTACAGCGAGCTCACCGGTATCGGACTCCAAGCGGCCCGATAAGGCCAGAAAGAGACTGGACTTTCCGGCACCGTTGCGGCCTACCAGCCCTATCTTTTCGCCTGGGTTTAGCGTCACGCTGGCGCGTTCAAGCACGACCTTCACGCCGCGCCGCAGGGTCACATCGCGCAGCGTGATCATCTGTCCGAATGTCCGCTGTGGTCGCGGTGTTCAGCCTGCTTGGCTGGGCCGCCCAGCGGCTCCAAACCGGACCAGGCGCACAGGTCGGCCGCGGTCAGCGCCAGCACCGCATCGCAGCCGCTGGAGTTTTCCAGCCAAATGGGCTCCAAGCCGCGGGGGCCCGCGAATCGCGCTTCGAAGGTGGCCCGCTCATGGCCGATTTCCAGAACGAGCCATCCGCCTGATGCCAGGTGAGAACCGGCGTGGCGCAACAAAGCGCTGATAAAGTCCATACCGTCCAGTCCGCCCGCCAAGGCGATGGCGGGCTCCGCGCGAAACTCAGCGGGCAGGCGGGCCATGGACTCTGCGTTCACATACGGTGGGTTGCACACGATGAGGTCGTAGCGGCGGCCGGCTACCGCTTGCAGACCGTCACCTTGTAGCAAGTCGATGCGCTGTTCCAGTCCATGACGGTGTCGGTTGATGGCAGCCACTTCTAAGGCTTGCGAGCTGAGGTCAGCGCCATCGACCTTGGCCTGCGGCCAGGCCAGCGCGCACAGCACGGCCAAGCTTGCATTGCCGGTGCACAGGTCCAACACCTGACTCGGCGTGCGTCCCAACAGGCTGTCCAGGTCACCATCTGCCAGGTTCTCTGCAATCATTGACCGCGGCACGATGGTGCGTTCGTCCACGTAGAAGGGTACGCCCTGCAACCAGGCTTCGCGGGTGAGGTATGCCGCGGGCACCCGCTGATGAATGCGCCGGTCGACCAGTGCCCGAATGGACTGGATCTCCGAATCCGTCAGGTCGCGCGAGCCCACACGATCCAGGTCATCCAGCGGCAGCCCCAGTGACCAAAGCCCCAGCCACACTGCCTCGTCAACCGCATTGGTGGTGCCGTGTCCAAATGAAACGCCCGACTCGGCAAGTCGGGCGGCTTCGATTTCGATGAGGCGCAGTAGCTTCAATCAGGCCCGCAGCAGGTCGTTAATGCTGGTCTTGGCGCGGGTTTGCGCATCCACCTTCTTAACAATCACCGCGCAGTACAGGCTGTACTTGCCGTCGGCGCTGGGAAGGTTACCGCTGACCACCACCGAGCCAGCAGGCACACGGCCGTAGCTGACCTCACCGGTGGCCCGGTCATAAATCTTGGTGCTCTGGCCGATGTACACGCCCATGGAAATCACGCAGTTCTCTTCAACGATCACGCCCTCGACCACTTCGGAGCGCGCACCAATAAAGCAGTTGTCCTCGATGATGGTGGGGTTGGCCTGCAACGGTTCGAGCACGCCGCCGATGCCCACGCCGCCCGACAGGTGGACGTTCTTTCCAATTTGCGCGCAAGAGCCCACCGTGGCCCAGGTGTCCACCATGGTGCCTTCATCCACGTAGGCGCCGATATTTACGTAGCTGGGCATCAACACCACATTCTTGGCAATGAAGGACCCGCGACGCGCCACCGCTGGCGGCACGACGCGCACGCCAGTCTCTCGCATTTGTGCTTCATCTAAGTGGGCGAACTTGGTCTTGACCTTGTCAAAGAAGCCCAGGTCGCCCGCACGCATGACGCGGTTGTCATTCAAACGAAAGCTCAAAAGCACTGCTTTCTTGACCCATTGATTCACATTCCACTGGCCTACACCCTGGCGCTCAGCTACGCGGATGCGGCCCTTGTTCAAGTCGGCAATGACCTGCTCGACTGCTTCACGCACTTTGGGCGCATTAAGTGCGCTGATTTGGGTGCGCACCTCCCAGGCGGTGTCGATGGTTGCTTGCAGCAAGGCGGTGCTCATGGTCAGCGGTATTCCTTGGTGAACTGTTGGATACGGTGGGCGGCCTCGAGGCATTCTTCGACGCCAGCCACCAGGGCCATGCGGATACGGCCTGCGCCAGGGTTGGCGCCGTGGGCGTTGCGGGCCAAGAAGCTGCCAGGCAACACCGCCACATTGTATTGAGCCAGCAGTTTGAGGGTGTAGTCGACATCATCACCCCCGGGCACGCCGGCCCACAGATAAAAGCCTGCATCGGGCAAGGCCACATCCAAGACTTCGCTTAACAGCGGGGTGACCAGCTCAAACTTGCGTTTGTACAGCGCTCGGTTGACCCTGACATGGGCTTCGTCGTTCCAGGCGGCAATGCTGGCCTTTTGCACCGTTGGGCTCATGGCGCTGCCGTGGTAGGTCCGGTAGAGCAAGTACTGCTGGAGCAGCTGTGCATCCCCAGCCACGAACCCTGAGCGCATACCCGGTACGTTACTGCGCTTGCTCAGGCTGGTGAAGGCGACCAGGCGACGCAGATCGTGGCGGCCCAGCCGCTGAGCTGCTTCTAGGGAGCCCAACGGGGCTTGATCGCCAAAATAAATCTCGGAGTAGCACTCGTCACTGGCAATCACAAAGCCGTAGCGGTCGCTCAAGTCGAAGAGGGTGGCCCACTCGGCTAGCGGCATGACCGCGCCCGTGGGGTTTCCTGGCGAGCAGGTGTACAGCAGCTGCGTGCGGGCCCAGGTGGCCGCGTCAATCTGCGCCCAATCGGTGGCAAAGTTTCGTTCGGGGTCGCTGTTGGCAAAGGTAATTTGGGCGCCGGCCAAGAGGGCAGCACCTTCGTAGATCTGGTAAAACGGATTGGGGCACACCACCGTGGCGCCGGCCTGCGTGCTGTCGATCAGCGCTTGCGCCAGTGAAAACAGCGCCTCGCGCGATCCGTTGACTGGCAGCACCTGTTTGGCCGGGTCAAGCGCGACACCGTAGCGGCGCTGCACCCAGCCCGCTGCAGCCTCGCGCAGTGCGGGCTCCCCAGCGGTGGCGGGGTAGTTCGACAAGCCGCCCAGAGCTGACATCAAGGCATCCTTCACCAGGGCAGGGGTGGCGTGTTTGGGCTCACCGATGCCCAGGCTGATCGGCCGAAGGTGGGGGTTGGCTTGGATGCCTGTGGTCAAGGCTCGCAGGCGTTCGAAAGGATAGGGCTGCAGCCGCTGCAGCAAGGGGTTCATGCAAGACCTCGTCAGCCGGCCAAGCCGGTGGCGGTCTCAAAGGCAGGCAAGTCCACGCGGGGTTGTGGCTTCCAGCCCTTTTTGCGATGTTCGGCCGTCACGTTCGTGTAGATACCGCCACGCACATACCACTTTGCGGTGATGCGGGCAAAGCGTGGCTCGCACACCCGCACCAGGTCTGAGAGGATGGTGTTGGTCACTTTTTCATGAAACGCGCCTTCGTTACGGTACGACCACATGTACATCTTCAGGCTCTTGAGTTCAACGCACCAGCGCTCGGCAATCATGTCAATGGTGAAGTGCGCAAAGTCGGGCTGGCCGGTCAAGGGGCACAAGCAGGTGAACTCGGGCACCTGAAACTGAATGACGTAGTCGCGCTCAGGGGCTGGATTGGGAAAGACATCGAGCAGTTTGCTTGGGGCGCTGGGTGGCGCCGAAGGCTTGCCGCGCTGAGTTTTTACGGGGGTCTTGGGCATCTTGCAATGTTATCATCTGGGACCGATCTGACTCTTGGGAGTCGGAGATTTATCCAACTAAATCAAGCACTTGCGGCCGCCTTCGGCCCGTGCAAGCAGGAGCTCCATGAGGCTGCGATCCATCAAGCTGGCCGGCTTCAAGTCCTTCGCCGATCCCACTACCTTTGAACTGCCAAGTCAGTTGGTCGGGGTTGTGGGCCCCAACGGCTGCGGCAAGAGCAACATCATGGATGCGGTGCGTTGGGTGTTGGGCGAAAGCAAGGCCTCCGAATTGCGTGGAGAGTCGATGCAAGACGTGATCTTCAGCGGCACCACCAGCCGCAAGCCCGCCGGTCGGGCCAGCGTGGAGCTGATTTTTGACAACAGCTTGGCGCGGGCCGGCGGCCAGTGGAACCAATTCAGCGAAATCGCCGCCAAGCGGGTGCTGACCCGCGACGGCAACAGCAGCTATTTCATCAACAACCAGGTGGTGCGCCGGCGCGATGTGCAAGACGTGTTTCTTGGCACAGGATTGGGCCCCCGGGCCTACGCCATCATCGGCCAGGGCACCATCAGCCGCATCATCGAGAGCAAGCCAGAAGAGCTGCGCCTGTTCCTGGAGGAAGCTGCCGGTGTATCAAAGTACAAAGAACGCCGACGCGAGACTGAAAATCGCCTTAAGGACACGCGCGAGAATCTCACCCGCGTTGAAGACATCCTGCGCGAACTTAACGCCAACTTGGAAAAGCTCGAACGTCAGGCCGAAGTGGCGGCACAGTATCGTCAGCTCCATGAACAAGGCACGCTGAAGCTGCACCAACTGTGGTTCCTCAAACACAGGGACGCAGCTGGCGAGCAGGAGCGTGTGCAGGTCCGTATGCGCCAGGCGGTCAATGAACTCGAGGCGTGCACCGCAGAGCTTCGCGAGGTTGAGGCCATACTGGAATCGGTGCGCCAAGAACACTACGCCGCCAACGACGAGCTGCATTTGGCCCAAGGTGCTTTGGGCGAGGCCGCCTTGTCGGTGAGCCGCCTGGAAGAACGCATCCGCTATGTGAATGAGGGCCGGGATCGGGTGCTGGCGCGCCTAGCTGAGTTGCGCGGACAGGACGCCCAGTGGGCCGAGCGCCAGCAACAGGCAGGCCAGGAACTTGAGGACCTGGCATCCCAGCGGGCCGCAGCCGCAGAGCAGGCCGAGATGCTGGCTGCCCAGGTTGAGGAACTGTCTGTCCGATTGCCTGAAGCTGAGGATGAGCTGTACGCGGCCCGGCAGCGGGCTCAGGAACAGCGGCAGCGCGGCGCAGAGGTACAGCAACAAATCCAGCTCTTGGCAGCAGATAGCCGCAGCGTGGACGAGCAGCTGCGCGGGCTGCAGGGTCGACGTGAGCGTATCAGTGGCGAGCGCAAGGGTCTGGGCGCCCCCGATGCTGCGCGCCTGGAGACGATGGACCTTCAGCGCAAGGACGCTCAACGCGTGGCCGAGGAAGCCGCTGGGCGCTTCAACGAGATCAGCCAGCGCCTGCCTGAACTGGACACCACACGCCGCACCGCGCAAGAAGCGGCCAATCAGCAAAGCGCATGTCAGACGGCACTCAGCGCACGGCTGGACGCCTTGCGCGCCCTGCAGGACAAGGTGCAGACCGAGGGTAAGCTCAAGCCTTGGCTCGAAAAGCACGGGTTGGCGTCGCTGAGCGGGCTGTGGACCCGGCTGCACATCCAGACCGGTTGGGAAAACACGCTTGAGGCCGCGCTGCGCGAGCGACTGCATGCCCTGGAGGTGGGTAGCCTGGACACGCTCAAGGCGTTTTCAAGCGACGCGCCGCCTGCCAAATTGGCCTTCTACAGCGTAGCGTCTGAAGGCGCAGCCAAAGCCCGCATGGCCGTTGGTGCGCAGCCACCTGGCTTACCCCTGATGAGCCTCGTTCGTATCGACGGTCAGGACCGCTTGCAGCACCTGCTGCAAGACTGGTTGCAGGGTGTATACACGGCTGCTTCCCTAGATGTGGCCTTGGCCCAACGCGGCCGCCTGCAGCATGGTGAGGTGTTGATCACGCCCGAGGGCCACACCGTCAGCGCCGACGCGCTGACTTTCTATGCGCCTGACACCGAGCAAGCGGGTCTACTGGCCCGAGCCCAGGAAATCAAAAACCTCCAGGTTGAGCAACGCGCCCAAGTGATGTTGGGTGACGAGGCGCGCGCAGCAGCGGTGCGCGCTGAAGCGGCCCACACCGAAGCCCATCTGCGTGCCGAGCAGCTGCGCCAAGATGCCGCTGCCACCCAATCGCGCGCCCACCAAGTTGAAGTGCAGTGGCTGCAGCTCAGCCAGCAGCACCAGGCTGCTCAAGAGCGGGCTGTGCAGCTCGACGAAGAGCTGGGTGAAATCGACGCGCAGATCGAGGGCTTGCACGAGCGTCGCACCACTGGCGACGTCCGCTTTGTGGAACTCGATCAGCAGCTTGCCCTGGAGCAGCAGCGGCACGCTGAGCTGGATGAAGTGGTGAACGAGCAAGAGCGTCGCCTCTCGGCCGCTCGCGAACTGCAACGCAGCCTAGAGCGTCAAGCCCAAGAGGCCTCGTTCGCTGGGCGTACCCTTCACGCCCGTGGCGAAGAGCTGCAGCGCCTGGTGCAAACAGCCGACAAGCAGATCCAGGCCAATGCGGCATTGTCCCAAGACGCACAGGTGGAATTACGAGAGCTTGACGACGCATCCGCGCAAGCGGGCCTTCAGCAAGCCCTGGAGCAGCGGCTGCAGCGCGAACAGGCGCTCGCGACGGTCCGGCAACGCTATGAGGGTCTGAGCGCGCAACTGCGTCAGGCTGATGAGCAGCGCATGGGCATCGAGCGCGGTCTGCAGCCCTTTCGCGACCGGATCACGCAACTGCAGCTGGAAGAGCAGGCTGCAGCCTTGGGCGGCGCTCAGTACCTGGAACAGCTGCAAGCCGCCCAGGTCGATCTCGAAGTCTTGGCCATAGGCATCGACAGCGGGAGCGTCAAGCTCTGGGGCCTTCAAGGCGAGATCGACCGCATCAACCGTGAAATTCAAGCATTGGGTGCGGTCAATCTGGCTGCCTTGGATGAGCTCAGCAGTGCGCGCGAGCGTAAGGGTTTCCTGGACGCCCAAAACGCCGATTTGCTCGCGGCCATCACCACCTTGGAAGACGCCATCCACAAGATCGACCGTGAAACGCGCGACTTGATGAGTGAGACGTTCCGCCAGGTCAACGAGCATTTCGGTCGGATGTTCCCCTTGCTGTTTGGCGGTGGAAACGCCCGCTTGGTCATGACAGGCGATGAAATCTTGGATGCGGGCGTGCAGGTGATGGCGCAGCCCCCAGGCAAGAAGAACAGCACGATTCACCTGTTGTCAGGCGGCGAAAAGGCCCTAACGGCGATCGCCCTGGTGTTTGCAATCTTCCAGCTCAATCCCGCGCCCTTCTGTTTGCTGGACGAAGTGGACGCCCCGCTGGATGACGCGAACACCGAGCGCTATGTGCGCCTGGTGACGCGGATGGCTGAGGGCACACAGTTCCTCTTCATTAGCCACAACAAGATCACGATGGAAATGGCCCAGCAGCTGGTCGGGGTCACCATGCAGGAACAGGGCGTCTCGCGTATCGTGGCCGTGGACATGGAGTCGGCATTGAGCGCGGGGGAGGCTGCATGACGCTGACCCAAGGGCTCGTGGCGCTGGCCGGGGCGGTGCTGGTGGTCTTGCTGGTTCAGGGGATTTGGACGTCCTGGCGAGCCCGGCCGCGGCGCGCGTCGCAGCCAGCCGAGCGGGTGGAGCCCAACATGTCTGGTGCCCAGGCCTACAGTGCAATTGGTGCTACCAGCCCGTCGCTGGTGACACCCCAGCCCTCAGCGGATGCCGATGACGCTGGGGCGCCCGTACTCGAGCGAGGTTTGCGCCCGGCAGCCTTGAGGCGACGGGCCGCCATCGACCCTCTGATCGACGCCATCGCCGAAGTGGTCCCCGAAGCCCCCTTGCCGGCCGAGCCGGTCTTGCAAGCGGTACCGGCATCTCGGCGTGTGGGCAGTAAATTGCTCTTGGTCGAAGGCCTCAACGCAGAAACAGGCGTGTGGGAGTCACCGGTACACGGACAGCGATACAGCTCTTTCCAAGCGGGTGTGCAGTTGGCCAATCGCAGCGGTCCCATCAACGAGATCGGGTACTCAGAGTTCGTTCAGAAGGTGCAAGCCTTTGCCGACGCCTTGGGGGCTTCGGTGGACTTTGCGGACATGAGCGAGGTTGTCGACCGGGCGCGCGAGCTTGACGAGTTTGCCCATGCGCATGATGCCCAACTGGCGGTGCAGCTCCAGGCCAAAGGTCCATCCTGGACGGTGGGCTATCTCCAGCAATGCGCTGCGCGCCGGGGCATGACCCCTGGACCCATCGCCGGGCAGTGGGTGTTGCCGGGCGAAGATGCCGAATCGCCTGCCCTGGTGCTGTTGAGCTTTGATGCGCAGGCTGCTCTGGCCGAAGACTCTGACCAAGCGGCGCTGCGCCGCTGCACCTTGTCCCTGGACGTTCCGCAGTCGCCCGAGTCAGCCGAGCCTTTTGCACAATGGCAAAGGCTGGCCTCAGCTTTGGCTCAAGACTTGGATGGCGCCTTGGTGGATGACGACGGGCGACCGGTTTCCATCCAGCAGTTTGCCGGCATCCACCAAGAGCTGCAACGCCTGTATCAGGCATTGGCCGCACGGGAGCTTCCCGCCGGCAGCATGGCCGCGCAGCGCCTGTTCAGCTGAAGCTCGGTGGCCATCGTGTCCACGCAGCCGAATGACAAGGGAGCCCAGGCCGTCATTCATGGGCTACAAGAGCGTATTCAGGCTTTGCGTGCCCTGATCGAGCATCACGCTCGGCGCTATTACGAGTTTGATGCGCCGGAAATTCCCGACTCCGATTACGACCGCTTGTTTCAGGAGTTGCAGCAGCTTGAGTTGTCGCATCCGCAACTGCGTACACCAGATTCACCCACTCAGCGGGTGTTGGGTCAGGTCTTGCAGGGCTTTGCGCCTGTGGCCCATACCGTACCCATGCTCAGTATCCGTACGGAGACCGACACCACGGAGGCCGGCGCAAGGGAATTTGATGCGCGCATCCGGCGTGAACTGGGTTTGGCACCCGAGGCTGCCGCCGTGCGCTACTGCTGCGAGCTCAAGTTCGACGGCTTGGCTATTAACCTTCGATATGAGCACGGTGTGCTGGCGCAGGCGGCCACACGTGGCGATGGTGAAACCGGTGAGGACGTCACCCAAAACATCCGTACCGTTCGCCAGATACCGCTGCGGCTGCAAACCCATTCGCGTCCATGCCCCGAGGTTCTGGAGGTGCGCGGCGAGGTTTACATGCGGCGCGATGACTTCGAAGCGCTCAACGAACGCCAACGCAGCCTGATTGCAGCGGGCCATCGGCAGGAGAAGACCTTTGTGAATCCACGCAACGCGGCGGCTGGGGCGGTTCGCCAACTTGATCCGGCCATTGCCGCGCGGCGACCATTGAGTTTCTTTGCTTATGGTCTTGGGCAGGTGCAGGGCTGGGGCGGGGCTTTGCTACAAGGCCCGACCAGCCACAGTGAGATCCTGCAGGCCCTCTCTGATTGGGGCTTGCCGGTGGATGAGCACCGCCAAGTGGTCGAGGGTGCCGCTGGCTTGGTTGCCTTCCACCGCGACATCAAGGGCGTGCGCGACCACTTGCCTTTTGACATCGATGGGGTGGTCTACAAGGTCGATGACCGGTCCACGCAAGACCGGCTGGGCTTTGTAACTCGTGAACCGCGTTGGGCCGTCGCCCACAAGTACCCCGCTCAGGAGGAGATGACGGTGCTGCGGGCTATTGATATTCAGGTCGGGCGAACCGGCAAGCTCACGCCAGTAGCCAAGCTTGAGCCGGTATTCGTGGGCGGCACCACGGTCAGCAACGCCACCTTGCACAACGAAGAGGAGGCGCGGCGCAAAGACGTGCGCGAGGGCGACACGGTGATCGTGCGGCGTGCCGGCGATGTCATTCCTGAAGTGGTGTCGGTGGTTTTGCAGCGGCGACCTCCAGGCGTCGGTGCGCCCTTTGACTTGGTGCAGCGTCTGTCGGGGCGTTGCCCGGTGTGCGCCAGCCCGATTGCGCGCGAACAAGGCGAGGTTGACTGGCGGTGCACAGGCGGTCTGTATTGCCCTGCTCAGCGCAAGCACGCCCTTTTGCACTTTGCCAGCCGACGCGCCCTCGATATCGAGGGCCTGGGTGACAAAGTGGTGGAACAGTTGGTCGACCTGGGGATTGTCGGCACGCTGCCGGAGCTTTACCGCCTTGGGGTGGCCAAATTGGCAGCGTTGGACCGCATGGGCGACAAGAGTGCGGCCAATCTCGTTGCTGCCATTGAAGCCAGCAAACAGACCAGCTTGGCCCGTTTTTTGTTCGGTCTGGGCATTCGCCATGTGGGCGAGGCCACAGCCAAGGACCTAGCGCGGCATTTCGGCTCCATCGACCGAATCATGGGGGCAAGCCTGCAGGCCTTGTTGGAAGTTCCTGATGTGGGCCCTATCGTGGCCCAAAGTATTCGCGGCTTCTTTGACCAGCCTCATCACCGCGAAGTGGTGGAGCAGTTGCGCGCCGCTGGTGTGCAGTGGAACGAAGGACGGGGTGTGCGCAGTGATACTCCTCGCCCCCTGGCAGGCCAAACGCTGGTGCTAACCGGGACACTGCCCACCCTCAGCCGAGATGAGGCCCGCGAGCGGATTGAGGCGGCCGGGGGCAAGGTGGCCGGTTCGGTATCACGCAAGACGCATTGGGTGGTGGCGGGCGCGGAGGCGGGCAGCAAGCTCGAAAAGGCGCGCGAGTTGGGCATCTCGGTGTTGGATGAAGATGGGCTCAAGGCCATGCTGGAAGGGCCTGCACAGGAAGGGGCGACATGACCGTTCGCGAAATTCTTCGTATGGGCGACCCACGCCTGCGGCGGGTGGCTGAACCCGTGTTGGATGTGGGCAGTGCCGAGCTCCGTGACCTGCTGGCGGACATGCGCCACACCATGGTCGCGGCGCATGGCGCTGGCTTGGCCGCCCCGCAAATAGGCGTCAACCTGCAGGTGGTCATCTTCGGCACCGGACAGGTCAGCCCGCGGTACCCGCATGAGCTGCCCATATCCCCAACGGTGTTGATCAACCCGGTCATCGAGCCGATGGATGCTCAGGAGACCCTGGGGTGGGAGGGGTGTTTATCGGTGCCGGGGCTCAGGGGCCAGGTGCCCCGCTGGAGCCGAGTGCGCTACCGTGGGCTTGATGATCTGGGCCAGCCCCTTGACCGGGTGGTCGAGGGCTTTCATGCCCGGGTGGTGCAGCATGAGTGCGACCATCTCTTGGGCATCCTGTACCCGCAGCGCATGCGCGACTTCAGCCAATTTGGCTACACCGATATCCTGTTTCCAGAGCTGGCAACGCGCTCCGGTGATGATGACTGACCCGCGCGGCCGAGCCCGATACAGGGGGCTGCCGGTCATCCGCCGCACGCCCGGCTGCGTTGATCCGTCATGAACAACAGGTCCCTGGTGCGCGTTTGCTTTGCCCTGCTGCTGGGCCTGGCTGCTTTGGTTCCTCGCCTGTCCTGTGCCCAAGCCACCTGGGCACCGCCGGTACCCGTGCCCGGCGCTGCATCGGCTGCGCCGCCCGTACCGCTTGAACGGGTGGAGCGGGTGGGGCGGGTGGCGGCCATCAGTGGTGCTGCTCAACTGTGGGACGCGCAGGATCGACAGTGGATTCCGCTGCAGCCCAACAGGCTGGTCACCGAGGGCGACCGCCTTCGCAGCGAGGCACAGGCCCGTGTGGAGATCCAGGTGGGTACCTTGGCGCTTTGGATGGGCCCGAGCAGCGATGTGGACGTGCTGCGGCTGGATACCCAAGCGGCTCAGCTGCGGCTTAACCAGGGGCACCTGGTGGCCCGAGTCCGCACCTCCGAGTGGGCCAGCTCGCTGCAGGTGCTGACCGGTGAACTGGTGGCGCAGCCCTTGGCGCCGGGCCTGTATCGGGTGGACCGAGACACGGTTTCCGGTGGGCGCTCTGCCGCTGCGACCTTGCGGGGTCTCTTGAGCGTGAATGCAGTCGATGCCCGCCTGCAGCTGGCTGGTGGCCAGCGCTTGGAGGTCATGGGCTCGCAGGCGGGCGGCGGTCTGCGAAACACGGTACTGCTCAGTGACGCCTTCGCCACTTGGGTTCAGGCGCGTGATCAGATGCCCGACGACCCGGTGTCGGCCGCTGCTGCGCCTTGGCGGGAAGTGACGGGCCTGGAGACTTTGGAACGCTATGGCCGCTGGGAGCGCCATCCTGATGAAGGTTGGATATGGTCACCCCACACGGTCAGGCCTGGCTGGGAGCCTTTTCGGGAAGGCCGGTGGGTATGGGCCTACCCCTGGGGCTGGACCTGGCTGGATGATGCGCCCTGGGGTTTTGCGCCGTCCCACTTCGGACGCTGGATCTACTGGAACAGCCGCTGGGTGTGGGCGCCGGGCGCGGCGCGCATCCGCCCTTTGCCACCCAACACGGCCCCACCCTGGGTGCCGGAACACCGCACCGAACGCAAGCCGCGCCCCGAACCGGGCGAGCCGGGCTTACACCGCCCGCTACCACCTGGCGGGGCGGGGCTGCCGGGGGGAGTGCACAACCCACTCCTGCCGGGCCTGGACGAGCGGCCCCTTCGCCCCGACCGCCGTCATGGCATTGAGCGGCCGACTCGTGAGCCTATGCCCACAGACCCAGCAGGAGAGCGCCGATCGGACCGAGCGGTTGACCGCGTGATCGAGCGGCCGGTTGAGCGTCCCGTCGACCGACCACCACCGGCCCTTCGCCCCGAACGTGGTGAGCCTGTTCGCAGCCCCCCCAAGCCGCTTGACCCACGCCCGGCAGACCGTCCGTCCAGCGACAAGCCCGATCGCCCAGACCGGTCCCGTCAACTCGCTCAGTAACACCACCGGTGGCCCGCCGAGCCCTGGGCAAGCAGGCGCCGGCTTGGCGCGCAGCTTGCACCGCCTTAGGTGCCTAAGGGCCGCTTGGGGAGCAAACGGTTTAGCGCTGGCCAGACGTTATCCAGCATTAAGGGGTGGGCGGCTTCCTTGGGGTGTATGCGGTCGGCTTGGAACAGCTCATCGGCCTTGGGGCTGTCAGCGACCCCCTTAAGCAAAAACGGAACCAAGCCGGTCTGGGCTGATTGGGCTACTTCCACAAACACCGCTGCAAAGGCGTCTGTGTAGGCCTTGCCGTAGTTCGGGGGTACCTGCATGCCCAACAACAAAACCTGCGCCCCGGTGCTTTGCGCCGCACGCGTCATGGCGAGGAGGTTGTCACGTGTGCTGGTGATGGGCAGTCCGCGCAGGGCGTCGTTGCCGCCGAGTTCAATCAGCACATGCGTGGGCTTGTGTTGCTGCAAAAGCGCGGCCAAGCGTGAGCGTCCGCCGGCTGTGGTGTCGCCGCTGATGCTGGCATTGACCACACGTGCCCCGCGCTGTTCCTGGTCTAGGCGTTTTTGCAGCAGGGCGACCCAGCCGGTGCCCCGCGAGATGCCGTATTCGGCCGACAAGCTGTCGCCCACGACCAAGATCACGGCTGCTTGCGCGGCAAGCCCTGGCCACGCGTACGCCGCCAGGATCAGGCTACAGTGCCTAACCCAAGTGCGGCGGCTGAGTGGTTCGGCTGCGATCAAACGGCCAGACATGACAGATGCCCTGATGGTGGTGGAGCACGTGAGCAAGCGCGTGCGGGATGCGGATGGTGAACTCACGATTCTCGACGATGTGAGCTTTGAGTTGCCCACGCGCCAAACCGTGGCGATCGTGGGGGCTTCGGGCTCTGGGAAGAGCACCTTGTTGTCAATCCTTGCGGGGTTGGATACCCCTTCTGAGGGTCGGGTGCAGGTTCAGGGCCAGAACCTGTTTGGCCTTGACGAGGACCGACGCGCCGACCTGCGGGCGCGGCGCATGGGATTCGTGTTCCAAAGCTTCCAGCTGTTGGCCCACTTAAGTGCACTTGAAAACGTGATGCTGCCGCTGGAGTTGATGGGATATCCCAAGCCACGCCAGCAAGCCCTGGAGATGTTGGACCGGGTGGGTCTGAGTTCCCGGGTGGGGCACTACCCCAAGGTCTTGTCGGGCGGTGAACAGCAACGGGTGGCTCTGGCGCGCGCCTTTATTGTGCGGCCAGCCTTGCTGTTGGCAGATGAGCCCACCGGTAGCTTGGACCACGCCACAGGCGAGCGCATCATGGACTTGATCTTCCGCATGAACCGAGACGAAGGTACCACCTTGGTCATGGTCACGCACGACCAAACGATTGCCGATCGCTGCGACCGCCGTCTGGTGATTGATGCTGGGCGGCTTACTGAGCGAACTTGAAGTCGGTCTTGGCGCGGTCGCGCAGGCCCTGCTGATAAGCCTGCAACTTGTTCTGCACCATCTGCTGAGAGATGCGATCGCGCACCTCTTCCAGCGGCGGGAATTGCGCTTCACGCGTATCTTCCAGGCGGATGATGTGCCAGCCGAACTGTGATCGGACCGGCTCGCTGGTCTCGCCCTTTTTCAGTTTGGCCATGGCCTGACCGAACTCAGGCACATATGACTCGGGCCTGGCGTAGTCGAGATCGCCGCCGCGCTGGGCTGAACCGGGGTCCTTGGAGTGCTTCTTTGCCAAGTCATCGAAGCTGGCGCCCCCCTTGAGTTGGGCCGCCAAAGTTTTGGCCTCGTCTTCCTTTTCGACCAGGATATGACGGGCGCGGTACTCCGAGCCTTGTGCCTGAGCCTTGTACTTGTCGTACTCAGACTTGATCTCGGCATCGGTGGGTGGGTTCTTGCGTTGCCAATCGGCAAAGAGTTCACGGATCAGCAGCGTTTGGCGCAGCAATTCCATCTGAGCGCGGTAGTCGGGCGTCGTGGCAATGCCGCGTCGCTCAGCTTCTTGCGCAAAGATCTCACGCAGAACCACCTCTTCTCGCACCCGAGCCTCAAGCTCGGGCGTGACCGGCTGGCCGCTGCGGCTGGCCTGCTGCATCAGCGTGTCCATGCGCGACTTGGGTACCGGTTTGCCATTGACGTTGGCCACGTTTTGGGCCGTTGCCCAGATCGGAAAGGCGGCAGTGGCCGCCAGCATCAGAAGCTTCTTGCTCATGGAGGGGGAGGGTCAGTCGTGGGGGCTGCGGGCCTGAATGGCCAGGGCATGAATCCCGCGAGATACAAGCCCCTGCAGGGCATCATACACAAGCCGGTGTCGTGCAACCCGGCTCAGTCCCTCAAAGCGGTCGCTGAGGATTCTCACCGTGTAGTGCCCACCCTCACGCGCACCGGTGTGGCCCGCATGCAGGTGGCTGTCGTCGACTACCTCCAACTCCTGGGGGGCCAGGGCCGTGATCAGCGCCTGGGTGATGGCCGCCCGGTCTGCCTTGGGAATCGTTGCGGGCTGTGCTGGGGAGTGAGCCTGCGGTGCAGCACTTGCCGGGTCGACTTCGACAGGAAGGACGCGGGCCGCAGGGGGTTTGCTTGGTGGCTGGCTCATCGGGACCCTTCTGGTTCTTCAATCAGGTGGCGGGAAACCCAAATCGCTTGGGCCACAGAGAAGGCCAGCAACAGGCCCATGCTGCCAAAGAGCTTGAAATTGACCCAGGTGGCGGTGTCGAAACCGTACGCCACCCACAGGTTCAGGCCCCCCATGGTGACAAAGAAAGCAGCCCACGCTTGGCTCAGGCGCCACCAAATCGGCTCGGGCAGCCTCATCTGCGTACCGAGCAGGCTGCGAAGCAGGTTGCGCTTCCAAACCCACTGACCCAGCAGCAGGGCACTCCCCATGGCCCAGTAAAGCACCGTGGGTTTGAGCTTGATGAAGGTTTCGCTGTGAAACCAAACCGTTGCAGCGCCCAGCACCACGACCAAGGCCAGGCTCACCCACAGCATCGTGTCCACCGTGCGCCCGCTCGCCTTGAGTAAGGCCACCTGAAACCCGGTGGCCACCATGACCACGAGCGTAGCCAGCAACACGGGCGCCACCTCGGGCGTGACCACACCGCCTTGCACCAGGAATCCCAGGTGCTGTGTGGCCCAAGATGCGGCCTGGTCAGGGTGCCCCTCGGCCCACTTGAAAGCCAAAAAGAACAGGACGATAGGCAGAAAGTCCAGCAGCAGCTTCAAGTTGGGGCTCCGTTTGGGCTGGATGGGGGAGCGCTTGCGGAGGAATCCTGCGGTGTGCTGGCGGTAAACGAAAGCGAGGCCGAGTTGATGCAATACCGCAAGCCGGTCGGCTGCGGCCCGTCCTCAAAAACATGCCCGAGGTGTGCGCCGCACTGTCGGCAGCGCACTTCAACCCGAACCATGCCATGGCTGTGGTCAGGCAGCGCTTCGATCACCTGGTCATTCACCGGCTCCCAATAGCTGGGCCAGCCGCAGCCCGCGTCGAATTTCGCTTTGGACTGGAACAGCCGTGTGCCGCAGCACACGCAGTCGTAGTGCCCGCCTTCCCAGTGATCCCAAAACCGTCCGGTGAAGGCGCGCTCTGTGGCGGCCCGGCGGGTCACCTGAAACTCGATGTCGCCCAAGGTTTGGCGCCATTGCGCTTCGGGCTTGCGAATGGGGTAGCGGGGGTCGTCGTTGGAGTGGGGCATGGTCGAAGGGTTCTGGGTCGGCAGGGCGCGCAAGCCCCAGGGCGGGTGGGTTGTAGACAGGCAAGACAAACATAATTGGAACTCTGGGCAAAACCCTGACTCCGCTGGGGGTCTTGGCATGATTGTGGGGTATGCCCTGAGTTTGATTGTGTCGGTGTTCCGGTACCTTTTGGCCCCACAACTCCACTGTTCCTGCAGTTTGATTGAAGGAGAACCTCAAGATGAATCGCTACACCCGCACGATCCTGGCCGCATCCATGGCCACCGGTATGGCTTTGAGCGCTGGCATGGCCCACGCGCAAAAGGGAGAGACCATCAAGATCGCCTGGATCGACGCGCTGACCGGCCTGACGGCGGCCACAGGCAAAAACCAACTGCAGGGCTTTCAGTTCCTCGCTGAGCAGTTCAGCAAGTCCAACTCGGCTGGTGTCAAGTTCGAGATCATGCCCTTTGACAACAAACTCAGCCCGCAGGAAACCGTGAGCGTTCTGCAGGCGGCCATCGACAAAGGCGTGCGCTATGTGGCACAGGGCACAGGCAGCGGCCCTGCGGCTGCCATCATCGACTTCTTGGCCCGCTATAACGAGCGCAATCCGGGTAAAGAGGTGCTGTTCCTGAACTACGCCGCAGTCGATCCCGCACTCACCAACGAGCGGTGTAACTTCTGGCACTTCCGCCTGGACGCGGACACCTCAATGAAGATGGAAGCCTTGAGCACCTTCATGCAGGGTCAGAAGGACATCAAAAAGGTGTACCTGATCAACCAAAACTATTCACATGGTCAACAGGTGGTCAAGTACGCCAAGGAGAACCTGGCTCGTAAGCGCCCCGACATACAAATCGTGGGTGAGGATCTCACGCCATTGGCGCAGACTCGTGATTTTGCTCCCTACATCGCCAAGATCAAGGCTTCAGGCGCTGACACGGTGGTCACCGGCAATTGGTCGTCTGACCTCACGCTGCTGATCAAGGCGGCCAATGACGCAGGCCTAGATGCCAATTTCTACACCTACTACGCCTCGGTCAGTGGCACCCCCACCGCCCTGGGCCCCAATGCCGCTGGCCGCGTGTACCAGGTGGGCATCATGTCTTACGAGTCCCCCGAGGCCCGCAAGATCATGGACGCTTACAAGGCGAAGTTCAACGACGACTTTTACACGGCCCAGATCTTCAGCGCCTACCAGCTGTTGAGCGCGGCCATGACCAAGGCCAAGAGCACCGATCCGCTCAAGGTGGCATTTGCCCTGGAGGGCCTGGAGGCCAAGGGCCTGTCGGGCGAGGTACAAATGCGCAAGACCGACCACCAGTTGCAGCAGCATGTGTTCATCAGCCGCTGGGAAAAGGCCGGTGCCAAACCCAACGATTACAGCGTTGAAAACACCGGCTACAACTTTCGCACCATTCGTACCTTCGAGCCCTATGTGGCCAGCACGCCGACCTCGTGCCAGATGAAGCGCCCGAATCCGCGCTAAGCTGTTGGCCTGAACCGGGGGCCCTTCAGGCGAAAGCCTGCAGGGCCCTTTTCTCGAATGTCACTCGGACGCCCATAGGACCCCGCGGCAGGTGGACCAAGTCCTGATCAACATCCTCAACGGCATCAGCGCCGGTCTGTTGCTGTTTATGCTCAGCTCTGGGCTGACGCTCATCTTCAGCATGATGGGCGTGCTCAATTTCGCCCACACCAGCTTCTATATGGTGGGGGCCTATCTGGCGTACTCCATGTCCCAGGCCGTGGGTTTCTGGCCTGCCTTCTTGGTGGCTCCGTTGGTGGTGGGGGTGATGGGCGCCGTGTTCGAGCGGTACGCCTTGCGCAAGGTCCACAAATTTGGTCATGTGCCCGAACTGCTGGTGACCTTTGGTCTGTCTTACGTGGTCCTGGAGGTGGTCAAGCTGGTATGGGGCCTGTCCAACGTGCCCTTTTCGCCGCCAGAGGTGCTGCAGGGCTCTGCCTTTACCGTGATGCAATCCAGTGAAACCGGCTTGGGTCTCATGCTCGGGGCTGCGCCCAAGGCCCTGTGCGTGGGCAACGACACGGTGAAGTTGGCGTGCTCCACATTCCCAGCCGCGCGCTTTTTCATCATGGCTGTAGCCGTGGTGATGCTGCTTTTCCTGTGGTTACTGCTCACCCGGACCCGCATTGGCCTGGTCATTCAGGCCGCCCTCACCCACCCAGAGATGGTGGAGGCTTTGGGGCACAACGTACCACGGGTGCTGATGCTGGTCTTCGGCAGTGGTTGTGCGTTGGCAGGCCTGGCCGGGGTGATTGGGGGCATGACCTTCATCACTGAACCCTCAATGGCTGCAATCGTGGGCTCGATTGTGTTCGTGGTGGTGGTGGTGGGTGGCATGGGCTCACTGGCCGGCGCCTTCGTGGGTTCACTGGTGATTGGACTGCTGCAGACCTTGCCTTTGACCGTGGACCATTCGCTGGCCGATGCTGCTCGATCCTTGGGTTGGGCCGTTACGCCACAGACTTTTGGTTACCCATTCCTCAAGATCACCTTGTCTCAAGCAGCACCCATCCTGCCTTACCTGCTGCTGGTCTTGATTCTGATCTTCAGGCCCAAGGGCCTGCTGGGCACCCGTGAAGACTGAGCGGGGAGCCTCCACACCATGACCATCGACGAAACCCGTGCTGCCGTCCATTTCAAGCCGCTCAATGTGGGCCGCTGGATCGTATGGGGCTTGTTTGCCCTGCTGCTGATCGTGGCCCCCCTGTGGTGGACCAGCGGCTTTGCGCTGACGATGCTGTCACAGATGGGTATCGCCATCATCGCTTGCTTGGCCTACAACATGATCCTGGGCCAGGGCGGCATGCTCAGCTTTGGCCATGCGGTCTACAGCGGCTTGGGGTCGTTTCTGGCCATTCACACTCTCAACCTGGCCTCGGCCGGTAAGTTGTCGATCCCGGTGAGCCTGGTGCCGCTGGTGGGTGGTTTGGCTGGCTTGTTCTTCGCGTTCTTGCTCGGCTATGTGACCACTAAGAAGTCGGGCACCACCTTTGCCATGATCACCCTGGGCGTAGGCGAGTTGGTGTGGTCGATGTCCTTGATGCTGCCGGAATTCTTCGGTGGTGAAGGTGGCATTTCAGGCAATCGGGTGGTAGGCGATCCCTTCTTGGGCATCACCTTTGGGCCACAGATTCAGGTGTACTACTTGATTGCTGTGTACTGCTACATCACGACGGCGGCCATGTTCGCGTTCACCCGCACCCCCTTGGGGCGTATCCTCAACGCGGTGCGCGACAACCCCGAGCGCGTGGAGTTTGTGGGCTACAACACCCAGATCGTGCGCTTCCTGGCTTTCATGGCCTCGGGCTTCTTCGCGGGCATTGCCGGCGGGCTGGCGGCCATCAATTTTGAGCTGGTTACCGGTGAAGTGGTGGGTGCTCATCGTTCGGGTGCATACCTGCTCTTTGTCTTCCTAGGAGGCGCCACCTTCTTCTTCGGTCCCATCATCGGTGCCATTTTGATGGTGATCGCTCTGGTGCTCTTGTCCGAGTGGACCAAAGCCTGGCTGCTCTATTTGGGCTTGGTGTTCTTGTTCATGGTGATGTACGCGCCGGGTGGCTTTGCCAGCCTGATCATGATGAACCTGCGCGTGGCAGCCTTTGGAAAATTGAGGCGGCTGTGGACGTCCTACCTGGCGTTGTTAGGCACTGGCTTGACCGTCTTGGTGGGCGGTGCGGCTATGGTGGAGATGACCTATCACCTCCAGATGAATGCCGCGATGGGGCCGGACGTCCGCTTCATGGGCGTCAAGTTGGATGCCACCGGGCTGGATGCTTGGTTCGGAGCGGCATTCACTATGGTTTTGGGCATCGTCTTGTTTGAATTCGCGCGGCGCGCGTTCAGGCAAGAATGGGACCAGACGCAGGAAGAGATCGAGAAGGAAATCAAGCGCCGAGAGTCGCTATGAGCCAGCAGCACCGCCCATCCCCCAAGGGCTTGGCCCTTGAACTGATCGATATTTACAAAAGCTTTGGCAAGACCGAGATCATTCGCGGCGCCAGTTTGAGCGTGGCCCAGGGTGAACGTGTAGCCATCATCGGACCCAATGGGGCCGGCAAAAGCACCTTGTTCAACCTGATCAGTGGCCGCTTTACCCCGACCCGGGGCGAGATACGGCTGATGGGGCAGCGCATTGACGGGCGCAAGCCGTTTGACATCAACCGACGTGGCCTGGCCCGCAGCTTTCAGGTGAGCAATCTCTTCACCCGCCTGTCTGCCTTCGAAAATATCCGATGCGCCGTGCTGTGGAGTCTGGGCCATCGCTATGCTTTCTGGCGCTTTTTGGCCGATCTGGACGATGTGACCGAACGCGTAGACGAGGTCTTGGAGATGATCAAGCTCGACAAGAAGCGCGATCACTTGGCTATGAACCTGACCTACGCCGAGCAGCGCGCTTTGGAGGTGGGGGTCACAATTGCCGGTGGGTCGCCAGTGATTCTGCTGGACGAGCCCACGGCCGGCATGAGCAAGAGCGAGACCACGCGGTTTGTGCGCCTGATCCGAGAAGTTACCGAAGGCAGGACGCTGCTGACGGTGGAGCACGACATGGGCGTGGTCTTTGGACTGGCCGACAAGATCGCTGTGCTTGTGTATGGCGAGGTGATCGCCTTTGACACCCCAGAGCGCGTCCGTGCGGACGCTCGTGTCCAAGAGGCCTACCTGGGTTCGGTCTTGGCCGACCAACAGGTCGCTTCGGCCGCGGCCTGAATCTCATCGCGCTGCCCCATGCTCAATGTTGCGAACCTTCATGCCTTCTACGGCAAGAGCCATGTGCTGCATGGTGTGAATTTCGCTGTCCAGCCTGGCGAGATCATCGGTTTGCTGGGCCGCAACGGTTCGGGCCGCTCCACCACCGTCAAGGCGGTTATGGGCTTGGTCGATGCGCATGGGTCGGTGCGATGGAAGGGCCAAGAGCTCATTGGTAACAAGGCCTTTGAGATCGCCCACCGAGGCATCGGCTACGTTCCGGAAAACCGCGATATCTTCCCCAAGCTGACGGTGCACCAAAACCTGATGCTGGGTTGCAAGGCGGCCAAGCCCGACCCCAAGGCGCGTTGGCAATTCGATGATATGTATGCGCTGTTTCCCCGCTTGAAGGAGCGCCAGCACACCGAGGCGGGCGTCTTGTCCGGCGGCGAACAGCAGATGTTGACCCTGTGTCGTACGCTGATGGGCGACCCGGATCTAATCATGATCGACGAACCCACGGAGGGTCTGGCCCCGAAGATCTTGGAATTGGTGGCCGAGTACCTTCGCGAACTCAGGCGCCGTGGGGTTTCGGTGTTGCTGGTGGAGCAAAAGCTCACGATCGCGCTGGAGGTTTCTGAGCGTTGTCTGGTCATGGGACATGGCCAGATCGTGTTCGAGGGAACGCCCGCGGAGCTGCGCGACAACCGCTACATCCGCAAGGAATGGCTCGAGGTCTGAGCCGCCTAGAATAGAACGAGCATGCCGTTTTCGCGGCGCGGCTTGAACATCATTTCCCGCCCCATCCCAACGTCCACAAGGAGACCCGCCCGATGAGCGCAAGCTACGAGGTGCGCGGCGCCGTTGCCGTCATCACCCTGAACAACCCACCGGTCAATGGTCTGGGCATGGTCACCCGTTCGGCCATCGCTGCCGGCATTGAGCAGGCGGTAGCTGACGCTTGCGTAAAGGCTATCGTCATCACAGGGGCCGGCAAGGCGTTTTCCGGTGGTGCGGACATACGAGAGTTCGGCTCACCCAAGGCAACTCAAGAGCCTAATTTGCTCAGCCTGATTCGCCTGTGCGAGAACACGCCCAAGCCAGTGTTGGCGGCCATCCACACCGTCTGCATGGGCGGGGGACTGGAGTTGGCGTTGGGTTGCCACTACCGCGTGGCCTCGCCCGGTGCACAGATCGCATTGCCCGAGGTGAAACTGGGCTTGGTCCCTGGGGCTGGTGGCACGCAGCGCCTGCCCAGGGTGTTGGGGTTGGAAACCGCCCTGAACATGATTGTCAAGGGTGACCCGGTCAAGAGCGAAGTGTTGGCGGCTTTGCCGGGTCAGAAGTTGTTTGATCGGGTGATCGAGGGTGACCTCCTCACTGGCGCCTGTTCCTATGCGCTGGAAGTGGCCGACATCCGTCCGCTGCCGTTGGTTCGCAACCTCAAGGCGGCGCACCCTCAAGGCGACGCCTACTTTGCCTTTGCGCGCAACACGGTAGGCGCAGTTGCTAAACACTTTCCCGCTCCGCAAAAGTGTGTGGATTGCGTGGAAGCCGCGACCAAGCTGGACATTGAGGAGGGCCTGCTCTTGGAGCGTGGGCATTTCCTGTCCCTGATGATGACGCCCGAGTCCAAGGCCTTGCGCCATGCGTTCTTTGGGGAACGCGCTGCCAGCAAGATCCCTGATGTGCTCGAAGATACGCCGCTGCGTCCGGTGGCCACCGTGGGTGTGATCGGTGCCGGCACCATGGGCGGCGGAATTTCCATGAATTTTCTGAATGCCGGCATCCCAGTGACCATCTTGGAGACCCAGCAGGCGGCACTGGACCGTGGCGTGGCCACCATCCGCAAGAACTATGAGGCACAGGTCAAAAAGGGCAAGCTCAAGCTTGAGAAGTGCGAGGAGCGCATGGCCTTGCTCAAGACCACCCTGAGCTACGACGACCTGAAGGCCTGTGACCTCATCATTGAAGCGGTATTCGAAGAAATTGGCGTCAAGCAGGTGGTGTTTGAGCGGCTCGATGCGATAGCCAAACCTGGGGCAATTCTGGCCTCCAACACCTCGACCCTGGACGTTGACAAGATTGCCTCGTTCACGCGGCGGCCGCAAGACGTGGTCGGCATGCACTTTTTCAGCCCTGCCAATGTGATGAAGCTCTTGGAGGTGGTTCGGGGGCGAGCCACGGCCCACGACGTGCTGGCCACGGTGATGAAGGTGGCCAAGACGATCAAGAAAACGGCTGTGGTGTCGGGTGTGTGTGACGGCTTTATCGGCAATCGAATGATCGAGCAATACAGTCGTCAAGCCGGTTTTTTGCTGGAGGAGGGTTGTACCCCGGCCCAGGTCGACAAGGCGGTTGAAAAGTTCGGCTTTGCCATGGGCCCCTTCCGCATGGGTGACCTGGCAGGCAACGACATCGGCTGGGCCATTCGCAAGCGCCGCTACCTGGAAAAGCCCCAAATGCGCTACAGCAAGACAGCGGACCTGCTCTGTGAGAAGGGTCGCTACGGGCAAAAGACCGGGGCTGGTTGGTACGACTACGCGCTCGGCAAGCGCGATGCCATCCCATCAGCCGAGGTGGTCAAGATGATCGAGGACCACCGCAGAGCACTGCGCATCACGCCGCGCCGAATTCCCGATGAGGAAATTGTTCATCGCCTGGTGTATTCGCTGGTCAACGAGGCGGCCAAGATCCTGGAAGAGGGTATTGCCAACAAGGCCAGCGATGTGGATATGGTCTACCTCACGGGCTACGGCTTCCCCCTGTGGCGCGGCGGCCCGCTGTGCTACGCCGACACCCAGGGGCTGTTCAATGTGGTGCAGGCCATGAAGCGGTTTGCCCGAAACCCCCACGACGATGCCGATTTCTGGCAACCCGCACCGTTGTTGACCAAGCTCGCAGCCGAAGGCAAGACCTTCAGTTAAGCCGCCAACCGCACTGAACACCAGGATCACCACGATGAGCAATGCACTGATCGTTTCAACCGCCCGTACCCCATTGGCCAAGAGCTGGAAGGGTGCCTTCAATATGACTCATGGAGCCACCTTGGGTGGGCACGCTGTGCAGCACGCCATCTCCCGCGCAGGTCTTGAGGCCGCAGCTGTGGAAGACGTGCTGATGGGCTGTGCCAACCCTGAAGGCGCCACGGGAGCGAATATTGCAAGGCAAATTGCATTGACGGCGGGCTGCCCGGTCACCGTCTCGGGGATGACCGTCAACCGTTTTTGCTCATCGGGGCTGCAGACCATTGCGCTGGCAGCTCAACGCATCATCGCGGGCGAAGGTGATGTCTATGTGGCCGGGGGAGTGGAGAGCATCTCCTGCGTTCAGCAGGAAATGAACCAGCACATGCTGCGTGATCCGGCCTTGTTTGCACAAAAACCTGAGATCTACTGGAACATGCTGCAAACCGCCGAGCAGGTGGCCAAGCGCTACGGTGTCACTCGTCAGGCCATGGATGAGTACGGTGCGGCCAGCCAGCAAAAGGCCTGTGCGGCGCAGGCGGGTGGCAGGTTTGACGACGAAATTGCCCCGATCACCGTGACAGCGGGCGTGGCCGACCCTGTGCGCGGCATGACAGCGCAGGCAGTGACGGTCAGTAAAGACGAGGGTACTCGTGAAGGCACCACCGCAGAAGGCATCAGCGGTATTCGCCCGGCCATTCCTGGTGGGGTGATCGCAGCCGGTAATGCCAGCCAGTTCTCAGACGGCGCCGGGGCCTGTGTGGTGGTCAGCGAGGCGTATGCGCAGCGGCACCACCTCAAGCCCTTGGGCCGCTTCCTCGGTTTTGCAGTGGCGGGCTGCGAGCCCGATGAGATGGGTATCGGGCCGGTGTTTGCCGTTCCGAGAGTCCTGCAACGATTGGGCCTTTCGATGCAGGATATCGACCTGTGGGAACTCAATGAAGCATTTGCGGTTCAGGTGCTGTACTGCCGAGACAAGTTGGGCATCCCGTCGGACCGACTGAATATCAATGGTGGTGCGATTGCCCTGGGGCACCCCTACGGCGTCTCGGGCCAGCGTTTGACGGGCCATGCCCTCATCGAAGGTCGACGCCGGGGCGCCAAGCGGGTGTGCGTGACCATGTGCGTCGGCGGCGGTATGGGCGCTGCAGGTGTGTTTGAGGTTCTGTGAACCGGTTGACGGCGCGCCGTACGCTGGGAGTACCCCTGTGCGGCAAGCTTTGTTTGGCAAGTTGAGATGCGTGCAACCGTCGATTTCTTGCTCCACGATTGGCTGAAGGTTCAAACGCTCACCGAGCGTGAACGCTTCGCCGACCACAGCCGCGAAACCTTCAGCCAAGTACTGGACACCTGTGAACGTATCGCACGCGAAAAGTACGCGCCTTTCAACCGCTTGGTCGACACTGAAGAACCTCGCTTCGATGGTCAGAGGGTGATCCTGCCCCAGGCCACCCAGGATGCCTGGGACGCCTACGCTGCCAGCGGCATGCTCGGCGCAGCCCAGGATTACTCCATTGGAGGGATGCAACTTCCCTACACAGTGGAAGCTGCGGCCAACGCGTTCTTTGCCAAGGCGTCGGTGAGTATCGGGGCGAGCCTGCTCAGTGTGGGCAACGCCAACCTGCTCATGGCACACGGCACACCGCTGCAGCAGCGGGTGTTTGCACAGCATGAGTTTAGCGGCCGCTTCTCGGGCACCATGTGCCTGAGTGAACCCCAGGCGGGATCGAGCCTGTCGGATGTGGCCACCCGCGCGACACCAGACGGCCCCGACTTTGAGGCCGATCCCTTAGGGCCCCGCTACCGCCTGCGTGGCAACAAGATGTGGATCAGCGCTGGAGAGCACGAGCTCACCGAAAACATCATCCACCTGGTGCTGGCCAAGATTCCCGGGCCCGATGGCCAGATGCCGCCGGGGGTGAAAGGCATTTCACTGTTCATCGTGCCCAAGAAGTTGGTCGATGAATCGGGTGAACTCACCGGTGAGCGCAACGACGTTGCGCTGGCAGGTCTGAACCACAAGTGTGGCTGGCGCGGTACCACCAATACGCTGCTCAATTTCGGCGAAGGGCGTTTTCCGGTTCGTGCTGCTGTCGGGTCGGCAGGCTTGGACGGCCAGGGCGCCGGCGCGATTGGCTACCGGGTAGGTGTGCCCGGAGAAGGCTTGCGCTATATGTTCCACATGATGAACGAGGCCCGGATCGGCGTGGGTATGGCCGCAGCGATGCTGGGTATGGCCGGCTATGAGGCGTCTTTGGCCTATGCGCGCCAGCGCCCGCAGGGCCGTTCGGTGGGCCCTGCTGGTAAAGACCCCCAACAAGCCCAGATCCCAATCATTGAGCATGCCGATGTCAAGCGGATGCTGTTGGCACAGAAAGCCTATTGCGAGGGTGCCCTGGCTTTGGAGCTGTATTGCGCGCGCTTGGTCGATGAGTTGCACACCGCAACGCCTGCCGCTCGCAACGAGGCACGCCTGCTCCTGGAGGTGCTCACGCCCATTGCCAAGAGTTGGCCCAGCGAGTGGTGTCTGGAGGCCAACAGCTTGGCCATTCAGATACACGGCGGCTATGGCTACACGCGTGACTTTCCGGTGGAACAGTATTGGCGCGACAACCGCCTCAACATGATCCACGAGGGCACTCACGGCATCCAGGCTCTTGATCTATTGGGCCGCAAGGTGGTGATGGAAGGCGGCGCTGGGCTCAAGCTGGTGGCCGGCCGGGTCAACATCACGGTGCAGCAGGCGCTACAGCAACCGGGGCTGGCCTTGCAGGCCGAGCAACTTGCTCAGGCCTTGCAGCAGCTCAGCGCAGCCACCAAAGCGGCGTGGGCCACAGGCGTGGCTGAAGAGGCTCTGGCCAATGCAACCCCGTATTTGCAGGCCTGTGGCCATGTTGTTTTGGGCTGGATCTGGTTGGATGTGGCGCTTTGCGCCGCATCCGAGTCGCCCCAGCACCGGGGTTTGCAGGCGGCCCAGCGATACTTCTTCGAATACGAATTGCCCAAGATCGGCCCTTGGCTGCAGGTGGTCGCGTCGCGCCAAGATGTGTGCCGCACCATGCAAGACGAGTGGTTCTGAGATCCCAGGAGGCCCAAGCCCATGAGCACGCCCATTCAACAGTTGTTCAATCTCAACGGCCAGGTGGCCTTGGTTACGGGCGGATCTCGCGGTTTGGGGCTGCAGATCGCCGAAAGCCTCGGTGAGGCCGGGGCGCGGGTGATGCTCACATCACGCAAGGCTGCGGACTTGCAAGAGGCGGCCGCCGACCTGGCTGCCAAGGGTATCGACGCCCGCTGGGTGGCCGCTGATGCGAGTGACCCCGACCAGGTGCAACGCGTGGTCCGTGAGACGCTAGAGCGCCTGGGCCCCATAGACATTCTGGTCAACAACGCGGGGGCCACTTGGGGTGCACCGGCCGAGGACTATCCCTTGGAGGCCTGGGACAAGGTCATGAACCTCAATGTGCGCAGCGTATTCCTGTTCTCGCAAACCGTGGGCAAGGCCAGCATGATCCCTCGCCGCAAGGGACGAATTATCAACGTCGCTTCCATTGCGGGTTTGGCAGGGTCGGCGCATGTCAAGTTCATAGCCTATGGCACGAGCAAGGGTGCGGTGGTGAACCTGACGCGCACACTGGCAGCCGAGTGGGGCAGCTATGGCATCACCGTCAACGCCTTGGCGCCAGGCTTTTTCCCCAGCAAGATGACCAGGGGTACGCTGGAACACTTTGGTGTGGACACCTTGTCGGCTGCAGCTCCGCTCAAGCGCATCGGCGATGACGATGATCTCAAGGGCGCCGCGCTTTTGTTCGCGAGCGCAGCGGGCAAGCACATCACTGGACAGATCCTGGCTGTTGATGGCGGTGTGTCGGCGGTCAACGGCGGCTGAGACCAGGATGAGCACAACACCGGCCTCCGATGCAGCACCTTTGGCCATGCCGGCTTCCACCCAGGTTCCATTTGCTGATTTCATCGGCCTTCGACTGGTGCGTATGCATGGCGGGGAGGCTGAATCGGCGCTGCCGATGAAGCCTGAGCTTCTGAACACGTGGCAGGTGGCCCACGGAGGTGTGACGATGACCCTTTTGGACGTCACGATGGCGCACGCAGCGCGCAGCCTGAATATGAAGGGGCAAGATAAGGGCCCTGGGGTGGTGACCGTGGAAATGAAGACCACCTTCATGCGCCCAGGGGAGGGCACGCTCGTGTGCCGTGCCCGTGTGCTTCACCGCAGCAGTACCATGGCTTACACCGAAGGGTCGGTCTACGGTGCCAACGGCTTGCTGTGTGCGCATGCCACGGGTACTTTCAAGTATCTTCGTGCGCTGCCAGCCTCCAGCGGTTTTCGTGTTTTGCCGCAAAAGGACGGCCAGGAATGACCCTCATCAACACCCAAATTCACCTGGTGTCGCGTCCCCAGGGCGAACCCCGCGCCGACAACTTCGCCAGGGTAGAGGCGCCAGTGGCGGCTCTGGAAGCGGGGCAGGTGCTGGTGCGTCACCAGTTCCTCAGCCTGGACCCCTACATGCGTGGGCGGATGAACGACGCCAAGAGCTATGCTGAACCCCATCCACTGAATACCCCGATGATCGGCGGAACAGTGGGCACGGTTGAGCAGTCGCGACACCCGGCCTTTCAGGTGGGGGATCCCGTGGTTGGCATGGGCGGCTGGCAGCGGTATTCGGTGGTGGACGCCCAAAAGCCTGGTGTGCTGCGCAAGGTCGACTCGCGCTTGCCGCTGGCAGCCTACCTCGGTGCAGTGGGTATGCCGGGTGTGACCGCTTGGTATGGCCTGACGCAGATCATGCAGCCCCAACAAGGGCAGACCGTCACCGTCAGCGCTGCAAGCGGAGCGGTGGGTGGTGCCCTGGGGCAGCTGGCCAAGGTGCGCGGATGCCGGGTTGTGGGCATTGCGGGCGGGCCGGAAAAGTGCAGTTACGTGAGGGATGAGCTCGGGTTTGACGATTGCATCGATTACAAGGCCTGCCCCGACCTGAAGTCGTTGCACCTGGCCCTGAAGGTTGCCTGCCCCCAGGGGATAGACGCCCACTTCGAGAATGTGGGCGGTCAGATTTTGGATGCCGTGATGTTGCGTGCCAACGCGTTTTCGCGCATTGCCGTGTGCGGAATGATTGCCGGATACAACGGCAATCCACTGCCCATGGCCAACCCCTCGTTGATCCTGGTCAACCGCATGCGCATGGAGGGCTTCATCGTGAGCGAACACATGCAGCTGTGGCCGCAGGCCTTGAAGGAACTCGGCGGGTTGGTGGCACAGGGACGGCTCAAGTACCGCGAGTCCATTGCGCAGGGCCTGGAAAGCGCACCTGAAGCCTTTATCGGGCTGCTCAAGGGGCGTAACTTCGGCAAGCAGTTGGTACTCGTCAACTGATGCGGCTGCGCTGGACTCGGGGCCGCTTGCAAGAGTTGGATCCCTTGGATGTTTATGACCTGCTGGCCCTGCGCAGCGAGGTATTCGTGGTGGAACAAACCTGCATCTTCCAGGACGCCGACGGTGTGGACAAGCAAGCCCATCATCTGCTGGGGCGCGATGCACGGGGCCTCCTGCGGGCTGGCCTGCGCATTGTTGACCCTGGCGTGAAGTACCCCGAGCCCTCCATCGGCCGCGTAATCACTGCGCCCACCGTGCGCCGCAGCGGTGTCGGGCGAGAATTGATGGGACAGGGCATCCAGTACTGTCGCGATCTGTGGCCCAGGCACGGCGTCCGCATCAGCGCACAGGCGCGGTTGGAACGCTTCTATCGGGACTTCGGATTTCAAATCGTCAGCGATCCCTACTTGGAGGACGATATTCCCCATGTGGAGATGCTCCTCGATCCGGAACATGCACTATGAAACTTAAATCCGGTCAAACAGCCGTCGTCACGGGCGCTGCCTCAGGGTTTGGGCTCGAGTTCAGCCTGCAGGCTGCCCGGCGTGGGATGAACGTGGTGATGAGCGATGTTCAGGCCGACGCTTTGGAGGCTGCGGCGCTTCGGGTGCGCCAAACCGGCGCATCGCTGCTGAGCTGCGTTGGCGACATCGCCCAGTCGGTCGTGGTTGAGAAGCTGCTCGAAAGCACCCTGGCGCACTTTGGCACGCCCCACCTGCTGTTCAACAATGCCGGCGTGGCCCATGGTGGTCTGATTTGGGAGCATAGCGAACGCGATTGGGACTGGGTGCTGGGGGTCAACCTGCGCGGCGTGGCCCACGGGGTTCGCCTGTTCACGCCCCACATGATCAGGGCAGCCCGGGCGCAAGCCGATTACCAAGGTCACATCATCAACACCGCTTCTATGGCGGGTTTGGTATGCGCACCCAACATGGGTGTCTACAATGTCACCAAGCATGCTGTTGTGGCGCTGACTGAAACCCTGCAGCAGGACCTGTGTTTGGTTACCGACCAGGTGCGTGCTTCGGTGCTGTGCCCGTACTTTGTGCCCACGGGTATCAGCCGAAGCCACCGCAACAGGCCAAGCGAGCTGCGCAGCGAAAGCAAGCCCACGGCCAGCCAGTTGATTGCACAGGCCATGAGCGAGAAGGCGGTGAGTTCGGGCAAGGTCAGTGCTGCCGATGTGGCCCATGCCACCTTTGCCGCGGTTGAAGCGGGCCAGTTCTACATCTACAGCCACCCCAACGCATTGGCGCCAGTACAGACCCGCCTGGAGGATGTGTTGATGTCGCGCAACCCATCGGATCCGTTCAAGGATCGGCCCGAGATTGGTCAGCGGCTTCGCGCATCGCTAAGGGACAACAGCACCCTCTGATGCCCCTCAGGTGAGGTCGTCAAGACCGGCGACGCGGCTCGGGTTCGGGTCTTGGATGTCGACTTGGCTCGTAAGCGAGTTTCCTTGATGATGAAGCTTGACGTCACACCGGCAAGGGGCTCAAGCCGCGAGGGCACCAAACGATTACAAGCCGCAGGGCGCGAAGAATGCACTCGACACGAACCGTCCGCTACGGCAGGGCACCCCACATCTACCGGCTTTAAGCTGGCAGCGCAAAACTCTATGGCTGCAGCCCTCGCTAAGCTTTAGCAGCGCCACTGAGCACCCACGTCCGATGGCCACACCCCGCGCGTTGTGCATCCATGCTGGGCCAACAGCCCGCGCGCACCTGCGCGAGTTCGGGCTGCGGCCGAGCGACATCCAGGTCGTGGCTGCAGCTGCGGGCGGCCCCAAGGGCTTGGTGCTGCTGCATCTGGATGCATTCTTGTTCGGCCACTGGTTACCGCAAGGCCGGCATCGCCTGGACTTGGTGGGTGCGTCGATCGGTGCGTGGCGCATGGCTGCGGCCTGCACCCGGCAGCCCGTGGCCGCCTTGCAGCGCTTGGGGCATGACTACATCCACGAGCGCTATGGCGCGGTGGACGCGGTGCTGCCGGGGGCGGAGGTGGTCAGCCGCCAGTTTCGACAGACCCTGCGCAAGCATTTTCCGCCGGATGCGGTGGCGGACCTGCGTGCCCATCCCAATTGGCGCTTGCACATCGTGGCTTCACGAGGGCGCGGCCTGCTGGCCCGCGCTGGGCGCCCGCAGATGCTCACCGGCTTTGCTGCTGCGGTCGGGCTCAATGCCCTGAGCCGGCGGTTGCTGGACCTGCAACTGCAGCGGGTGTGGTTCAGCTCTGATGGGTGTGCGCCGGATTGGATGGTCCAACCTCAGCCTGATCTGCAGACGGTGACCGCACCCCTGCGCCAGGATAACTTTGAAGACGTACTCTTGGCCAGTTGCAGCATTCCGTTTTGGTTGCAGCCAGTGCAGGACATTGCCGGCGCACCCGCGGGCCCGTATTGGGACGGCGGCCTGACGGATTACCACATGCATCTTCCCTTCCATCGCATCGGTGGAGGCCTGGCGCTGGTACCGCACTTTCAGCCGCAGCTGGTGCCGGGCTGGTTGGACAAGCCGTGGCCACACCGCCATCGGGCCACGCCCTTCTTGGACAACGCCATCGTCCTGAGCCCTTCGCCCGAGTGGCTGCGTTTGCTCCCTGGCGGAAAGATCCCTGACCGTTCCGACTTCAAACGCTATGTGCATGCTCCACAGGAACGTGAGCGCCTGTGGTCCGCCGCTCTGAAAGCCAGCGAACAACTAGCGCAGGAGTGGGCCGAATGTGTGCACCAGCCGTCGATTGAAGCCTCGCCCTTGCCCTGAATATCCTGCACCTGTCGATGTTGGGCCGGGTGTGCAATGGCCAGTCGGTGGATTCGAGCACCGGCGCATCGCCTACAATGGCAGGGAGGTTTTCAACAAACAAGGTCGAGAAAGGCATCATGGTTGTGACACCGCGAACGCCCTGCGAGCTTTTCAAGCGGATCGCCGCCGCGGCTTTCCGTGCCTGAGTTTTTCAGTCCCCCTCGCAGCGCGGCCCATCGGCCGCGTTTTGCATTCAAGATCCCGGAGTGTGCACATGATCACCATCACCCTGCCCGATGGCTCGCGCCGTGAGTACCCGGCGCCGTTGACGGTGGCCGAGGTGGCGGCCTCCATCGGAGCGGGCCTGGCCAAGGCCTCATTGGCAGGTCGGGTGGGGCGCGGCGACAGCGCCCGCATGGTGGACACGAGCCACCTGATCGATGCCGATACTGCCCTGGCCATCATCACCGACAAGGACCCGGATGGGTTGGAGGTGATCCGACACTCCACCGCCCACCTCTTGGCCTATGCGGTCAAGGAACTCTTCCCCGAGGCACAGGTCACGATTGGCCCGGTGATTGAAAACGGGTTTTACTACGACTTCTCCTACAAGCGCCCGTTCACGCCCGACGATTTGCAGGCTATCGAGAAGCGCATGGGTGAGTTGGGTAAGAAGGACGAGCCGGTGGTGCGCCGCGTGTTGCCACGCGACGAGGCGGTGGCGCACTTCAAGGCCATGGGCGAACATTACAAGGCTGAGATCATCGGCAGCATCCCTGCAGGGCAGGAGGTCAGCCTCTACCGCGAGGGGGGGTTCGAAGACCTTTGCCGCGGCCCCCACGTGCCCTCGACTGGCAAGCTCAAGCACTTCAAGTTGATGAAGGTGGCAGGCGCCTACTGGCGGGGGGACAGCAACAACGAGATGTTGCAGCGCATCTACGGCACGGCCTGGGCGACCAAGGACGAGTTGCAGCGGTACCTCACCATGCTCGAGGAGGCAGAAAAGCGCGACCATCGCAAGCTCGGCCGTGAGCTCGACCTGTTCCATGTGGACGACCACGCGCCCGGCGTCGTGTTCTGGCACCCCAAAGGCTGGACTGTGTGGCAGCAGGTCGAGCAGTACATGCGCTGCGTGTACCAAGACAACGGTTACCAAGAGGTCAAGGGTCCCCAGATTCTGGACAAGACCCTGTGGGAGAAAACCGGACACTGGGACAAATACCGGGAAAACATGTTCACCACGGAGTCGGAAAAGCGTGACTATGCCCTCAAGCCGATGAACTGCCCCGGTCACATCCTGATCTACAAGCAGGGCATCAAGAGCTATCGCGACCTGCCTCTGCGCTTGGGCGAGTTCGGCCAGTGCCACCGCAATGAGCCCAGTGGTGGCCTGCACGGCATCATGCGGGTGCGGGGTTTCACCCAGGATGATGGCCATATCTTCTGCACTGAAGACCAGATTCTCGATGAGTGCAACGCCTTCACCGCCTTGCTGCAGCGGGTCTACGCGGATTTTGGTTTCACCGACATCCTTTATAAGGTGGCCACCCGCCCGGAAAAGCGCATCGGCGCGGACGAGCTCTGGGACAAGGCCGAGCATGCCTTGATGGCAAGCCTGCGCAACAGTGGATGTGACTTCATCATCTCGCCGGGGGATGGAGCCTTCTACGGGCCCAAGATTGAGTACACCCTCACAGACGCCTTGGGCCGTCAGTGGCAGTGCGGCACCATCCAGGTCGATTTCGCGCTCCCGCAGCGTCTAGCAGCCGAGTTTGTGGCCGAAAACGGCGAGCGTAAAACCCCTGTGATGCTGCACCGGGCCATCCTGGGCAGCCTGGAGCGCTTCATTGGCATCCTGATCGAGCAGCATGCCGGCGCCTTGCCCGCCTGGCTGGCGCCCACGCAGGTGACGGTGCTCAACATCACCGATTCCCAGGCCGATTACGCGCGAAATGTGGTCAAAACGCTGCAAAAACAAGGCCTTAGGTGCGAGCTCGATTTGCGAAACGAGAAAATTACCTATAAAATCCGAATCCATTCCATGCAAAAAGTGCCGTACATCCTGGTCGTGGGTGATAAGGAAATGGCGTCTGATTGCGTGGCCGTACGCGCCCGAGGCAACCAAGACCTGGGGGTAATGTCCGTATCAGCTTTCGCTCAGAAGGCTCTTGTCGACATCGCCGCCAAGGCTTAGAAGCCGACGGGCGTTTTTCTGTTGATGTTCTGAAAGGGTTCGAACCATCGCTACGTTTCTCGATCGCCGCATGCCCAATGTCGAGCGCAAGCATCGACTCAATCGCGAGATCATCGCACCCATGGTGCGTTTGAACGGGCCCGAAAACGAATCCTTAGGCATCGTCAGCATTCAGGAAGCCCTCAGGCTGTCTGGTGAGTACGACGTGGATCTGGTGGAAATTGCGGCGCAAGCCGATCCGCCTGTGTGCCGCTTGATGGACTATGGCAAGTTCAAGTATCAAGAGCAGAAGAAGGCAGCGGAGGCCAAGGCCAAGCAGCACGTTATTGAGATCAAGGAGGTCAAGTTCCGTCCCGGCACCGATGAAGGCGACTACGCCGTGAAGATGCGCAACCTGCGCCGCTTCATTGCCGACGACGGTGACAAGGGCAAGGTAACCTTGCGCTTTCGGGGTCGAGAAATCACCCACCAGGACATTGGCATGCGTCTGTTGGAGCGGATTCGCGACGAATTGGCCGACGTGGCAGTCGTTGAGCATATGCCCAAGCTCGAGGGCCGTCAGATGATCATGGTGTTGGCGCCCAAGCGCCGCTGAAAAGAGTTTCGCGAGCATCCGGTTTGGTCGCCGGGTGATCGATCGAAGAAGCCGTTGCAGGCCAACAAGCATCTGAAGTCGATTTCGGATCGCCTGCAGGGGTCACTTAAAAGGAGCAGTCATGCCCAAGATGAAGACCAAGAGCAGCGCGAAAAAGCGCTTTCGCGTTCGTCCGGGTGGCACCGTCAAGCGCGGTCAGGCGTTCAAGCGCCACATCCTGACCAAGAAGACCACGAAGAACAAGCGCCAACTTCGCGGCGCGGTCAACGTGCATGAGACCAACATGGGTCATATGGCTCAGATGCTGCCCTTCGCAGGTCTGTAAGCCCCCGGGTCATCTTCAAGGAAAGGATTCAATATGCCTCGCGTCAAACGTGGTGTTACCGCACGTGCTCGTCACAAAAAGGTTCTGGCCCTGGCCAAAGGTTTTCGGGGCCGCCGCAAGAATGTCTTTCGTATCGCCAAACAGGCGGTGATGAAGGCGGGCCAATATGCCTACCGCGACCGCCGCGCCAAAAAGCGCGTGTTTCGTCAGCTGTGGATTGCCCGTATCAACGCTGCTTCGCGTGAACTTGGCGTCCCCTACAGCAAGTTCATGGCTGGCCTGAAGAAGGCCAATATCGGCATCGACCGCAAGGTGCTGGCCGATATGGCGGTCAACGACCCCGCTGCATTTGGCAGCATCGTGGCCCAGGTGAAGGCCCAACTGGCTTGATGTTCTGGTGAAGGCACCCGAGGTGCCTTTGTCTCGTCAGCAACCCGGCCGTCACCCGCGTGACGGCCGTTTTTATTTTTGCGCCGACGACAGCCTTAACGCTCTGCATGAACGAACTTGATGCCCTGGTGGCCCAGGCCACCGCAGAATTCCACCAGGCCGCGACCCCCGCAGACCTGGAAAATGCCAAGGCGCGTTACCTGGGCAAAGCCGGCCGGGTGACCGAAGCACTCAAGTCACTGGGTACTCTGCCGGTCGAAGAGAAAAAGGCCCGCGGGGCCGAGATCAACGCGGCCAAGACGCAGATCGAGGCGGTCTTGCAGGAGCGGCGCCAAGCGCTGGCTGATGCCGAACTGCAAGCGCAGCTGCGCGCCGAAGCCTTGGATGTGACCCTGCCTGGGCGCCGCCGCGGCCATGCAGGCATGCATCCGGTGTCGCGCACGCTCGAGCGCATCGAGGCCATTTTCGGCTCCATGGGTTTTGGAGTGGCTGACGGCCCCGAGATCGAAAACGACTGGTTCAACTTCACGGCGCTGAACACGCCAGCCGACCACCCGGCACGCTCCATGCACGACACCTTCTATGTCGATATGCACAGTGCCGACGGTTCGCCGTATCTCTTGCGCACCCACACCAGCCCGATGCAGGTTCGCCATGCGGTGCAGCATGTGAAGCGCTACCAGGCCCTGCTGGACGCGGGCAAGGCCATGCCTGAGATTCGGGTCATTGCTCCGGGGCGTACCTACCGCGTGGACAGTGACGCCACCCATTCACCCATGTTCCACCAATGTGAAGGCCTGTGGATCGGCGAGAACGTGAGCTTCAAGGATCTCAGGTCGGTGTTTGGCGACTTCTTTCGCACCTTCTTCGAGACCGACGATCTGCAGATTCGGTTTCGCCCCAGCTTCTTTCCCTTCACCGAACCCTCTGCGGAAGTCGATATTGCCTTCGCTACGGGGCCCTTGAAAGACCGCTGGCTGGAGGTGGCGGGGTCTGGTCAAGTGCACCCGAGTGTGGTGCGTAATTTTGGTCTCGACCCGGAGCGCTACATCGGTTTTGCCTTCGGCATGGGCCCAGACCGCCTGACCATGCTGCGCTACGGCGTGGACGATCTGCGCCAGTTCTTTGAAGGTGACCTGCGCTTCCTGTCGCAGTTCAACTGAAGTCCACCAAGAGCCCCCATGCAATTCCCCGAATCCTGGTTGCGCACGCTGTGCAACCCCAGCTTGAGCACCGCTGAATTGGCTGAGTGCCTGACCATGGCCGGCTTGGAAGTCGAAGAGGTCCAACCGGTAGCGCCTCCGTTCTCCAAGATCGTGGTGGCCGAGATCGTCGCTGCTGAACAGCATCCCAATGCCGAGCGCCTGCGGGTGTGCCAGGTGGACGCAGGCCCGTACAGCAAGGACGGTCCGCTGCAGATCGTTTGCGGTGCGCCCAATGCCCGCGTGGGCATCAAGGTACCGCTGGCCTTGGTGGGCGCGCAATTACCGCCAGGCGGCGACGGCAAGCCGTTTGAGATCAAGGTGGGCCAGCTGCGCGGCGTGAACAGCTTCGGCATGTTGTGTTCGGCGCGTGAGCTTCGGCTCAGCGAAGACCACGGCGGCCTTCTGGAGCTTGCCTGCGACGCGCCCCTGGGCGCCAGCGTGCGCGACCTCTTGGGGCTGGATGACTCCTTGTTCACCCTCAAGCTCACACCCAATCTGGCCCACCACCTGTCGATTCTGGGTTTGGCACGAGAAGTGTCGGCCCTAACCGGAGCGCCGCTGGCTGAACCGGTGGTGCCCCCGGCGGTGGTCAGCCTTGGAGACCGCCTGCCAGTGCGCATTGAAGCCCGCGATCTCTGTGGCCGTTTCAGTGGCCGTATCGTGCGGGGCATCAACCCCGCTGCGGTCACCCCGGCTTGGATGGTGGAACGATTGGCACGGTGTGGACAGCGCCCGGTCAACGCCATTGTCGACATCTCCAACTATGCGATGTTCGAGTTGGGCCAGCCTAGCCACATCTTCGACCTAGCCAAGGTAGGCCAGGGGCTGAGCGTGCGCTGGGCTCGCGCCGGGGAGACCCTCCACCTGCTCAACGGCCAGACCGTCACGCTGGACGAGCAGGTGGGGGTCATCGCCGACGAAACAGGTGTTGAATCCCTGGCCGGCATCATGGGCGGAGAAGCCACGGCGGTGGGCGACCATACCCAAGATGTGTACATCGAGGCTGCCTTCTGGTGGCCCAAGGCAGTCGCTGGGCGCGCTCGGCGCTATAACTTTTCCACCGATGCGGGGCACCGCTTTGAGCGCGGTGTCGACCCTGCCGGCACGGTGCGTGCGATCGAGCGCATCACGGAGTTGCTGGTGGCCATCTGCGGTACCGAGCGGACTGCCTGCGGCCCGATCGACGACCAGTGGCCAGCAGCGGCCAAGGCGGGCCTTGCGCAAACCGTGACCATGCGGGTCTCCCGTGCTGCCAAGGTCTTGGGCATGCCCCTGAGCCGTCCTCAGTGCGAGATGGTGTTCAGCCGTCTGGGGTTGGCGCCCCAGGGGCAAGGCGACCTGATCCAGATCACAGTGCCCAGCCACCGTTTCGATCTGCAGATCGAAGAGGATCTGATTGAAGAGGTGGCTCGGGTGCTGGGCTTTGATCTACTTCCCGATACGCCGCCGCTGGCACCGGTGACCGCGCAGGTGCGCGCCGAGTCGCAGCGCAGCGCCCATACGGTGCGCCGATTACTGGCGGGGCTGGACTACCAAGAGGGTATCCACTTCAGCTTTGTGGAAGAGCGTTGGGAACAAGAGCTTGCGGGAAACGACCAGGCCATCCGGGTGCTCAACCCGATCGCTGCGTCGATGTCGGTGATGCGATCCAGCCTTATCGGAAGTTTGATTCAGGCTGCGCGAGGCAACTGGGCGCACAAGGTTAGCCGAGTGCGCTTGTTCGAAATTGGCCGTGTATTCAATCGCGATGCCCGCATCCGTGACAGCGACACCACCGTGGCCGGCATCGATCAGCCCCTGAAAGTAGCCGGCCTGGCTTTAGGGGCCGCGGAAAAGCCGCAATGGGGCAGCGCCACGCGCGCCGTGGACTTCTTTGATGTGAAGGGCGATATCGAAACCCTGCTGTGGCCACTGGAGCCGGTATTTGTGGCTGCTGAACACCCGGCCTTGCATCCTGGCCGTTGTTCTGCAGTGCAATTGGGCGGCCAGATGATCGGCCACGTGGGAGAGCTGCATCCCCGTTGGCGCCAGGCCTATGAACTGCCCTCAGCCCCCGTGGTGTTTGAGCTGGACCTGCAGGCGGTTCTGAACCGTCCGGTGCCGGTGGCTCAAGCAGTGGCGCGGCAACAGGCCGTATGGCGCGACCTGGCCCTGGTGGCCGCCGAGGCGCTGCACCACGACACCTTGGTTCAAGCCTTGTCGGATGACCCTTCGGGCCTGGTGCGGTCTGCTCGGCTTTTCGATGTATACAAGCCCAAGTCCGCCAGCGGTGATCTCCAGGCCGGTGAGCGCAGTTTGGCGATTCGCCTTGAACTCCTGGACGAAACGGCTACATTGACCGAGGATCGGATTGAGGCAGCGGTTCAGCAGGCTTTGGTCCGTGCCGCCGCTGTAGGCGCGCGACTGCGCGCCGCTGCATGAGGGCCCCCGCCATGAATGATCGCGTCATCTTGCCGTCTTTGCACACACCCACGCTCACCAAGGCTGAGCTGTCTGAGCTTTTGTTTGAGCGGCTCGGGCTGAACAAGCGAGAGTCCAAGGACATGGTGGACGCATACTTCGAAATCTTGGGGAACACCCTGGCGCAGGGCACCGATGTGAAGCTTTCGGGTTTTGGCAACTTCAATGTGCGCCACAAGGCGGCCCGGCCGGGGCGTAACCCACGCACCGGTGAGCTGATCCCGATCGACGAGCGGCTGGTGGTAACCTTTCACGCCAGCCTCAAACTCAAGGCCGTGGTGCAGGGTGACGAACTCCCGGCCGATGAGGCCTGAAGCCACTCCTGTGGCGATCCATACGCCCCGTCCGGCAGGTCGGGCTCCATGGCTCTATGCCACCCGCTATCCTGGGCCTTTCCCTGATCCACGGAGCCGCCTGCTTGCATTGAGAATCATCCCGTGAGCTCCGAATTGCCCCCGATCCCTCCGAAGCGCTACTTCACGATTGGTGAAGTCAGCGAGCTGTGCATGGTCAAGCCCTATGTCTTGCGGTACTGGGAGCAGGAGTTCACGCAGTTGCGCCCCATGAAGCGCCGGGGCAATCGCCGCTACTACCAGCATCACGAAGTCTTGCTGGTACGGCGAATACGGGAGTTGCTGTACGAAAAGCGCTTCACCATCAGCGGGGCTAGAGACCGTCTGGCCGAAAGCAGCCTGCGATCAGGCGCGGCGGCGGGGTCTGACTTGATATTGGCGGATGAGCCCATAGATCCATCGGGCGCTGAGGTTGGCGGCCGGGAGGTTTCCGCGTCGCTCGCTCAGGCTGGATCGGCTGCGCGAACCGAGCCACACCCGGCTGTCGAACTTGACCTGCGCCGCGAGCTCTTGGCTATTCGCCGGATGCTGTCCGATTGAGTCGCTATAATCGGGGTGTTTTCGGGGTGTAGCGCAGCCTGGTAGCGCACTTGCATGGGGTGCAAGGGGTCGCGAGTTCGAATCCCGCCACCCCGACCAGCACAAACGTGAAGGCCTGAGTTCCACACGAGAACTCAGGCCTTTTGCGTGATACACGGCAATGCGGGCGTTCTTGCTGGCCATCTGGCGGGCATGCGGCAAGCCATGGGGGTATGGCAGCGCGGCCGGGCAATCCCCCCTATGAAAGGGCAGGGTAGGCAGCGTACAGTGCGCGGACCGCGTGCCGGTACACGCAGGAGCCCATTCGTCATGGCCACCAACGCCCGCCGCAAAACCAAGCCTTCCCCGCCGCCCGCCGCAGAGCCAGCGGCAGCCGCTGCACGTCAACGGCTCCTCAAGAAGTATCCCAACCGGCGCTTGTACGACACGCACAGCTCCAGCTACATCACCTTGCAGGACGTGAAGGACATGGTCCTGCAAGGACAGGACTTTCAAGTACAGGACGCCAAAACCGCAGAGGACATCACCCGCAGCATCCTGCTGCAGATCATCCTTGAGGAAGAGACCGACGGCGTGCCGATGTTTTCAGCACCCATGCTGGCCAACATCATCCGCTTCTATGGCCATGCGATGCAGGGCTTGATGGGGCACTATCTGGAACACAATCTACAGGCTTTTGCCGACATGCAGCGGCAGTTCACGGAACAGTCCAAGACGTTGTACGACCCCAGGGCCTTCAACACCGAGGCCTGGGGGCAGTGGGCCAAGATGTTCCAGTCGGTGCCGGGCTTCCCCGGTTTTCCGGCGGGAAAAAAGTAGACTGGGGTATACCGTGCGCGGCTGCGGGACAATCACGGGATGTCCCTGACCACCTCCAACACTTCACTCGCTGCCCCACCGGTCTCGTCCAGCCAAAGGGCCCCGCGTGTGGCTTTTGCCAGCTTGGGCTGCCCCAAGGCTTTGACCGACAGCGAACTGATCCTGACCCAGCTCAGCGCCGAGGGCTATCAGACCTCACGCGAGTACGCTGGTGCCGACCTGGTGATCGTCAACACCTGCGGCTTCATCGACGACGCCATCAAAGAGAGCCTGGACACGATCGGCCAGGCGCTAGCGGAAAATGGGCGGGTGATCGTCACCGGTTGCCTGGGCACCAAAATGGGCGAGAACGGCCAGAACCTGGTGCAGCAGGTGCACCCCAAGGTTTTGGCCGTGACGGGCCCACACGCTACGCATGAAGTGATGAACGCGGTGCACCGTCATGTGCCCAAGCCTCACGACCCCTTTACCGACCTGGTGCCGCCACAGGGCATCAAGCTCACGCCGCGGCATTACGCTTATCTGAAGATCAGCGAGGGCTGCAACCATGCCTGTACCTTCTGCATCATCCCGAGCATGCGCGGCAAGTTGGTGTCGCGCCCCATCGGCGACGTGCTGGAGGAAGCGCGCAAGTTGTTCGAGTCCGGCGTCAAGGAGTTGCTGGTGGTCAGCCAGGACACCAGCGCGTATGGCGTGGACGTGCAGTACCGCACGGGCTTTTGGAACGGCCAGCCGGTCAAGACCCGTATGGTGGAGCTGTGCGAGCGCCTCTCGCAGTTGGCCGAGCCCTTTGGGGCTTGGGTACGGCTGCACTACGTGTATCCCTATCCCCATGTGGACGAGCTCATCCCGATGATGGCGCAGGCACGCATCCTGCCGTACTTGGACATTCCCTTCCAGCATGCGCACCCCGATGTGCTGCGCCGCATGAAGCGGCCAGCCTCTGGCGAGCGCCACCTCGAACGGCTGCAGGCTTGGCGGGCAGCTTGCCCGGAACTGGTTATCCGCAGCACATTCATCGCCGGCTTCCCCGGTGAAACCGAGGCTGAGTTCAAAACCTTGTTGGACTTTGTGCGCGAAGCAGAAATTGATCGTGCGGGCTGCTTCGCCTACTCGCCGGTACCAGGGGCTGCGGCCAACGAGATTCCCGGCACCGTGCCGGAGCCGCTTCGAAAGGAGCGCCGCTCTCGCTTCATGGCAGTGGCCGAGGCGGTTTCCGTGCAAAGGCTCGCGCGCCGGGTGGGCGCCACCATGCAGGTCTTGGTGGACCAAGCGCCGGCCAGGGGGCGCCGCGGTGGGGTGGGGCGTAGCTATGCGGATGCCCCAGAGATTGACGGTGTCGTCCGCTTGTTACCGCCGCAGAAGATCTCGACGCAACTTCGGGTTGGCGAGTTCACGCGGGCACGGGTGGTCGCTGCCGAAGGTCACGACTTGGTCGCGCAGCCGCTGTGAGCACCCGCCTGATTCACCACCCCTACCGTCCGCCAGATGGCTTTGAGGCGGTGGTGCCGGCCGTCCACAAGGCCTCAACGGTCTTCTTCCCCAATGTGCAGGCTTTGCGCAGCCGTGACTGGCGGCACAAAGAAGGCTATAGCTACGGGCTGCACGGAACGCCCACAACCTTCACCCTTGAAGAGCGCCTGGCTACCTTGGAAGGCGCGCGCTATTGCGTGTTGACCCCCAGCGGCCTGTCTGCCTTGGCTTTGGTAAACCTGGCCTTGCTCAAGCCCGGAGACGAGGTGCTGCTGCCCGATAACGCATACGGGCCGTCCAAGGACCTTGCGCGTACCTTGCTGGCTGACCTGGGCGTGCTGCATCGTATTTATGACCCCTTGCGGGCAGCGTCGTTGCCGGCGCTGATCGGTCCCGCCACCAAGCTGCTGTGGATTGAGGCACCTGGCTCGGTCACCATGGAGTTTCCGGACATGGTGGGCTTGGTGCAAGCAGGCCGCCAGGCGGGGCTGGCCATCGCATTGGACAACACTTGGGGAGCCGGTTTGGCGTTTAAGCCCTTTGGATTAAGCGGGCCGCAGGGCAGCGAATTGGGCGTGGACCTGTGCATTCACGCGCTGACCAAGTACCCCTCGGGTGGCGGCGACGTGTTGATGGGATCCGTCACCAGCGTGGACCGAGCCTTTCACGACCGCGTGCTCACGGCGCGCATGCGCTTGGGCCTGGGTGTAGGTGCCAACGACGCCGAAGCGCTCCTTCGCTCGCTGCCTTCCATCGAACTTCGCTATGAAGCGCAAGATCATGTCGCGCGTGAGTTGGCGCGGTGGTTGCAGGCGCAAGATGCTGTCGCCCAGGTGCTGCACCCGGCGCTTACTGGATCGCCTGGCCACGAATATTGGGCTCAGCAGTGCACCCGAGCAGCTGGCATTTTCGCCATCTTGCTGCACGAATCTTTTGCCTGCGAGGCGGTCGATGCCTTCGTGGATGCGCTGCGCGTATTCCGCTTGGGCTACTCCTGGGGTGGGCCGGTCAGCTTGGCCGTTCCCTATTCGCTGGATGCGATGCGCCAGGACCGTTCGCATCTGCGCGGTCACCTGGTTCGCTTATGCATCGGCTTGGAGGCGGTGTCCGATCTGAAGCAGGACCTGGCACAGGCCCTGGCGGTGCTGGAGCAATATGGCAGGGTTTGAGGGGCTTGGTCAGGCTAACTTCACAGGCCGCGCCTGTGGTTGACCTTCTCAAGGCGCTGGCCTGCAGCTTGATCGTGCTGCACCATCTGGCCTTCTACGGGCCCATGTCTGATCATGCAGATGACCTCTTTCCTGGGGTCTTCGGTTGGCTCGCCCAGCACGGTCGTTTGGCTGTCCAGGTGTTCTTGGTTCTGGGTGGGTACTTGGCCGCCCAGGGTGTGATCAAGGCGGGTCTGCAGCCCTTGCCTGGCGAGAAGAGGCCCGGCGTGGCCCATTTGTGCCGTCAAGCGGCTATTCGGGTGGCGCAGCGCTACTTGCGGCTGGCTGTGCCGCTGTGCTTGGCTTTGATCCTGGCGGTCTTGTGCAATGCGCTGGCAGACCACTGGATTGACCACCACTCCATCAGCGCACCGCCACAGCTGTGGCAGGCCCTCTTGCATGTGGTGATGCTGCAAGACATCCTGGGCCATGAGGCCCTGTCGGCCGGAATTTGGTATGTGGCGATTGACCTTCAGCTGTTCGCCGTGTTCACGGCGATGGTGGTGCTGGCCCAGTTGACACGCCACCCCCGGCGCAACTTATTGTGGCTGGTGACAGGCTTGCTGATCCTGTCTGCATTCCTCTTCAACCGCTACCCAAGCTGGGATGTGTACGCCCCATACTTTTGGGTCAGCTACGGCTTAGGGGTCCTTTTTGGGTTGAAGCCGCGCGCTGGCTGGCTTGCGCTGGGGGTCATATTCGTGGTGCTGTCGTATGTTTGGGATCCGCGGATTCGCTTGTTGGTGGCGCTGGCTACGGCGGCGGTGCTGTGGGGTTGGAAGACGCCGCTGGCCTCGCTGATGGCTTATGCGGAACCAGCTTGCCGAACCCTGAGCCGGATCAGTTACGCGGTCTTTCTTGTTCACTTCCCAATTGCGTTGGTGGTCAATGCACTGTGGGTGGCCTTCTTGCCTCATCAGCCGCTGGTTCAGCTCATCGGCGTGGTGGTGGCCTTCAAGCTCAGCCTCTTGGGTGGTTGGCTCTTCCATCGGCATCTGGAGCTGCCCCTGTTGAAGCGGACTCAAAGCAGGCTGTTTGCGCGGTCGAGTGTCCGCCCTTGGACCGGCTGAGGTTCACCGGTTGCGTGACTTCATCGCCCGCTCGACTTCGCGCTTGCCCTCGCGCTCTTTGATGGTGTGGCGCTTGTCGTGTTCGGCCTTGCCCTTAGCCAAAGCGATCTCGGCCTTGACCCATCCGTTCTTGAAGTGCAGGTTCAGGGGTATCAGGGTGTAGCCGCGTTGCTCAACCTTGCCCACCAGCCGGCGGATTTCGGCCTTTTGCAGCAGCAGTTTTTTGGTGCGGTCGGCATCGGGCCGCACATGGGTGCTGGCCGTTTGCAGGGCATTGATGCGGCAGCCAATCAAAAAGAGCTCGCCGTTCTTGACCAGCACATAGCCATCGGTTAACTGCACCTGGCCCGAGCGGATGGCCTTGACCTCCCAGCCCTCGAGCACCACTCCCGCCTCGTGGCGCTCCTCGAGGTGGTAATCGAACCGGGCCCGCCGGTTCTCGGCGATGAGGGCGGGGGTGGTAGCCATGAACTTAAAATTGCGTCATTCTATGAAGCATGTGCGGAAATCTGTTCTGTTGTGGTACTCCGCCCGGCAGATGTACGACCTGGTCACCCAGGTACAGGCCTATCCAGAGTTTTTGCCCTGGTGCGACCGAGCTGAAGTGCTCGAGCTCAGCGAGCGGGGGATGACCGCGCGCTTGGGGCTGGCTTTTTCGGGCTTGCGCCATGCCTTCACCACATGCAACACCCACGAGGCAGGACGCCTGGTCACCGTGGAGCTGGTGGACGGTCCCTTTTCCCTTTTGCAAGGCCGGTGGGTCTTTACGCCGGTGGGGGGGACACCGGCTGATGCCGCCAGCCCAACCGGTGGTGCCGAGCCCAGTTCCTGTCGGGTTGAGCTGGATCTGCGGTATGCGTTGCGTGCCGGGCCTTTGGAGCTGGTATTGAGCCCCGTGTTTGACCGGGTGGCCAACACCCTGGTGGACTGTTTTGTTCAGCGGGCAGAGGTGGTCTATGGGGCACGATGAAGCTCAGCCCACTTCTCTGGCGATCTGCGTTGTGCTGGCCTGGTCGCCCGCGCCGCAGCGGGTGGAGCAGGAGACCCTGAGCCTGCCACTGGGCGCCACCTTAGGGCAAGCCCTGCAGGCCAGCACGCGGCTCAGACAGCAGTGGCCCGGCCCTTTGGAGAGCCTGCGGTGCGGCGTGTGGTCCAAGTTACGCCCCCTGGACCATTTGCTGCGCGATGGCGACCGGGTGGAGGTTTATCGGCCCTTACTGGTTGACCCCAAGGAAGCACGGCGCCAGCGCTACCGTAAGACCTCTGTGAAACGGACGAGCCCACCGGACAGCTCCCTATAATTTTGGTTTTGCGCTCGGAGATTTTTATGCGCCTGATCGGCAACGCGCTCACCTTCGACGACGTGCTGTTGGTCCCCGCCTTTTCCAAGGTGCTGCCGCGGGACACCAGCCTCGCCACCCGCTTCACGCGCAACATCGCCCTGAACCTGCCACTGGTGTCCGCCGCCATGGATACGGTGACCGAGGCCCGTTTGGCCATCGCCATTGCCCAAGAAGGTGGCATCGGCATCGTGCACAAGAACCTTAGCGCTGCACAGCAGGCCGCAGAAGTGGCACGCGTCAAGCGCTACGAGTCAGGCATTTTGCGTGACCCCATCATCATCACGCCCGACACCACCGTGAGACAGGTCAAGGCCCTGTCTGAGCAGTACGGCGTGTCCGGCTTTCCGGTGGTGCACCGTGGGTGTGTGGCCGGTATTGTCAGTGGGCGCGACCTGCGCTTTGAAACCCGCATGGACGCGCCGGTGAGCGCCATCATGACGCCCCGCGAGCGCTTGATCACCGTGCGCGAAGGCGCCTCCATTGAAGAGGGTAAGGCCCTGATGCACCAGCACAAGCTGGAGCGGGTGCTGGTGGTCAACGATGCTTTTGAGCTGCGTGGCTTGATGACCGTCAAGGACATCACCAAGCAAACCAACTTCCCCAATGCCGCGCGGGATACCCAAGGCAAGCTGCGGGTCGGGGCCGCTGTTGGCGTGGGCGATGGTACTGAGGAACGTGTGGAAGCGCTGGTCAAGGCCGGGGCTGATGTCATCGTTGTGGATACGGCGCATGGGCACAGCGCCGGTGTGATCGAGCGGGTGCGCTGGGTCAAATCGAATTACCCGGGCGTGGATGTCATCGGTGGCAACATTGCCACCGGCGCAGCTGCCCTTGCCTTGGCCGAGGCGGGCGCCGATGCGGTGAAAGTTGGCATTGGCCCGGGCTCGATCTGCACCACCCGTATCGTGGCGGGTGTAGGTGTTCCTCAGATCACGGCCATCGATAATGTGTCAGCGGCGCTCAGAGGTACGGGCGTGCCGCTGATCGCCGACGGGGGCATCCGCTTCAGTGGTGACATTGCCAAGGCCATGGCCGCCGGTGCCAGCACCGTGATGATGGGCGGTATGTTTGCGGGCACCGAAGAGGCGCCTGGTGAAGTCATCCTTTACCAAGGGCGCAGCTACAAGAGCTACCGTGGCATGGGCTCCCTTGGCGCCATGAGGGCCGGATCGGCTGACCGCTACTTTCAGGAAAACGACGAGACCACCAACCCCAACGCCGACAAGCTCGTGCCCGAGGGTATCGAAGGGCGCGTGCCCTACAAGGGATCCATGGTCAACATCATCTTCCAGATGGCCGGCGGCCTGCGAGCCGCTATGGGCTATTGCGGATGCGTCAGCGTGGCGGAGCTGCATGAGCGGGCTGAGTTTGTGCAGATCACGGCCGCGGGCATCCGTGAAAGCCATGTGCACGATGTGCAGATCATGAAAGAAGCGCCCAACTACCGCATGGAGTAGGGCTGCACATGAGCACCTTCGCCGGTCGAGCACCAGCCATCCCCTTCATCCTGATCACGGTGCTCATCGACATGGTCTCGGTGGGCTTGATCATTCCAGTATTGCCGCCGTTGGTGGGGCAGTTCGCCACCGACGCGGCCGACCATGCGTTTTGGTACGGGGTGGTGGCCTTCGCCTTTGGCATCTCTAACTTCTTCGGCGCCCCCATCCTGGGCCGACTGTCCGACCGTTACGGGCGTCGCCCGGTGCTTCTGGTGGGCTTCCTCGGCTTGGCGCTGAACTTCTTTGCCACAGCCATGGCGCAGGCCTTGTGGGTCTTGGTGGTGGCGCGATTGGTGGGCGGCGCCTTTCAAGCAAACGCTGCAGTGGCCCATGCCTATGTGGCCGACATTTCTTCCCCTGAAGACCGTGCGCGCCGCTTCGGATTGGTGGGAGCCATGTTTGGTGTGGGCTATGTCCTCGGCCCTGTCATGGGTGGGGTTCTGGGTGATATCGATGTCCACCTGCCCTTTTATGTTGCCGGAGCGCTGGCGGTGATGAACACCCTGTATGGGTGGCTGGTACTACCGGAGTCCCTGCCGCAGCACAAGCGCGTACCGTTTGAGTGGCGCAAGGCCAACCCGATCAGTTCCCTTCGGGGTTTGGCCGCCTTGGCCGGTGTCAAGCCCCTGCTGTGGGTGGTGGCCTTATCGAACTTGGCCCAGTTCGTGCTGCATGTGACATGGGTGCTGTACTGCAGCTTCAAGTTCGGCTGGGGCCCTAAGGAGAATGGCTGGTCGCTGTTCGTGGTGGGTGTGGTGGCCGCGGTGGTGCAGGGCGGTTTGATGCGCGTCTTGCTCAAGCGATTCAAACCCGAGCGCCTGGTGCAAATGGGGCTGGTTTCTTCTGCCACGGGTTACCTGGCCTGGGGCCTGGCCACCGAGGGCTGGATGATGATGGCCATCGTGGTGTGCAACCTCTTGGGCTTCACCATCACAGCCTCGTTACAAAGCCTGATTTCCAACGCGGTGTCGGACCGTGAGCAGGGTACTGCCATGGGATCGGTGGCGTCCCTGACCAGCGCCATGGCCGTCATCGCGCCCGTGCTGGGCGCCACCTTGCTGGGCCTTGTGTCGCCGCTGGGTCCGACACACTGGCTGGTGGGTCTTCCCTTCTTCGCCTGCTGTGCCCTTCAGATTTGCAGCGCCGTGATTGCCATTCGCCACTTCGCCCGGATCAGCCGTACCGAACAGGCGGCAGCTTTCCCTGCAGCGCCCTGAATGAGCGGTGCCACCGGTCCTGGCTCGCCACCGACTCGTTCACACCGTCAAGACCTGCCCACACCGCCTCGCACTGAAAGCTCGCCTAATGTCCCACCAGAAAATTCTGATCCTCGACTTTGGCTCACAGGTGACGCAGTTGATTGCCCGGCGGGTGCGGGAGGCGCAGGTGTACTGCGAGATCCACCCCAATGATGTGGGGGACGACTTCATCCGCAAGTTTGCGCCTCAGGGCATCATCCTCTCCGGTTCGCACGCCAGCACCTATGAAGACCACCAGCTGCGCGCGCCGCAGGCGGTTTTCGACTTGGGGATTCCGGTCTTGGGTATTTGCTACGGCATGCAAACCATGGCGGTGCAACTTGGCGGTCAGGTGTCCTGGAGCGACACGCGCGAGTTTGGCTATGCCGAGGTCCGCGCACGCGGCCACACCCGCTTGTTCGAGGGGATCGAAGACTTTCGAACCCCCGAAGGGCACGGGATGCTCAAGGTGTGGATGAGCCACGGCGACAAGGTCACCGAACTCCCCCCAGGCTTCAAACTCATGGCCAGCACTTCCAGCTGCCCCATTGCCGGTATAGCCGATGAGTCGCGCGGCCTGTATGCGGTTCAGTTCCACCCCGAGGTCACGCACACCCCGCGCGGCGCCGAAATCTTTCATCGTTTCGTACGGCAGATCTGCGGCTGCCGCGGCGACTGGATCATGGGCGACTACATTGCCGAGGCGGTGGCACGCATCCGGGAGCAGGTGGGCAACGAGGAGGTGATCCTGGGCTTGTCGGGTGGCGTGGACTCCAGCGTGGCCGCGGCCTTGATTCACCGCGCCATTGGCGACCAGCTCACCTGCGTATTCGTGGACCACGGCCTCTTGAGGTTGCACGAAGGCGATACGGTGATGGATATGTTTGTCGGCAAGCTGCACGCCAAGGTGCTGCGGGTGGACGCCAGTGACTCATTTCTTCGAGAGCTGCAGGGTGTGAGCGACCCTGAGACTAAGCGCAAGATCATCGGCCGCTTGTTTGTGGATGTCTTCAAGGCTGAAGCGGCCAAGCTCAAAGCCGCGACCTTTCTGGCTCAGGGCACCATCTACCCGGATGTGGTGGAAAGCGGTGGCACCAAGACCAAGAAGGCTGCCACGATCAAGAGCCATCACAACGTGGGCGGCCTGCCCGAACAGCTGGGCCTGAAGCTGTTGGAGCCGTTGCGTGAACTGTTCAAGGACGAGGTGCGGTCCCTGGGTATAGCCTTGGGCCTACCCCACGAAATGGTCTGCCGCCATCCCTTCCCGGGGCCGGGCCTGGGCGTGCGCATCCTGGGAGAGGTCAAGCGCGAGTACGCCGACCTGCTGCGCCGGGCCGACCACATCTTCATCGAAGAGTTGCGCCGCGAAGTCGATGCGGCTACGGGCAAAAACTGGTACGAGCTGACGAGCCAGGCCTTTGCCGTGTTTCTGCCGGTCAAGAGCGTGGGAGTGATGGGCGACGGCCGCACCTATGATCATGTGGTGGCACTGCGGGCGGTCCAAACCCGTGACTTCATGACCGCCGACTGGGCCGAACTGCCCTATGGCCTGCTCAAGCGGGTCAGCGGCCGTATCATCAACGAGGTTCGGGGTATCAACCGCGTGACCTACGATGTGTCGAGCAAGCCACCGGCCACCATCGAGTGGGAGTGATGGTGAGGGGGAATCGGTCGTAAACTGAATTTATGCCCCAAGATGATGGCCACTGGATGCACTTGGCTTTGCAGCAGGCGGAGCAGGCCCGGCTGCGAGGGGAAGTCCCGGTAGGTGCTGTTGTGGTGCGCGATGGGGCACTGGTTGCGAGTGGTTTCAACCAAACCATCGGGCTACACGATCCCAGCGCGCATGCTGAAATTCTGGCCCTGAGGGCCGCCGGGCAAGTGCTTCAAAACTATCGGCTTACAGGCCTTGAGCTGTTTGTCACGCTTGAGCCTTGCGCCATGTGCGCGATGGCCATGTTGCACGCTCGCTTGTCCAGAGTGGTCTATGCGACACCCGACCCCAAAACCGGTGCGGCTGGCTCGGTGCTCAATCTGTTTGAGCAGCCCGCATTGAATCACCACACCCGGGTGGTCGGAGGTGTCATGGCCGCTGAGTCAGCGGCTCTGTTGCAGTCCTTCTTCCGAGAGCGCCGCGAGGATCAGCGCTCGATGAAACCCCCTTTATGAGCACCATGACCTTGACCGTTTTTGCTGCCTCAGGTGTGGAGACGCGCCGCGCTCAGGTTCAGCGCGCGCGCCGCCGCCTGCAGGCGATGGGCTATGCGGTTCTTGAGGACGAAAGCGTACGCTTGCGGCATCAGCGCTTCGCGGGTGATGATGCGCAGCGGTTGGCCACCCTTCATCGTGTGGCCGATCAGGCGCCGTCGGTCGCGCTGGCTTGCCGCGGTGGCTACGGCATGACGCGGTTGCTGGACGGCATACAGTGGAAGCGCCTCAAGCGCAGTGTGGACCGCGGCACTCGCTGGGTAGGCTACAGCGACATGACCGCACTGAGCTTGGCCCTGTGGAGCCACACCGGGGCTCCCTCATGGCATGGACCCATGGCTGTAGAGGACTTCGGGCGCGAGCGTGGCCACGATGTGCACGGCGACCAGGTCAACGACATCACCTGCGAGACCTTTGATCAGGCCATGCGGGGCGAATTGGAGGCGGTGGGCTTTCGCACCGATGTCGGCCGCGATGGATTGTGCACCCGGGGGAGCCTGTGGGGCGGCAACCTGAGCATGGTGTGCAGCCTGTTGGGAACACCACATTGGCCCCGCATCAAAGGCGGCATTTTGTTTTTGGAGGATGTGGCCGAGCATCCCTACCGAATTGAGCGAATGCTGCTGCAACTGGCGCAGGGGGGCGTCCTGGCGGAGCAGCGCGCGGTGTTGCTGGGCCAGTTCAGCGCCTGGAAGCCGTCAACGCTGGACCGTGGTTATGGCCTGAAGGCCATGGTGCAGCGGGTGGCGGTCAGCTGCCCCAAGACGCCGCTGCTCACCGGCCTGCCGGTGGGGCATGTACCGCTGAATCTGACCCTGCCTCAGGGTCAGAAGGCCCGCCTGCAGGTGGATGGCCGCACCGCCTACTTACTTTTTGACACCTGAGTCGTACAGGCTCAGCGACCCGCCAAGGCCTCGTCGAGAAACCGCAGCATACGGGTGTAAAGGTCCACGTTGACTGCCTGCACCCCAAAGCCGTGGCCTTCACCCTTGCCGATGAAGTAATCCTTGACCGGATTGCCCGCAGCAGCCAGTGCATCGGCCATACGCTTGGCTTGAGCCGGAGGCGTGCGGCTGTCCAGCTCGCCGACATACATGAACACCGGCACTTTGATGCGATCGGCCTGGAACAGAGGCGACTGCTGGCGCACTCTTGAGTCGTCGAAGTCTGGTACCCCCTGCACCTTGCGCCAGTACTCCACCGCTGTGGGGGAAAAGGAATAGTCTGCGCGTTCGTGCTGAAACTTCAGGTCGGTGACGGGCAAGCCGGCAATCACGCAGGCGAAGGGATGACCGGACCGCGTGGCAGCCTGCAACGCTGCATAACCCCCATAGCTGCCCCCGGAGATGCAGATCCGCCGTGGGTCGGCAAAGCCCTGTTCCACAGCCCAGGCCGCCGCGTCCTCGTGGTCGTCCGACATCTGCTGGCCGTAGGTGCCAAAACCAGCGTAGTAAATCTGCGAGCCCAGCTCCGGGGTGATCCGAAAATTGGGCAGCACCACCGCGTATCCGTGCGACGCCAAGATCTGCGCCTCACGCACACCAAATGAGGGCCCATAGCGACCGCCTTGCACCACATCACGGGCAAACGGCCCACCGTGGATGTGAACCACTGTGGGCAGACGTTGGCCGGCACGGTGGCCCTTGGGCAAGACCACGTAGGAGGGAATCTCCAGGCCGTCGCGGGTCTTGAGCCTGAAGGGGCGGACCGATGCCAATTGACCCTCCAGCCACGGCCTTGAGGCGCCAATCTCCTCAATCTTCTGTGTTTGGCGGTCATACAGGTACAGGCGTCCCGGCCAGGTGTCCGAATAGCTGCTGATCAAGACACGGCTGGCGTGTCGACTGCCGGACAGCACATTGAAGCGATCGGGCCATGTCGCATCAACCGAGGCCTGAATCTTGGCCATGGTCTCGTCCAGCCACACCACCTGCGGGCGATCGGCGTCGATGCGAAGTGCTGACAAGGCATAGCTCTGAGGGTCGAATAAGAGGCTGTTGAGGGCCGAGCCTTGGGGTGACGCACCCAGGTCGTACTGCGGGTGCTGCGCCACCATCTCCACCATGCTGCGGTCGTTCGGGTTGTAGCGGTAAATCGCCATATTGGCCCGCCCGTCGTTGCTGGCCACGTACAAGTGCACATCGTCGCTGTCGAAGGCCAGTGGCACAAAGGCTGGTGGCCGTGTGTTATCAAATCGGGCGATCTCCTGCCAGGGCGAGTCGGTATCACGTCGGTAGTGCACCACGATCTGAGTACTGCGCCCGGCTCCACTGGCTATGGCCACCCTGGGCACGAGCTTGCTGTCCAGGATCCAGTTGCTGATGCGGTCTGCGGGCCTGCCCGCCGTCAACAATCGGTGCCGTCCCGTGCTCAGGTTGATGCGATAGAGGTCGAAGGAGTCGTCATTGGCCACCACTGCAGCCACGATCATCTCGTCGCTCGAGCCCGGCACTGGGCGCAGGGGCTGCATCGCCAGGAACCCCCCTGTTTGATTCTTGACCAATTGGGCGGCGGTGCGGGCCAGTTGCCGTGCTTCGCTGCCGTCTCGCTTGATCACAAACAGACCACCGGCTCGCGGTGCATCTTGGCCCGAAGGTGCGTTGAGCTGCACGGCGCTGTACAAGATGCGGTCATTGCCCACCCAGCGCAAGCGGCCCAGGTCAATGTTGTCGTATCGGGTCAAGACCGATGCTTGGCGTGTGTCCAAGTCGATAACCACCAGATTCAAGCGGTTGTTGATCGAAGATAAGGTGGCCAGGAAACGTCCATTGGGCGAAAGCACTGCCTCGGAAAACTCGGGGCGTCTAAAGAAGTCCTCAAGCTTGACCTGGCCTCGTGGCTGCACCTCTTGCGTGGGCTGGGCAGTCGAAGTGGGGCCACTGGTAGGCTGGGACGATACCGACGCAGGGGGGCTGCTGTGGGCGTTGGGGCTCAGGCAGCTCAGCCCCAGCCAACACGCGACAAGGCCAACGACTGCCAGGCTTGATGTGCGTCGCGGTACCGACTTAGGGGTATGGACCAGGGTGGGGTGTGGCCGGCAGAGCATGTTCATCAGGTCAAGTGGGTTCAGTCGCATGCTGGTACTTTAGATCATGCGGTGGTGCTCAGGGTCCAGGCAACCTGACCCCGCGAGCAGTCCAAGCGGCCGACAAGCAAAGTGCCGCCACCAGGGCGGCTGGCCAGAAACGCGTCGCGCAAGGCCCGTGCCTGTGTTTCATCCAGTGCACTGTCCCGCATTTGCTGCAAGCGTGCAGCTTCAGCAGCGTAGGCTTGTGCCTGCTCGGTGATGCGCATGCACGCCAGCTCGACACCGGTTTGTGGCAGTTGGCGAAGCACCGCTGTGACTCCGTGCAGCATATCCATCAGAACGGCACTGGCTTGCCCGCGTGCGTCCATGTGCTGCTTAAGGGTGTCAACAGCTTGGTTGTAGGCATCACGAACGCCCACCCCATGCATCATCCTTTGTACAGGGTCGCTGGGAGCGGTGGCCATGGCCTGTGCCAGGTCATGCGCACGCTGGTGGAACTGTGCCTCTATTAACGCAACATGAAGGTCTTGCGCGTGCAATTGGCTGACCTGGTCGATCACTGAACCACGCGCATGCAGCACCGCGTGAACCTGTCCTCGGTCAATCAGCCAAGCCGGTAGTGCCTGCACCAGGGCCTCAATGGGCACATACTCGAGACCGAAGTTGCTGACCACGGCATCAGCCGGCCCTTCGGGCGCCTGGCTAGACTCGAACGAGGTGTTGTCCAACATGCGCACAGCGGAGGGCAGGGCCTGTTGCCAGCCTGTGCCCAGGTCGGCTTGGTCCACGCACCACCACCGCTTGGGTGACTCTGGTGTCCAACCCAGGCGCACCATCAGGCGCGGCAAAATGGCCGGACCACTGCCCACATCGATAATTTGCCCACATCTGCGTAGCTGGGCCACGCGGGTTTGCCACCAGCCGCGCAGGGCCTGTGCGACGGGCTCCTCGGCCTGCAGGTCGATTGATCCGTTCAGGGTGCGGGTCCAGTGCTCGGTCCATGGATGGGCTGAGGCGGCCGCTGTGGCGATGTTGGAGTTCATGTTCGACGCGGGCACAGGCAGTTCACGGGGTCGAAGCGCTTGGGGGCGACTCCAGATCGGTCAAGGTGGTGATCAGGGCGGTAAAGGCCTGGCGCTCAACATCGCTCAACTCCGGATGCCATGCGTCGGTCAGCAGTATTCCGCGCACCTGGTCGCTGGGGTTCTCTGCGGCATGACAAAAGGTGTCGTCAAATGCAAAGATTTCTCCTTCTTGCCAGTGGTGACGATCCACGCCGACCAACTCCAAATAGCAGCCCGCTGGCACACGCAAGGGCAAGTGCACCACCACCCGGGCATTGGTGACACCGTAATGCGGTTCGATGCGGGTTTTCGGCTGCAGGATTGAAAAGCAGGTCTCGGGAGACTGCCGCTCAATGCAGCAGCGTGCAGCCGAGTCCAATACCGCGCTGGTTTGGGGATACCGTGCATGGACATCGGTATTTCGGCAGCCATGCCGGTCGAAGAAAATCGCATCCCAGGACGCGCGGCCACTTCCGGTGACGTAGCGCTGCGCGACCTCGGGCTGCATTTGCCCCATGAAGGGTTCATGTGGATGATCCCGCTGTAAGGCTTGCTCAAACTCCTGTTGGATGTCTTTAAACGCAGCTGTCAGCGTTTGAGCCAAAGGGACCGTTTTGGGATTGATCCAGCCGTTGGTTGACAACCCAGGGACGTACAGCAGCTTCGGTTGCTGGGTCGGATGGCTGGAAAACACCCGGGCTTGCCCCAGATAGCCGGCCAGGCTGCGGTTGATTCGAAACACCGCGGCCGGCCCATGGGCTTCGGTGAAGGGCTGCAGACTGGCCGTCAAGCGGGCCGCGCGGCGCACACTCATATCAGCCGACCGATCGCGAAGTGCGCTGCTGTCCTTGATGCCCAAGGTACGCAAAGCAGGCTCGTCCCACTGAGAAGGCAGGTATTGCCCAGCCTGAAACCATGCCTGCAAGGCCGGCCGCTCCCAGCCCTGTGCCATGCAGTGCAGCGCCACCTGCATCCAGGTGTAGGCGCAGGTCAAAGCGCCCGGGGCGGCCTGCGTGGGCGACTCAAGGGGCGGCTTGACGCCCTGGATGACGTCGCCAAAGGCCGCGGGCGCACAGCGCAATTGCTCAGCTTGGCGCAGCAGACGCTCGGTCAGAAGGTGCTGGGACATTGGCTCAAGCCTAGCGAAATGGGTTGATCATAAAAAAGGGGGCTCTTTCGAGCCCCCCGGGGTTTGCGCATCAGCAGCTTGTGAATCAGAAGGTCTGCTGTGCGCGGAAGTAAACCTGGCGGCCCAGACCGTCGTACAGGTTGAAGTTCCAGGGGCGGCCGTCATAGCTGATGAGCTCCGGGAACTTGTTGCGCAGGTTCACCGCACCCACCGTCAGGCGTGTATTGGTGGCGGCGTTGTAGGACACAGAGGCGGTGAGGGTGGTGTACCCGGAAGTCGGCTGCGGCGTCTCCTTGCTCTGGCCCGCAATGCGGTTAATTGCCAAGAAGGTGCTGACGCGCCCGATCGTGTAGGTGTTGGCGAAGTTCGCGCGCCACTTCGGAGCGCCCTGCGTGCCTACCAGGTTTTGACCGTCGTCGATGCTGTAGTCCCGAACCAAGCTCACCAACAGCTGCTGCTGCAGGCGCGACTGGCTGAGCTTAAAGTTTGTCCGGAGGTTCAGGTCGATGCCATCGGTGTCCAAGGTGCCTTCGTTGATCGCACCGCGCGTGACATTGGTGATTTGCCCTGTAACTGGGTCACGCACCACACTGAACGCAGCGGGCACGGGCCCCAGGGCCGGGTTCAGCGTACGGTTGATCAACGTCTGGGCGGAGATGCTGGCGATACGGCCATCAATGTGGATGCGATAGTAGTCCGCACTCATGCTCAACCAGTTTGTGGCATCCACCACCAGGCCAAAGCTCGACTGCTTGGAGGTCTCAGCCTTCAGGCCAGGGTTGGAGATCACGGTGGCGTCCACCTGGATCTGGGGTTGGACACCGTCGATGATGCCGTCACCATTGGCGTCACCGCACTGGGCAGCGGTTCTGCCAAAGGCCCGGCAGGTACGCAGGTCGGTCACCGAATCGGCGGAGAAGGCCGGCTTTTGGGTCAGGATATCCAATGTCGGTGCGCGGAAGCCCTTGCCGATCGAAGCGCGTACGGTGGTGTTTTTCAACGGCTGCCAACGGATGGCACCCTTGGGCGAGAAGGCGCCGCCCGAGTCGCTGTACGAGTCACGGCGACCGGCTAAAGACAGTTCCATGTTCTGCATGGCCGGAATGGACAGTTCGAAGAACTGCGAATTCACCTTGCGACTGCCCGCAGCCGAGTTGCCTGCGGAGCCCTCGATGATGCCGGCCTCAGACTGAGGGTCGTACTGGTCGGAGTAGTACTCCTTGCGCGACTCCAAGCCCACCAGGCCGGTGGCGGCGCGGCCCCCGACCTTGAACAGGTCCATGGAAGCTGTACCGTACACCTCGCGTTGGTCCCATAAGTCGTTGCGCGAGATGGTGGACTTCACGCTGTTGAGTACATCAGCCGAAGTGCCGAAGGGGTTGAAGATGTTGTAGCGGCCTGCAGTGATCGCCGACTCCAAAAGCGGACGGACGATGTAGTTCTGGCCCAGTTCGATGTACTTATAGCGCTCGTTGCGCACGCCGAGGTCCACTTCCACCTTGTTGAGCAAGCGGCCCTTGACGCCCATGAGGCCCGAACTGACCGTGGCTTCGGTGGTGGAATCACGCGGACCTGCGGCAGCCATGCGGTGGCGCAGCCACAGGCCTCGCGGGCTGGCGGCGGCCAGCCCCGGAGTGGCTGCGGTGATGCTCAGGTACGGCGCGCTGGTAGGTGTTAGCAACACATTCACCGGCGTGGCGGCATAGCGGCCAAAGCTATCCACATTCGACACCGATGCCGAGGTGTAAACCTGCCAATCGTCATTGATGTTGAAGTCACCCTTGGCAAAGATGGAGCGGTTGCCGATGGCGGCTTCGTTTGCACCTGTGGCGTTGAAGTTGAAGGCGCACAGGTTGCCGGGTTGGCCGGGGTTGGTGAAGTAGAAGTCGTTACTGTTGCATGCGAACCCAGGAACTGGTGTACCAGCCCCGGTCGGCCCGCCGGTGGTATTGCTGGCGCGGTAATAGTTGTTACCGAAAGAGGACACGCCCCGTACATCGCCACCCTGCTGGTTACGGGTGTAAATCATGGCGCGGCTGTTAGACGACACGCCTGCAAACACGCGTCCCTTGCTGCTGGAAGCCCCCCACAACGCTGAAAATTCCTTGGTGTCGCCGCCCACGATGTTGGGGTTGCCTTCACCGTAGGTAACCTGCACGCCGTTGAAGTTCCGGCGAGTAATGATGTTGACCACGCCGCCAATGGCGTCAGAGCCGTACACGGCGGACGCGCCATCAGACAGGATTTCGATGCGCTCGACTGCCGCCAAGGGAACTGCGTTCAAGTCTTGTGCGCTGCCGACGAAGGGTGCCTTGGAAACCCGCCGTCCGTCCACCAGGACCAGCGTGCGGTTGGACCCCAGGCCGCGCAGGTCGATGTCCGACAGGGCCTGAGCCGAGCTTCCCGACACTGGCTTGGTGTTGCCGAAAGACGCGAAGGTGACTTCCCGCATGAGCTCTGCGACCGAGGTTTGGCCGCTGGCCTCTATGGCGGCGCGGTCGATCACCGTCACGGGCAGCGCGCCCTCGGTTTCGGTGCGGCGCAGGCGCGAGCCAGTCAGTTCGATGCGCTGGTCCGAAGCTTGAGCAGTTGCGCCCTGTTGGGCGGTGGCCAGCGGTATGGTTCCAGCCGTGCCCAGCGTTAGGGCGATTGCGGCGGCAAGGGGCGTCTTCGCTGGTTTGGTCATGGAAAGTTCCTTTCTTGAACCTGGTAACTCGCTCCGGACGGGGCGAGGTCTTGGGCATTGATAGAAATGCAGTTGTTGCGCCAACCGCACACTGCCCTGGGCGCCCTGTGTCATTCTTGCAACAACGGGTTTCAGCGCATCGGCACCACACGGCGGCTCCGACAATATTACCACTTGGCGTCTGCTGCGTGTTGCTTGCCAGACACACGCTTGCCGTTGGTTAAATACTGCACACGAGGCGCGACCCCGGTCTCGTTAACTCCCAGGAGGATTCATGTTTAAGCAAAGCAAGCTTGCCTATGGCACGCTGTGGGCTTTCGGTAGCATGGCAATTGGTGCCGCCGGCGCGGCCGCTGCGCAGGAGCGCGTGGACGTTACAGGCAGCCGCATCAAGACCTTTGACGCAAGCTCTAATTCCCCGATTACCTCACTCAGTTCAGCTGAGATCAATGCTACCCAGCCAGCTGCAGTAGAAGAGGTTATCAAGTCGCTGCCCTCGGCCGTGCCGGCCATCGGCCCGGGCACCAACAACGGCACCGGTGGTGGCGCCACCATCGATTTGCGGGGACTGGGCTCCAACCGCACCCTGGTGCTGCTCAATGGCCGCCGTCTGGTTCCGTTCAATTTGGCTGGCTCAGTGGACACCAACTCTGTCCCAGTGGGCATGCTGGACCGCATTGAAATCGTGACCGGTGGCGCCTCGGCGGTCTATGGAGCTGACGCGGTGACGGGTGTGGTGAACTTCATCACCAAGAAGCGCTTTAACGGAGTTGAGCTCTCCGGCACCTACGGCAGCTCTGGCGAACGCGATGCCAACCGATACCGCACCGACGTGGTGATGGGCACGAGCCTGGATAACGGCAAGGGGTCTGCCATGGTGGGCCTGAGCAAAACCCGCACAGATCCTCTGCTGCAAGGCCAGCGGCCCATTGGTTTGGCGGCCTTGAGTTCCACCTCTGGCGCGCCACAGGGCTCCGGCACCGACGTGCCGGCCCAGTTTTTGGGCTTGCCCGGCGGTCTGGGCACGCGCCAGATCAACCCGAGTACGGGTCAGCTTGTGACTCCTGGCGCTGGCTATAACTTCAACCCGCCCAACTACTACCAAACGCCGCTGGATCGCCAACAATTCACGGCTCTGGCCAACTACACGGTGAGCAACAAGTTAGAGCTGTATGCCGAGTTGCTCTACACCCGCTCGGATGTGGAGTCCAATCTGGCGGCTTCGGGGACTTTTTTCAACAGCTACGCGGTGCCCATCGGCAACCCGTTCATTCCAGATGCGGCGCGTGCCCAGCTCTGCACGGCTTTTGCCATCTCGGCAGCCAATTGCGCGGCGGGCAACACCACGCCGGTGACCTTGGCCATTGGCCGTCGCTTCACCGAGCTGGGACCACGCATTCAGAATTTTGAGAACAAGACCTCCCAGTACACGTTGGGCGCCAAAGGTTCCCTGGTGGGTACCTGGTCGTACGAAGCTTACTTCTCACACGGAGAGGCCGACCAGCTGCAGACGCGCGTGAACTGGGGCTCGCTGGCAAAGGTTCGGCAAGCCTTGGATGCCGTTAGCACCACGGCTTGTCGCAACCCCGCCAACGGATGCGTCCCGCTGAATGTGTTTGGTCCGCAGGGGTCGATCACGCCGGCAATGTTGACATTCATCAACCTAGATTCGCTGCAAACCCAGGTGGTAACGCAGGACGTGGCGGCTGTATCGGTCACGGGCGATTTGGGGACCTTCAAGAGCCCGGCGGCCAAGTCACCGGTCAGCCTAGCTGTTGGCTTGGAAAACCGTACCTTGGAGGCGGCCACCAAGTCCGACAGCGCCGCGCAGATCCAGTCCGAAGTGCTGGGCACCGGCGCACCGACGCCGGATCGCAAGGGTCGCGTTGAGCTCAAGGAAGGGTTCCTTGAGACCTTGATTCCGGTGCTGGAAGGCGCGCCGTTCGCGCGTGCCATCACCTTGGAAGCCGGCCTGCGCCGCACCTCCTTCACCACCACGGGCTCACAGAGCTACAGCACGAGCAAGTTGGGGGGTGAGTGGTCACCGGTGGCGGGCATTCGTGTTCGCGCCATGTCCCAAAAGGCCACGCGCGCGCCCTCAATCAACGAGCTGTATGCACCGCAGGTTTCGGGTCTTTCCAACCTTGCGGTTGACCCCTGCCAGGGCAACAGGATCAATGCGGCTGATGCCAACAAGGCGGGCACGCTCTCCAATCTGTGCAAGTTGACGGGTGTTCCCGACAACCAGATCGGGGTGTTGGTGGCACCGTCTGCCGGTCAGATCAACAACCTGGGCGGTGGCAATCCGGGGCTGGGCCCTGAGACGGCCGACACCAGAACCTTCGGCGTGGTGTGGACCCCGGCCGCAGTGCCAGGCCTGACGCTGTCCCTGGACCGCTACGATATCGATCTAACCAAGGCGATCAGTTCCGCCTCCACCACCGATGTGCTGGATGGCTGCTACTCCACGACTCGCAATCCGACTTTGGCGTTCAACAGCTTTTGCTCGCTGATCTTTCGCAGCCCGTTAAACGGCACCTTCAACGGCGCGGATTCCAAGGGCGTGTTCACCGCACTGTCCAACCTGGGCGTTGTTCGGACTGCCGGCTGGGATCTTGCGGCGAACTACCGCCTGCCGCTGAAGTCAGTCGGCGTTGATCCCAAGTGGGGCAACGTGGACATGGCCTTGAACTACACCCGCGTGGACCGCTATCGCAGCCAGCCTACTCCGGCCTCCATCGACCGGGACTGCAACGGCTTCTACAGCGTGGCCTGCGGCGCGCCCAACCTCAAGCGCAAGTTCATCCAGCGCTCCAACTGGAGTTTCGGTAAGGTTTCGTTGGGCTACGCCTGGCGTCACCTGGGTGCGGCTATCGAGGAGCCGGGTGGTGCTTCGTTCCTTCCGGCGTTCTCTGAGATCGCGTCCTTCAACTATGTTGATCTCACTGCTTCCGTGCAGGCCACCAAGAGTGTGCGGCTGAATGCGGCGGTGACCAACTTGACAAATAAAGCAGCGCCTAATGTCGGAAACACGATCAGCGGAACGACCGTCAACAGCGGCAATACCTTTCCGCAAACCTATGATGTGATCGGTCGCTACTTCACCGTGGGGGCCACAGTCCGTTTCTGATCAGAGCGAGCCTGCCGGGCCGACGGGCTTGGCGGGCACCGTGTTGCAATGCCTGTCGTTGGAGGGCCTTACAAGGGGCCCCCAATCGGCCGGTTTCTGTTCCCTATCACAGGCTGTTCAACAAGAAGCCACCGCAGAGCCTGAAGCTGGACGGGGGTAATATGGTTGGCTTCGATCCGCGGTACCACGACGGCCGTCTGCGCACGATTTACGTGTCAGCGGGCTATCAGTTTTAAGGCC
>Ga0194116_10000104_pt1 | contig 169059 bp, 222 predicted proteins | sample TA2MahsurfametaG_4_FD_148617 | JGI IMG/M metagenome (GOLD analysis project Ga0194116, IMG submission 148617) | Freshwater microbial communities from Lake Tanganyika, Tanzania - TA2015008 Mahale S9 surface | ecosystem: Environmental > Aquatic > Freshwater > Lake | place: Tanzania: Lake...
GCTAGCCGCACTTGCTGTTAATCCATTTTTAGCAGTCTTTTGACCACCTTTGCTACCTAAACTACCACCTGCTGGTGTATGTCCAGTTACACCACCATAGTTAGCAGTGCCATTGGTGTCAGCACCTCTAGGATAAACACCTCTAAAGTCTGGTAATGTAAAAGTTGTAGAGCCGTCACCAGTACCATAGGTCGTGCTTATAGCTGTAAATAATGCTGAATATGTAGTGCGACTTATTGCAGAACCATTGCATAATAACCAGCCTTCTGGCGCAGTTGATCCAGCAAATGGCAGCACAACTCCTGATGGACAAAAACCTACATAACTCATTAGAAAATCTCCCAAGATGTTCCATTGCTTAAAATATGCAATGAAGCATTTTGATAAAGCGTAGCAATTAATTGACCATCAATTGTTTCTGATGCATCGCCATCAATAGTCAATATTTGCCCAGCATTTAATCTGCTTTTAATAACATACATTTTACCAGACACGGAAGCGGCTGGTGGCAACGTTACTGTATAACCAGAAGCTCCGGTTGCAGACACATAATAATCATTACTTGTAATTGTATATGCGCTAGTAATTGCTCTATAATTTGCTACTACATTACTGCTGTTAACAGTTAACGGAAGAGTGGCTCCAACTAATGGAACATTCAAGCCAAACGTAATGTTTGATGACACAAAACCAGAAATACTGGGAAATGTTATTTGAATTAAACCTGCCGAGGTAATATCTAGAGAAAAACCGCTTGGCGGTGTATCGCCAACAGTGTCGTAAGATTTATCCCAACTTGTTCCAGAACCTAATTTAGAAAATTGTACAGAAATATAAAACCGATAATCTGTTGCACCATCAATATAAACCCAGCCAGATAACGAACCTGCAGTATACGCAGAAACATCTTGAACTGTAGTGATTGAGTTATTAGTTAAATTTATTTGAGAGTAAACATTAGAACCACCAACAGCAGAACCGCGCATATTATAAAAATTAAATGCAGAGGCTGTTCTGGCTATACCAACTGGTTTAGAAATCTGTCCGACAATTGTAGGAGGATTAAGAGTTAATTTACCAGCCGTTATTGCTGATAAAAAATAAACTTCGCCAGGTGTTAACGAACCACCACCTTCAATTAAATTTGCACCAACTGAAGAGACTTCGCCAGATAAAAGAATATAAAAAGAATTTGTATCTACAATGCTTGCAATTAAACCAGCTACTTCGGCTGTTGCTTCAAGATCAGACCTAGCAAATGCATATGTAGAGCCATTAAGATATAATGGTCTACCGACATCTACAGATGTAAAACCATGAGAAGCCTGTGTGATTAAATTGATTGTGCTGTTTGCAGAAACAGTGATCCAGCTTAAAACTCCACTCCCATTTGTCGTCAGTAATTGACCATTTGTTCCGGCTGAATCAGGAAGAGTAAAAATAACATCAGAAGTAACTGCATCTGGTGCTTTTAAAGCAATTGAATTAGTGCCGTTTGCTGCTAATTCTCTTAATTGAAGGATGCCAGTTTGTCCTGCAGACGTTCCTATTGGTCCAAGAACTAAAGAAGTTTGAACAATGCCAGGAAATCTATAAAGATGATTTATAGTACCAAGAACAAATTGATTGCTAATTGTAGCAGTAGCGGCATTACTAGAACTGTCTGTACCAATACACACAGTCCCACTTACACCTGTAGAACTTACTTTAATACCAGCATTTTTACCAATTGCAATATTATTATATGATGCCGCGTCTGTATAAGAATCTGCAAGTTCGCCAATTAAAATATGATTTGCGCCTTGAGCATAAAAACCAGCACCGCTACCAATAGCAATAGAAGCGGCAACTGCCGCGTATGAATAAAATGTATTTCGTCCTATTGCGACGTTTGATCCAGTCGTAGAAATTAATCTACCAGAGCCAGAACCGATCAAAGTATTTGAAGTACCAGAGGTGATATTTAATCCAGCAGCATAACCAAGTACAGTATTTTCATTGCCAGAAGTTATTAATGATCCAGCTTGGACGCCAACGCCTGTATTTGATGTGCCAGTCATCAAAAGACTATAAGAATCAACTTCAAAAGTTGACCCTGTTGTTGGATGATCTAAACCGCCTCCAACTTTTTTTTCATTACCGGCTGGATCTTTTGTGTAAAGTTTATTATCGGATTTTGCATATAGACGCAAAGTGCTAGAGCTTGGAGCGGAGGGAGAAATAATGTGCGGATAATCAGTGTAAGAGCTACTTAGTAGCCCTAAAATTCCAGGAGCATTTATAACCCAAAAACCTGCAATTGCATTCCATGTGAATTCAATCCACATTTCATTTGCATCTAATAAAAGACTTTCATTCGTTGCAAGATTATTAATTTTTTGGCCAATAGCAGGAATTACTGTTACGTTATTAGTTCCAAATGTACCTTTGGCGTCTGTAATTCGTATAGAAAACCCATCTATTCCTGTAGGAAGATTAACTGTAATTCCATCAGCAGTGGTGTCGAGAATATAATGCCGTCTATTTTCTACAGTAATTGGCCCAGATGATGCATATAAAGATGCAAACCCAGGAACTTGAACTGTTTTAATAGACCATAAAGCCATTGTGTAAACCCTTACTGATCAATAATTAGAGTGCCGCATTTATTATATTTTGTTTAATCGTATAAAATGGAAAATGAACCGATGTATCTTTAGTAAAGATCATACTAGTCTCGCTATTAAATTGTTAATTAAAGATAGTAGTTTTTTCATAGTTTGATAATATAATTCACTGTTAGAAATGCTGGTGTTGTTTCGGTATCGCCTGCACCGATTGTTACTCCATGGGAGTGGTCTATAGAACCAGAAGTATGTACAGAAATGCCAGTACCGCTTCCTCTAACAAGTCCACTTGCTGCAATACCAAAACGATCTGAAAACGTGCCAGGAATGAATGAAGTGCCACCACCTGTTGCTGAAATCGGAGTTCCTCCAGCCCAGCCATTAGTATTATCGTAACTATGATTATGGCCATGGCCGGGATCACTAATTCCATGTCCATGTGTTGTATTTGCACTCATGCCTGCAGAACTGCCGCTCAATCCATTTTTAGCAGTCTTTTGCCCGCCTTTACCACCTAAACTACCACCTGCTGGTGTATGTCCAGTTACTCCACCATAGTTAGCAGTGCCATTGGTGCCAGCACCTCTAGGATAAACACCTCTAAAGTCTGGTAATGTAAAAGTTGTAGAGCCGTCACCAGTACCATAGGTTGTTGACAAAACTGCAAATAAACGAGCATATGTTGATCGACTAATTGTTGAACCATCACATAATAACCAACCATCTGGTGCAACAGAGCCGCCAAAAGTTAATATAGTCCCCGTTGGAAATGGAATATATGCCATCAGAAGATACTCCAGTCAGAAGTGCCGCGCCAAACAAGTTTGATGGACTCATAGTTAGATGTTAACGGCCAAGTTGAAGCGCCGTCAATAGTTACACCTGCTCCAGGGTTTATCGTTACAATTCCCGCAGATGCGATTCGTTTAATATAAAGAGTAAATCCAGCATCATTTGCCGTCAATGTTGGAAGCGTTAATGTGATTACAGCCGTAGCAATTACAAAGTGATTTGATTTTGTTAATAATGTATTTGCAGAATATGCGTTATAAACGCCTTTAAAGCCACCATTTAAATCTAATAATGCTTGCGGTGACGTAGTGTTTAGTCCTAAATTACCAGATTCATCTATTGTTGCTCTAATAATATTATTAGTTTCAAACTGAAATTTATAATTGTCATTCGTACCAATAATTAAATTTGTATTTAACGCGTTACCAGTATGAGCAATTACTCCGACAGGAGATGTACCGTAAGCTAAAGAGCCTGTGACAACCCAAGATGTAGAAGTTGTATCCCATGCTAATTGAATCCATGAACCGTTAATGTCCATAATTAATGATTCGTTAACAGCTAAATTGTCAATCTTTTCGCCTGCGGCGGGGGTGATTATAAAATTATTCAATCCCCATTTTTCTTTTACGTCATTAAATTGAATTGTTGCGTTTGCAAATCCAGCGGGTAAAGTCGCTGTAACTCCAGAAACAGTTGTATCCACAAAATATTTTGTGTTATTAGCAGCAGCAAAAGAAGCATTTTGGTATATGCTATTAGCATAAGTACTGAGAGTAGACCAATTTGTACCATCAGAATAGTATAAAAGGCCACTTGAATATTTAATAGCTCCAGCGCCAGCTACGGAAGCTGTAGATGTAACGTTTCCTAATCGTAGACCACCGGAAATTGCAAGGCTGACAAGATTAGAAGTACTGAGTGATAAAATTCCAGTAAATGTTTGATTGCCATCTAATGTTGCAATTGTAGATGAACGATCTGGAACTGTTAAGGTTCTAGATGTAGATAACGCTGTATAATCTATAGCAAATACTTCGTTTGCAGAATTTTTAAAATTTAAAATATTTGTAGTTGCATACAATCTTGTATAATTTACTGATGGAGAAGATGGTGCAGAAGACTCTTGTAATAAATCAAAATAAGAAGTTCCTGCAACTCCAGTACCTTTTACTGTTAAAAAAGTAAATGCACCAGAACTTGCTGTTGTTGCACCAATTGATGAAGAATCGATTGTTTTATTAGTTAAGGCTTCAGAACCAGCTAATGTAGCTAGAGTACCAGAAGTTGGTAATGTAATGCTAGTAACGCCTGTAGTAGTTAACGTAATGTTATTACTACCGTAAGTAAAAGTACCTGCGTTATTGACTCCAGTACCACCTCTTGAAGAAGCTAGCTGAGCTTCACTAGCAATTGTATTTATCCCACTCCAATAGGCAACATGGTTTGCCGTACCAGTACCAACCGTTAGGGTTCCGCTCAAATTTGGTATTGTTAATGTTCTGGAAGTATTTGTTGTAATTCCAGATAGTTCAAAATATAATTTTTTAGTATTATCTAAATTATCAACAAAATAAACAGAATCATCAACTAAAGCGGTATTAGTTATACTTCCGCCAACACCTGTTAATAGCGCGGGAGCCCAGCTAGAAACCGATGCTGCGTATTTTACATATAAAATTCCATTAGATCTTAAATATAATGAACCGGTTGGTGATGTTAAAGAAAGAGTTGTTGGATCTGCAGATCCAGTTTCAATATAGGCAGCTTCGCCAAGTTTTATCTTGGATTTAAGGGCTTTTAAATAATCGCCATTAAATATAATAGCGCTGCTCATGAGTAATTACTTTCGTTATTTCTGGCAAGAAATTACGTTTGAGCATATAACTGCTGGCCAGAATCATTAAGTGGCTTATGCCAGTGACCGCAATTAAATTGTATCACAATATCAGTTGAAGAAGTTAATAATTAATTCACTGTTTGCGCCAGGAACAATTGACTCTGGGCGATAACAAATCCTAGTAGAGGCATCAATTTGGATAACACCATAACCGCCACCACCAGGAATAATTCTAAATAAAACAATCTCTGATCCCGAAGAGCCAGTTCCTAATAATTCTACTTCACCGCTTGAGCTGAAAACTTCGACCATTGTAACTTTAGCTTCGGAAGAATTAAATAATTCTAACCAAGAAGAAGTGCTGACTGTTACTGATGTTGGTGAATTAATATCTTTATATAATTGAGCCGAACCGCCTCCTTGATGTACAAGACGAATTGATGCAAATGCTTTCTTTTTGCCGCGCTCAGTACCTGAATATGCCATTTTTATAATTCCTTTATTAAATAATATACCAACGATTATTGCCATCACTTTGTAATGTAACGGATTCTCCATCGCGTTCAATTAATAATGGCATGTTAATTGAATTAAATTCAACATATTCATTTAATGCGGGAGTTATTTGAATAGTGCGATTAGCCGCAGAGGCATTATTGCCAATATCTTTAATAACTAAAAGACGTTTAGTAACTGCAGAAGGGAGAGTAATAACGCAACCAGAAGACATAGAATCAACATTAATTATTACATCTGTTGGTTGAATGGTATAAGCAGAAACACCGATTGAAACAGAATTTACCGAAACTGCGCCTAATAATTTAATTTGAGAAGATGTTAATTGCATTACTGGTGTAGAAGATCCGCTTCCTACGTTTGCATATGTTTCTACGCCAAATTCTAATTGAGAAGTAAATTCAATTTTATTTGAACTTGCTCCAGATCTAACCGCAATTGAATGAGAATCAGATGTATTTCTTAATCTAATTGAATCTGCACCCGCGCTTGCGATATCTAAAATATAGTCGCCAGAATTTTGGCCAATATATAATTGGCTGTTGGTATTATTCCAAAATAAATTATTATTATTTTGAGCAATTTCATAGGCGGAGTTAATAAAAGTAATTGAACCAGGAGTTAAATTTTGCAAAATAATTTTATTTGAATAAACATTTTGCCATGGTGTGCTAATTTCGCCTAAATCAAAAGTACTAGAGGCAGGAACCAAATTAGAAATAAATCTACCTTGAGCATTGATAGTAGCTGAGGCAGAAAGTCCTAAAACAATAATTCCATTTAATTGTGCATTAGATTCAACAAATAAATTTTTAGTATAAGTTGATTGCCAATATAAAAAATTTGATCCTAAGTTATAATTTTCTGTAATTGCTGGAACAAAATCAGAATTAATTTGTCCGTTAAATTCTGAAAGAGAGTTTACTGTTAATGTATTTGTTGTATTTACACCAATAGTTGCGTCTTCATAGACAGTTAATTCATTTAAAAAACCATTCCATGGTTTTAAAATAGATCCCAAAGGTGTATTTGCAATTTCTGGCAAAACTGCATCAGATACAATTACCAACCCATCACTACTGGCTTTTAATTCTGCATCCGCACCTAAATTTGTTAATTTGAAATAATTTGCGTAATTTGTTGGTGAATATAACATCCAACCGTTTCTATCGGGAGACAGGAGTATTTTTGCTACTGAAGAAGGATTTGTAGATGTACCCGCCGCAACTTCATCAAATGATGAATTATTTACATTTTCGTTTTGAACCTCAAAATATAAATCTTCAGAAAGGGCAGTAACTATAAATTGGCCATTCATTTGGCTATAAAAAAATCCATCAATAAAAACCGTAGAACCGATTTTAATATTTCCGGTATCGGCCGCAAAATATCTAACAGTGTTTCCAGATTGCCATGTTGGATCAGAAATTGCTAAAAATATTGCGTTAGCTTCTTCAACAATTAACCCGCTATTTTGCGCAGTATTATTTAAACCACCAACGTTCAATGTAAAAGTTTTATCGGAAACAAAAGACTCAATCGACTGAGTTGTTGAAACAGTACCATTAATGTTGATAATGTCAGATGGACCACCAATATTAATCGTAGTTTTGCCAGAACCTGTCCCGATATTAATTGTTTTTGTTAAAGAACCAGTACCAAGATTTACAAATTCTGTCTCGGCATTAATACCAATATTTAATTGTTTTTCAGTATTTGCTGATTCAACAGATCCTTCAATTCCAGCAACTGATTTTACTTTTAATCCATAACCAGAAGGTTGATCAAATTGCGCTAAATCTGCAAAAGTTGATGTGCCGTTTACATTAAAATTACTTGATAATATTGAAGTATTGGCATAATTAATTCCAATTCGTCCTAGTGTATCAATTAATACACCATTATTTAAACCAGTAGAAATGACTAAATTTACAGAATCAGAACTATTTAAATTTGCAATATTACTATTAAAATATAAAGAAACTTTTTGATCGTCAATTGTATCGTTTCGAACAACAACGCCGAAAGGTCCTAAGTTAATTGTTTTCCATCTATAATCAAACGTTCCCAAATGATAGAAATTATCAATAGATGGATTAAGAGGAGAAGTAAAACCTGCGTTGATCGTCACCGTATCAGATGGATTATCACCAAGGATTGTATTTCCATCTACTTGTAAATCAGAACCTAGCCATAATGATTTCCATCTATTACTTAAAGATCCTAAATTATGAATATTATCTGTAAATGGCGTTAATTCTGAAGAAATAAAAGCATTTACTGTTAAAGAATCACCAGATGAATCACCAAGGATTGTATTTCCATCTACTTGTAAATCAGAACCTAGCCATAATGATTTCCATCTATTACTTAAAGATCCTAAATCAAATAAATTAGAAACTGAAGGAACAAATGAACTTGCACCTCTAGCATTAAAAACAACAGTATCGCTGGATGAATCACCAAGGATTGTATTTCCATCTACTTGTAAATCAGAACCTAGCCATAATGATTTCCATCTATTACTTAAAGATCCTAAATTATGAATATTATCTGTAAATGGCGTTAATTCTGAAGAAATAAAAGCATTTACTGTTAAAGAATCTGAATTAGAATTTCCTAAAATTGTATTATTATCAACTTGCAAATCACCTGTAAATAATCCATTTACAGAAGTTAATTTTGCACTGAGCCAAAGATTTTGCCATCTTAATAAATCTTGCCCTAAACTAAAAGAATCATTTACAGAAGGGTCAAAATTACTTGCAATTCTAGCAGTAAAAACTGCTGTATCACTTGTGTGATTACCGACAAATAAAGATTGATCAATAATTAAAGAACCATTTGTCTGTAATGTATTGATATTAGAGCGATATAAATTTACATCGGTAGAAAATAATCCTCCGCTTCCCCATTCTATTTTTCCGTCTCTGTTAATAGAAAATAAAACATTAGCTTCACCTTCTATTCGACTTTCATAAACAAGGGAATCGGTAGCAAGCTGAGAAGAAATTAATGAATTAACAGTAGTTTGTCCAATTACTCTGAGCGTAGAATCAAAATTAACCGCACCACCAACATCCAAATAAAGAGGACTAGATGGCGGTATTTTTCCTATTCCAACTCGCGAAACAATATGCATAATTATGCCTACTTAAAAATTCAATTTTTTATAGAAGAACTTTGCTGTTCAATATCAAGAGAAGAAGATTTTTCTGGTTTTTTTGGATCTTCTAAAATCAATGCTGGTTTTATTCGAGATACTTGTTCTTCAGAATTATCAGAAGGCGCTGAAATTTTGCGTTCTTCTAATCTTTCCATTGGTCTGATGTACGAACTAGCGTTTTTTCTATTTTCCTCAATATATTTAACAACAGCTTCTGCGACATCGTCATCAATTTCTACTTCTGTATCTTCGGAAACAAAAGTAGGCATTTGAGTAATGGTATTCATTAAATGACGACCGCGACGATCATACATGTGATCCATTGGTTTCAGTTTAATTTTTGCCATTTTATCTCTCCAAAAATGATTTAATTTTTCATTTCTACGTTCAGTTTAACATCAATACCAGATTCAGATTCTAACATTTTCTTTTTAGCTAAAACCCAATCCGGCCCTAATTTTATTTCGCATTTTTTCCATTCACTTATTTCTTGAATTCCGCCATTTTCAAAATATAAAACCATTTTGTCCTGAGTTGATTCATATACATGACCAATTACATTCATTTTTTTCCAGAACCATTTTTTCCTATATTTGAAAATATATCTCATTTTACCCTCATAATATATAGAGCAGTAATATATTTAGGTTCTGTTGACGCAGAATTTGTCGTTGGAGACGCTCCGCCTGTTGTCATGTCATTACGCCCATCTAATCCGCCACCATGAGTGGTTCTTGGCTGAATCCAGTGACGGTGCCAATCTACATGATGCCAGTGCGAACCAGCGCCATCAATTCCAAACTCTCTTGAAGACGGTGGATCGCGTTCGCCTCGAATGTAATAGTAATTGCTAGTTCGGTCACCAGATCCATCTGGGAAACCTGTAGATGCTACGTTTTCGGTATTGTGCCAGTGCCATCCGGCATCATTAGTACGGGCTCCATAGCCATAATAATCTTGGTATGTATTACCCGACCCATCACCATATGGATAATGACCCCATTGAGAACCGTCATTTGACCAATGCGCACCATAATAATGATAATGGCCAGGAGATGTATGAGTATGGTTTGGGGTCGTGTGTTGGTGCGTGTTGCTACCACCTGTGGCATTAGAAGTTAAATTGCCCTTCAAAAATACATCATTATTAATATTAGGAATAGTTCTTCCGTTTAATGGACTAGTTGCATCGGCAATCACTTGACCATTGCACCGCACATAACCAAAAACATCGGCGGCAGTAGTTGCAACACAAGAATACGCACCAGTTAGCGCAGGCACGGTTGCAATAACTGCGCCTAGCGGTACAAATCCTACTCCAGAAGCTGTACCGTTAATAGTGATTGAACCATTAATAGTAACGCTGCCATTTGTTGTTAGCGTTCCATTTGTTGTTAATGTTCCATTTGTAACAAATGTGCCTGTAGTAGTGGTATCGTTTAATGTTTTATTATTAATTATTTGCGAATTTGTTGTACCAACAAATGTATCTGTATTATCGGGCAGAGTCCAAATTCTATTAGAACTGGCTTGCGACACAATTTTATGCGTAAACGCTGAACTACTTGCTTCTAATGAGATAACACCTAATTTATTTGGAGATTTAAATAACCATTCGTTTCTATCTGAAGAAATTTTTATATATGCAGTAATTGCAGAATTTTCTTCAATTTCAAAACCAGAACCAGATGCAGAGGCAATCAAACCATTTTTATTTAATGTGATTAATTTATCAAAAATTTCTGTATCGGTTGATTGAATTTTATTAACAGTGCCATATAAATTAACAGTTGTCCCAACTTTACCAATATTTATTGTTGAAGCTGAAATAGTCCCTAAATTAAGAATATTGCCGTCTGATTCGACTGAGCCGGCATTTTGGATTATAAGATTTTTGGAATATGTATTATTCCAAAATAATAAAGAAGATCCTAAATTAACTGATAAAGTAGAATTAGGTTCTATCGATGTCAAACTACGACCATTAAATGAAATAAGATCGGCTGATGAATTTCCTAAATCTACATTTGCATTAAAGAATGCGTTATTTTGAAAAAATACTTGAGAATCAAAATTTGCAGAACCAGTGACATCTAGATGATGACTAGTCGGATTTTTACCAATTCCTACCCTGCTTATAATTCTCATTTTCTCACCTTAAATGCCTTGTAAACATTACTGTCAATGATTGGGAACCATCTGGTGTAGAATCAAGAGTTACTCCAGTGTTAGTTTGAGTTCCACCAATCCACACATTTTGGCCCGAAGAAGTAATTCTAGTATTCCAGATAAAGTCTGTTGTATTTCTTAAAAATCCATGATTAACAGACGTTGTTGTAGATATACTAGTTGTTACTCCTGTAATAATTTTAGTCAAATCTCTTTGCAAGGCAAGACCTTCTACTTGTATAACAGAACCGTCAAAAAATTGAAGACTGGTTATACCATTAACTGTAGCTCTTCTTGCAAGAAGAAGAACATTTTTGTTTCGTAAATCTCTCACTGGATTTTTTGAAGCTGGTAAAATTTGATAAGTATCTTCAGCATAACCTGCGTCGTAAATATCTACAACTCCAGAAGTTAGACTAACTGGTGTAGATGTTGAATCATCATTTAACCTAACCCAAAGTCCATCACCATCATTAGCAAAATTCAATGATGCAGAATCAATAGTAAATGTATGCCACGCGTCGGCATTATTTAATCCAACGCTAACTAAATTATTAGTTTTGCGTTTTTGTATAGTGATTAAATTACTATTTAATGAAGAAAAAACACCGGAGTTATTTATTTCAATGCCATGATTTAATTTTAAAAATAAATTTGGAATGCTTCTTACCGGGGAAGAATCCGCATCTTCCATCAAAGGAACTTCTTCCCCAGGCTGCATGACTCCATAATTTCTTAATTGAAACAAATTACCTTTTCTTCGGCCTAAAAAATACATGTTGATATCATCAACAGGGAGAATCAAAGGAGAAGCATCAACACTTTGAACTTTTAAGCCCTGAGAATCAGAAGTGACAAATAAATCTGATAATTGATATCTTTGCCTAAACCATCTAAATGGTTCTGTTGATGGCACATCGATGGGGTATTCAATAATCAAGCCAGTGGTAATGCTAGTAGCTACGCGCCCACTAGTAGTGTAAACAATGCCGCCTTCTACAATTCCAGTCACTCGATTGTATTGATAATAATCATCACCAAGTTTTCTGATATAATCACCAATTGCTACACCAGTAAAATCGCCTTCTTGGCCAGATACTGTTACATTTTGTGCCGGTGGAGAAGCAATTAATAATGTTTCTACGCCCCATTTTACACTGTTACCACTTGATTCGGTAGGAATTTTTTCTCGATCTAATTTAACAAAAAAAGCAGCGTTGTCTGGAATAACTGCAGTAAAATCAGTATCTGAATATACACGATTTGTAAATGGATTGATGAATGTTCCGCCTAGTTCCCACTTAATTGGTCCATAATTCATGGTCAAAGATAAAGGAGCGGAGGAAGAAGACAATGATCGACTTTTTAATGCGGTACCAGTCCAAGTTAATGTACGGCCATCAGTTGATGGCACAAAGGCCGTTGCATTTGGATTCAAAAACAAAAGACTTGGAATAGTTTTTCCGGCAATCGGCGTATACCAGCTAGCAGAACCTTTCATTTCTGCTATCAAAGTCATGACTGCGTCCATCCATTCTTTTAAATTAGTTAATGCTTTATCATTGATTGCACCATTTGCATCTTGGTAATAATATGGATTTTCTGTTGTAAATTGATTTAAATAGATGGAAGACGCGGGTAAAGCATTTTCTGCTCGATTGGAAGACCAATTAAATTTTTTATAAGGGCTTGGTAGAGCTCCACCACTACCTAATCTGAAAAATAAATCTCGGGCATCTGAAATATTAATAACATTTGTGCTATCTGTTTTTAAAATAGCGATTGGTATTGCATCTACTGAAAATCCTTCAGTATTATATCGTAGTTGGAGTTTGATGATAGATTGAAAATCAACAGAAGCGTTGAATTCTTGACCTGCTGGATTTTGATCATTAGTATTACTAGGATCAAAAAATGCGGCAGAAATTGGTGTAGTTGTTACCCTTTCTACAAAAGCTTCAATAAACACTTTTTCTGTGCTGGGAGGAACATTAATAATTTCGTCTTCTGCATCTGGTAAGCCATAAAAAAATGAAGCTTCATTATCAAGAGGCAATAAAACTACAGCGTTAGAAATTTTAACAGTTACCGTAAACCCGTTAAGAGCGGTAACTTCTAGTCCTTTGACAACATAATTTTTTTCTAATCCATTAAAAACATAGGCAAAAGCGCGTAAATCAAATGCGTTAAAAGAATCTGTGGCAACCATATGTTGCAGATCTAATCTTTGTTGTGAAAGATAATTAACCCTGCTCAAAATTGCCATTAATTTTCACCTATTCTTGAAAAGGAGCAATACCAGGATCTTCATATTTTAAGTCAGGTAATTGCACTTTTATATTTAATTTTACTCCAACACTTACTAAAGTTTGCAGAGTTTGTTGAAGTGTAACTCGCACTTGTGTTGCACCTGTAATATACACCGGATATTGTTTTCCGCCTATGCCAATCTCTGGAGCAGATGGTTTGCTGATAACTCGAATATATGAATTTGCTGAATGCGAATTTTTAAACACATAAGCCGGATCAATTTTTAATTGAGCTGGATTACCTGGAATTGCCAAATCATATTTTATAGGCCCTTCTTGTAAAGAATTACCAAAATTAATAATGCAAAATCCAGACGATGGCAAATTTTCTGTAGAATCAATATATAAAATACCAGGAGATTCAAATGAAACAATTGGTCGTTCTAGTCTAGAAAAATTTGCAGATATTGTATACGGAGAAATTTTCCCAGTAACATCGTATAAATACGACCCAACAATATTTTGGTTTTCTGGAATAGAGGCAGAGGCTAAAAATAATGTTGCATTCTTAAAAAAGTTATTTCTATTCCATTGACTTAATGGTTTTGGCATATAATATCTAAATTCTTCGCCACCAAAAACACCAGACCGACGACATTTACCATCACGAATAATAACCCAAGTACTGGGGTCTATTGGATTATAATCTAATGGAACGCCAATATTTGATTTAAAATAAACAAATTTGTCTTCTTGGCTATGAACTTGTAGATAAATAGTTTTCAAGTAGGTTGCAATACCAAATCTAGAAATTGGAATAAATCCAAAATCTAATAATTTAACTATTGAACCGTTTGTAAATTTTGCATAACCTCTAGAAATACGATCTGGAAACTCAAAGGCAATATCGGTTTTTCGAGAGGCGTCTGGTTTAAATATTACGTTAAATCCAAAAATCCATGCACCATTATATTTAATAGGCGCTCCAAGCGGACCATCATTTGCAGTCGGTGTTGCTACTTTAAATACTGTAGGTGTTGCTAAACTTGGGTTAAATCCACTTCTTAATCTCAGGCGAGTATCAGAAATAATTGAGGCAACTTCTCTGTTTTGAGTTGTAGACAAGATAATTAAATCATTTGGTTTGACTTCAGATAAAAATTTTGTACCAACACCGTAAACGTTTTTTCCAACCGATGTAATAGTGCCTGAACCATATGGCGCAGGGCCAGTTCCTAAAATTTCAAATGAGAATTTTTCTTTATCTAGAGTACGTCTTACTTTATGCAATTTATTGATATCATCACGTAATAATTTTCCGTTGACAGATTCAACGGGATTAAAATAACTCGCCATCATAAAAATATCTACATACAACGTTTCTGTAGTATTCATATAACTTAATTGAAATTGAGTGTCGCTTTGAATTCCAACATTATCTTTAAAAAAGATTCTTGGGCCTTCAAAAATAGAATGCGGCTGCAAATTCATAGAATTAGCTGGCGGCCTAATTCTAATTTCTGTAATTAGATTATTAGAAAATAAATTATGAATAATTGTAATTGTGTTTTCGCTATTTGGAGAAGCTGGTAATGGCAAATTAATAGAAACAATTCTAGTAAAATTAGCAAAGACATGTTGATAGTCAAGAACGTAAGTATTAACATTTGCTAATGATTGATGCGGCGCTGAGGTAAATTTTACAGTATTCACATCATCAACAATTCTAATACCGTGCAAATTAGAATTAGTATCTGCATCTGCCATCATGAAAGATGTATATATAGTATTAAAATTATGAGTGTATGTAGTTGTTGTATCTGAGCTAGGATATGTATTGGGTCCAATAGATCTGGTGACTTCGCCGGCTACAACATCTGGATTCATTGAACACATTACAGCTCTTACGAATCTTTCATCTGGCGTTGGAATACAACGCAGCAATGTACTATTATCTGGATCTTCTGGATCTGGAAGATAATTAAAATAATATTTTTCTTGAGTTAATTCATCGATAAATTGAATATAAAGTAATTGTGTATCCATTCCATTTTCAAATGAAACTTCATCCGCATCTGGCGGAATTCTAATATTTTTTATTGTTTTATGTTTAAAAATAGGCTGGTCAAGATTTACATCTTCAAATTTGACTTCTTCAATATTTTCTAAATTATGGTTTAAACGTGGTGTGTCAATTATTAATTCTGAATTATCAAGATAACCATTAATAGGATCTTTCATTTGAACAGATTCAAATGCCACCCCACATTCAGTGGCTGATAAATATGGTGTGCTATTTTGAATAGCTTCGTCAATAACTAATTCTTGAGTATTTCCAGACGGAACGTTTTTGTTATTATAATAAAAATATTTTTGTATAAATCCATTAGAAAATCTAGCCGAGCGAAGAGCTACAACTCCAGAATCTGGAAAAGAGTTTGGAAACGGAATAATTAATTTAGATGGGTTAATATCTAATAATTGAGCAGTTTGGTTTCTAAACCTAGATGCTCCTTCTTGTTTTTTTCTTACAATAGGGGGAATTACTGGAATATTAACATCTACAATTCCTGATCGAGCTTCAGAAACGTATGCAAAAAGATCGTTTGTGAAAATAGTGCGAAAATCTTTTGTTGTGATCGCAAAATTTGAAGATTCAGATTGAGTAAAATTTACATTTGTATATAAAAAATTAAATGTTTTTATTTCAAAATAATCATAACCGCAATTAATTATTTCATAAGTTCCATTTAATTTTGAAAATTCAACAAATGTTGAATCAACTAAATTAGAAATAGAAATATGATCCCCAATATCAAGTATTGGTAAATTTGGATTTGGTCCACCAATCCATGTGAATCGAACTACGTCAGAATAAATTGCGTCAGAATAATGATTTACGCGCCACTCTGTTCCTACAGAACTGCATGAATCTTTATATCCTTCAAATTTTAATTTATTTTGTACTGATCCGCCAATTACTTTGATTTTAGCAGAAATGCCAAAATCTCTACTTACAATACGAACTCCACTTTTCCTTGTTGTTTTATTTGTAACAATATCTGCATACAGTTCTGGAACCTGAGCATTTATTGTGCTGGCAATTTGTGCTGCAGAAATATTTGAAATATCATTAAATTTATCTGCAGAAAATAAAATACTAAAAACGCCAGACTCTGTTTGTACTAATAATGTGTCTTTATCTGATAAATTAAATGGTTCAGAAATAGTACTAGAAACAGTTGGATGAAGGACTGCGGAACCATAAAAAACTTCAATAATTTTATTTAATGTAGGAACAGATTGTTTTGGAGCAAAAATTGAAGGGAGAGCCAATTGCCGAAAAGAGTTTTGGTCTAATCCAGAGTTTTGTGAAATAGAAAAATTATATCTATTGGCAAGACTTGTTAAAAACCCACTTTCTGCAGTAGTTAGAAATAATTGTTTTCTGGCTTGAGAAAGCTGCTCAATAACAAAAGTATCACCAGTCGCAATTGCTTGCAGCAGACCTCTTAATGTAGTCTGCTCTTCTTTTAAGAATGAGTCTGGCAGAAAATCAAAAACAGAACTCACAATAGAACATCCTCTGGTTTTGAAATACGAGGAACTTCAAAACTTCCTACTTTAATAACACCTTCGTTAGCTATCGGTAAAGTAAAATCAATTTGTACATTTTTAACACCAGGAACTTCTTGTACATGTTTTATGATTTCACTAACTACAACTTCTTTGCCAACTCCCAAAGCATTTATATAAGAAGTAATTGCAGATTTAACTGGATTTTTGATTGAATTCAAAGAAATACCATCTTTTGAATCAACAGTTAATGCTATCTGAATACTCTTAATTAGTGGCGCTGAAACTTCAATTGATGTTCCAGCGGCTCGAACTCCTGGGTAGGCAATTATGTTAGACGGAAGGCCATCAAGAACGCGATGGGCTTCTGCAATTAATTCCGTGTAATATTTGTAACCATCTACACCAACAGTCGTTGATTCATCAAAATCTAGTTTATGCAAACATTTTATTTTTGTATTGAATGCCGGACTGAGTTTATATGCAGATGTTTGCGGCATCAAATATAATTCAGCATCATTTTGAATTGCGTTATGGTGAGCGTATCCAGAAACCCATCTATATGATTTAAATGGGACAGATTCTTGAAAAAGAATTGCATTTTTTGAATTTGCTAAAAATAAAGTTTTAGAAACGCTTGTTGCATTTGGAATAATTGCTTCAACAAATAAATCAAATTCATTATTCAGGCCAATTTTTGTTATTGTCCAAGAACCGATCAACGATGTATCAAACCATGTTGGAGTTCCTGGACTAGCGTTTTTAATTATTAAAATATCATTCTCAAAAACAGAATCAGAATCCCAAATGCGAATGTGGCGTTTATCTGCGGTATTCTGAGAATGCGTATCGTTAATTGGACCAGATTGCCATTTTAAATTACCAACCGCACCATCGGCATTAATTTCAGTATTTCCAAGAGCCAAAATTTCTGCTACTGCATTATCATTTTTAATGATGAAAATATTTTTGCCATTATGAGCGACAATTCTAAATTTTCCTCGATTTTGAATTGCAAATGCTTCTGAAAAATAAATCCAATCGTCTGTGCTAACAGAAAGATCACGAAGTTGCATATCTTCGTGAGAAGAAAAAGAAAAATCTACGTAAACAAATCCATTTCCTAATGGTTTAATTCTGTAATAAACAGATTCATCATTAGAAATTTTCCAATCTGAAGAAATTTTAGGCACTCCAGATTTATAATTTGTTTTTATATTTTTTTCGTTTTTAAGCATTGGCACAAACATAAACTCTGTAGTTTCTCTATTCAGACCAATACCAGATACATTGATTTCATCGTCCATAATATTTGTTCTAGAAGTCTGAACGTAAATATCATTTAAATTTTTTGCAACAATTCTAAATCTTCCGTTATTGGAAGATTTTATAAAACCAGAAATAGAAACAACATCACCGACAGAAAAATCTGATTGATTGTTGAGTGGGCCTATTTTGATAAAACCTGTATATATTCCAGAAGATTGGTAGATTGCAGACATTGTCCCAGAATCAATAGTGTTTCTTGCTACAACAGTTTCTGTTGTAATATTTGGAGCAATTACATAAATGATTTTTTCATCTTCAATATGCACTACCGGATAACCAATATACTTTCCTGTTTCATCTTCAATAGGAGAAATACATTGATTATTTGTATTAAATATAGATGTATAGTTGCATAAAAACGGAGAAGTTGTTGATTGCGATCCGCGAAGAATAAGCATATCTCCAACTTTTGCGTTGAATACGCCAGAACCGCTTGTAACTTGTAATTTTGCAATTGCAGAATTCACTTTTGTAATTTCGACAGTTTCACCACCAATAATACCGCTTTGGGATTTTCTAAAAACAAAACGACCATTATTCGGACTAGGGCGAGAGTATGCTACTCCCGTGGAAATTTTAAACCAAGTTTCAATATCCGGAGAGTTATTGGGTGTGATTTTTGAGTCTAACGTAGATGCGCTTGGCTGAGTTCTGTATGCTTTATAAATCGGCGCTGGAATAAGATTATAAACTTCAACAAATGAACCACGCGGCATTGATTGTGCTAAAGAAAAATCTGTTCTAATTTTAACAGAGCTATCTTGTCTTGATGCAGAGGTTTTGGCGCTTGCAATCACTGAATTTGCAGTAACACCTGTAATTTTGACTGCGCCAGAAGAACCTAGATTATAAGAATTGAATTGAATATAATATTCATCTTGAATACGTGAAATTTCTGCCTGAATATCTAAAGGACTAATTGCAGTAAATCTAAGCCACCGTTCAAGCGCTTTTGCCATTCCTGGAATCAAAATGCACTCTTGGTCTGCATATACAGAACTAAATCCTGTATTTAATATTTTCTGCTGAGATGGTAATGGAGCATCATCATATTGTACCAACGCTGTAATTTTATTATCTATGGGCGAGTAGGTATGTATGTGTGCAATGCATCCAAAAGGCGCTCTGGCTGAATGATAATAATTACTATTTAAAATAGAAGTTAAATCATTTCGTGCCGTAGTATTACCATGAGTATGGTACGTTGGATATTTAACAATTTTTGTTTTATCTGTAGTTTCAGTGACATCAATGGTAAAAACAGGATTGTCAACGTAGTATTCTTGACATTTATCAAGAATGTCTTGGATAGTTTTTGGTTCCAACGTATATGTCTGAATTGGTGCATAATCAGAAATATAGCTAACTGGCGTATAAGAATTCATTCTAATACCAGGCGCAGAAACTACAACAGTATCTGGATCTGGTGTTTCGATAACTAAATAAGAACCTGAATATAGTTCTGTACCACCAATATTTAAAATATCGCCAATAACAAATGCACCAGATAAGTTAATAGAAATTGCGCTAATAGTGAATTTAACAATGTTTGCGCCAGTTGGGCTTGTATAATCTGATGGCGTAATAGTATATGATCCAGTATATTGCGTTCCTAAAACTGCTGGTCCAGAACATAATGTACATGTAATAACTAAAACAGATTTATCTACTTCTTGAAAAGAAGTGTGAGAAATTTTTAGTTGTGATTCATTAGGATCAGTTGGGAACGAAAAATTAAATCTAAAATCATGAACAGGACCATATTGTGTTGATTTAATCACAAATGTGTCCGAAGGATTGCCTGCAAATGGTAAAGATGGGTAAACCGTATGGATCACTGTTGGTTTAAATAAAATATTAAAATCTGTAAAATCAAATGATCTATATGGACTATTTGGTTCAAAAAACGGTCTATTTTCATCATCTGGATCTTTAATTGTAAAAAATAGCTGATTGCCTGGACCAGAGCCAAAAGGGCTGACAGTTTCTGTCAAAACTTTTTTATACAGAGGAATACTTGTCGTTTTATTTGTTGAATCTAGATCCATCTCAACAACTAATTTATCAACTGGCGTGAACGGTAAATCATTCAATCTAACTGATAAATTAGTTTTATTTTCATTTGTACCGTAAATAGTCTGCGGTTTTGGTTGAAGAACATCAATCCCCCGTGTAAAACCCGCAAATGGTGCGGAAGAATCATTATTATAAACACGAGAAATTACACTAGAGTTTCTGCCAGAAATAAAAGCTTCTTGCAATCCTTTTGGATAATCTAAAATATTTTGTGAGGCGCGAGAAGCAGGATTTCTTTCATCGTTTAAAATTTCTGTTTCTGTTGTGCCAAAACTTAAATATCCGCGAGTATTATAAAAATCTTTTGGATAAGTAGGCCCATTAATTTGTAAAATATATGGAGCACCACCACCAATGAATCCACTATTTTTTGAAGCAATATGTGGCTGAATACTAGCTGCTACGGCAGGCACAAAAACGTTTTGTGCTGACGATACAGAAGCTAGAACTGAAATTTTTGAATCATTTTCAGAAAAATTATTGCTACGAATAGCTAATTGTCTAGGGGAAATTTTGTATGCATATCCACCAATTAATATTTTGTTAATTTCTGTGGTTAAAACATCTACCGTTTGGTAATCAGAAATTGGAATATTAATGATTTGAGGAATAGAATTTTCACATTTGAACGCATGTAACATGCCAACAGTTAAATCAAATGTTGACGGAACAGATGGTATATATCCATCAATTGTTGTTTTGCCTAATGTTGCAGACGCAATTGCTGAAACGGGCAGATCAATATAAAATTCATTGATTGTTGGTGCCGGAGAGTTTTTAATAACTGCGGTATATGGAAAAGTTAATCCAGGAAACATTGACTGAACGAGAGGGCTTGCATCTGTGATTCTAAATGTTTCTAATGGCTGAAATCCATGATTTGGTAAAATCACTTTAATCATTGGATCGCCAACAGTCGCTTCAATCAATGTGTCAGAAAAAATACCAAAAAAAGCTTCTCGTTCAATTTTTGATGTTTCAATATCAATGAATGTATCTTTTTGTACAAAAAAATTAATTGTGTTTGGAACAAACGTATCTGTAATACCAGAAATTAATTTTTTAAATTTAAAATTAGATACTGAAACTACTTCAGTTACTTGGTGAAATCCAAGTAAGTCTGTGTCATTTAATTGTGAGCTAGGCGCTAGATTTGTTGCAGTTAACTCAAATGTTTGGCCGACAATAAAATTATGATTTTGAGATGTAGAAACAGAAAAAGTTACATATCCTTCTGAATCTGTTGTTGTATGAGTCATAGGGCATAGATTAAACAATTGGTCTTCGCCGCGAGTACACAATCCTTTTTGTAAAACTTTCATTAAGCTGTTTGTTCTACCTGGCATTTTATTTGCCACAGAAGAATCACTGGCTAGAAAAATAAAATCGCCTAATTCAATTCCAGAATAAACTGTATTATCTGTATTCAATAATCTAATAATATTTAAATCTGGAGACAAAATTTGTGGAGTTAAAGAACTAGAACCGCTTACGGCAAGTTGTCTAATTGTAAATTCTCCATCAACCCCTACTACAATTCTTGGCGCACCAAAATTTGTTTTTCCTGCTGAAAAAACTCCGCTCACTGCTTCTTTTGATCTAATTTCTGCGCGAGTATATTTTGAAGAAACAGTTACGTTATCATTTAATTGCGGTTCTTTAATTAATTTAATTTCGCCACGAACACGATTAATTTCAAAATCTGGTTCTGCTCCATAACTTTCTAATTTATCTGATGCATTAAATAATTTATTTACACCAATCCATGTTGCAGGTAGACCAGTGGATGTAACAGTTTCAATTTTCACTGATCCAGATGCACTAAGCGTCTGCCATGAAGAGAAAGCTAATTTTGAGCCAACTTGATATACCTTAACTCCAGCAACTTTCTTTTTGAAAATTTTAATCCAGTCTGTTATTTGCGCTGTTGAAATGGTTCTGCCTATTGCTAAAAAATCTTGATTAGTAATAGAAAAAACTTGCGGAACACCATCGACTGTCATTTGGACATTTGTTAAATCTAATTCAGTCAACGATAACCATGGGAAATTAGCTGTATATACTGTTGCTGAACTGCCTTTAAAAGACATTAATGCATTATTTTTATAAAGATAAATTGGCCTAACTACGTGAGTAGGAAGTCCTAATATAACTTGAAGTGGGCTTGGAAGAATTTGCAAAGTTTCTGCTGTACCTGAAATATCAAATATTGATAAAACAGAACCATTTTTTGCCGTGCGGAATCCTAAACTTGATGCGCTGTTTAAAATAACTGCGTTAAACGCTCGAACAATTTCAGAAGGCTGAACTGCTAGTAGGTTAGCATATTGAGAAATGCTAATATAAAATCTAGAAGAAACTCCATCTAACACAATATCTAAATACATTCTATCTTGAAGAGTATACGGTCCAGGCTCTACGCCTTCAGCTACGCACCCAGTAATTGGATAATTGGATGTTTTAAGAAAAATTTCTTGTCCACTAGATTTTACTAGTAGATCTTCATAATCTAATCCTTTGAAAGACGGTTCAAGACCTGATCCATCATCAATGTAAATTTTTGTTGCTTCATTTTGATTAGTTGATTCAACAATATTTAATGATGTGATTGTTTTGCCGCTTTCGGGATCTCGTAATCCTTGCAAAGAACTAGAAATTGAAAGCTTTGTACCTCTGCTTAATGAAGCAATATAACTTGCAATTCTTTGCCTTAAAGACTCGTCGCCTTCGGCACTTGTTCCGTTTGTAAAATTAGAAATATTTGTGACAGACGCCCCAGAAAAAGGAGGGGAGACGAATTCTTTTACAGCGCCGGATGATACGTTTCCTAATTCGCCAAAAGAAGTGCATGTTGCTGTTGTATAAACAGTATCTTCACCATCAAAAAGACTTGTTGTGCGATCAATAGTATATTGAACTGGAACATTACCATTAGATCCTGGCGCAAGAATCAAAGTTCCTGCTGTAATTTGCCGATTGCCCCCTTGCGAAAGGACAGCGGATTCACCAAATGTATGATTATTCACTAATGGAGTTGCATTATTTAATGTCAATGACCAATAAGTAGTATTGTTTTGAATGTCTGTATATTGAATTGGACCTTCTTCATTTGGAGTGTTTCTTCCTAGATAAAAAGATCCAGATGATGGCCAACCAGTACAATCTTGTAAATAAACTTTTAATGATCCTGCGTATGGCGCAGGTTTGCCAATATAAACTGAGGTGGCTTTTTTAGAGAACGCTGAAGATATTTTTACTTGTCCACTAGAGCGTTTAGACGGAAAACGGCCAAAACCACCAACTCCGTTAGGAATTTGAGCTTCAATTGCTTTTTCATCTAACTCACTTCCAACTAATGTTTGGAGATTTGAGCTCTCTAAGATTTTCAATACACCTAATTGGTTTTGATAATCTTGCAGGGCTGCTGCTTCTAAAATTGTAGAAGTCACACTCCCTTCACTAACATCGGTAATATCCGTATTAGCAGTGAGCTTACGAATCATATCAGCTAAAATCGATTGAACGCTTTTAACTGTTATCGCCATTTTTAATTCTCCATCAAATCACAAAAGCTAATGGTATTAGTTGGTTAGATCCAGCAATTGTAACAAATACCGTCATTCCAATTTTATTATCTGCAGAAATATTTATATCTCTAAGTGTAACAGATGTAAAACGTAGATCTTGTTTCAATGTTTGTTCAATCACTGATGCTATTTTCGTTGAAGTTGTAGCACCTTGCAAGGCAAAACCAATATTATTTGATAATCCATAATTAGGGTGTAATGGCAATTGCCCTTTTTCAGTTTCAATCATTAATCGCGCAGTTTGCCTTACGTTATTTATTCCAAATTGATATTTTAAATCTCCGCTAGTATCAAGCAAAAGATCGCCAGTAATATCGTCTCGAGCTATATCTACTCCAAATGATAAAAGAGCTTTATCTAATTGTTTTAACTCGCCTTCAGTTGGTTCTGGAATATTTGTATACGGCGCAGAAACCGTTACCGGAATTTTAACTAAAGAAAAATCTGTGATAGTTTCTGGCTGAAACACCCGAATGAAAGGAACGTGTGAAATTGATAGTTTAGATAAATCTTGATTTCCACTAAGATAAATAGTAGCAGAACCGTCACGGTTATCGTTAACCTGTTGAATTTTTCTAACTTCTTCTGGAACAATACGGCTTCCTATCTTGATAGCTGAATTGATTCGGAATTTTTCTTGTTGAGAAATAGGAACCCTCAAAGTAGCCGCACTTCCGCTTTCTAACAAAAGAATTTTTTCACCGTATAAATCTATATATGGCGGTTTTAAATTATTCACCGTTACTAGCTCATACCATCTATCTGCGCTGCCTAAGTAATCTTGAGCCATTTGTTGCAAACTTTTTTCAAATGGAACAACGATATAACTGCGGTATATATTTTCTACCCTAACATCAGAATTACTTTCAATTAATTTAGAATTTGCAAATGCCAAAAGATTAGGGGCGATATTTTTTTGATATTTAAACTCAATGATAATACCTTCTATATAGTTTTCTAGCTCAATAGTATTATTGAGAATTTGCAAATCAGAAATAAAATAATCTCTTTGTTTTGGAGAACTTTTTCTATTTCTAACAGAATCGTAATAGGAATCTCCTAAACCAATGAAATCAAACGCAATATCTCTTTGGGATTTTAAAAATTTCAGCATTTCTTTAAAATTTTCAACAGAAAAATTTTGAACTCTTTGTTTTTCTTGTTCAATAAATGATTCTTCTGGATCAGTCAATTCCATTGAATTGATATTGATTAAATTCAATAATTCAGTCATTTCTGCAAAAATGTTTAAATCTCTGAATGGATTGACCGCTGCACCATTTTCGTAACTTTCAATAAAATCATGAAATTGTAAAATTTGTTTAACAAGAAACTCATCCCCGTTTGCATAATTTGTAAATAACTCTGTTATTTTGTTCTTATTTTTTACAAACCATGGCCAACGATCAGAAGCCAGCTTTGGAAATAGTCCTAAAGCTGGAGAGCCGCCGGTTCGAACAAGAAGATACAATTGCAAATCTATCTGTAATGAAAATCTGTCGGTGTACTGCGTTGCCATTTTTCTTCCTCTTGTTCTTATTTTATATCATTCCACCCGACCGTTTTCTCCAACCCTTCCTTTTATATATCCCATATTTATATAAAGCCAACTGTTTAAAACAAGAAGTAAAATAAATAACAAGTCAACGCAAACAAACTAGGATACAGTGAAGAATACGGAGGATATATGAAAGATATCAACGGGCAACTGATGAAGTTCCTCCATGCTGCAACTGCGGAAGAAGACTTAAACGAAATAGTTTATCAGCTGCGGGGAAGCAATTATCGTAGCTTACGACTTGTTAACCTTAGTAGAACAAAATTTATGGACTCAGATTTCTTATTTAATAATCAACAATATAAAATTGTGGTAACTCGCAAATTACCACCTTTTGATTCTTCTATGTTTGAAGAAGAATATCTGGAGGAAGAGAATGAAATACTATCTGACGGAGATGACACAGAGTTTTGTCCGTAGTCTTTGTATCGAAGATTATGGACACCCATATTTTTTATGGGCAGTTTCTACAGCTGGCGAAGCGGGAGATCTTCTTTGGATAGAACAACCGTGGGCTTCTCCGTTTAGAAACGATTTTATTAAATTCATGACTGAGCCGCAAGAATACGATATGAAACAAGAGTGGAAAGTAATTTTTGAATTTAATGACTTAAAGCAATTGCCAGATTATTTAATAAATAATGAAATTTTAAATCAAAATTATAAAAAAGCACTATTACAAGAAATATCCGTAATTATTTAACGAAAGATTTAAAATGTCGCATTTTAAACTGTTTGATTTTACCGACCAACATCCAGAAGAAAAACGCCCGTGGAAAAATACTTGGAATAATAAAAAAATTTGTGCCAATCCTCATTGCCATTCACATTTTTCATTAGACGGTGGCTCAACCGTTCAATCAATGATTGATCGTGCGATTGAACTTGAATATACTCATTTCACTCTTTCGGAACACGGTAATGTAAACAGTGCAGTTTCTTTGTATCGAGAGGCAGAAAAGTTTAATAAGAAAACTCAAAAGATCAAACTGTTTCATTCCGTTGAAGGATATATTCGTCATCCTAAAGATGAAAAATCTACACACATAACAATTGGTTTTAAAACTAAACAAGCTTTTCAAAAGTACTGCGAATTAACACATACCTTATACGACGAAAACCACATGGAAGTCAAATGGGGTGATGTAAAACCTGTTATGACTTTAGAACATTTAGAAGAATTAGCGGCATTTGGAATTGTTGTTGGCACTGGATGCATTGGTTCATTTTTTAATTATCCAATTTATAAAACTGGCAACCCTCAAGAAGCACGCGCTCGCTTAGAATGGGTTATTTCTTTAATTGGCAAAGAAAATATATATGACGAATGGATTGTAGATGATCTAAGTAATTATTATACACCGGCAAAGATTGAAAACGGCACAATCATTAAAGAAGCAAGTTTGGAGCTAAATGAATGCTCGCCGCATTTATTACAATATGGCCAAAATAGTCCAAATATCGGTAAGAGTGTTAATAATGTCCGTAGGGAGTATGTAACTGGCCCACTTAATATTAAGCCCGTGGCCTCACTTGATTCGCATTATGCGCATCGAAAAGATAAAGTGATTCAAGATTCTAAGAACTATGGATCTGATTGGATCATGTCTAACTTCCAACATATGCGTGGTGCCGAAGAATATGCGTATGAGGCAAAAAAATTTGCAGAACTAGATGACAAATTCATTGAAGAATTGCTAGATAACACTGGCGATTACGCTGCTCAATTTGATAATTATGAATTTGGCCCGTCAAAAGAATGGATTATGCCAAATTACCAAGATTCTAATCTTAAATGGATTGTAGAAAAAATTAAATCCGAAGAAAGAATTAATTTACAAGAAAAAAATTACGCCGACCGACTTAATTATGAAATCAAAGTCCTTGGTAATAATGGTGTATTTGATGGTTTAGCATATCTAAGAACTGTTAGTGAAATTTGTGACGAAGCTGGGAAACGAAATATTCTAGTTAATACTCGCGGGTCTGCTGGCGGAAGTTTATCGTATTTTGCCGTAGGTGCATCTGTAACAGATCCTCTTAAATACGATTTACAATTTGAGCGACATATTACATTAGGTCGTATCAAATCTGGTTCATTGCCCGACTGCGATTTAGACTTTGATGTTAAAGACGAAGCTTTGTCGATGATCTATCAAATATATCCTAATCGCGTCCTACCAATTTCAGTGAACCAAAATCTTAAACCTAGATCTGCAATTAAAGATGCTGAACGATTTATTCTTGGAGCAGTAAGACAAGAAACAGAAATTTTAACCAAGTCAATGCCCATTGTTCCGCAGGGAAAAGACGAAACGGAGTGGTTGTTTGGTTATGAAGATTTGGAAACTAGCGAGCATGTGCAGGGTTATTTTGAAACTTCTGCAGATTTGCAAGCGTATGCGCAAAAAAACCCAGAAATCTGGATGATGGTTGAGCAAATGTGTGGAGTTATGCGTCAAAAATCTTCACATCCATGCGGATTAATTATTACGCCAACTGAGAGTAAATACTGGCTTCCAGTTTGTCGCGTTGGTGGTAAGAATGGTGCGCTTGTAACTGCATGGTGCCCAAAAGACTTGGAATGGTATCGCGCAGTAAAATTTGATGTACTTGGTGTTAAGAAAATGCAAACTATCAAAAAAGCATTTGAATTAATTAAAAAACGCCATGATGTTGATTTAACTTGGGGAGAATTTACTCATAGTGATGAAGTTTTTGAAAACATTTATCACACAGGTCAAACCGATGCGACGTTTCAAACAAACACCGCGGGTATTCGTTCTTTGTGCGTAAGAACCAAGCCAAAAAATATTGTAGACATTTCCAACCTTATTGCTTTGTATCGACCTTCTACAATCGACTGGCAGATGCACTTGCAGCCATCTGAAGAACGTCCAAGTGGGTTTAACGGTAACGCTATGGAGTTTTATGTCCAATGCTCTGCCGGCCGTCAAAAACCTTACTACATCCATCCAAGCTTAGAGCCAATTTTTAGTTCTACATTTGGAGTTCCTTTGTTTCAAGAACAAGTCTTGAAACTTGCGCGAGAGGTTGGCGGTTATTCATTCGAAGAGGCAGAAAACCTTCGGCGTGGTATTGGTAAAAAAGATAAAAAACTCATCAATGAAATTTTGGATGACTTGGAAAGTCGAATTATTCAAAATGATCCATCTTGGAGTGAAAAACAAATCCAAGAATTACGGGAAATGGTTATAGCATCTGCTCGTTATGGCTTTAATTGTGCTCATAGCACTTCTTATGGAATTGTTTCTTATGCGACTGCATGGCTTAAACACCATTATCCAATTGAGTTTTGGACTGCTGAATTGAGTGTAGAATATGGCGATGAAGATAAACTAAGAGAATACTCACAGCTTATTTCTGATAAATTATTACAGCCTTCGGTATTGCATTCGGACACTACTGAATTTGTTATTGAAGGGGATAAAATCCGCGTTCCGCTCTGTGTTCTAAAGGGTGTTGGGGAAGAGGCAGCTAAAGCTGTTAAACGGATAATGCATAATAGTCTAGAGGGAATGGGGTTAACGAAAAAACCCGAGACTGTTAAACGTGCAAAAATATCTGGTAATAAAGAATCGAATGATAATTTGCTCACGGTCGGGCAAGAATAAAAAAACAAAAACTTATTTTTTGTGGTGGCGATCTAACTTTCCTAATTGGAAAAGTATTATTAAATACAAGATGCCAACTCGAATCAATAAGAAAACAAATTATAGAAATAAAACTGGGTTGCCTAGATTTTTTTGGGTGATGTTGACAGATTCTAAAGGGCAGCCAATTCCTATAGAAGAAATTGAAAAATTAACAATATTTGAGTGTTCTTCAAAGATAGATTTATTAGAGTATTTAGCAGAAAAAAACTTTCCAGAAGAAATAATTAATTTATTTACTTCAAAACTCTAACTTAATACCAAGGCTGACAGCTTTTTCTTTTACTTGAAATCCAGACTCCAACCAAAGTGGTCCGTAGATTCTAATCCCAGCATTAACTAAATAGTCTAAATCTTCACTTGGAAGAGTGCTTAAAACTTTATCTATTGGTTTTTGTACAGAAAATCCCACAGAATATTTTGACTGATTATATTTTTCAGTAATTTCAGTTTCTTTTTTAAGGTTTTCTTTTTCTTTAGTTTCTTTTGATTCTTTTTTCTCTTTTTGTTTCTTTTCTTTTTCTTTTTCAGAAGTTTTTGATTCTTCGCTAGTTGTTTCTTCGACTTCGCCGTTGGGTTTTGTTACACGAGTTGTGGTTTTCTTTTGCCATTTTTTAGATTCATATTCTCTTTTTAGTTTTTCTTTTTCTTCGGCGATAATCTTTTCTGTTTTTTCTTTATCAATAGTTACGACTTCTTTGATTTGAACATCTGGTTTTGGTTTATTGCCATATCCAATTGCATAACCACCAATTAAAGCGACAACGCCAATGATTAGATATTTTTTATCAAACATAAGGATTATTCTTTTGTAAATCGCGCCATGATAAATTTTGAGGATTATATTCAAAGTGGGCGGTTTCTTTGAATTTTTTCCAATTACCAGCCCACCTTAAACCTTGTGGTTCTAGTTCGGTCTTAACTAACCCCCATACTTTTTTATAAAGCTTTTCGTCCCAAACAATATTTCCAGTTTTATCTACAAAATGAAAATCTGCCGCAATTCTATAATTATGCGTAGACTGACCACCTTTGGCATTTGTTACAATTTTCCCTGGCTCAGTTCTGCCAAGAGCATATAATTTATCTTGGTCTTCCGATGAACGATAACAAGAATGGCATTGCATATTAAGATTATTTTTATGTGCTATTTCTAGCATTTTTTCGACAACTTTTTTTGCGGCTGGCATCAAATCTTCAAGAAGTTTTTTTGTTCTTTTGTCCATTTCCATTTGTAATATCCTCTTTAATCATGCGAGGTTCTTTGTAAGCTTTTTCTACACCATTTACTGCCGCTAAAGCAATAGCAACAGAAGCAATAGAATTAACAACTTCTACATCATTCACAAAGCCTAAAATAGCCAATAAAGTGATTGTATAAAAAGCTATCGCAGTTCTGCGACAACCATTGAATGGCTTTAATAACATTATTTTTTCTTTAGTTTTGAAACCATGTTTTTCAACTTAGTTACACTACCAAAGCCCTGTTGTTTATAAGGTTTATCATTTATTGTTTTTTGTTCTTTCATATGCTCAGAATAATTACCAATAGTATCTTCTTCTTTTGGCGGTTGAGCGGTTGCCCCTTCCCGTCGTTTTTCTAAAAACGACGGATTTTTTGCCGCTTGTGCTGATTTTTCCATAGATTTCTCCGTAGGATTTTTTGTTGATTCTTGTTTTTTAGTTTTTTTTGCTCTTTTTTTGATTTCATCTGCAACGCGACTAGAATCAATATCTTCCTGTGCTTGTATTGGTATACGATTAGACAGAAAATCATATTCTCCTGGGACAGAATCTACCACAGATTGTGGTACTTCTTCAATCTTCTTTTTTGAAGTTTTGCCTGCAGACGGAATATGTTCATGTGATGGAATTTCAGGTTGACGCGCAGTACTAGCAACTCTATCTCCAGTAATTGTATAAGCATCACCAGTTCTTTTTGTGTTGACAGCTCTTCTGCTCAAATCTTTTGCCGCTAATTCAGAAGCTACTCTTGAGTTATTGCTCGGATCAAAAAATTGTTTTGATTGTTGTTGTAATTCAGAACGAACTTCAGGAGTATCCGGCCTTGGTTCCCACGCATTAACTCCACTAAAAACTGTTTCTCTTGTATCAATTTTCTGTGGTTCAGCTCTGACTGAAGGAGGAGCGCCCGCTCGACTATTTGGCATTATTATATCTGCAGCAGCCTGCATAATATTAATTGGTTTTGGAGCAGGTAATGGAGCAAGACCTCTTTTTACTCGTTTTTCATTTTCTGCTTTAACTTGTTTAGTTTTCTTAGCGTGTAAATGTTCCGCAATAATTTCTGCTAGCTCTAAATGCTTTTCGCTAATTTTATCAGTAAAGGCTCTATTTGGTATATCTCTAGCAACTGGGTGTCTTAATCTTAAGCCTTTTATTCCAGATTGTTCCGTTGTATCTTTTCCTTGTTTTTCTGTATCTGCTATAGGATTAGCTGCAATCCATTTTAATGCTCTAAAATCCGAAAGATGTTCGTGCCTTTTTAAAGGCGGTAGCCCTGTGGCCGCTCTTTTTTGATTTGTTTCATTAAAATGATTTTCCTCAAAATTATCATCATCAAACAAACTATTTATTTTATTTCTTTCTAATTCAATTGTTAATTTAGGATTATTGATTTTTAAATCATTTATTCTTTCTTGTATTTCTTTTGTAGTTAATTTTATCTTTTCGTTTCCAGTCAAAAGTTGGCTGTACAGCTTTATAACAGAAGGATCTACTTTTCGTGGAGTTATAACTGTTTCTGAAGTATCTGGTCTTGCAATATCAAGGCCGGACGGATGATCTAATGCATGGCGACGAGGATGTGTTGGTGCGGGTGTTTTTTTCTTTTCTGCTTCAGGTAAGTTTTGCCAATTTAAAAATTCTTGGTGACGAGGATGGTCAGGATTTTGAGGATTTTGTGCCCAAAGCTCTTCTTCTCCATTACCCTGCGGCGCTAATGATTCCGCAGTATTCAAAAATTCTTCGGCATATTGTTGCGCCGTTTTTCTTGCAGATTCTGGAAGTAACGCATTTCCTGTTTGTTTTACAAAATGTTCTGCGGCATCGTGTGCATCTCGCCAATCTTTTATTGATTCTCTGTGTGCATCTGCTATTTCGTGCAATTGAGATTCATGTGTAGATTTTACAGGTTCTTGTTTCAGCTCTTGTTTTGCACTAGCAATTTTTTGTTGTATTGAATTTTTTGCATTTGCCCATTTATCTGCTCTTGTCCCATATGCATCTGCGACCGCTTGATTACCTGAATTTTGTCCCAGTTTTGCATAATTTCTAAACATAGATTCAACGGCAGAAGCCAAGGCAGCGGCTTCTTGGTATTTTGATTCATCCATCAGGCGTTTTACGTGTGAACCTAAGTTTGCATGGTTTTCTGAAGCTGAAAGTGCTGGGTCAAATATGTGATTTTCGCCGCGAGTCAGGCTTATTCCTCCCTTTATTTTACCAGAGTATAAATCGGCAATTTGTTGTTCTGATAAACCCGCAGCTTTATTTTTTGAAGATGCGACTCTTGCTTTTTCTAGTCTTGATAAATTAATAGATGGTTGTTTCATTATTTTCCACCTTCATTTTGCGGATCTTCATTTGTTTCCGTAAATTCTTTTAATTTTTCTTTTAGTCCGGCGTGCCTTCGTTTAAAACGAATGTAATCTTCACGATTGTCAGACCTAGCACCCGCCTCTTTGATATACTCTCTATAATACTGGGGACTAATATTAACAATATCTTTAAAACTTCTAGTAGATCCCACTGGTATTGGTTCTTCGCTAGGAGTTGTGATGGTTTCTGCTGACGTAAACAAATCAGGTGATTCTGGTGGTGTGAATTGAGTAGCAACCGATGAATGTGGATTATGCAAATGACTTCTTGGTTGTCCAGTTTTTAATCCCATTAAATTTTTTTCCGAGGCAGTACTATCTTGTGTTTGTTGATCTGTTTTAAGACCAAAACTTTCTCGAAAAATATCTGCAACTACTCTAGATAAACCCGATTTATCTTCTCCAACCATTGCACCCCATAAAGCTTTTGTTCTAGATTCAGGATCGGAGTCTTGTGCATCATCAAATTCTATAGTTGAAGTGCCAGAATTTCCGGGGCCATGAATATGGCTTCTAGATTGCATTTGTATTCCGGGCGCGGCTTTCATCGCTTCACGTTCTTTTTTTATACGATCATAAATATGCGATTTAAAATTAGATAATGGAGTCTGTTCAATTTTATCTTGATTTGCAGCGTTCAGCATTTCTTGTAATTTTGTAACTGTCGGATGATTTGCGGCATCACCCGATTGTTTTGTTGAAGAGCCTGGTGACGAATTAAGAAATGTATTAACAGTTCCAAGAACATCTTGTGTATGTTCTGGAAATTCTGATACAAATTTGATAATATCGCCGCCTACGCCTGTTAACACCCTTTGCCTTACAGAAGGGGCATCATTCCCTTTTGTCTTCATACGATTTTCCAAATGCTGAAGCATATTTTTAGGATGTTGATCTTTGTAATTTAAACGAAATTCTCGCCCTTCTAGCTGAACAGAAGATGGCGTTGCGCTTATTTGTGGATCTGGTTCATTAAGATTGCGTTCTACATATTGCCTAACAACCGGTTTTTTTGCTTTTGATTGAACTGATGCCGGCGTTGTCGGATTTGTTATTGTTTGTGCTACTGATTGTGTTGCTGGCTTATCGGACGGAAGATCCTTGTCATCTAGATCTATCCCCAAATTATCCCAATCGACTGCGGCCTTTGTTAAAGATTTATTTATTAAAGGTTTAGAACCAAGTCCTAAAAATTTTCTTTTAGCCATATCTACTTCTGGCTTAGACGCTGCTGGTTTAGGTTTTGATTGTTTTGTTTTCCAATTAGAAATAAAATTTTTAAATTTTTGTTTGAAACTATCTTTTTGTTTTGACTCATTTTCCTGTATGGGTTTACCATACAATTGATGAAATCGATTTAAAATTGTTTTTTTATCATTCGCAGATAACTTAGCATGATTTTGTATTTTATTTGCAAACCCTTTTTTCCATTGTTCCAGCGCCTCTGAATCTAAATGCTCGTGCATATTTGTAGGTAAAAAAATTGGTTGATCTTCTTTTTTATTATTTAAAAATGACACAGGACCAGAAGGAGAATAATTCTGATCTTTGGGCGGTGGGGGATATAAAACACTAGATGGAATCGTAGATGGAAGAGCAATGTTATTTTTCTGTTTTTTCCGAGCTTCTTCTCGTTCTTTTTTCCATTTTTCAGACGGCGGTGCATATTGAATTTTAGGCGTCGATTGTGCGGATAATGGAATATCTTCTTTAAATCCACCAGTATGTATTTTTGCTGAATGTTCTGGTTCTGTTACAGCCGACATCGTAGACAAGGGAATCGTCCCTGTCGGCGGTAGTGTTGGTGCAGCTTGCTTTGAACTTTTAGGATTTTTTTGTTTTTTCGTCTTTGATTCTTTTTTAGCTTCCACAGGAGCAGCTGTTGGTTTTGATTCTTTTTTAGCTTCCACAGGAGCAGCTGTCGGTTTTGATTCTTTTTTAGCTTCCACAGGAGCAGCTGTTGGTTTTGATTCTTTTTTAGCTTCCACAGGAGCAGCTGTCGGTTTTGATTCTTTTTTAGCTTCCACGTTTTGTTGCGTATCAGCGCCATATAATTCATCAAAATTAGCCGCATCATTTTCAGCAAGAGGCGGTAATTCTTTAGATGATACAGTTTGTTTTGATTCTTTTTTAGCTTCCACAGGAGCAGCTGTTGGTTTTGTGGTTTTTTGTTTAGAAGAAGTTTTAATTGTTTTAGGTTTTGACGAGGGTTTGTCAGATGGAAGGTTGCTGTCATCTAGTGCGTCTTGCCAATTGTCTTTTTGTAATAGATCTGATTTTTTATCAGATGTAATCAAAAAACGCATCTTTTTCAAATGATTTAAAACCATGATTTTGTCCTTGACTTTTTGTATATTTTAATATATTGTCTTTAAATACTAAAACGTTAATATAAATTATACACCTGGAGTCATCTATGGCAATTGATTTAAATAGAATGACATTTGGCGCTGAACTAGAACTTGGCGATGTTGATACAAAAATTATTTTACCGCCAGGAAATAAATGGTGCGATAAAGATGGATCTATTTGTAATTCCAACGGAACCGCAAATGATCCAAAAAAAATCTTCAATCGATATGGTGGCGAAATTCAAATGAAACCAGAAAATTCGCCAGAAGAACTTTTGCATGCAACCAAAGATATCTATTCTTTGTTTTCTAAAAAACATTTCAATTATACCACTAATTTACATGTTCATATTAGGGTTCCTGGTCTAAAAGAAGACTTAGATGCATTGAAGAAAATTACAGAATATTTACGCAAATATGATGAAGAAATTTATGAACTTATAGACCCAAATCCATTTCCAGAACGACAATTAAAATTTTCTAATCCAGACTTTTACAACGGAGCAGTCTCTAGGTGGCGAAGAAGAAATAAATCGCATCGCTACCGCGTTTCAGAAAAAGTATATAAATTAATGATGAATGCTAAAACTCCTCAAGAATTTTACGAAGCCCATGCGCCTAAAAATAGGTTTGGACAGCCCATGTGGCATGTAGTTGTCAGGGCCGGTGTAAATTTAAAGCAGGTGTTTGAAGACACCGAGACTATTGAATTTAGACATTTCACTATGTCTCCAGATATGAATAAAATGCTTTCGGCCTATAAATGGCCAAAATTATTAATGGAAGCTATTTTTATTACTGGAGATGCGCCAAAACAAATACTAAAGAAAAATCCAGAATTAGAATTTCAAAAATTTCATGATTATGATCACAATTTAGATAAAATTTTCAAAAAAACAAATGTTTATCACAATAAACGATCTGTTGTTAGAGAAAATTATAAAACTTTGATTGAAGAAGGACTTATTGATGAGCAATCACTCTACTAATTCTTGGTCTAGAGCAAAAAAAATATTGTTTATTTGCACAGGCAATAAATTTAGAAGCCCATCTGCAGAACATATTTTAAAAACATTATCGCCGAATCTAGAGGTAAAATCAGCTGGAACTTCAGCTAATTCTGCCAATAATCATCTGATCGCTAAAAAAATGCGTCGTTGTTTGATTGAAATAGGCTATGAAGAGCCATCAATTAAATCGCAACACGTTTCTAAAGAATTACTAGAATGGGCCGATCTTGTGTTTTATATGGCGCCAACTCACATAAAATATTTAACAGAAAACTACCCAGAATTTGCCATTAAATATCATGGTTTGTATACATTTGATAAAAGCAATGGCTTTGAATTAAATAGAATCGAAGATCCTGCATTTATCAAAAATCATTCAGATGTTTTGCAAGTTACTAAATTAATTGAATTATGTGTAAAACGTGCAAAAGAAGTTTTAAACTTCTGACCCAGAAATTTTATTCTTTTGTCGGGCGCCAGTTGGAATACTCATTCCAGGTGGCGTTGGAATTTTTGGCATTTCTATTTTTAATTTAGGTATTTTTGATTGTTTAGACATTGAAGATACTGTGCCATCTTTTAATTTATAAAGATGATCTTGAGTCTTTTCCGTTGCAGAAGACTTACTTAATTTCTTGCATAGTTCTAAGATTTCTAACAGCTTCTTCAAGTTCACCTTCTGTCGCAATCCATGGCGGGACACAAACCATTTTATGTTGTATTTTACCATAATTGATTTGTTTCAAAAACGGTTTTAGCAATTCTTGTTCGTCTTGATGGCGGTTTTCTTTTAAATATGAAATATTAATAATATTTTTATCGAGCATTCTTGACAAACAGGCCATACAGGGCTGTACACTGACTAGAAATTCGTATTGATGTCGATGAGGAAATTCATTCATTTTATCAATTAAATCAATTTCTGCATGTCGAATCAAAAACTTTTTACTAGGATTTTTATCAATTGATATTTCGTTTTTTGCAAAATTATTTGATGCAAAAAAATTAATCAATTTATTTACACCAAAGGCAATGACTGAATTAGTTGAATTGTCTATTGCTATTGCAACAACTTGTACAAGAGGATCGTCACTGCGTTTTTTAAGGGCTTCAAAGAGGACTTCGGTATTAACTACTGGATAGCTTCCGTAGACAAACATTCTTTAATTCCTTGTTGTAGTTTTTCAACTACTTGTTCGGGTGTATCCTCGAAGTCCACTTTTACTAATGTGACGGGCGCACGGCATAAATCTATAAAATACCCTACGCACATTTTTGCTCTATCTGTAAACACTTGAACATTGTTAAATGTTAAATCAGGAAGACGCTCTTCTACAATACCAGCATTTTTACGTCTGATAGACAATCGTTCTCTGATTTTTTCTACGGTAAAGTCATAATGCACTACTACTACACGAATTTCTTCTTTATGGCGATACTCATTGACCATTTCTACCCAACGAGCAGTGGACATTACACCATCGACAATAACTGTATCCGAAAGCGCCAGGGCGTCGAAAAAAGCGGTTCTGACAAGAGATGGCGTTGTGATTGAGTCTGTGCCAGAATTTTTATTGCCAATCAACACACAATTATCATATTTGACAATACTATATTTTTTCTCAATAACTGCGCCTCTATTAGGCATGCGCTTTTTAACAAAACGTCCTAATTGAGAAATTTCTTGCCCGTCACCTTGGCAAAAAGTATTTCTAGTTGTTGTCTTGCCAGTAGCTCCGGCACCCATTAAAAAAATAGCAACTTTAGTCATGGAAGCCCTCTATAAAATCTTGATTAATCTTGTGGCATTTAATACAAACACGATTACCATTATGCGAATAAAATTGAGTATTACAACGTAAACAATTTCGATATTTTGGAGGGCACGCATTATGCTCTTTAAAGAATTTTTCATCAGCTCTTTTAAGTTCTTCTGTTAATTCTTTATGTCGTTGCTTCCTTCGTACCGAATTTTTCTCTTTATTGTTTTTAATCTTTTGTATAACAAAATTCCAGTCTAAATTATTTTGGGCAACATAATTTTTAACAAATGATTCTACATCATCCGTTACTGGAACTTCTAAATTAAAGGCTTTGCAAAATAATTTTAATGTTATTTTAGTTTCATTAATAATCATCACACGCTCTTATTCTAAATCTGCACCCATGTCTACAACACCTTCTTTTTGCAATAACGAAAGTGCTAGCACTCTTTTAGAATCTGCGAAGTTTTTTGTTTCATTAAATGCACTACGGAATGTCTGCAAAACTTCTTGTGCTGCTTTGTATTCTGAATTAGATTCCATTTCTTTCTTAGCCTTCAACACATGAGCGTTTTGCTCTGCAACAATTTGCTTCAATTTGTCAGGAGAATATGTTTTAACCATTTGCAATTCATCGTAAGAATAGTTTTTTACAAATGTTTTTTCAATATCAGAAAGATGGCTGTATTTATTTGACTTGCTTTTCTTCATATTAAGCCTCCACAAACAATAATTGTTTATTTTTTATATACGCGGTTTTTTCTTTTTGAGTAAAATGATGTTGCAAAAATTTATGATCAAATTGACAACTGTCAATTAAATTCCAAAAATCTTTGTCTGAAAAAATTTCTGGTTTTTTTAGGGCTAAAAATTCATTGATATCATGGCCAATAACATAAGAACCCTTGTGCAAAATTTTTGGAACTTTACACAGGCAACTTTCTACTTGACCAATTGGCGCAGACCATTTTTTAGATAACTCCCATCCAAACTCCTCCCATTTTGTTAATATTTTTCGGTCATACTTTTGGTCAATTCCATATAAATATCTGAGTCCAAAAATTGGACCGGTGTTTTTATTTGGGTCTGAATTTTCAATTCCTAATCCATGAATACGCAAATTATTGTATCCGAGTGTTTGATCTAAAACTTCGCAGATTTTATAACAAGCCCAATCACCAAAGTACGGAATCGTTTTAAAAAGCTCTCTTCCGCTATCAAAATTATGTTCTTTTGTAACTAGCAGCGGTTTAATTTCCAACCATCTCTGATAGGCTTTTTGAAAGTTTTCTAAACGTCGTACTTGCGGTGTTCGCCCTCGTTCCATACCAAATTTAGTAATTTTATTAAAACAGACAGTTTCTGTACTATCAGAAACCATCCGCATGAAATGAATCATGCTTTCTATAGAATAGTAGTAGACATACATGAAAACGGCAGTCTCTGGATCAAACTTTTCATGTTGAATAATTTTTTGTAAAAACGGATAAACAGGGTCAACATCTTTGGTTTGAATCAATGCAAGACTGGCTTTTTCAAAATCACCATAATTAAATAGCTGATGCATAGACTTGCGCCTGAATTGCGTCTGCAATTTCTTTTATATAGGAAGGTGCGTGTCGTAATCCGTTTGCAGATTTAGGCGTGATGTACATTTGATTACTTTCTTGTATAAAGGCATATGGAAATTCGGAAACATATGCGGGACGCCAACCAACTGTAGGAGATCCCTCTGGTTGAATATCTACTTGTCCGTCTGTAACTTTTTTAATATGAGAAATAATATTTTCCACTTTACTGCCGATTTCTAAATCTTTTTGATTTTTTTGATAAATAAAATGTGTTCCAAGGTAATAATCATCAGTCATTGGTCGAGGATACAAATATGCATTAATAAAACGACCTTCTTTAGCATTCAGACACATGCGCGGGTATTTATCAAACACTTCTCCAGAAACTTTGCATGGAACAGACCATCCCCATCTATAATCAGTGGGACGATGTTTATGGAATCCATGAGCATGGACAATTAAAGCATCTGATTGGCAATAACCAGGTCCAAATAATGAAAAGAAAAAATTTCTAGAAAAATTAACAAATTTTTGTACATTTACATGCATAGAATGTTTATTAAGAATTTTAATATTGCCAATACATTCTTCAACTTTTAGATCTTTTGAATTATTTCCATGCGGGATACTTTTTTGTGTAAATCCATATGGTACAGATTCTGCAAATAATTGTATTGGCATAGTTTCATCGGGGGCAAATTTTTTTATCCAAAGATTATAATTTAAATTATCAAATGAATCTCCAGATGGATAAATGCAACCAGTGCTTGCCTTCCAAGCTGATGGATGATCTTCGTCATGCCATGTAAAATCAATTTTTCTTTCTGTTAGTTCCCATGCAAGCAGGCTGCCAATTAATCCAAAGCCTTTAATATGTACTTTAAGCATTTAACTATACCTGCCTTTAGTATGGGCCAAAAGCTCCACTTCCACGCCTGCGTGTTTGTGCAGAGTTGCGGCGTTGTTGTTCCTCCCACTCTTGCTTTAGCTCCTCCTGTGTCGCCGCTATTATCGTTGAGTCTTGACGGTTGCTCGTTGCTGTCAGGGTTCCGTTTCCCACGGGTGTTTGCGCTGGTTTAGACGGCTGTGGATTAGATAAATTTTGATTAATTCGTTGTAGAACATCAATAACTGGATTAGAGGAAATTTTTTCTAAAAGCTCAACGACCTTTGTTGCTTTTGCTTCGGCATCAGAAACAGATCGAACAGTTTCTGGCGTGTTATTTTCTAATAGTTGTTCTAAAACATTATTTAGATTTTTATGAATATGCTCCCATAAAAACTGTCCACTAGGCAGACCAGCTACCATTTGTTTTAATTCTGTGTTTTCTAATGCTGATTGCACATCGCCAAGTAATTTAATTTTTTCTTTCTTGTCCATATCATCCCTCGTAAATATCGGCGTTCATTGCAATTCCCATGTTTTTAGAAATAAAAACTTCTTGTTTAATCTTTGCGTAAAGATTTTCATCCATTTTTACTAAATCAACAAATTTTGACATGTTTCCGGCCTTAATACCAAGTTCTTCTGGACCAAAGTAAATAGTATTGCCAGTTTCTTTTTTATGAAGAACGCCAAGATTAAGCGCAAGTTCTACCAGTTCTTCATCTTGATTAGCTAATTCGCCAGATTCCATATTGAGCCAAAACTCTGCAGCTTTGCCTTCAACAGTCAATCGTGTTTTATTAACTTTGCAACGTACTTTAGAACCAACAGCAATATTCTTACCTTGGCTATCTTTTGATTCAGATACAAGCTTGTCCTTCATGCCGGTAGCTTTTTCAAGGAAAATAATTGTAGAACAGAGATGTTTAAGTCTTTGTCCACCCGTAAGTACCCATGGATAATATTTAGCCATTCGCGTATCAAGGTTTGCCATTGCATGGTTAGTTAAAATAACTAATACTTCACATTCATTAGCAATACGATTTAGCACGTTTAGAGCAGGATTAATGCTCTTAGAAATACCGCCATAACCATTTGCAGCACCACTAACATCGCCCTCTTCCATTGCACCTTGCTCGCCTAATGCAGTTAATGCCTTAACCGAATCAAGAATAATTGCACAACAATCTTTGTTCTTTTTAATTTCTTCTTCCATTTTGGCTAGTGGTTTAATTGCGCCTTCAAATGTATTGGATTGAATAACAACAAGACGATCTAGATCAACACCCAAACTGCCCGCACGTTCAGGATTAAATGCATACTCTGTGTCGATAAAAATACCGTACTTATTTGGATTAGCTTTTTGTTCTTGAGCAAGTAGTTTTAGAGCCATTAGGCTTTTACCAGAACCAGGCGAACCCCAAAGCATAACTAGTTCTCCAACTGGAATACCGCCGCCAACTGCCCAATCAAAAGATACAGAGCCTGTTGTACGAATATGTTTTTCTTTATTTTTAAATTCTTTTGCTACGGCAACTCGTTCCATTTTCAACATTGACGACAAATAACTTGGAAGCTTAGACATTGTTCACCTCATGCACGGATATTTAAATTGTTAAAATTTGTACGGCCATAAATATTTTTCTTAACATCATCGATAGAAATTGATAGCACTGATCTTACTGAAGATAAATAAGAATATACACTTTCCCAATAAGCTTCATCTTCGGCTACGATTTGATATTCTGGCTGTAAAGAAATAAATGCTTGCTTATCTTTTTCTGTTGGTTTTTGCATGTTTTTTTCTGATGCCCATTCAGGAAATTTTTCAATTCTTAAAACTGATTCGACGCGTTCTTTTTCTATTTTTGATTTTGATAAAGAATATTGCGCCTTAGTCATTAATTCAGAAATTGTTAGCAGTCCATCTCGCATAGATTGCAAAAACACAGGAGCGTCGTGTTCTGTCACATGAACAGACTGTTTGCTTTTAGCGATAAAGGGGGCAAGTTGGCTGGCAATCATATTCATTTGATCACGTTTGGAAACTATATCTGTACTCATTTTTACCCCCATAAAAATCCAAATTTTGGGAATTTTTGCCACTAAAAAAATAAACCGACCACAAAATATGGTCGGTCAAATTAAAATTAATGAGTACTGTTAGAACGGATTCCAATTCTCTTCATCAGAGCCAGAAAAATCTGCTTGATGTTGGCTTGGTGTTTCTACAGCCTGTTCGCCACCCGCACCTTGCTTTTTAAGCAATCTTGAAGGAAGTTCTGTGCCTTCTGAAGCAACAAATGCAGCGACTTCATCTTCACTCCAAAGCCGAGAAGCAATCATTTGGGTTAGATCGATCATCTTTTCTGGATCTTTTAGGCGTTCTTTAACGGAGTTAGAAAGCGGTTGTTCATAAAGCATTTCTGTTTTTTGGCGACCAACCATTTTAGATTCTACACACAAATCGGCAAAATATCTTGTGTCAAGTTTTTCGCCAGTTTTGTTGAGAACAAGCCAGCCAGTTGGTTCTGCTGGGTTATAGACTTGCGCGTTATAGTCTTTAAACTTATGCACTGCGCCAGGAATTTTCTTGCTAGCATCGCCAAAAATAGCTTTGATTAGAGAAGTTTTTGCATCAAGAACAGAAACTTTATCATCACCACGCAATACAACAAGAGCTGCAAATCTGCGTTTTTGCTCAAAAGCTTTAGCTAGCGTGGCGTGGTTTAGATATTTTTCATGCATTTTATGGCCAGAAGCCTTGGCACCAGTTTGCTCTAGTTTAGCTGCTTCGTCTCGATGTTTCCAGTGAGCATCGCAAATTGCACAAGACTTTCCTACAGAGCGAGCGCACGGGATGCGCATGTATTCGCCGTTCAGAGTATATTCATGAAAATGATTCTCTACATACGGGCGAGGTTTTGCTACATGTTGATTAACAACAACTCTTAGCGTAAGAGGCCATGTAGTATTTTTTGCACCACCAACATAATTTACTTTCTCGCGCTGTTCTTTTTGTTTTCCAACAGAAAAGTCTTCATTTTCCAACATTGTATAATCAAAATTTTCCATAAACGACTCCTTTTAACGGTATTGAAATTTAGTTACTGACGGATTAATAGAATTATTAGCCGAAGCTGTTATTTTTGATAACTCAATACCTTCTTCAATTAGTTTGAGAAGAGTAGCAACTTTTTCTTCTTGAGCCTTCTTTCCTCCTCCTTTTGGCACTGGTAAAACAGTTCGAGATAAACGGTTATTAATTGGCGAACGACGGTAGGTATAAAATACACTAGATTGAAGCTCTGCAGTCCTAAAAATTTGTGAAATACTGATATTATCTTGCTGTAGTGTCAAATCATCTACAATTCTTACAAAATCTTTGACAGTTTCTACACGTTTTACTACTCGGCTAGTGTCTGGTGTACGACGAAGAGCGGTAGAGCCGCAAAATTCTTTAAGACAGTTTGCAAATAAAACATTGATTTCTGTTGAAGAAATTTCAATCGGTAGTTCTTTATTTAAAGTTTGATAGCCTTTTTTAGCCATTTCCGCTGCACAAAGAGGCGCATGGTCGGAAACATATCTCAATTCTTGCGGTGCATATTGTTGCATACCTTCGATTACTACTTGAGCCTCTTCTTCTTTTAGATCTGAAAGATCTACAATTACTGGAATTGAATAGGAACGGTCATACATAACGGTCATTTTTTATCCTCCGACACGCTTTTCGTAGTTCGTTTTTTAAAACGTTTTCGTTCTTTATTTTCAACAACACTTTTAGCATTGTGACAATCGATACATTTAACAGTTAACTTTGACAAAATTAAATTTTTTGTTTCTTTTGATAAATTCTCCTCGTCAAAAAAATCTACACCTACAAACATTCTTTCAACATACGTGTTCCAGTCTTTCCATCCAGCAATTCCAATAACAGGATCTTCATGGTCAACTTGAATTTCTTTGTAATCAAAAACATGTTCGCACACACAGCATCTATACTTAACTCGTTTAGCTTTACTAACTGTTCCATCTTTTTTAGTAGCTTTATGAGAAACTTTTGCGTTTTCTAAAACTAATTTTTTGATTGGACTAATAGAAAATAATCGCCGAATAGCAGATACTAGGCCGGCTCTTAGAACCCATTTTCTTTTCTTTTTACTCTTCTTTACCATCCTGAAATGGTATTCTAATTAAATTGAAAAGTCGATGATATCTTGCAAATTAAAATATGCTTTTTTAGTAAAATTACTGACGGATACTTTGCCAACAAATAAACAAAGTTTATGGCGATAAGAATTCATTTTCTTACTGACTTTTGGGTCGTATTCAAAAACTTTCTTTTTAATTCCACTGATAGGATCATCAACTAATCGCTCTTTTGGCCACATTCGAACTTTTACGTCTTCGGCCCCATCAAAAATTGATATTTCAATAAATTCTTTGCCGTCATATTTTTTAGTATTGTACCCATTGAAATATCCAAAAAAAGCCTTTCGCCACATGTTTGTTTTAACAGAAAACTCACCAATAGTTCCGCTGTAGCTCTTGGCGATAGCTACTCTGTCTTCAACGTTTTGCCCATTTTGATTAATTGTAAATTGGCGCGCAAATGGAAATACTTCTGCAAATTCTGCTTTTGTTTGCCTAAATCCTAATTGTTGAATTGCAGATTGATATACATTACAAAAATTAATAGAAAAAATTGGATTAAAATCAGCAAGCCAAAGCTGCCGATCAAAATCAGATGAAATTTTTTCCATAGGAATTCTTTGATCTTTAATCTTTGGAAATCCGGCAGTAGATTTGCATGTTTTCTTAAGCTGTTCAATCAGCTCAAAACGCTGAGAAACAGTCAATTGTTGGTCAAAACAATCATCAAAAGCTCCGCTCATAATCAATGTAATGATTGGCGACACCATGATTTTAATCTCGCCAGTTTCATAATTTTGTTTAATGTCTTTAACTTTTGTTAAAAACTCTTCCCATTTATTCAATGTAAAGAACCTCATCAAAATAATGATCTTGCGTATAATGCTCGATCATCAAAACTAATTTACGATCTGATATTTCTTTAATTGCATCAATACAAATTTCTTGTGTGGCAATGTCACAGCCTTGTAAACTTTCGTCAAGCATCAAAATCGGACTGTTGTACATATCTGATAAAGCCAATTGAAACGCTAATACTAGCCTGCTGAATTGACCACCAGATAAATCGTCCTCACTCAATGTATCTAATACTTGCCCATCACAAATAAGTTCTAGGTTAATTGTGGAAATTTCTTTATCTTTAGATTTTAATTTTCTGGAAGTCTTTAATTGAGCTTTTACTCGTCCATCCAAAAGAATATCTAGCCAATATGTAGCGCGAAAGTTTATTTCGTCAATAATTCCCTCAAGTGATTCGAGCATTGACTTTTGCCAAATTTCTGCAATTTCCGAACATCCAGAAAATAACTTTTTAGCTTCTTCTCTTTCGGATTCTAATTGTTTTATTGTTTTATTGAGAGCAATCAGTTTATTTTCATATTCATGAATTTTTTCTGAAATTTCATTATTTTTAGTTATTTGCCCTAACACTGATTCTGATTCAATTCGTTTGGCAGAGTACAAATTAAGTTCGGATGAATGTTTTTCTATTTCTTCGTAAATTTGTTGAATTTCTTGTTCTAATTCAACAATTGGAATCAATGTTTCATTTGCCTTCAAAATTTCATCAGCTTTATTCTTTTTCTTTTGTAGTTGGTTTAATGAATTTTCTGTTTCCTCTAAAACAAACTTATGTTTTTGTATATCTTTTAGAGTTTCTTCTAGTTGATTGGCAGCTGTTTCAAATGTTTTGATATTTTTTTTGCATTTATTGATTTTGTTTTTTATTTCATCTTCAAAGTTTGATATAGAGATAGATTGAATTGCATCATGATGTGATAAAAAATCTTCACAATCAAGTTTAAGGGATAAAATTTTGTCAATAATTTCTGGTTCGCCGTACAGGTTTAACCCATCTATTGTTTCAAAAATTTTATTTAAAGACGTGTCCTTTTGTTCTTTATATCTTTCTAAATTTTGCAATTGGTTTTGTAACCATTCAAGTTTATTGCATTCAGATTTTAAATTCTTTATTTGTAAATTGCTCTCAGCAAGTTGGTTCTGGATGCTTTGTTCTTTATATTGAGATAAATGAGCTTGGCACATCTTTTGTTTATCAGTTAATTCTTGTAAAGAGTCTGAGTATTTTTTTAGAAAATCTGAAGCCGGTTGGAAAACTTCTCTTGCGGGATGGTTTTTATTATCAGTCAAGACTTTTCTTTTAATTTTTAAATTCTGAACTTTTTCTTCCAGTTTTCCTATTTGAGAATTATATTTTTTAAGTTTAGTTTTTATAGATTCTTCAGAATCTGTGATATTGAATAAAGTTTGTTTTAAAGATTTTATTGCATTTTTAATTTCGTCTGTCTTTTCTTTGACATTATTTTCTTTAGTTTCTAATTGATTTAGAAGAGCACCTACTTCTTTAATTTTTTCTGCAATTTCTTCTTTTTGCTTAAATGGATCAGAGCCTTTAAAAGCAAGTTCGTTAATCAACTCCATTTGTTCAGAAGGAGAAAGATTAATCAAACTATTCTTTTGATTTTGGGCAACATAGGAACAAATATCAAACTCTGTTTTATTCATTCCTAGAGTATTTTCGATTTCGTTCTGCGCCGTAGATGAACTCAGTCCATTTACTTTTAAAATGTTTGGGCCGCGGCCTCTAACAATTGACAAGCCAAAACCGGCTAAATCAACTTCCGTTGTTTCTTCATTCCATGTTGTAATTTTGTTTTGTTTACCATAAAGAGCATAGCTAACGGCTTTAAAGATTGATGATTTTCCTACGCCACTTTTACCATCAATTCTTACCATTCCAGTTTCTGGAAATGAAAAATCTGCATTTGAATGATTACGGAAGTTTGTTAAAGATAAATTGATACGATTCTTCAAGCTTTCTTTCCTTTATATAATCGGAAAAACGTTCTTCAAAACTCTTTGTTTTTGTATTATGTTTTCGTTCACTGGAGGTTTGTTGATCTTCTGAGATGAATTTAAACTTGACTAATTTTGCTAAATTTTTATAATCTTTTGTTTTCTTAAACGCAATAATATTAAATGATGTATCTTTGATAACAATTCTGTATTCGTTTTCTGTATCTACCGCAAAATTTTTGATATCTGCAATATCAACTTGACGTGTAATAAATTTAGGCATATTTAGATCAATAGCTTTTTCAACGGTGTAATTACCATTATCAATATTAATCAAATAAATTGATTTATTTTCTTCTTCACTAAATCTGTGTTGGCAAGGCGTTCCGGGATACCAGACTCTGTCTGCTACTGTGTGTTCGCCATGAATGTGCCCGCTAATAATTTTGCAATTTGGAATATCATCGCCATTTTCGCTTTTAAGACCACCGTCCATTAAGCAGCCTTTAAATTCTTGATGCGCAAACAATATATGTGGCTTGCTACTAAGCATGTCAACAGCGGTTTGGAATGATCCAGGAGGGCAATATGGAATAAACCCTAAAATCGTATCAGAAACTATTTTTTCCGTTGGCCGATCTACAACTATATAATTTTCTATTTGTTTAAATGGAGTCAAGGCATGAAATCTTGGCAAAAAAGTTTTACTATCATTCATTTCATGATTACCGAGAATATGAATGATTTTTGTATTTCTGTTTACACACAAAAACTCTGAAAAAATAGTTAGGCAATCGTTACGAACAACGTCATGTTCATCAAATACATCGCCAAGCAAAACGACGGATTCTGGATTATATTCTTTAATTTTTTCTGTAATTGTTTTAAGTAGAAGCTCGGAACGTTTTAGTCTGCGATGAGAAAGATGAATATCACCAATGACTAAATATTTTTGATGCATTGCGGCTCCTTTTGTAACTACAGTATCATCTGTAATCGCAAATTGAACACAAGACTAGTTCTATTTCCTTTTCATACTCATTTGTTTTGTTTTATATAAGTATTGCGGTTGTTTGTGGAGACAATATGAGTCGCGCTCAAAATGTTTATTTTCCCTTCTTTGTTCGCAGAAAATGGGAAAAAGATAATCAAATCATTCCGTATTTAAAAATATCTAGTCTATTGCTAGACAAAGAAAAAAATAAAGAGAAAAAATATTTAGTTTTTTATAATCGTAAAAATCTAGAAAAAATTAAACAAATCAAGGCAAATAGATATATTCCGTTTGTCGAACCTACTAATGATTATTCTTTACAAACTACGTTTGTGATTGATTTTGATATCAAGCAAGATTTACCAGAAATTAATGCAAAGATTTTAAACGGATTTAGTACATTACATTCAATTTTAAATGGAAAATGTCTTTTAGTAAGAAGCGCAAGTGGAACCGGTTGGCATATTATTTTTGTGGCTAACGGAAATATAGAACCCAAAAACTATCAACAGCTTCAAAAAGACATCATATCTAATTTATTTGCCGATATTGAAGAATATATTGATTACAACGCATCGTTATCAAAACGTCAAGGATTTTACCATTTATCGTATTTTCCAGAATGGATAGAACACGGTTATATTAATATCACAAAAAAAGATCAGGGTAAGAAAAGAAATTTTTGGACAAATAAAATCACATTAGATCCATTTGAAATTCATTCTTTACAAGATAATTTAGTTCCATTTAATAAACGAGATTGTTACAGATTAGATTCAGATATTATTAAAACTTTACAATTTATCAACCGTGCAAATGAAATAAATAACCAATCAATACAAAACCAATATATTAATAGATTTATTAATCTAATTGGCGAAATATCTGAAAGTAAAAACTTTCAGCTAAAAAATTTATTGAACAAATATAATTTAGCGTTTGTTCGGGCTAATTATCCAAACGCTGCAAATGTAATAGAAAAAGATATATTATCTATTGCAAGATATGTTGGATATTATCGTGCAATAGATGAATTCTTATGTGCAAAAAAAACATTCCAAGAATCAAACGATATTCATAAATTTATGCTGTCTTTACGGGACATTAATTTTAATAAAAAAGTCAATGAATTTTTTGCTTCTAATGAAAAAGATAAAATCTTATTTTTTGAATCGGAAATTACTTTGTTAAACAATGTTTTTATTGATTGTTTTGATATTTCATTAGTAAATAATCCCTTTAAAAGTTATGAAATTCTTCATTCATACGTTGAATCTTTTGAAGAAAAGAATCAAATAAATTTAATACAATCAATAAAACGATTTATTAAATTTATTTTTGAAATTAAAAATAGCAAAAAGGCAAATTATTTAGAGAGTAATTTTGAAATTAATGAAGATTTTTCGTTTATGTTTTTAGATGGTTTATTTGCTGAAGATTTTACAAATCTATCAATATCAAAACATAATCAACAGACGTTAAAAAAGATTTGGCGTGAAGAAAAACAATGGTTATTTGTTGGATTTAAAAACCTTATTGCGGCAATTTACCAACTAAAAGTTGCTCAAAATAGTATTTTTATTGATATTGGTCTGGAAGATTTCAAAAAATATTGGAACACCCACGAAAGAAAAGCTATTGCGCTCAGACAACTGATCATGCCAAAACTATCAAAAGACATAAATGAATATAAGCCTCACTGGAAACGGCGAGGATTTATGATTGATTGGCACACAGTTTCTAATTTTTGTATCAAGAATTTTACATTTACTCCCAAATATCTAGCAGATAAAATGGGCAATGGAAATACTTGGTCTGCTATTAGATCTTACGCGAAGCCTTTAGTTGCAAATTACGGATTATATGAAGCTTGCAAAATATTCAACGAGGCTATATGGTTATCAGAAGCTAAGAATAAAAAACAGCGAATTAGAGAATTTGCTCTTTTTGCAAGAAAAATTTCAAAACAGTTACAGGAACAGAAATGCAAGTTACAAGCGCAGACGGCCGTATAGTTGTAATGATTACTGATGATATTTACAATAAAAGTATTTATCCTCAATGTGATTTTAGTATTATCGAATTGCCTATTGAGGCAAAAGACGCTAAAAAGATGTATCAGCAATTATTCAAAACTCAAAAAAACAATCATATTTCGTTACAATTTAGTCGTTTGCCTAAAAAACTTAGGCTAAAGGCTATGAGTAACGCTTTTATTGGTGACGAAGTCGGATTTAAATTTTATGATTATGTGACTATTGTTTCGCAACAGCCCTGCAGACAACCGCCTAATCATCTTTCTCCTCTTGGCGAAACGGTAATTTTATTTACTAAAAACGAAGAACCAAATGTAAAAACTACTAATTGGTTTAATACAGAAGTGGGAGATTGTACAAATGTTTGGGATGTAACACTGCAACCAAAAGAAGGGGTCGGGCAAACAGTTTCTAAAAAATTTGCATGGGAGATTGGATATCTTTTAGCAAATTTAGCTAGTCCATTAATTTGTAGAAAATTTCTTGTTTTAGGTCTTCCTGAATTGTCAATGGCAAAATTTGCATTAAATTCAAATTTGCAAATGTATGCGATTACATCAGATGAATTTACCGCAAATAAAGTTATTAAAGAATACGATAAATCGCTAAAAGACGAGGTTAGTAATAAAACATGGCAAAAGAAATAAAGTACGGACAAGAGGCCAGAGCAAAGGCTGTAAAGGCTTTAGAAGAAATTGCTGCAATTGTAGGAAGTACTCTTGGGCCAGGCGGAAAAACTGTTCTGTTAAGTCGGCGTAATTCTGCTGATGAAATTTCTGTTAGTCACACAAAAGATGGTTTTAATGTTTTGAATGGCCTTCGATATACCGACCCTGTTTTTGATGCTGTCCATAAACTTTGTTTACAGGCCAGTGCAAATTCTGTGGTCTCTGCTGGAGATGGTACCACATCAACCATTGTTATGGCCGCTGCGTTTGCAAATGCATTGGTCAATAGTGGAAATAATCCGCAGGCAGCGGCCAGAAAATTTCGTAAAGAAATACAAAGAGCTATTGAGGCAATTAAGCAAGAGTGTATTTCTGGTGAAGAGGCTATTTATAAAGTTGCTCTTACTAGTAGTAACGGAGATGAAGAACTTACCTCCTATGTACTAGAAGCAATTCAACAAAGCTCTGCTTACGGAACTGTAATTGTTGAAAAAAATCCAATGTCTAGAGAACCATTTAAAATTGATAAAGAATATGGATACCAAGCGGGTACTGGATATAGTTATTACCTACCATTTGCTCAAAGCATTCGACCAAATTTAGCAAATAACGCTGAATTTACTATGAAACAATGTTTTGTAATGCCATATAATGGCGATTTAATGATGATGTCACAAGTAAAGCCAATGCTAGAAACATTAGCTCGTAATCATCAGCAATGGAATTTATTGATTGTATGCCATCAAGTAGCAGAAGATTTAGCTGCAAACTTAGCGTATTTTAATCGCCAGAATCCACAAGTAAAAGTGTTTGTGGTTCGCACAACACCATCGGCAGAACTAAATGGGCAGGTTCAGCAATTAAATGACATTGCCGCATATACTGGCGCTAAAGTTATGGATGGTGGTAGTTTGACGCACATTACTATAGAAGACTTTGGCGATTGCAAATCTGCACGTATTGGGTCGCACAAAACATTTTTACTTGGCCGATCAGATCGAAATTGGATTATTGAACGTGCAGAACAAAATGAAGAATCTGCAAGATTAGCACCAAGTCAGATGGATAGAGATATCATTAATTCACGAAACGCATCATTAACAGGTGGCTGCGTGAAGCTAATTATTGGCGGGACGCTATTCAGCGACTTGCAAGAACGTGCCGACAGAGCTGATGATGCGATTAAAGCTTCACAGGCATGTGGGCGGAGTGGTGCTTTGCCAGGATGTGGTGCTTCATATATGCGGGCAGGACAACTTGGCGAAGTTTCAGAAGAAGTTTTAAAAGCTCTTTCAAGTATTCATTCGGTAATCATGGAAAATTTCGGTGAGACGCCTATGAAGCAATTTAAAAAATCAGAAACTTATTTTATTACAGAAAATAATATCAAAAAAGTGAGCAATTTTGTTGATTATGGTGTTGCAGATAGTTTTGAGACAATTAAATCTGTGATTACAAATGCTTTTGAATTAGGATTATTAGTGACTAATCTTGGTGGATATAGCCTTGAAGCTGATTTAGACCAAATGGAGCAGGCCGCTAGAGCAAAAGAAATTTTAAGAGGCGTATGAATTAGATGAAAAAGAAATTTTCTGCAAAAATTGAATTTTTACTCCCAGATGATTTTGAAGGTTCGTATACTGACGCTCTTAAAGAATATGTAAAATATTTAGAGTTGAATGGAGCGGAGGAAACAAACATTCCTCAATTCTTGCCAGAGGATTGGCATTTTGCTTTTGCCCTTGGCCAAGGAAAGAAGTCTTGCCACAGTTATGCTATAGACTTTTTTGGAGTAGATGTTCATGATTTAGAAGAATATCTCGATTAAATATTTTTTATTTTGTTTGTTTTTTTATGATATAATAATCTATCTTTCACAAAAGGAGTGTTTGTATGTCCCAGATTAAGAAAAAGTTTATTAAGAATAATGCTGTCGATGGCGCGAAGCTATTACTTCTTAATGAGCAATCCATCCGTGCCCTTGATGCTAGTGGTAATGCTGTTGAGCTTATGAAGCTTGATGCTTCTGGCGATCTCCGTTTGCTAGTCCTTCCAAAATCAGATGCCGATCCTACTTCATCTGAGCATTTGGCTCGTAAAGGCTATGTTGATGCTGAAGTTGCTGGCGCTTTAAGTTCTGCAAATAGCTATGCCGATGCGCAAATTGCTGCGACAGTAGGTGCTGCACCTGATCTTCTTAATACTCTCCAAGAACTTGCTTCTGCTCTTGGCGATGATGCTAACTTTGCTTCTACAATCGCTAGCCAAATTTCTGCTCTTGATGGTCGTTTAGACACACTTGAAGGCGACGATAGCGTAGCTGATTCTGTCGAACAAAGAATTTCTGAGCGTTTGAGCCCTTCTGATTCTCGCAGAATGCTTTATGTAGACCTTACTGCTCCTGGCGGTTGGCATAAACCAACAGAAAGTCTTTCTTATACTCCAGATGGTACTATTTTCAAACCGTTCAATGACATCCAAGCTGCAATTAACCACGGTTATACGCAATTAGATGACATGGTTTATGGAGCTAGTGACGCAAACCATGACTTCTGTGTTGTTGTTCGCGCTCTTGCTTCTGGTGATGCCACTGGTTCTGATGTCAGCATGCAAACTGGTAATAATGCAAGACCTTTGAGCATTGTTATTGACCCAAGTGCAATTCGCCAAGCTGCTGGATTAAACGCGCTTTCTTCAGCTGGCGGCGGTAAAATGACGCTTATGGTTGAAGACGGAAATTTTGGTGCTATCATTCCAATTAAATTGATTGGTACTATCACAATTAGCGGTCAATATACAACACGCGTTAAGCTCAAAAATGTGTTTATCGAGGCTCCTGGGTTCACTTCTGCTAACCCTCCTACAGTTGTTACAATTAACGGTACTGCTGGTAGACATTATTTTGATAACTGTAACCTCATGGGTAAAGTTGCATTCCAAGGCGCATGGGCTCGTTGGCATGACTTTTATAACTGTGCAACACACGGTTATGTTCTAAGCGGTACATCTACAGGTTCTGTTTATTCTTACAACACAATTGTAGATGGATCAACATCAGTTGGCACTGGTATTATGGCGTTTAACACGTCTGACCGCATCCACTCTGTTTCACACACAGCTGGTATTCTTCTTATGACCAGATGTGCGCTTACAAACTCTGCTGGTGTTGTATCTTCAGCCGCTGCTCCTGGCGCTCTCTCTTTAAGAGACGTTAACTTTCATAACGGTACTGCTTACTGCGCATTAACTAAATCTGGTTCCGCACCATACATGTTCAGCAATGTCATAAGAAGTGACGCGGCTGACGAAGGAATGGTTGGAACAAGACTAGTTCTTGGTGCATCATCTGCAGACTTAAAGTTCGTTTCACAAGATGCGGGTAAATGGAATGCTGGTTCTAACCCAATTAGCGTTAGATCTGCACTTGATGAAGTTGCTGGAAAAATCTCCAATTTAAGTCAATCGTTAGATAACCGTTATCCTGTTTCTGGAGTTGCAGTTTTAACCGCTCAAGATATTGCAAACGGATATCTTGCACTTGGTGCGCCAATGAGCTCAATTGTGCCATCTTCTATTCTTGCATGGGTTGATCGTTTGGCTATTTTTGAAAATAGTGATTTCGCCTTACTTGATACTGGTACAGATACTCATTTGGTGTTTGACGGAAGTCTCATGCCAGGCGGTGATGAAGCTCTTGCTGTAGGCGATAGAATTCGTTTTCAGTACTGGGTTGTGTAATTAAAAAATTACATATAAATTAAAGAGCCGGTGAAAAACCGGCTCTTTTTTTATTTAATTATTAAAATATAATTAACTTATCAAGTCAATAGAAAATAAATATTCAGAAATTTGTGTATCTATAAAATTTAAACATTTATTTAATGATTTTGTTTCAAACATTGGAGATTTGAATTCATTTTGATTAATTTTATGATTAAAATTCAATTTGTATTTTTTATTTAACTTTCAAAAACAATCATTGATCCAAAAATTGTTTTAAATTCAATTCTAAAATAACGGAACACCAGTCATTTTAACCCTTCGTGGTTATTATAAGTATAATGCAAATTCCTCAATATCAAAGCTTAATAATGTAGTAATTTACGACATAGTTCGCGCTATCTGTTGTTTGCGAGGTCGTAAAGCTGAAACTATTACTCGCTTTAGCGGTTATTACAGATGACAAATGCCGAGGAGTGGTGTCAACCGTATTTGAAATGTCCATAAGAACCACATAGCTTGTAGACCCAATATCGCTGAATGAAACCGTAAAAGTAGAAACCTGCGATGTCATGGGTGAAGTACCATAGCGAACAACGCCTGAGATGGTGTTTGCCGCCACATAAGCCTTCATTGCCGAGATAGAAGGAGCCTGATCCGTTTCACTTCCGGCAGTCGAGTTTACAACCGCCGCAGTTCTTGCGCGAGCAGTTGTGAAATACTGATTACTTCCTTCAGTGATTACACTTGTGGTTGTGTCGATTGCAGCTTGCAATTTCGTGATTGCGCTCGCAACAGACGTATTAGCAAGATAAATGTTAGAAGCATAATAAATAACAGCACCAGCAGAACCGTCAATTGCTTTACCTGTTCCAGCTGCAATATTGAAAGAACAATTAAGAACAGTGCAAACTGTTCCAGCCGCAATTAAAATACCTGACTTATTAGCAGTACCGTTTTGGATTAAACTCAGTGCTGCAGTGAATCCGCCTGTTCCGGCCATTTCAATAACATAGTCTTTATCAGAGATAATTTGACTATTTGAAATAGATGAAACAACAGAATTATTGCTCATCTTAATTGCTCTTGCCGAAACATCTGTTGAATAAAGGCGGTAAATCTCAGAGTTGAATGCTGAGAAAAGTTGACCTTTAATCAAGTCAAGCGCGTGTCCTGCACCCGTACCAACACAATTGATAACAGTATTATCAAGGTATAGCCGTGAAAGACTTGGAGCTGTGTTGTTCATTGACACCGCACTATATCCTGCACTTGTTTGGTGAACTTGAGAGTTAATAAGCTGCAAAATAACTTGTTGATTACCGGTATAATTCAGAACATTTCTTGTCCCGCCTAAAAGATTAGCCACGAGGATGTTGCTGATAGATGAAATGTTTGCAAATATTCCACCGGGTTCAGCAATACCAATTGCAAAATCAATACCGCCCTTAATAGAAACAGCTTGGATATTCTTTCTTGGAGCTTGGAGACCAACAAGGTGTGTATTTGAGCGAGTCCAGCTCAACGTCTCATTGTAAACACCTGGGTAAATATAAATAACACAGTCTTCGATATTTGCTCCAGCAACAGGTGCAGGCAAGGAATCCATTGCAGCCTGAACTGTTCTATAAGGAGCAGCTTCTGAACCATTTCCAGTTGAGTCTGAACCATTATATGCAACATAACGGCTGTATTCTGGTCTGAATTGGATAGCACCTTTAACTGAAGAAACAGATGGAGCTTGGTTCGTTTGGGAACCAGCCATTGAATCAACGACAGCTGCAGTTTGAGCTAATGCGTCTGAGAAGTATTTATTGATAGCACCTTCAGAAACATCATCCGTATCAAGAACAACATCACCAATCTCTCCGTTCACAGAAGTAACTGGAGCCGACAAATCTGGTAATTGAGAAGATGGAATTTTACCATTCCCATCAAGAGTAGCTACGCCGTCGGGCGAACCTTTTTCTGAATTTTGAACTGTATTATCTGCAGTGTTTAGCCTTTGCCATTCCAAACTATTATATATAATCCAATCACCAACTTCCCAATTAGATACTCCATCAATTAGTGTTGTGCCTGCAACAGAGACAATATAATAGTTTCCGCTAACACCAAGACCGCTATTTAACTCTGGTAAATTAGCGTTTGCGTCCCACGTTCCTTTATAAGTCAAAACTCCTAATTTATTAGACGCAAATTTTTTTAAAAAACTCATTTGAAAAAAAACCTCTATAAAAGTTTTAACATAAATATCATTATATAATAATATGATATCATTAATTATAATACAAAGGATTTATTATGCAATTTGGAATTCAACCAATTGAATATTATGGCAATATTAATGATTTTACAACTGTAAAAAGCTGGGATGTTTCTGGCGGCAGTCCAGCTACGTTGTATTTTATTCTGACTAAAACAGATGGATTAGGAACCAAACGGTTTATTACTGATAATTCTACTACAGTCAATGTTTTATTTTTAAGATCTAGGCCAGCAAAAAGCGGGGAGTCTGCAAAAACAATTTCCAAAACAGCCGTTGCTGTTTCTCCAAATGATAAATCTTTGTTTCAAATAAATTTATCAGCAGAAGATGCTTCCAATATACTTTCCGGATCAGTCCAGTTGGTAGTAACCATCAGTGGTGTTCAAAACAAGAGTAGTGTGCCATATATAATCAAAAAAAGTATTTCTTCCCCTGGATTTTGATGTATAATTTGTGTAGTTTAACTCTTTCTTCTTTAATAGAGGTGTATTTATGGCTAGTCCACGTTTTTCAAAGGTAGCAAAGCAACTTGAAGATAACCTAAAGAATTTAGGCTATTCAAAGGCTAAAGCTAAAGTTGTTTCGGTTGATTCTGATGGCAATGTTATTGCTTGGCTTAACCATTCTTCAGCAGGCTCTGCAGCTGGTGATCTTCAATGCTTCCTACGTTTTAAAGCATGGGAAGTTGCTGGTCTTCAGTGGCCAGATTCAATGAAAACACAGCTACATGCTGCTGGTCAATTTGCAGAAGGTGCTGCTCTTGTTGAACTTATTATCGAAGCTCCTGCGGCAACACCTGCTGCCGGCGGACTTCATAAGTTCCTTCCAGATGTTCTCCATGTTCTTCGTGGACAAAACGGCGCAGTCGTCAGGCTAAAAGAAACTGCCGCTGGATCAGCCCCTGCTCTTGCTCCAGGCGGAGTCCTTGCAACTGCTGCTGCAACATGGAATGCTGCTGGTGTAGAAGTCGGTGTGCTTATGCCTTACGGCCGTGGCACTGCTCCTGGTTCTTTGGCCTAATTTAGTGGGCCGAAAGGCCCATTTATTTTTAATCTTGAGGTGAAAAATGGCTTTACTAAGTCCAGAAGTAAAAAAACTATTAAACGACTTTTCAAAGTCACAGCCAGCTTTGAATCTTCCAGGTCTTCCTGCTGACCAAGCAGGCATTAAGCTTGGTGATCTTATCGAAGCAGCTGCGGCTGGTGAAGTTGCTGACCAATCTGCTGCAATTGCAGCACTACAGGCGGCTGTGCTAGCACTACAAGGTCAAGTTAGTACGTTGCAATCAACTGTAGCTGATCATGAGTCTCGTATTGCTGCTCTTGAACCATAAGAGGTGTTAAATGAAACAAAATGAGTTATTTCAAAACATTGACACGCTTATGACGGAAGTTCTTGAACTCAAGAAATCTTGGGACGAGAAAGTTGAAAAGGCTGAAGCTGAGCCTTCTGATGCGCAAGATGATGCTGTTCATATGGCAGATCATGGCGCAGACGAAGAAAGTCTCGCTGAATACGCTAAAAAACTTTCTGACGAAGAACTTCATGAACTCATTTCTTCACTAGTCCAAGAAGCAGAAGGACGAGGCGGAGAAGGTGAAGAACAAGAAGCCCCTGAAGTGGGTAAAAGCGAAGACGAAGACGAAGACGAAGGCGAGGACGAATCTGAAGAACCAGAAATGGAAAAAGCAGATGAGCAAATGCCTGAAGACGACGAAGCTATGCAAATGCCTGAACAAGACGCAGATGCTGAATCGGAACCAGAAGAAGGTGGCGATTTAGGCTCAAAAGTAGCTGAACTTTCTGACGAAGAAATCCAAACTTTGATGTCAGCAATTCAAGCTGAAATGGGCAATCGTGGCGGCGGTGGTGCTGGTCCTGCTCCAGTTGGAAAATCAGAGTATGAAGAAAAGATGGAAAAAAGCTTACGTGCTGCTATCAAAAAAATTGATGAACTTAGTTCTCAAATTGACTCTCTAAAAAAGAGTAACGCTAAGAAAGTAGAACGTAAAGAGTCTATGCCATCTCAAAAATATGCTGATCCTAAAGTTACAGTTTTAGAAAAATCTGTTCCAGAAGATTCTAAAGTTGTTATGACTGGAGCAACTCTTGCAAACTGGCTAATTAGCGAACAAGCTGCCGGAAACAAAAAGGTTAACTCCGATATTGTTACTAAGGCAAACCTTGCTAAGTCTGTTGAAGATGCTTCTGAGTTCTATAAAGAACTCGAAAGAATTGGAATTAAAGCACCTCGCTCATAATGCCCATCCCTCCCTCTTATGAGTTAGGTATTCTGCCCTAAGAATTTTTTCTTAGGGTTTTCTTTTTTTACAAAACTGCATACATTTAATTTAGGAGATTTTTATGCAAGAAAAACTAATTCGTCTTTGTTGTAAAAATTGTTCTAATAGCTTTTTATGTTGGGAAGATAAAAAACCAACTAATTGTCCAAAATGCCAGTCAGCAACTTTACTTACTGTTATGAATACAAACACTGTTCCTGTTACTACTGGGACGATGATTGAATATTCATATGACAATTTAGATACAATCGATTCTTTTATTACAGAACAAGCGCAAATTGAAGATCAAGAGCGTGATTTAAACAAATTAGCAAAAGGTCGAAAAGACGCATGAGCACAGAAATTAAAGATAATATTGCTAACTTTGACGCTAGATTTTTAAAAGGTGCTGTACTTCGCCTTATTCTGCAACCATCTTTGATAGATAAATATCGAGAATATCTATATCCAGAAATGTTTGATATTGGAGATGAATTTCAATCTTTATTTCGTGTTGCAAAAATATTATTAGATCGATCTAAAATCGAACCTGTTTCTATGGAAGCTTTGATAGGTTGGTTAAATTTGCAGCCATCGGGCGATGGGCGTGATGCTAGTATGCAGCTAGCAGAAAAAATGCGACTAGATTCTGATCTTTATAAATTTGCGCAAAATGATGGATATTTTGCAGAATTTTTAAGATATCTTAAAGCGCAAACTTTTATTAATTCCCATAAATCGGTTACTAAGAAATTTAAAAATACAGATTTTGATTCTGCGTATAAAGATCTAGAAATTACTCTAAGCAAGATTAAGTCTATTGGTACCGAGGAAGAAGAAACTGTTAATTGGGAAACTGCTCATAAATTTCTAGAAGAAAATTCACAAAAACGATACAATCGATTTAAAATTGGCATTGCAGACTTTGATTCGCTGGCAGGTTTTGAAGAGCAATCAATGAATTTGTTTATCTCCACTTCTGGTGGTGGCAAGAGCATGATGTCGATTCATTTGGTTGTACAAGCTGTGCGGCAACAAAAACACGTTCATGCTGTTTTTGTGGAAGACCGGCAACCAACTATCTTACGGCGTTTATTTGCAAACATGACTGGTATTCCAATTAATGAACTTTCTAAATACAATGATTTATCTCAAGATAAAAAAAACGCAATTAAAGCCGCTGCCGTTGAATTAAAAAAATACGCCACAATTGATTTTATTTATCAAAACCCTCCATCTTCTATTTTGCAAAAAATTCATGAAAGAAATCGTGAAAGAAAAAATCAGGGATTAGCGGAAAATAAAGTTGTGATTATTGATTATATACAACATATTGGTCATATGGCGGCAGGCGATAGTATGCATGAAAAGTTGCATCGTTCTATGGCCGATTTTAAGGATTTTTGTTTGAAGCACCATATGATTGGATTCACCCATTTCCAAGTAAACAGATCTGGAGCAGCAATGATGCGTAATAACGACGAAAATCAGCTTATTGATATGAGCATGATTTCAGGTTCATATAATGCTTGCTTTGTGGCCGATAATATTATTTCTATTAATAGAACACCACAAATGCGGATTGACAATGAAGCCGTTTTGTACGTTATTAAAGGTCGAGAAGGCTGTAATGAGAATAAATATAAAGTTAAAACAGACTTTGCATATGGTATATACCGTATGGAATCGGCAGAAAAACTGGAAGATGTTCTCTGAAGCGAATTTAAATAATTAAAACATAGTTTTATAATTTAAAATTGATTTTTGAAACATATTCGGGTGACAATAGAACTCTGGCTAAGATTTCTACGGGAGTTATTTTTAGATGCACAATCTTCCTAAAATTCTACAAAAAAGAACAAATTTTAGGCCCTTTGCTTATCCCACCGCATTTGAAATTTTTGAAAAACAGCAAAAAGCTCATTGGACACCGTCCGAAGTAGAAATGGATGCCGATGTTCATCAATATCACACAGAATTTTCTGCAAAAGAAAAACATGCAATTACAACTATTTTAAAAATATTCACACAAACAGAAAACATTGTTGCGGATTATTGGACAAACGTTGTTGGTAAATGGTTTGTGCAACCAGAAATTTGCATGATGGCAAACACGTTTGCTTCATTTGAAGCTATTCATGCGCAAGCATACGACAAACTAAATACTGCTCTTGGTCTTGATTCTAAAGAATTTTATCTATCATTTCTTGAAGATGAAACTTTAAAAAAGAAAACGGAATTTATTGAATCCAAAATGGAAATCTTTACAGAAAAAGATCTACCATTATCCCTTGCAGTATTTTCTGGTTTTACCGAAGGCGTTTCGCTGTTTAGCTCATTTGCAATTTTATTAAATTTTCAGCGGTTTAATAAACTAAAAGACGTTGCTAATATTATTAGCTGGTCAATTAGAGATGAAAGTTTGCATTCAAGTGCTGGATGTTGGCTATTTAGAACACTAGTTTCCGAAATGAATTTTTCTAAAGAACAATTATCTGATTTGGAAGAACAAATCAAAGAAGTCGCTGAGCAAATTCATGAGATGGAAATGATTTATATCGATAAAATCTTTTTAGAAGATGAGCTCGAAGGTTTAACTAAAAACGATATGAAAAATTTTATTAGGCATCGTATTAATCAAAAAATGCGTGATTTAGGATTGAGTGATATATATAAAAATCTTCCAACAGATAAAGTCGGCGCCTGGTTTAATCCATTAAATCAAGCCGTAGAGTTTGTAGACTTCTTTGAAGCGCGTTCTACAAACTATGTCAAAGGTTGGAATTTCGGACACATTAACTGGTAATCTTCATACCTAAAAGAGAATACAAATGAAGCTTAAAGAACTGAAGTCATCTTTTGAAGCTCCCCAATGGCTAACCGAAGAAGGTTTTATTACTTTAACAAAAGGCTATTTGCTTTCAAACGAAACACCAAAAGGTATGTATCGTAGGGTAGCAAAAGCTGCGGCTTCTTATCTACCAAATAATAAACAAAAATGGGAAGACGATTTTTTTAATATTATTTGGAATAACTGGCTTTGTCTTGCAACGCCAGTCGCATCTAATTTTGGAACGCAAAGAGGATTACCAATCAGTTGTTTTGGTAGTTATGTTGACGACAGCATTTATTCTATTTTTGAAAAAAATTTAGAAGTGGCTGTTTTAAGCAAACATGGCGGTGGGACATCTTCGTTTCTTGGAGATGTTCGCGGGCGCGGGGCTACAATCAACGGTGGTGGAAATAGCAACGGTACAACTAGCTGGGTAGAAGTGCTCAGAACAACTGTTAACCAAGTTTCCCAAAACGGCATTAGACGAGGCCAACACGCTACTTATATCCCAATTGACCATGCAGATTTTGATGAATTTGTAGATGTAAGAAAACATTTAGACGGAATCCACTTAGGCGTTTCTATTTCTGATGAATTCTTAAAAAGATGTGAAAATAAAGAAGAAGAAGCTTTACGAAGATGGTTCAAATTGCTCAAGGCTCGAATGGAAACCGGTGAACCATATATTTTGTTTATTGATAAAGTAAACGCTCAGAATCCAAGTTTATATAAAGAGCAAAACCTAAGTGTAAAAGCTAGCAATCTATGTTCAGAGATTGTTTTACATTCTGATGCGGAACATTCATTTGTTTGCTGTTTGTCCTCAATGAATTTAGCTAAATGGGATGAATGGAAAGACACAAATGCGGTTTTTTTAGCAACTGTTTTCTTAGATTGTGTGATGGAAGAGTTTATTAAAAAAGCTTCTAGCATAAAAGGCATCGAAGCTGCTGTCAGATTTGCTAAGAAATCTAGAGCCCTTGGATTAGGTGTTCTTGGATATCATACATATTTACAAAAAAATATGATTCCATTCGACAGTCTTCAGGCAAGAATTTTTAACCACACTTGGGCAAAAGTATTAAAAATGGAATCGCAAAAAGCTACTGAATGGATGGCTACTGAGCTTGGAGAGCCAGAATGGTGCAAGGGTGAATGCGTTCGTAACACACATTTGCTTGCTATTGCACCAACAACTTCAAATGCAATTATTTCTGGTGGCGTTTCTCAAGGAATTGAGCCGATTGTTGCAAATGCATTTGTGCAAAAAACTGCAAAGGGTACATTCATTAGAAAAAATCCTACACTTGAAGAATATTTAGAAAATTTAAACTTAAATACTAATGAAATATGGGAAAAAATCATTGATAACCATGGCAGTGTTGTAGATATCCATGGTATTTCTGAAGATGCTAAAGAAGTATTTAAAACTGCTTATGAAATTAATCAAAAAGAAATTATTTTTCAAGCAAACCAACGCCAGAAATATATATGTCAATCACAATCACTTAATTTGTTTTTTGATTCTAATGAAAGTCCAGAATGGATTCACAAAATTCATAAAGAGGCCGCTTTGTCTTCGCATATTAAATCGCTTTATTATGTAAGATCTATGGCTGGGATTAGAGCTGAAAAAGCTGAAGGCTGTAAAAGCTGCGAAGGATAATCATTTTTATTATCCTTCGGTATTATTAAATCGGAGGAATTATGAACCTTTTTGTTATTGGCTCACAGCAAGAAAGTGCTCAAGCTCTTGATGACCGTCGTTTAGTAAAAATGACTGTAGAAACACTGCAATTATTTGCGTATGCTATGCATAATTTGGAAATTCCAGAATATCATTATCCAGTAAGTAAAGAAACTGGCTTACCATTCAAAGCAAATAACTCGCACACAAAACATCCAGTTACAATTTGGCTACAACAAAGCGTTGGCAATTTTGATTGGATGTTTATTTATTTACAAGAAATGATGAAAGAATACGAGTTTAGATTTGAAAAACCTGCATTTGTTGAACAAATTAACCTTCAGAAAATACAAAGTGCCAGAAATTTATGGCCAATAGGTGAGTTAACGCCATTTGCTAACTGTTCACTACACCAAGATATAGAAAATACTATAATTGCATACAAAAAAACATTAGCGGATAAATGGAAAAAGGGCGAATTGTCTACTAGAACTTTACCAAAGTGGACAAAACGGGAGCGGCCAAACTTTGAGTGCGCATCAAACTGAAAATGCTATTGCTAATTTGTTGGATAAATATGCGGTTGATTATAAAGTCAATCGCAGATCATTTATTTTAAAATTTTGCCCAAGTTGCGGTAAATCAAAATATTCAGTTTGGCTTTTAAAGCCAGACGATGATGAAACAAAAGTGTACGGTCAATGTTGGGTTTGCGGTGCAAAATTTTCAATTCTTAAATATTTAACTGACTGCGGTGTAGAAAGTTATAAAAAATTAAAATCAGAACTATTCGGCAGGCAGATATCTAAACCAAATGCTGGAATGTTTGATTTAGATACTCCTATGCCAAATACTCCAATTAATCAAAAACATGAAAATTTAAAGCTTAACCACTGCTCCATTCCCGAAACATTTCACAAAGTGTATGATTGGCCGTCTAATCCGGCTTCTATGTATGCAAAAAAACGCGGTGTTGTCGGAGATTTGCAGCACGAAGTGTATATAGACCCATTTGCTCGCGCAGTTGCGTTTCCTATTTATTGTTTTGATACTTTAGTGGGATTTCAGAAGCGTTTTATTTCTCCAGATGCAAAAATAAAAGTACACACTGATGCTAATCTACCCAAAGCTCATGCGTTTATTAGATTCGGCCATGTTAATAAGCCAATTTGCGTAGTAGAAGGCCCATTTGATGCTGTTGCTGCAGTATGGTTTGGATATTACGGGCTTGCTACCATGGGTGCTCAAATATCAGCATCTCAAGCAAGGCAAATTGCGATGATGGCTATGGAACAAAATCCAGATAATCCAATTGTATATCTTGGCTTAGATCCGGATGAAGCCGGTGAAAATGGGGCTTGTAAACTGGCTAGGTTTTTAGATTTTTATGGCGTTAAATATGAACGTATAACACCAATGATCGAGCATGAAGATTTTAATTCTATGCTAGTTAAACATTCTGGTTTAGATTTAGAAAAATCAGATAAATTAGTTACTATAAATGGTCTTGTACAGTCGCAACATTGGTGGATTCCAAATAAAATACGAATAGATGATATATATGAACAAAGAATGATTAAAAACGTTAAGAAAAAATTAAAAGATCTTTCAGAGGGATGATTAAATGAATTTAGAAAAATTTTTGTATCAATTGCGTAAAAAAAATAATGAACTTTATATTGCAAGACTTAGTTTGTCTTCAAATAGTCCATTACAATTAAAACGGATTGGCGATTCAGAATGGTCTGAAGTTTCTCCTTGGGATCAAGAACAAAACAAAACTGTCCCATGCAGTGATTGGTTAGATCAAAACCATATGAAAAATCACTTGTGTGTTAATGGAATACAGAATTACGTATTATGAATTATTTGTATAAAATTTATCAAAAAATGAAATTTGATAAACATACAAATGCCTATGAAGTAGAATCTTGGTGTATTCATAGATTCAATACTGAAACTTTTGAAATTTTTAAACTAGAATGTATCGTTGGTTCTATGGGCAGCGTAGATATATGGCTGCCTGTATATCCTTCTATGTTAACGAATCTATCACAAATGACTGATTTTATCACTTTGGAAGAAGCAATCAATTATTTAGAGAAATATGGGCTAAAAACTCTTTCTTCTAAGCTCATGAATCACCTATAATCAGTATTTACCAATATAAAAAACTATCCATGAATTAAAAAATCTAGACAGTCTTAAATACCATGTATAATATTATTATACATAAAGTTTAGTGATTTTAGTTATTTATTTAATTAATGATAAAAAATATTAAGATTAATTTAACTTATCACTTTTTTTGTTTATAGATCTATGTGTATAATTACTTTAACTTTATGAGTTTACGCTTTTTTAGTGTAGAATGTTATAAGAAATTTGTTTAACTCTTTCAGAGGTGTTATATATGTCAGGTTTTAGTCCACTTAATCAGCAAGAGCTTCAAATGATCGCTCAGAAGCTAGAAAGTCTTAATAAGTCTTTCGCAGCTGGCTTCCCTGGTCTCAACAACGCAGGAAGAACTGGTACTTCTGCAATCGCTATTGATAGCCTTGAGCCAACTGTGCGTTCTTTGACTCTAGAGGATGAAGACTTCCTCTTGACAAAAAATGTACAAACCCTCAAAGCTACACAGACTACATATAGCTATGTAGTTAAGACAGCGGTTCGTAGCGGTATTGACACTTGGGGTGTCGAAACATTCCTTCCACAAGAAGATGTTTCTCAATATATGCGTGTTGCAGAAGTTCTTCGTGTACAAGGTATTCGTAAGACGATTTCTCACCTTGCACAAACAGTAAACTCTGCTGGCGGCTACATGCTTGACCTCGAAGCAGAAAACGACAAGAATGCAGCTATGTCAATGGCCGAAGGTCTTGAGCGTGCAATGTATATCGGTGGCGATATGTATCTTGACCAAAATGGCGAGATTGACAGCACGCTTGCTGCTAATCCAAACGCTCCTATGCGTATGCCACGCGGTATTCAGGCTCAAATTCGTGAAGGTAACAAATCTGCTCGCGGTATCATTGGTGACTTCGTTGGATACGGTAACAACCGTGTAACTTTTGCTGATGCAAAAGGCCAAGTCCTGACAAGGGGTCAAGTTGACAAGCTTGTTTCAGCTGTTCGCGAAAACCGCGGCCGTATTGTTGAAGCACACTGTACGGTTGACCAACTTGTTCACTTCCGTGCTACGTTCTTCCCATTTGAGCGTGGTGATCTTGGCGCTGCTTACGCAATTCGCGGTGCTAACGTAGAAGCAGAAGCTAAGTCTGGATTCCCACTCCAAACAGTTGTTGGTACAGTTGACTTTATTCCTTCTGTATTCAAATATACTCGCGCTTATCCAGAGCCTGTAATGAGCTCAAGTGGCACAATTGCTACTCCAGCTATCAGCGCTACTGCACAAGTTGCTGGTAATACATCATTCAAAGCTGGTGACGTTGTTAAGTATGTTGTTCAGGCAGTTAACATCCACGGAATTTCAATGCCTTCGGCTGAAGTTTCTGTAACAATTGCTGCTGATGGAAACAAAGTTCAGCTTACTCTCGCTGCTGTTCCTGGCGCTGAAGAATTCGCTCTTTTCCGCACTTCAGTTGGTGGAGCTTCTGGCACATGGAAAGCTTGTGGACGCGTAATTGCTGCTCGCGCTGGTGCTACTACTGCAGTTGATGCACAAGCAATTCTTCCTGGACTTGACAGCGTAGTGTTCCTACCAAAAGCTCAATTCCGTGCGAAACTTGCTGTCCTTGGCGAAATGCTTTCTAAGATGAAACTCGGCCTTCGCGGTCTTGTTGAAGAAACTCTTTATGTAAGCTACCTCGCTGTAATTCTCGAGTATGTACGTCATCACGGTCTCCTTGATAACGTCTACCATGAGCTTAACGATGAAACTTACGGAAGCGTCTAATAAACGCTTCTAACGAAGAAGGCTGGGGAAACCCAGCCTTTTTTTATTTCCTATTGAAATGCGTTCCATTTTCCCTAACGCCATTTGCCGTAACTAATACAAATTCGGCATTTTCTTCAAATTGTTGTAAATTAGAAGCATTGCAATAAGTCAAAGCAGACCGTAAACCGCCGTTGATTTGCTGCAAAACATCTTGGGTATTACCTATACTAGAAATAGTATGAGAAGAGCCCTCTGCCGATCTATGAGTAGATAATTTGCCCTGATCTTTGTATGAACTAAAGCTGGCGGACCCGCGAAATTCATTTGGACGTTCGCAGGCATCGGTTCCAGCTAACATACCGCCAATCATAACCGCCTTTGCACCAGCCGCTAAAGCTTTGGCAATATCGCCGCTGGTTTTACAACCGCCATCGGCAATTAATGAATACCTATCTGGTGAGTTATCCATAATAGCAGAAAGCTGCGGGTAACCACAACCAGTAACAGTGCGAGTTTCACACACAGAGCCTGGACCAATTCCAATTTTCCATCCAACAATATTACTTAAATCATGATCTATTACTGTTAGATGCCTTGATACATTTTTAATAAATGGAAAAATATCAATAAAATTACCAACTATGTAGTCAATGTGTGGATTGAATTCAGCAATGTCTGCAACAAATTTTGCAACTTGAGATTGTGCGGCATGGGCTACATCAATAACAAATGTTTTAACGCCAACACTTGAAAGCTCGTTATGTCGTTCATAACTAAGTTTGTCTATGCCAATAGATGCCCAAAAATTTACTTTTTGTTTAACTAAACTCTCGGCAATAATGCAATTTTCTTCAATGCTCATAAATCGATGCAGACAGCCGATTCCGCCAGCTTGGTGCATTGCTATACACATATTATGGCCTGTAACGGTATCCATATTTGCAGAAATAACGGGAAGAGACAAAGATGTATATCGACCTATTTGAACCGACAGATCTACGTTACCTCTAGAATTAATCCAAGAAAATTTTGGTACTAACAAAACATCGTCAAAAGTATATGCAGTCTTTTTAATCAAAGAACTCATTATTTCTCCAATAAATTAAATATCTTGGCACAAAAATTCGATAAGGCTTGAATATTTTTTTCTTTTTAATTTAGAAGACCCAATTAACTCAATCGCCTCGTGTACTCCTATCGCCTTTTTTGTTTTTAAGACAATAAAAGCGTGATCAATTAAGCCCATCGAGTTGTAATTTTGCATGATATTATCTTCGGATTGAGCTAGAAAGTCCCATTGAAATTGAGCCATTTTTAGATGTGAATTCATTGCAAAATAATAAAGCTTTTTATAAAAAATCTTTTTTGTGTGCATTGAATTTTGTTCTTCTTTAAAGATATGAAGATTGCCATCCATAGTATAAAGGATTAAGTATTTAATTTGATTATTTTTTATTTGTTGTGTTTCCATAATAATGTTATATTAGTAATAATAACGGTTGATAATATATGCAATTTCAAGGTAAAGAACATAAAAAACGAGTCAGGGATGCTCTTCGTAAATACAACGAAGAAGCCAGAAAACCTGTTTATTGTATAGATATGATTACAGGCGAAATAGAAAATTTTGAAAGCAAATATGATGCGGAAAAGGCCGGTTATAAACGATATAGAATTGATCGCTGTTTAAACGGGGATCGCAGAAGTTACAAGGGTAAAATGTGGTACCTTGCTTAATTTTTTTTGATCTCTTCTAAACTTTTTTGAAGAACTTCGTTCACTATATTTTGTATGGATTGTGTTTGAACTTCTTCTAAACTTTTTTGGAGAGCTTCATTTATATAATTTTGAATAGATTTTTCTGCTATTTTAATTTTTGGCTGATTTAAAAATTTAGGTTTATATGTATTATATTTCAATTGTCTGTCTAAAAAACCATTAATTTCAGCAGGACTTTTTGCTGCTGGTTTATTAATTGCACGAGAATGTTCAAATACATTATCCCAATTTTTTACTTTGGGCCTTACTTGCGTTTCCCAATACTTTAACGCAACTTGAGCGGCAATATCTGGATCAGAGGCTAAGTGTGGATTATTATACAGGTCAACACCTATCATTTGCCCATATTTTTTATAATTATAATCATGCGTTAAATGTATATATCCTCGCCCAAGAAAATTTTTACCGCCTTTATATCTTTTATTTGCTATATTGTCTGAAATTATTTCTTTAGGTTTTTTGAAATTCATAGTTTCATGAGCTATTTGTGCCATAAATGCAGCTAGTTCTTTGCCGTGTAATCCCGCTTTTCTGGCTTCGCCAAGAATATGTTCTTCGCCAAACACAGGTTTTGTGTCGGGAGGAGTTGTTGGTTGCTCAATTTTTGGTTGGACTGGTTGCTGCGTTTGATTCTGAACCGAGGGATTAAATAATAATGATGAACCGGCTACAATTCCAGCTTTAATTTTGTCTTTTAAACCAGTTTTTTCTAAATCTTCATCATAGTTTTGTTTAGAGTAATAAAGATCTTTTAAAGATTTTTTTAACTGCATAGTATAACCTCTATTGTAGAAATATATTATACTATGCCATTTTATTTAAAATAAACGTTTATTGAGACTTGATTTGATAGTTTCACTATCTGGTTTTTTGATCCAAACCATATTTTTAATATCAATGACTGCAACGCCAGGAAATTTAATCAAATTTCTGTAATCAACTCCATATCCTCTATTTGCAGTAATATTTTTAGCTCTGTGATAACCGTTTTTATAATATCCATCATTAAGAACTTTCCTTAGTTCTTCATTATCAGTATCTAAAATAAATAAATAACTAGATTTAAATCCATAAATTGCATAAATTTCTGTATTTTGCCGACCAGCTTGTTTAAAGCCCCCAACTTTAGATTTCGCTTCGGAAGAAGCTCCCTTGTCCATTTCAATAAAAACATTAGGAGAATCAGTAACTTTTCCAAGTTCGTTATATACTTTATCTTGGCAAGCGGCGTTAAAAATACCATCGCTTTTAATTTCTACACGACCGCCATTTGGCAGTCCAATATCCATTGAAGCTCTCTTCTCATTACCTCTAGGAAATGCACCATCCAAAAACAATGGGACAAGAAGAGTTTCTAATTTATTAGAAAGTTCATATTTTTCTTTTCTTGAATCAGTATTTTTAATCATTTCTGCAACTTTATTAATTTCTTTTACATTTAATTTAAGTTTTTCTGCAGTAATTTTAATGCTTTCTGATTCAGAAAGAGGATTTGCTTTCTTGCTAGAAACCACAGTTTTTTTAGGAGTATTTTTTAGTTGCTCGGTTGAAATTTTTGTTAAACTAAAATCTTTTTCGTTTCTTTTAAGAGCGTGAATAAAAGTCCTGATCATTAAAATATTATCTTCGTATGCATTGTGCGGAACAATTTCTTTAATTCCACTGCGTTCAGCACATATTTGCATAGAAGGAACACCGTATTTATCGTTTGGCATAGCAAATAAAATTGCTGGATCAACAACCTGAAATGGACTAACAGCTAAAGTTTCCTTGATAGTTTTAGGAATAAAATGCCAGTCAAATGAAGGATTTCTGATAAGAAATTTCCAATCTCGTCGATCTAGAGTGTGTTTTTTAAGAAATGAAATGCTTTGGCTGATCCATTCTTCTAAGCCCATAACTGGAAGCTCTGCATTTTTAGAACGAATTTTTTTTAGAATTTCTACAGTTTGTAATTTTTCTGTAAAAAGCGTATCTAACTCGACTACATAATTATCTTGTTGAATATATGCAGAAAAATGAGGCAAATCAAAAGGATTTTCACAAATCTTTTGGCTATCGAAAACGACCCAAGATGCATTAATAAGTGATTCTGGAGATCTATAATTTAAAGATGTAGTTTCGCAATCAAACGCTATGTAAATAGTCATATATTCTCCTTGTATCGAAAATATATATGTATATAGCTGTATTGAATAGCTATAAAATATTGGCAAGTATATCTAGAATAGAATCTTTTGTTTTGCTGTCAATATCATCTTGTTTTTCTTGGTTATTTTTACAAATAATCTGCAAAAATGGAAAACTATCAGTAATATCATCGCTTTCCCAAAGCAATTTATAGTGCTTATAATAAGGTTGTCTTGTATAGTAATTACAACAAAATTTTATTGATGGCCAAAAATTCAATTTAAAGAGTTTACATAATTTTAACCTGTTAGAAATAGATATGTATGCAAGTTGTTCAGAAATTAATTCTTTATCATTATATTTAATAACAATATGGTTTCTATCGTTATTCCAATCACTCATTTTTGTAAGAAAAAAAATTTTGATGGTCATGTATTGTCACTGTTGCGTATTTAAATTAAACGATTAATATAATCTTATCACTAAAAGGAGTGTTTTTAGCAATGGTAAAGAATGTAGAACTAAAAGCTGTTGTAAAATCTTTTGTTTCTAATGTCACAAGGGAAAAACTAGGCAACGGGGAGCTAGATGAAGAAGCTGAAAAAGAACTATCTGCTGTGAAAGACTTTTTCAAAGTTCAAGAGCTTGATAGCGTAGTGAATTTACGACTTTCCCTTGAAAACATGCTATGGAAATTGTTTGAAAATGTAAAAGTGCCAGAAAGTCCTCTGCGTTTAAAGGCACATGAAAGATTCCTTGGGCGCGTAGCTGAGAACCTAAAAGCGACGTTGGATACAGAGCAAATTCCTAAACTAGAAACTGAAGACTTAAAACAAGTTCTCTATATGGTAGAAGATCCAGAAGTTTTTTCTAAACTAGAATTACCATTTGAATATGCAGCCCAAGATGGAACCGTGCGAGTGCTTCCATTACCTGCAACTAATATTTTGCAAAATGAACAATTTGTTAATACTGTAGATGAGCTCTTTATTCCATGCGTGGAGAAAAAATGACAGTAATTGATTTTAAAGAATATTTGAAAAATAAAAAATCAATTGCGCATGCACCAGTTGCAAAAAATTCAGAAATTTTTCGTTCTGCCCTCTGTATGGAGCTAGAAGCTTTGCTCCGTCAGGGGGGGTTCCCTGCTGTCAAAGTTATGTATCATAAAACAATGTACGTCTTTGTGTTAAACACAAATTTATGGATGTTTTTTAAAATTAAATTAATGAAATGGTTAAAAATCTTCTCATGGGAAGATTCTATGTTTGCTGCGATCAAAAAAATTGATACTGATGCTGAACATCTAAAAATGTTTCGTACATGGCCAAAAGCAAAAACTATTGATCAAATCCTAAATTCTTAGAGGCGTTTTTTCTTACGCCCTTTTTTCTTTTTTTCCGTGATAACACTAGAAATTAATGATTCATCTATTTCTTCTTCTGGACTAGAAGGCAATAAACCTTCTGTGACAGAATTAATTGGAAAATATATATAATCATCAGATGAATCTTCTGATAAAACCCCACCATATTTTTTATGAATTGCTGTAATTTCTTGAACTGTTTTTTGCTTTTTTAATTTTTCAATACCAGAATCATACGCAGCTTTTACTTGTTCTTTTGTAATACCTAATCTTTTTGTTATTTCTGATTCTGAAAAGGACTCGCCTTCATGAATATTCATGAATTTAAAAAAGCAATAACTTGATTCATCTTCAGAAATAATCCCCCAAACACAACCGCCAGAATTAATATCTTCTGACATCATATGACCAGGATTGTCTTTGTACCATTGAGCCTTTTGTAATCCTAAATTACAAATATCTTGTGGATAATTTTGTAATTTAAGAGGGCAGCAACGTTTAAAACGAGATCTATTATCGTCTTCAGTGTCAGTCTGGGATGATAATTTTTTGTTGTGCATCATCCGCAGTCCCCATTTGGTTTTCTTGCTGAGAAAGACTGGCGTTAAATGCTGCCATCCATTCTTTATCTTTAGATAAAAGATAAGCTACAGCCTTTTCTACTTCTTCTAAACGCCCGAAAAGTTGATATGAATTTGCAATAAACTGATTCAAAGTTTCCTCAAATTTTGAGGAAAGCTGTTCTTGATTGTCTTGAGACAATTGTTCTTGTGATTCATTCATTTTTTTCATCTCCTTCAGTAATTTCTGAATCCATTTTATTTAAATAGTCTTCGATGTCCATACCAGCATATGTTGTAAGGAAAATTTGAGCAATAATATCTTGTTTCATATTTTCAAATGCTTCAAAATTAATATCTTGTAAAGAACCAATAAAAGAAACTTGAGAAACTAAAGATTGCGTAATAGCTTTTACTGCCAAAACTCCAAATTTTTTATCATTTTCAGATTTATCACAATATTTTAAAACTACTTCATCAATTTCTTTCATCATGTCCGACAACCAGACAATCCACTGAGCGGCTTCTGCCTCGTTTATACCTAATTTTTCAATATTATCAGATAATTGCTTGTCGGTTTTAATTATTTGTTTTGCTAAACTGAGATCATAGCTAGACTCTTCTTTTTTAGATTTGTCTTTTGATTTAAATTCAAAAATATTAGACATGATTATTCCTCTTTTATACGTTTTTAAATATAAAAGAGGAATAATGCAAGGTTATTCAGATTTTGAAGATTCGTTTAGAAGTTCTTTAATAGATTTTCCAGATTTATTTTTAGCATTTAATGCAGTTTTATGCTTTTCATCTGCGTGCTTCATTTTTTGTTCATGTTGCTCTTTTTTCATTTGCATTTCTTGCGCGTGTTTTTCTTGCATTTGTTTTAATTGTTCTTCGCTCATATTTTGTTCATTTTCAGCCTGAGCTTGCTGTTGTTCTTGCCCATCTTGTTGTTGCTGTTCGCCTTGTTGTGCTTGTTGTTGCTGTGCTTGCATTTGTTGTTCAGCTTGTTGCATTTGCATTTCAAGCTGTTCGGTTTGCATCTTCATTTGCTCTGCCTGCATTTCTGGAATTTTACCGCGTTGTTTTTGGTAAGCATCGTTTAGTGCTGGATCAATGAAAAAATCTAATGCTGGATCTTTTAGAGCTTTTTTATCATGAAAAAAATGATATCTTAGTTCTGACATTTTCATGTATTTAGCAACTGATGCATGGAATAGTGGAGAAGTAGGGACGTCTCCGCCGAATGGAAAGATATCTAAGCGTTCGCTATCGGACCATATTTTACCAAACGTACCAGATGTTTGTAATTCTTCTTTGTAAATAGCTAAATCTGCTTCTTTTGTGTTTTGGCCAAGACCAATAGGCTCTAATTTTAAAATATCTTTTGCTTGTTCAAAAGAATCACCAACTAAATCATTAAGCAGGTCAAATAGCGCTTCCATTAATTGACGAAGACCGCGTTCTTCTCCTTGAACAATCTGTTCTTGTTTTCCTGTATCGCCCATTGTTGGTTTTGCAGAATCTAACGCACCAAATCCAATTTCTTGTGGCGAAATCTGAAATGCGCCACAAACAATCATTAAAACACGTTGATATAAATTATTAAACTCTAAATCTTTTGCTGTAATGTTTAATGGCACAAATTCAACATCAATAGGGCCAGCAACAATTGGAATTGTTGCTGAATTATCATTTCTGGCGACATAATTACTAAAAAGTTTCCTAAAAGCTTCTGCTTGCTCTGGACTTACAACACCAGGCTCTTGTGTTTTTAGATTAATAATGCCTTTTGTCGCTAACCCCTTAGTAAAAGAGTTTTGCAAATATTGTTGGGCATAAAAATGCATTGAAACTGCATAAAACGCCTTTTCAATCGGCGCCATTGGATAACCATCTAAATTTTCATGAGCTTGTTTTTGCAAATACGTAACAATTAGATCATTTTCTGTAAAAAATGCGACATTTTTTCCGTCAATTCTTTGCACATATGCAATTGGCCTGCGGCCTTCTTCAATATTTCTATAATCTTTTAGATCCGCTTGTGACTGATCTGATATATCTTTATCATTAACCGATAAAGTTACTTCTGCTTGATCTAAAACGCGATAAATACTTTCAACTGGAACTGGTCTAAATAAAACCGGAACACCTTCTTTGCTTCTAATGATTTGTGTAGCGCAGCGCCCATATACTAATAAATTTCTTGATTGAGCACCTAAAAAATCTGCAAGATTACAATATTTAAATGTTGTATCAGAACCTTGAAATACGTGGTCTAGGATTTTTTTATTAGTTGTTCCACAATTTAAAACAAATTTAACAATCAAATTAGAAAGCTCTGTTCTAAATTTGACTTCTTCTAATTTTTCTTCTTCGGAAATAGAAGAATCCATTTGCGCTGGAATAACTTCTCGAAGAACAAATCCACGGTCATATTTATTTGCAGATTTACGACCAAACGCCATCGATTGATTAGCGCGAGTGTCAATAATTAAAGAAATAATTGAGTCATAATATGCAAGTTCACGCAATTCTCTATCGGACATCCGCCCTTTTTTCTCAAAAAGGCTGTTTGAGCTGGCATTTCTAGATTCAAGGCTAAAAACAGCCTTGCTTTGTTCAATTTTATCTTTAATCAAATCGTTACTTTCTAACGGTTTGACAGATTTGTTCAAATCTTCAACAGAAAATGAGACTTGCCCTTGTCTACTTTTTTTTAAAAAATCAAAAAGCCCCATTGTTCACCTATTATTCTAATGTGCAGCTTTGAACAGAAACGGTGGCTGGTTCTGAATTTTTATTTGTTGCAGAAATATTAACTAAGTTAGTAGTTGTTGCAAACAATGCTGAACCAGCGTTTCCATTAATAACGGGAAATTCATTATTTGAGCCATCAAAAGATAAATAAATTGTGCTATCAGATTCGATAGTGACAAAATTAATTAATCTGGAATAAAATAAAAACGGAGTATTAATACCAGCTAAAACGGTCTCGGGAATAATTTGTGGATTATAAAAAATAACATCCCTATCTGTCACATCCATCACTTGAAAATCTTTGCATTTATTTTCTGAATTAAATGCAGAAGATTGAGCAACTCTCAATTTATCGCCAATTTGTACACCATCGGCAGAAAAAAACCTAATCACAGAATCAAACAATGATCCTAAAACAATTCCATTTTCATCGCCAATCATTCCATTATCACGAACAATAACAGAATTTGAAGTCTTAGAAAGAACAACATACCCTCTTCCGATTGAAGAAGGATTAAGAGGCGAAGAAAGGCCGGAATCGGACTCTTGTAGATACATAATATCGCCTGGTAATACTGCGCTTAAATTAACTCCACCGCCATTCAGAGTGATTTGTGAAGCAGATGGGCTCATTCTAGAGGCGGAGTATGTTGTAAGCGCAGAATGAGCAATAGAACGATTGATTCTAAAATTTGGTGAAGACCCAACTCCAGTCCAACGTAATCTCACAAGATCTGTACCCGATTTAGGCAAAGAAATAGAAAATTCGGAGGCGGCTAAAGATGAACTAATTGTTCGCGCTGTTGATTGCAATAAAACTGTTTCGCCAGGTAAAACGCTGATAGTTTCACTTATTGGATTAGTGACAGAAAGACCAGTGACTGATGAAAGAAAATCAAAATTTCTTTGCTTAGGACTTTGCGATGGATTTACATCACTGTAACATAGTCTTGATATATAAAAATTCAAAAGAGCCATAATTGCCCCTAAAATAAAATAGTCGCGCTACCCGATTTTAACATTTTTTCTGAGTCTTCTTCGTTCTTTTTCTTAATATCTAAGTTATATTCATTTGCATAATGAACCCGTAATGCTTCTTGCATCCCTTCTACTGTAGTAAAATTTAGCTTTTTTGTAAAATCAAAAGCATCATTTTGATTTGCTTGTATAACACTGGCGTTTGCAGTAATAAAGGGATCTATTGCGTATCTGAGCGCGTCTGGACCATGAGTAAAATCATCATCTGCAAATTTAGAATAATCATATCCCATCAATCCTCTTGCATATGTCCAATTTTCCATACATTTTATTAAAAATGTATTTTTCATATCGTCTAAAATCATAAAATTAGCTTGTTGTCGCATAGCATTCCATAATTTTGAACGAATCCATGCAACACCAGTGTCAATTGTTAATGGTTTTTCGCCTCTGGCTGGCATATTCATGCTGCCAGCAACAGATGTTGATGATTTATCGGCAGTGTCTGGACATAATAAATCAAAACCGTATTTTAAATATATGTTTTCTTTTATAAAGGAAAGCCAGTCTGGATTGGCATATCCTGTTGAATTTTCTGTGTGTAAAACTATTAATTTATCATCAGATTTTTTATATGCGACTAAAACAGCAACTGCTGGATCAATGAATCCAAAATCTACTCCACAATGCAATCGCCATCCGTTTTGTCGTAATTCTTTAATCAATAATTCTTTTGTTGGTTCAAATAAATTTCCGTATTTGTCTGTTGGAAATACATTAAATGCAAAATTCCATACGTCAGAAATAGGTTTTACATGAACGCTTCTATTAAATTTATTAAAAACAACACCAGATGACTCTGGCCTTAAGTTCAAGATCTGTGCATTTATTTTATCTGGGTCACTCGCATTTAATAAAGTGTTTTTAACAAACCCTATATCACGTAACATTTTTGATTTTGATTGTTGTTTAATTGATTTTGTGCGACAGATTGAAAAAACTGGACAAGTTTTGCAACCCTCATACGCTAAAATGCCAGAATATGCCATTTTATATTCGGCATTCAATGCTTGATATGCCGGATTTCCAATAACGTCCAGATTTTCAGAATGAACAAATAACATATCTCTAGGATGTTCTGGTTTATGTCTTTCTGGAGGACATGGTTGCATCCAATCAACAATTGACCATTTATGCAAACGAATGCCCGAGTTAGGTAAATCAGATTCATCTATTTTTTGTTGAATTGGCCCAGATCCAGATTTTCTGGAAGATAAATAAATAAAAATTGGCGGTTTTCCTGATCTATCTGGGTCGGCAATAAACGTTGCCTCAGATAAAATGTCTTTATCGATTAAGTCAAGCTCATCAAAAATCAAACAACTTGCGCGTTGGGCGTTTGCAGACTTTTTAGTAGAAACAACAACTTGTAATTTACAATAGCCAACTGGTCGAGATGGCGCGGATGGCAACCTATTAAGTTCTTTTATTCGTTTACTGTCTGTTTTAGCAAATGAAGATATAATTGGCAGAGCTAAGTATTTATCTAAATATCTAATCGCAGCTAACGATTGATCTAGAATAGCTGCCATATGTACAATATCGCGGGCAAAATGCACCATTAACAAAAATTCAATAATAGATGCTGCTAATGTTTTTGCAGAGTTTCGGCTTGCTGCTACAACAAATGTAGTCCTGTTTGGATCGCCGTCTTTTGCTGCGGAATAAACATCCCAAATAAAATCTATTGGATTGGAATTACTATTTTCATCTACCGTGCAATCCGGTAAATCAATATCTAGAAAAGTCTTAATCCATTGTTTAAGTTGTGGTTTTGTGTCACAAACTGCAAAAAATTGTTCTTCATACAGCTCATTAAGAGCTGCATTTAATTGATTTTGATTTGTTATCTCTGTTTTTTTAACCATAATTAATCTTTAAATGGGTGAAACCATGTAACAATACAAAATTTATTACCATTAATAACTTTGTGTGCGATATGTTCATATGCATAGTTTGATGGAAATAATAATATTGAATTTTTTTTTGGTTTAATTTTTAAATCAAACTTTGTGAATTCTAATTCACCGCCTTGGTAATCATCATTTAAATACATTATACAAGAAACTTCTCTAGATTGTGTTAATCCACCGGCATCTGTATGCTTATGGTATACACCGTTCTCTTTATATCTCAAAACATGGTAGCCTTCATCATTTTTGATGAAAATATCGTGATCATTTGAATAATCTAAAATACTTTTTTTAAAAAATAAAAAGATTAATTTGTCAAATTCTGACATAAAATCATTATTTTTTAAATGACTAGAAACAAAAAAGGTATCACAAATTCTTAATCCGTTATTATACTGATTTTTTTGTATTGTAGCTGGCTGCCACATTTCTTCTGAAATTTTTGATATAAAATCAAAAAAAATACAATTAAATTCATCTGGAAATATATATTGTGTGATGCATGGTCCAATAATATTTTTTTCAAATTCAAATTCCGTAATATTTTCTATTCCTGCCTTTTCCTTCAAGGAGGCTGCAGTATTTTCTAAATTCACAAGCAATTCCTTCAATATTACAGGTAGTTAATAAAATATTTTTACCGTTCATTTGTAAGTAAGGGAAAGATTCTGTTGGTTGGTGTTTCATCAAAGTATAGGCGACGTCTTCAGGCTTTGCTTTTTTGTTTAAAATTTTACAAGTTGGCGCTGCTCCTCGCCCCATTTCTAAATACTTGAATTCATCAATATATTCTGGAAATTGATATCCAAAATCCATCATAATCTCGGTCATATGGAATGGATTTTTAAATTTTAAAATTGGATGAATGCTATTAGTTAAGTATTGAATACTATGTTTTTTATCAGACATCAGCAATTGATAAATTGGTTCAACTAATTCTGGCAGTTTTTCATATAAAAATGCTTCTCGATTTTCTGCGCCAATAATAGAAAGACCTGCTTGCGGGAAAAGATATGCAGTATTGAATTTTGGCCCTTCTATTTTATTGAATTTTTCACGTGAAAGTTTGTTTTCTTCTTTATTTAAAGAAATATTACCGGTAATTTCAAGAGTTTTAGGTAAATTAATATACCTAGCAAACATAATATTTAATAAAGTTAATTTTTTATCGTGAAGACACGATTGAAGCCAGTTGTGTATCCACAGTGTTGTTTTATCTAATTCTCTATAACAGTTTGTAAAATAATTTCTATTCAAAATAGGATCTTCTGTCCACGGTCTTGGTTGCCCGTTATCTTTTAAATGAAAAATTTTCATTCGTTCAATTGCAAAATCCCAATATCTCTGTTCAATAATAGAATCTATAGCAACTTCATTCCCCTGCATCCAACCAAAATTTTGGTATTCAGAAAAATGAATATAAGAATTTAATGCTTTGATAATAGAACTCATCTCGTTTTAACCTTTTCTAACAATTCTAAAAGTTCTAATCTGTCGTGTTCTGATTTTTCTTCAATTAACGTCGGCTCTATTACGCTGGATTCAATAGTTTCAACCCTATTTTTAGCCGCATTATTTAGGTTTGCAACGTTAACATTAACAACTGTACCACTTGCTGACTTGCCTTCGGCTTCTTTAGTTTGAAGAGATTGAAGCATATCTAATAAAGTCATAAAATCACGATAATTTTTCGGAATTAATGGACAATTTTTAGCTTGAGTTGGATCTTTTATAACTTCTGCTAATTGTTGTTTATATAAAGCGGCAGTTGCTACAATTGCGTCTGTAACTAAATCAATAGCGGCTGCATCTGCGCGAGTGACTTTTTCACCTGCACGAACAGAGGTAACAAGTTTTTTTCGTTCATGCCATTTATAATAAATGCCTGTGTATAACAAAATTCCCAATGGAATATTAAGTTTATTGGCAATTTCTTCCCAGCTAGCTCCCATGTAATAAAAATAAAACGCCGACTGCTCTACTTGTGACGGCAACCTGCTTCCAATTTTAACGGCCGTAGTTTTTGCTAGTTGAAATTCTTCCGCAGTCATATCAATTGGCTGATCACCAAAACAATCTAAAGGCTCTTCACGTTTTATAAACGAAGATTCTGAATAATTTGGAGTAATATTGCTGTTTTTATTATTCTTTTTCATACAAACCGCCTTTTTTACATATATATTATTTTTTCATAAAAATAAACAGCCTAAGATATTATTCTTAGGCTGCAATATTTTTAGTTTTTACTAGAGTAAATTACTCTGTAACACCAGTAGCACGGCGAGCGAGGACATCAACCGTGATGAACTCAACAGCTTCGACAGGAAATACACTAATTGTAACCTTGTATGTATTACCATCAAGAATAATTGAATCAACACTAAATTGACGCAAAGCGCCTTGGGCAACAAAGCTAGATAAAACGTCTTGAATTGATTTAGATACAACCGATGGAGAAACATCTGTTGTTCTTGAGCCAATAAAATTATCTAATGTGCTGCGAAGAGTTTTAACCGTTTCATCTACAACAAATTGAACATTCACTCGTTCAAAATACCATCCCTTTGGATCATTTTGGCGAGAACGAGTTGAAAGATCTGGAGATTCCATGCGAACTCCAAATCCTGTAACTGATTTAAGAACAATTAAACCAGCTTCAATTGCTTCGTCTAATTCTTTAGTATCTGCATCAAAATCTGGCACAAATACATCAGAAAATACGCTCAAATCACCAATATGTTTAATGTTTGAAACTTGGAAACTCTTTCTAAGAAGAGAAGTTCCGAGAATCGCTTGCGCACGACCGGCAGCTAGAGAACAAGCAAGCATCCAAGGTAAAAACCATTGGACATCGCCGTTTGAATTAATTGTTCTAGCTTGCTGAAATGCCATTTGAACACGTTCACAGCTTACTTCTGCAGCTTTTTGCCTTGCTGCCGCAAAAGAACTATGAACGCTGCAGATTGCAAATCTTTCACGTTGATATTGAATGCTGCTTGCGCTTAAAACATGGGCTTTAACCGCCGAATTAATAGAATCAATTGAATATACACTTGCTTGGTCTGTTAAACCATCTTCAATATCTTTACTAGAATCTCGACTAAACAACGGCACTACTTGAGAAACATCAATTTTCAAGGCCGCATCAAGAGCATTCTGTACTTCAATGTTTGAAGTTGCACCTACAGAACCGCCTTCTAAAAACTTTGGAGAAGAAAAAACATCAGGAAGTCCTGCAAATGCGGGAGATGCTGTGTTTTCTACCAAACTAATCAAACCAAAATTATTATCAACCAGTGATTTAAAATCAAAATAATCAGATTTAAGTAGTCCTGGGAATGCGTTTCCTGAATGGCCAGTACAAATTCCAACTGAATCAACTTGGTCAATCACAGAAGGACTAAGGCTTTTCCAACGAGCATCGGAAACACGTGCCTTATAACCAGTTTTAGTATTAATAAATGCAATCAAATCACCGATTGTATTATATTTAGCTAATAAAACATCAAGGTTAGCGCCAGAACCACCGGAGACTGATGTTTTTAGCTTTTTGTCTTTTGTTACTGTAACTGTTGCAGTTGTTCCTTCATAGCCAAGCTCAAGAACTACACGGCCGCCTACTGGTGTATTTGGAAATTGAGCTCCGTCTGTTAATCTTGCAGAAACAATTCGGACTTGTTTTTCTGAAGAAGAACGAGAAATAACTGGGCCTTCTACTGTGCTGATACTATTTTCTTTAATATAAAATGGTGATGTTTGGCCATCAAGTGCTTGGACAGCTACAGATACAGGATTATTAGGGGCAGAACCTGTAATACATTTCTTAGCTTTAATAACCGATGCACCTGCAGAAGTTACAATCCAAGCTCCAACGTTTTTTGATCCTGCGCCTTTTAAAACACTGTTTGATGGAACAACAAGCAATTCACCTAGTTTGGGTTGAACTGCAAATGCGCCACTTGAAAGGACAAACGAACCTTCAGATCCACTTACACCCAAAGAAATAGAAGCTGAAATAGATACATTATTTGAAACAGCAGGTCTTTTAGAAGCTGACATTAAAAATTTAGCTGCAGCGCCAATATCTCCACCGGCAACGTAGTATTCAATTGAAGCCGCGGCTCCGTCTTTTGTGGATTCTGTGACTTCAAAAGAAACTGGTGCATGCACCAATAATTCTGCATCAGCAACGGAACTCTGGCTACCAGAAACTAGACCAGATACAGATTCGCACTCTTGAATCGTGCGCTCGCCGGCAGAAGTGTTAGCTGTCAATCGATCCATAACGATTGTATTAGAAGTACGAGATTGAATCTCATAATTTCCGCAATTTTTTTCGTCTGCACCAGCGAGAGCGGAACCTAGAGGAATATAAACAATGTCGCCGGCAACTACATCTGCGCCAAATGAACCTGAAGTTGAAACCGATACTCTTGTGGGATGTTGAAGATCAACAGAAAGAGTAAGAGTATCGCCAGCTGTCAAAAAAGATTTTAAAGCTCCGCCAGAAACAGAGAATCCATCAGCAGATGCATTAATTGTTGTAACCATTTCAGCGGGAGTCGCTTCAGAAGCTGCCAAAAAACTTTGCTCTTCGCCACCGTTAGCGCGAACCATAAGGCCAGCCGCACCAGATCCCATTAAATATCTAACTGTTTTTTTAGGTTTAATTTCGGCTGCTGCTTCTTTAATTTGAACAGAAATAGAATTTCCGTCTTCGCCATATTCTGCAGCGGCAATAGTCGCATAAAGGCTTGCACCTCTAAGAAGATTAGAAGACGCTAATCCTGAACTATTAGTTTTATAAACAAACAAACTATTAACAGCGCCAGTGAAAACCGGACTTGCTTGGTTTGAAAATAGCATTCTAGCCGCATCTACTATTGGACCTGAGCCATAATAGTTCTTGACAGATTGATAATCTGTGAAGAACGTTCTATTAAGATCTAAAAGCGCACCGGGAACACCTTTAGTTGCTTCGCCAATAATAAGAATGTTACGTGGACCAGGGGCGACATTAGTGAGGTTATCTTCAACTTTTACAGAAGAATAAACTCCAGGAACAACAACCCTCGTTCCATTAATTACAGCGGATAAAGTCATCGAAAAAACCTCGTCTAAGGTTAAGAATAGTATCTAAAATATTATATTCAATATATTAATGATACTTTTATTTTTGCTTACTTAAGAATATACCCGTATTGTTTCATAACATCGAGCATTTGTTCTTCTGTACCAATTATTGGATAACCTTTGTGATTACAAAAAGCAACTAATCCGCTAAGATGATTTGGTTTAAATTTAGGAATAAATTTATCAGCATGCATGCTAGCAACTTGTTCTAAGCTCAACAATTGTGGAGTTTGCTCAGTTGCTTCACTGGCTTTATTTTCTTGAACGTCGATTTGTTCTTCAACAATCTTTTTCGATTTTTTTTCTTTTGCCATTTTTTAAAACCCTTTATAGAAAAAAGTAATTAATAAAATTATTTTTTGGTATCAACGCATTCTTCGTAAAAGAATGGTTCAATAATACCAATTCTGTTAACTATATTATACGCCACAGCTTTTTTAGCATCGAAAAACATGTCTGGCGTTTTGTTTCTGTTAAAATCTTGAATAAATTTTTTAAAATTTTTAGTGCCCATGTATTTTTCCATGTATCCTAAAAATGATTTTTCTTGATTTTGAAGATTTTCAATATCTTTTTTTGCTTTTTCAAAATCTGTATCTTCAAAATTAACTAGATAGTTATGATGCATAAACTGAGCTTCTGGCCAAGCCACTCGCTCTTCACCAATACAAGCTAGAATCACGCCGTAGCTCTGAGCCATTGCCATGACTTGTGTTTTGATTGGTTTTTTACTTGAATTTAATAGAGGAACTAAAGGGCGGGCAAAATCGATGTCAGAAGAACCTGTACAGTTAATATTCATTAATATCCATGAGACGTTTGGATCGTTCTGCAATTCATAAAAACGAGTATATACATATTGCAATTCTTTAAAAGAACCAATATCCTCTGGAATCCAAAGAATGTTATTTTTTATAACCTTGTTTGCCATTAGATAGTTTCCTGATCGTATGCAACGACAGTATCTTCCTCTACCTTCTGTTTAGTTTTTTACAGATAACTGTATTTTGTCCACACCTTTCGATTCTGTAATAATCCATTGCTCTTGTAAAGAGCCATTTATTGTGTGTTGTGTGATCCATACGTTTGATTCTGGGAAATCTGCACTTCTACTAAGAGCAGAATGAGAAAAGGTAACGTCTTCCATTCCGTTTTCAATCAAGTAAATACGACTTTGTTTCAGTAAAAATCTAATAATGCAAGAAATTAATTCAGATAATTCAGGATCGCCTGCGACGTTAACATAAACGGTGATTCTTACTCTGTCAAATGAACTTCCGACTATCAAATTTTTTGAATCTAGACAACTAACGGCTTTCCAATTTATCAACGGTTGCGTTTTATCTGCTTTTACGTCTAAAACAATAACAAAATCGCCATTTTTGTCAGTTTCAAAATTAATAATTTGAGATTGAAACTTTTTATTTTTGACTATTAATCTACGCCAGATCTTATTTTGCAAATTCAAATCTTTGCTAACTATCAGATTACCTTCATCTGTGATATTTTTTATATCAAATGACGCATAACTTTTTTGTTCTATGCTCATTCTATGAGTTTCGCCATAATCGCCAATGAATTGGCGTTCTTCGGAACCGCCTTCGTAAGTTACACAGATATTTGGTAATTTATCAATATCAAGACGATACCCTAACGTGTAATGAAATTCATTTTCCATAATCCATTTGATAGCCATGTCAATATATGGCGCACCATATACATCATTCATTTCATCATTTAAACAAAACCCCCTAAGCAAAAATTCTAAATGTTCGGGTTTTTCTCGTAAAAAAGAAAGTTGCTTTTTTAGATATTGGAGTATGTATAGGTGGGGAAGTAATATCATAAATCTCCAAATGCTTCTGCTAAAAGAGAATCCAAAGTATCGGCAAATAATCGCTCTTCGTTCTCGTTCTTCCAATCAATTATCTTCTTATAAATTTCTTTTCCTGAAAAGCCAGGATGATTCCATGCGGCTGAGCCATGTTTTGCGCTTACTGTTCTAAATATTACATACTTTGTTTTAACAACTTTTTGTGTTTTGGCCGCTGCTTCGAAGGTTTCTTCTTTAATGAGCGTTCCAAGGTCTAGAGGATTTTTGGCTATTGACCTTTTTATCGAGCGTCCTTCGGCATCTTTTGCATCTTCTAAAAAAGAAAATTTTGTTTTTTGTAAAACCGTATTTATTTTTGATTGAATTTCAATTTCTTTTGATGTTAAGACAGTCTTTTTTGCCTCGGTAGAGGCTGTTCTTGATGCAATTCTTTGAAATGTATCCATTTTTGAATCTAGGGAACCGGCGTCGTGTCTCAAAGGTACGGTTTTATACGGGAACCCTTTTTTAGATATTTTTACATTTCCCGTTGCTAATAATTTTTCCTTCATACTGAAGGGCTGTATTCCAGATTCTAAATATCCAATGACTGGGGTTACTGGCGAAAAGAAAACAGCGTTTTCATTCCCCGTAGAAATAACTCTAAATGATGCAATATAATTTGCGGCTACGCTTGGATCATCTACACTTTGAATGACAATTGCAAAAATTGCCTGTTCTATCTTTGTTTTTACGATTTCTCTAGCAATTTTTTGTAAATCTCGTCGGATTTCTTCCCGCTCGACTGATTCCAGATATTCTAGATACTCTTGATAGAATGCATATTCTTCGTATAATCTATCTATCTTGCGTTTCACTTCCCCTCCTGAGCTTTCCTAATATATATCCCCATATTATATAAAGCCAACTGTGAAACACTACTAGATAATTGACTAATAGTCAAGAAATATTAAGTACCACTCAATAGATTATTCTTGACTAACTCTAGAACTTGTTTTTCTTGATCTGATAGTCCAGAACAAGATTCCATAATTTTTTGAAGAACGTTTTCTCCGGCGTCTTCGGACGCTACTACACCCATCATTGCAGATACGGCTTCAAGAAGAGATTGAGGTTTAGCTTCTTCAACATTCTTTTCCATTGGCTCTGCAGAGGTTGGTAATTCAGCCGCTTTATTTTCTTCTTGAGCAGTTAAAGCCATGGCCAATTCTTCTTGGTGAGATTTCTTGTCTTTTTGCATAGTTCTTTTTAACATGCCAACTTCGCGTTTCAGGTCTTGAATTTTATTAAAAAGAATTTCAAGATCTTTAGGAATCAGTTCTTTATCACGCAAGGCTTTAAAATCATGATAATTAAGCTGATCGTGCAAAATTAAATCGCCTAAATCCTCTGGCATGACATCTCTTGACTCTAATAAATGTAAAAAATTTGGTACATTAGTCATTTTTTTATCTAAAAGGCTGTATAGTCCTTTTTCATTTTCGCCGTGACCATAATAAACAGGTTTATCGTGCATAGTGTAAATTTTCATACTAAGAATTTTTGGTTCTTTCATAATTAACTCCTTGAATTATTAGTTCTTTCAGGTTCTATATTTTTAGGCCATTCTGGTAAATCAATTCCAGACGAATCAATCCACAACATTTTTAACACAGCAGATCCTGCTACGTAAGTAGGAAAACTAGGTTTAGAATCGTTTCCAAATTCATTCATAAACACAGTTCTAAAAACTCTGGGCGTAGATAAAACAGAAAAGTACGGCTTTGTCCAATAAACAACTGAAAGAGTTTCACCACGCCCCTTATTTGAATCCCAATTTGGTTTTTTTCCAATCCATTCGATCATATTATTTGTAATAGCAAAATCAATATTATTTTCATATCTATTATTTCGTCCATCTACTAAATAATCGACGTCTATTATAGGAAATTTTAATCTTTGTAGACCATTTGGTTTGTATTCAAATAATTCTTGAGTAAGAACAGTGACACCATTATCAACTGTGATAATGTCATTTTTTCTCAAATAAACACGCTCTAAATCTGGTCTATCTTCTTCATAATATGTTGTGTAATTAACTGCTGAGATTGCATGAGAGCCATGCACGCCTTGGATAATATACTGGTCTTGCCAATTTAATTGCTGTATTGCAATATAAAAAGGTTTTGGATCATAAAGATTATAACCAGGAATGTCAGTTTCTGTGTCTAAAAATACGCCCGCAGCGGGAGTTTCTCGAGATGCAACTAAAGCATGGCGCCAATGTGTGGCCTTAAACCCTTTTGATCGTACTAGATTATCATGGGCATCATTACTAAAAATACCGCCCGGAACAGCGGGTCCATGTGGATGGACTCCACCAGGCAGACCACGATATTCATTTGGTGTTTTTATCCCAATCAAAAAATTTGGGGGTTTTTTATCGGCCATGAATTACCTCTTATCTTTTATTATCACACATAATTTAACAGGGGGCATACATTGTATTTAATTACAAATGATACATACTATTAAAAATAAACTCTCATGGCGGGGGTAATCTTGCAAAGCAAGCATTCTTTCGAAATTTATCTTGTTCGCTCTAATCCTCTTTACGAAAACTTACCACGAATATTTATCGCAAAAATAAAAAATGAAAAAATATCATGGGTTTATGAAATTGATGAAATTCAAGAAAGACTATTTGATAATGAATTTTGTTCAGAAGAAGCCGAGCATCTTGGAACTATTGAAAATTTAAATCACGATGAATTGTCAGCCGTGATTCGGCATCCAAAGAAAAATGAATTGATTAATTTTGAATTAACTCAAAAATTAATGTGGATGTTTGAAACTTTGATGGGCGATCATATGAAAGTAAAAATTGGTAGCGTTGTTCATTTAGCAAAACCTAAGAAATTTACTAGAACACCGGAGATGGACTTAGCTGAACAAGAAGAAATGCGCCGTAAAATTGAAAACATAGAGCACAAAAATAAAACTATGCGCCGGCGCCAAGATGAATTATACCTGTCTGAAGAAGAGGTAGAAGAATATGTATTCAAAAATCGCAAAAACAATCGTAGCATCCATAATTCAAAAAACTAATAGTTTGGAAGATGCCCCAATTTTAGAAGAATTAGAAGCCGCCGGTGTAGACAATAATTTATTGGCTGAAGTTGTAGATTTTTTAGATCGTTGTAATCTAATCTATGAATCTGGTATACCAAGTTATGCAACAGAGATTGCAAAAAACAATATTTCTTCTTTAAAAAGAAAAATTTTAATCTCTAATCATCAAGATAAGTCATTAGAATATGAACTAAAAATGTTAAATCAACCAAGTAAAATTTATTTAGGCGTTAGCTATAATAAAAAGAACGAAAATATTTATGTTAAATCAGATAGTGGCGAGATTTTAACTATTAAAAAGCTTAATTCTTTAGAAGATTTAAACGCTCATATTGCATCTCATAGTGACCTAGCAGTATACTTTAATGGTGAATTAGTTTTTATTGATAAAAATACTTCAGGGTATAATAATTTACAATAGTATATCACCTATGAAGTGCTAAGGAGCCTCCGTGCTTATTTATGGAATAGCCGCAACTGAAACAAAAGACAGAACCGGCGAATCAATTGATTTAAACGGCATGGATATTGCAGATATTCGTTTATTAAATGATGAGCACAGTTCGGATAGATTCTTTGAAATTCTTGGCTATATTGATTTAGCAAAAAAAATCTATTCAGAAAAAGATTGTGAAGATGAATTTCAAATAAAATGCTGGAACTCATTAAAAAAACCTTTTTTATACATATCTGGCAAGTTGATGGACGATCACCCAAATGCACAAAGTGCATCTTCGCTAATCAAATTTAGTATGCAAAATCCAAATTATCCAGTTGGGTTGTCTGTAGAAGGTATGACAATAGAAAGACAAGGACAAAAACTTGTCAAAACTAAAGTAAAAAATGTTTCTTTAACTATTAAACCCGCAAATCCAGAATGTAAAATCTTTTCAAAAACAGATTTAACAAAAAGTTTTGATAAAGTAGATCTTCCCGAGAAATATAAAAATATTCATGAATCAAGAAAGCAATTCCGAGAGCTTCCTTCTAAGCGCATGAGGCTCTTAGCAAAAAGTGAATTGCTTAATGATTTAGTCAGTCTTGCAAAATCTGGCGATAATTTACAAATTTCTGGCGCTACTATTATGAAGTGCTGGAATTGCGGGGAAGGTAAAGCGTTTTTAAAGAGCAGATTGCCAAACCGCTGCCCTGCTTGCAATGAACGATTTACTATGTCTGATATTTATAAAGCTTTATGTTCTAAAGATGAATAAGAGGGCTCAAGAAAATGTCTTCAGGATTATTTGTACGAGATAACTCTAGGCTAAGAAGCGAATATTCGGAGCTTTGGGCCCCAGGAGCAACTTCTGTGCCCGCAGGTGCTGCTCTGTTACCATTAACTGCTATTGATGCTGCTAATGCAAAACGTTTGATTAAAACTTCGCAGGAATCAAAAATACTGTATATTCACAACGGTATGAATGTAGAGCTAGATATCTGGGTATCGTCTAACGATCTAAGCCAAACAAAACAAAGATGGATGTCTATTGGGCCAGGGCAAGCGTTCAATTTTGACTTAGCTTCTAACAACCTTTTATTAGAAGCTGGTGCTGAAATCTATGTGAGTTACAGTGGTGGTGGATCTGCTCTTTCTTATCCAAACACCCGTATTCGTTTATTTACATGGGGTTAATCAATGGGCGGTTATGCAATTAATTTTCCCCCTAGTTTTGAGTTAACTCAAGCAAATAGCTCTACTATTGGCGGACTTTCAGATCAAATTATTTTTAATTGCACAGGCTTGAATGCTCTTCGTATTCAAGCAATCGGTGCATCTCCAATGGATAGTATTTCAGTTTTTGTTTCAATGGATGGAATTAATTATTCTGCCGTGCAAACAATTTTAGGAAATACGCCGTTCTTTTGCAGCGTGCATAACTGGGTTTATGCAAAAATAAAACCGGACAATTTTACTGGTACGCCATATCAAATTTTTTGGAAGGGCGATACAAGTAACATCTCTCCAAAAATTAACCAAGATGGCTCTCTAAACGTAAATATTTCTGCAACTTCCGTTGAAGATTCAGATATTGCCCGCAATTTTTTCGGTTCTGTAAATGGTGTACCTGCAAATGTTGAAACTCAAATTGTGCAGTACACGGTTCCTGCTGGTAAACGGGCTGTGATTGTCAGAGCAGAATACTCTGGTGAACAAATCGGTTTATATAAAGTTTATATCGATAACATTCAACAAGCCGCTAGAAGAACTCATCATGGCATTGGATTAACTGGACAATTTGAATTTACTGATGCAATTTCTTCTGGTATGATTGCACCATCTGGTTCTACTGTCAAAGTAACTGTAATACATGGTCGCCCAGGCTTAGGTCAGTTTGATGCAAGAATCCAAATCGTTGAACAAATAACAACTGTGTAATAGGGATATATTAAAAATGTCTGTTGAAATTCAAAAGAAAAAAGCTTCCGCAGAATTAGCAAGAGTTACTGCGGCTAGATTAGAAATGGAAGTAAAGCTAGCGGAACTAGAAGAAGCTATTGAAAGAATTAAAAAAGAAATCAATATTCAAACACAAAAAGAAGAAGAATTAAAGCAGAAAGTAACTTTGTGACAGCAGAGTATGATATTATTATCTAGATATTATTATCTAGATATTTTTTTCTAAAGGAGTTTTTGTAAAATGGCTGATTATAATTCAAGTTTGCCTATTAGAACTGAAGGCGACCCTCAAGAGAAAGTACAATCTAAGATTGTAGACTTTACTGACCCCTCTAAAGGTCAGATTGTTGATACTGATGGTAACGCGCATGTAGAAATGCACGGTAATGACCCATCATCTACAGACCAAGTGCTACGACTCAGCGAAGAGGGCGCGTTAACTCCAGACGGTGTTTATAGCGCATCTGGAAATAGTAAACCAGGTAATGTTGGTCTTGTTGCTAGTGAACGAAGCGAAAGCCCAGACCATAATACTCAGACTCAACGCCTTACATCCGTCACTCAGGGCAATAAGCGTCTTCTAGACGTTTCTATCCATGATGAAAATGGACAAGTGTTTTCTGCATCAAACCCGCTTCCTGTTACTTCTGTTGATTCAGAAGGGGATGAAGTAAACGCGTTTGATTCAGCCTCTACCGTTGCAGCTGGTTCATCAGCAGATATCGAGTACGTAGTTTCTGCTAGTAAAGTTTTAAAATTGTCACAAGTTCATGTTTCTGCTTCTGGTAAAGTTAAGGCAGAAATTAAAGTTGAATCAGCAGCTGGCTCTGGATCTTTTGCAACAAAATTTGTGATGTTTAACTCATCTGCAAACCCAAATATCCTTGCTGGTATTGGAGAAAATGTTTCTGTTTCAGCTGGTGCTAAAGTGCGAGTTACAATTACAAATAGAGATACGTCTCCAATGGATTTGTACTGCACAATCTGTGGCCACGAAATTTAATAGTCATTAATTAATAATTAATGCAAAAAGTAGTAGCCGAGGAGAAATCACTCGGCTATAACTTTATTGAAGGATTTTATTCAATGGGTGATTTAAATTCTCTGGAATCTTCTGATACCATTAAAATTGCCGGGGCGAATAGTTCTGGACAAGAAACTAATTTCGTAAATTCTTCGCCTAATGGCGATTTACAAACAACAGATATTATGAATACAGCCGCAGTCAGTGGAATTATTTCACTAACTGCGACCCCTGTTGCTTTAAAAATCGGCTCATCAAATCTAGAAAACAGAAAATACATAATCCTTCAAGGTCTCACAAGTTCGATCCTTTGGGGATTTTCTGAAAGTAGTCAGACATTTGATATTTTTAAAAACCAATTTGTTATGTTACCATGCGGGTCAAACATAACAATTTATGCTAAGGTGACGGCAGGCTCTGGACAAATTTCTGTTGGAGAACTTAGCTGATGCCAGCACCGTTTATTACCTATGCAATAAACCCAAAATTATTTAACACCACTGAACAGTCATTAATTTATATTACCGAAGAAGAAGCCGCTTCTGGCAGAGTTGACATTACTTATTTTAATGAGATAACTCCTCTGTTTTTGACACTTGATCGCCTTTGTTTAGTGCAAAGTGTTGATTATGAAATTATTAAAGAAGATAGTTCTACGTTTATTCAATTTATGAACGAAGTTGCCCCTTCTGGTGTTTCTGCTCTAGAAGCTGGAGAAATATTAACTTTTGTTTACAATTCAGTCGCTACTGAATCTAATACTCGCCAGCTCCAATACACACTCACACCGCAGCAATGTGCAGAAAATAGAATTGACGTTACCCAAGATGGTAATTTTTCCGTTTTAATGATTGCTTTAGATAGAATTTGTTTGACTCAAAATCTTGACTATGAATTACAAATTTTAGGTTCAAAAAAATATCTATATTTTATAAATGAACTATCTCAGTCTGGAAATCAAGCGATTGAGCCCGGCGAAGTTGTTACGATAGTTATAAAAGATTGATTATAAAACACATTTATGTGCTATTATAAACAATAATTAAGCGCATAAAAGCAGGATAGTTTACATGGAAAATAATTCTGTTAATAATTTTGTTTTATCTGAAAGAATAAATAATATTTCAGATAAAATTGAAAATGTTGATGATCAGTTAATCAGAATGAATGAAACTATCAACACTTTAGCTATGCTTAGTGTTAAACAAAATACAATCCTTGAACAACAAGAAAAAATTTTAGAGCAAAATACTGAATCATTAAAAGAACATATGCGTCGTACAGATCTCTTAGAAAGAGATTCAACACAATTTAAATCTGCGGTTTCGTTTATAAAATGGGGCATTGGAATTCTTGTGTCTGGCGGAATGGCTCTCATATTAAAATTAATTTTTGGTATTTAAATGTCTATTACAATAGATTCAACATTTCCGCATTATTCAAATACAGAAGACAACAGTTCTGTAGAAATCGAAGGCAGCTTTAAACGATTTCGTGCAATGGTTAATCCAAGTGATGTTTTACAATTTGGATTAGTCGGTATTCCTAAAATATTTCCAATGACAAATGAACAAATCACAGAAGAGTATGTTGGTTTTCATTTGCAAGCAGCAATTTCTCAGCTAGAAATGCAAGGAATGATGCTTAGTCCAGTCATTACATATATGATTGAAGACTTTAATGACGAAGGATTAGGCGGAACTAGATTTTTCCCTCTTCTACCCAAAAAATATCCATTAAGAAAAATTGAATATATCGAACTTAGATTTCCTAATGGCACACGTGATCCATCAACTTTAGTGTACCGCATTCCTGATTCTTGGATCAGTTGGGAACCAAATATTAGTAAAGTAAATGTAATTGCGACGACTGGTGTTTTAGCACCAACAATTGTGCAGGGAAGCGCTAATATTCCAATGTTTAATCTGTCCCTTACAAGCTATAGACCCTCTGGCATCCGCATGGCTTATCAGGCTGGATTCGATCAGGATAAGCTACCAATGGTTGTATGGCAGTTGATTTTAGATTTAACCACCTTCAATATTCTGTCCGAATTAGGCCCATTGTTATTTCCTACTACTGGTATCACAGTAAGCGTGGATAGCTTATCCCAATCTGGCCAACTTCCCGGACCGCGTATTTTTGAAGCGCGTTTAAATTCTTTAATCCAACGAATCGAAAAAAATAAACAGCTCATAGCTGGTTATTACGGTAAGCAAATTACCTGTGAGTTCGCGGGGATTTAATGTTCATAATATATACCGATGGATCATCTTCTCAAGGGCATCACAACTCTTGGAAAGGCGGATACGCTTTTATTATCTTAAAAGAAGACGGTTCGACTCTAACAGAAGGCGCCGGTAGCCATGAATGCGGAACGAATAACCGCATGGAAATTATGGCCGTATTAGAGGCGCTTAAATGTTTGCCTAAAAATAGTATTGTCACAATTAAAACTGATAGTCAGTACATCATTCGAGCATTTAAAAATAAATGGGTCGAACGTTGGGAAAAAAATGATTGGAAGACTTGCAGCGGCAAGCTTGCACGCAATAAAGATTTGTGGCAAGAACTTCTCCCTTTAGTCAAAATCCAGAATATAAACTGGGAATGGGTCAAAGGGCACAGTGGCGTGTATCATAACGAGTACGTTGACCTACGAGCAAAGGAACAGCGTACATGTCTATATCTGAAGAAAAAAACGATTTAATTGAAATTACTCTATATTCTCCATTCTTAATTCGAGAAGGAATGAGCATAGATCATTGTTTCTCTTCTTTAGAAGAGCTAGATCGCGTTTGGGGCGAACAGTATTCTGAATATTACAAATATAATATCTGGATAGTTAGAGCTGAAAAAATTCATATATCAAAAAAAGGACAGGCAAGCGGATGAGCCAAACTGTTGTAAGGTTTTTATTTAATCCTGCCTTTGCACAAACTGGTGGTACTCCGCGTGCTCTCACGGCAATTTTATTTAGATCTGAAGATAAAGATAATTCTTTGTACGTTAAAAAACATTTAGATTTATCATATTTGCCAGGACTATTTCCTCTCTCTAAAGAGAATAGCGAATTTTTAAATGCCATTTGCAATAAAGACTGGCAAGTAGAAGAAGGCATTTCTATGCTTTCGACATTTGCAAAAATAGACACAACCAATAAACTAAATAGTGAAATCAATGGATTTATAGATTTTTGTATGAGGTTTATATAATGTCAAAAAAAAATGAAAAACGTGATGATGAAAAATTTGAACTAAAAACAACTATTATCATGGAGCATCGTGACCTCTATAATCATGTGTCAGAAAAAATGACGTTAGAAACATATGGCATAACTATTTCTGATTTGTTACGCTCTTTTGAGCAGGCTCTTCGTGGCGCAGGATTCCAATTTAAAGGCGTACTGGGGATAATTGATGAAGAACAAATATAGCGCACAAATGGATTGGGATTGGACTATAGATCTTTCTTTAGGTTCTCCGTATGTGTTTAAAGATTATTTACAAAATTATTTAAATGATGCAACTCCATCCCGCGCTATCAAGCTTCATGAATTAATGCCATACAATAAATTAGGCGTTTTTCCAGAGCTAGAAGAACAGATTTTAAGATTACACAGAAAATATCATCCTAATTTCATTAATAAAAATACAAAAATTGTAGTATCCAACGGCGCTACTCATGCAATAATGGCGTTATTTCATTTTGCCTCTAAACAATATTTACCAATGCATGTTCCAGCGCCATTCTGGTTTAGATTACCAGATATGGCAACCATGCAAGATCTAATTCTCACAAAAGAAATTCATGAAGAAATCACATCAGCAACTGCATTATTAACAGTTCCTAATAATCCAGATGGAAAGTTGCAAGAATTAACGGATAAATCAAAGTATAAATCTGTTTGGTATGACTGTGTTTATAACTGGCCGTGGTATTTTAAAAACAAAAACGACTGGCCACACCAAGCTATTCCAGATCTACCAGAAGTGGCTATATTTAGTTTATCAAAATTCAGCGGTCATTGCGGAACACGTATTGGTTGGATGGTAGTTAATGATCCTCAGCTTGCAAACTTTTTAGAAAATTATATTGAATATGACACAAGCGGAGTTTCTGTAGAAGCACAACTAAGAGCAGCCTCGGTTATTAAAACGTTTGAAGATAATAATCTAGGAGATGTTTATAAACATATTGTTGATAAAAGAAAAACAGAACTATCTACGGTACTCAAAAAAATTCAAGAAGTGCATGGTCAAGAATTTAATATCAAAAATTTTTCCATTGAAAATGGCATGTTTGCATGGATTAAAGACGAATTAAACTGTTTTGTGTTAAATGATATTGCAGTAATGCCTGGTTGGAAATGCGGTGCGGATAATAAATACGTTCGCGTAAATTTATGCGCAGAGCCATGCGATTGGGACGAAATGGTGTATAGGCTTAATAACTATATTGTTCGACAGTGTGATAATCTATGAGCTCAATTTTAGTTATTAGCCTTATAATCATCGTAGCAGTCCTATTAAAGGAGTTGACGTTGAATGAATAGTTTTAAACGCACTGCCGCAAAATTAAGATCTAATTATGTAAAAACAACAGCGTTTTCTCTTCTAAGTCATCCTGAGTTAAAAGAAGGCGAAATGGAAGAGCTATGGATGATGATAAATACTTGTACTTCATTTACAATTATTAAATATTTGTTTTTAAAACGACTGATTTCAGAATCGAAATGTGCTTCATTACTTGGTATCAGCAATTCCGATTTAATTTTTAAATATAATAAATATTTTAATCAGGAAATATATGAAAGCTATTTTGGAGTTTAATCTTCCCGAAGACAGAAACGAATATACAATGACAACTAGAGCGGTTGATATGTATATTGATTTAACTGAAATTGCAGATAAAATTCGTTCATTTGAAAAATATGGATTAGGAATCGATCCGCCCGATGAAGGCGTAGATGTAAAAGAATGGTGCAAAGAAATTTCTAAATTAGTTAATGAAATATGGTCTTTATCACATAAAAATACAAGAGATATAGAATAATTATGTCATTCACAGAAAAACATAGATATTCTTTATACGAAATCAGCTACGGCAGAAACGAATTATTTGAAACATTTTATATGTCTCAATTTCCAAATAACCAAGAAATTTTTGATGCATTGTATCAAAACAAATTTTTTGGAAGCATGGCTCAATTTGATGAATATAAATTTGAAAGAATTGATGATAAATGGTTTAAACCAACTGTTCGAGTATTTTTAATAGAAGATTATCCAAGATTAATTTGGGAGATACGACCATGAGAGTTAGTTTATATGGCGGTCTTATTGCAGATCTTAAAAAATATACATATGAAATTGGATTTTCATTGTTCGAGTGGGGTTTGATTTATAAAAATACTAAAACAATAACAGTATTAGTTGTAGGACCATTTAGTTTACATATTTGTAATAACGAAGAACTGGAAAAAAAATTAGACGAAATGGTTTATAAAGATTTTGAAGGAGAAGACGATGCCACTAGTAGCAGCTAAATTAAAAGCCGCGATGAAGGCTAGATTATTGCAAGAATTTCAATCACAGTTTCAAGGAGATCAAGCAGAAAACAAAACTGCTGCGGCTTCTTGGGAAAAAATGTCTACGGCTATTTCTGCAATTGCAGAAGACATTGTGCTGGCTCTGCAAACAGATGCAGAAATTTTACCAGGAATAGCTGTTACAGTTAACCCAGGTATTCCAACTGCAGGTTCTCCCGCAAGCCAAGTAACTGTTGGCCCTGGAACTGGTATGACAACTGCCCCTGCAAAAATAACTTGAGGTAATTATGTTAGATTTTTTTGGAAAAAAGAAAAAAGAAATTGAAATTTTAAATAAAATAATTGATAAATTATCTTTTTTGTTAGTGCAAAAAGGGGTGAGTCCTGCAAAAGTTCAAGAAATCATCACAAGTACTCGTAAAACAAACGAATTAAACAATGAAAAATAATGAAAAACTCTCAGATGCAGTTTCTGCGTTTGAAACATTCAAAAATTTATATCCGGAATTGTATTCTTCCGTCGTAAATGGAGCCGGCCCTGCTAAATACGGCAATGCAGTGCGTGATACATGGTTTTTAGGCTTCAGCGTCACCGATGCAGCAAATGTGCATGACTACCTATACAGTAAATATTGTGATGGCAAAAGATTTTCTAGAAAAGATGCCGATGATATTTTTTTAGAATTAATGCAACAAAAATTATCTCAACAAAGTTTAATGTCTAGAGCCTTAAATACACCAATTATCTATGCGATTTGGTCTTCGGTAAGATTATGCGGTGCTCTTTTTTGGAAAAAATAAATGGCTACGACAAGATTGTTTTCATTTCGTATTAATAATGTTGCATTCAAAAACATTCAGCCTTTTTTATTAGAAATTAATAAAGAAAAAATCAATCCAATAGTTAAATTTTTTCATAAAATTTTTGGTATGCATGTTGAGCCAAGATATGTAATCAAATTTAAATATAAAGATCAAAATGATGATTTTAAATCAGATAATATCTTCTTTATAGACAAAGCAGAGGCAGAATATTGGTATAGTTTTATCTTTGATGCAGTTTTTTTAGAAAAGAATTTGACCGCAATGCCACCTAAAAAACCCGCTCCGCCTGCGCCTAACCCAAAACCCAAAATAAAACCTTTAGAAAAATTAAATAAACCAGATCATTTGAAAGTTGTAAAAGATAATGACTCAAAAGAAGATCCCAAGGAATAAAAGAGTTCATCATGCTAGCGGTTCTGTTAAATCTGTCTATAAAGAAGACGTTGCTGGTATGATACAAGATTATCAAGACTATAGGGAAAAGTCTAAACATACATATTTGTTCTACTCTGAACGAACAAAAACCGTAAAAGACCACTTATTTGCCACAGAGCTTTTATCTCTAAAAGAACTTGAGGATGTTGTGGATGAAGATTTTCTTAAATATTTAGTTTCCTGCGAAAACATTGTAGAGTTTTTATTACGTCGAATAGAAACTCTAGAAAAAAGTATTTTACGTGTTCAATATGACTCGGAAGATGTTATACAAGAACTAATAGATGATATTTAACTACGCTCGCGGTAAAAAATAAAAATGAAAACTCAAAACAACTATCTAGAATTACAACTAAATTTCTCAACCGAAGAAAAAAGAATCATCACGCAAATAGAAACCCTGCATAAACACAAATCACAAATGAACGATTACTTGCGTCTAAAAGTTGAGCAAGAAGATTGGCATGGCGTAGCTGATGCTGCTATGGACATCCGAGAAATTGTTGCAAAAATAACCACGCTACAGAGTGTCCTAGATGATTTGACAGTCGATAGTATGTCTAGCAAACAGAAATAGGAACCATATAGTATGTCAAACCATACCTAGTGATCTAAAATAGGAACCATATAGTATGTCAAACCATACTGACACACCATTTGCCATATTACAATCCGACTTAGATCCCTTTGTAGACGTATATGAACGTATGAACAAAGTATTATCTGTATATGTAATGGTACCTGTTCCCTTCGGTCACAGTGCCTTGACATATTTTGAAAATAACAACACACACAAAGTGATGATAGTTGATGCCGACGGCCGCGAAATTATAAGCCTACCGCGCAATATCCACAATTTGCCTGCTTCGTATTCGAACGAGGACATTTTGCGCTACTTTGTAGCTTGCGAAAACTTAGTGCCATTGCTCCTAGGCAGAATCAAACAACTAGAACAAATCTTATGTGATAGCAATAGCGATATAGCCAAACCCATTTTAGAAGAATTGGCAGAAAAATTATGAGCAGTCTAGAATACTATAAACGCGCACTACAAGAAGTTCAAAGGTGTAGCAGCCCAATAGAACATGAGTCTCGCGGATATTGGTTTTATATGGAAGACCGTTCCGAAACTCCATCCGACGAGGACAAAATTGACATATATTGCGACCTATACATAGAACCCATCTTGACTATTGCGTGGACCGAACACAATCTAAATATGACTCGCTATATAATAGCTCTTCAGAATTTATCCCTTCCAGCATTGCGCCATATTATCTGCCTTGAAGATGCCCTTATGGGATTAACCACCGACGAATTTAAAGATAAACTAATAAAAGAACTAGCCGAAGATGTATGACGCTCTAATAGAAATTATTAAGCAGCGTAAAACTAAAGTTATTGGCATACACGACCTGGAAAGAGCAGCCAATCTACCAAAAGATTCTTTAGACGACGACTCATTGGCGGAATTATGTCGTCAACTCCGCGAAGAACATGTTATTGCATATGTACAAGGAAAAGGATTGTTTAAACATATAAGGATAACGGAATGAGCGGAGAACTTTTTTTGATCCTAATCGTTGTATTTATCATTGTTGCGGTCATTGGGTAATATATGGAAAGGCTCATAGTAATTCCAATAGAGTTTGGAATTTATGTTACGGCTGTAGTTGCTCTAAAAATATTAGAGTGTCCATTTAAAATTGAAGATTTAAGGTTTGAACAATGGCAAGATTAAGCGTTCTATTATTGTTGGTAATGTGTACGGCTTCGTGTTTGTCGTTGCGCCCTCCTATGTATTACACCGACGCTCGCTTGCAGGCAGAAATTTCTAACTTTTTTCAAGACTGTTTAGGATATTTTCATAGGGCGCAATGTATGCCCGAAGTGAATGTAGAAGTTAAAGTAGTTGATTTGCCCGATACTACATTAGGCATTTGTACTATCTATCCGGATAATTCTTTGAAAATTAAAATCGACAGCTCGGTAGTGGATTCTCCTTTAAGGAAGTTGGTTGTATATCACGAGCTAATGCATTGTGTTTTTGATGTAGAGCATTATGACGACGATATTGACATTATGAACAAAGATGCAACGAACGATGAAGAAATCATCAAACATTTTAATTATTATTTACAGAAATCTTTTACTAGAATTCGTATGGAAATGTTTCAACGAATGCTAAAAAAGAAATAATAATATTTGGGTCGCTATGTTTGGGGGTAATATCCTGCCCCTTGCTCTTTGAAAATATTATATACCGATTACCCAGGCCCCCCGACTGCCTAAATATTTTGCACTGTCCAACTTTTTTACACTGTCCAAGGTTTTTACACTGTATAGTTTGTGTACAGTTGTACAACTTTTATACACTGTCGAATGTTTATACACACTGTATAACACCTATACACTGTACAATCCTTAGCCGCCTAAAAATTGGCCGGGGGTGTCGAAATTTTATACAGGAAAAATCGACCGCCGAGGGTGTAAAAACTTTATACACTGTGTCGAAATTTTAGTCGGCTAATTTTTGGACACTGTTTATTTTTTAAACACCCCCTTGGCACGGTTTTTGCTACAGCAAATTGCGTGCCATTGCACGGGTTTAAGTTTACCAATAGCGGTTGCCGATAAATATATTGTAAGGAGCGAGTGTTCCTTACAAAACATCGGAGGTTTACCATGGCAAAAATTGCTCGCTACGCTGGCCGGGAGTTGCAAATCGTAAACGCAGTAATTGCCGCTTTTGGCGGCAAGGAAATTTGGAACCAGGATTTAGCATCCTGGCTCCGCAGCCAGTTTCCCGACGTGCTCGGCGGCACCCGCGCCGCCGAAAATTTCCTGGAAGCCGTCGGCATGGCGGATTTTGCCAGCGCCCACTCCCGCACCGGCAAGCCCCGCACCCTCGGATACGCCGCATTCCGCGGCGTGCGCCGCCACCGGGCTGGCGAGCCTGCCCACACCGAGCCTCGCGCTCGGTACTGGGTTATTCCCAGTCGACCCTACACCGCCCTGCTTACTAAGCAGGAAGTATTCGCCCGCCTAGGGGCAGCCGTGCCACGGCCGCTCCCCACCAAGGAGCGCACCACACCCTACCACAAGGTAGGGTAATCCCGCGGGGGGCGCAAGCCCCCAACACTCCCCCACATTTTAGTGGCTACGGGGGACGTAGCATCCACACCCAACGGGGGTACAGCCCCCACAGGAGGTTTCCATGTCCAACAACCAACGCTCCATCCTGTCCGCACCCAACCCTTTCGACCCATCCAACGACTGGGTGGACGAGTGGGATATGCCCACCGACCCCTACGAACTCCTGGACCGGGAGTACCGTAGGGAGGAAGCCCTCGAACTCGCTAAGGAACGAAAATACGGAAGGGGGTAATACCCCTCCGCTCCCACCACATTTAGTGGCTCGGTGGGACGAGCAAAACAACCAACGGGGGCTCCGCCCCCACAGGAGGATACTATGTCCAACAACAACTCCATCCTCGTTTACCGCGCATATGCCACCGAGGGCGTCCATGCCCTCGTGTTGGCGAGCACTGCTCGCTCGTTCCACCCCGACGAGGTCGGGTGCTACCGACGGGAGGTGGATGTCCTCCTCCCCTGCGGGCGGCGGGTAACCGCCCGCAAGGAGGCCGGGTTCGACGGCCTCGGCTCCGGCCAATACTCGGGGTGGGGCATCCCCGAGGAGGACGGGGGTTACCACCTGCAATGGTAGTCCCACGGGGGGGTAACCCCCCCATCCTTTTTTTACTACTGGATAACAGAGCTCTGTTATTACTTGGCACAGTTATTGCTTATTGTTCCTTTAACAGAATTCTGTTATTACTTGGCACATAACTTGCTATAGCAACAACTATGCCAATGGAATCTGTTATTTAAATTTAAGTTTACCGTTAGTGGATACCGATAAATATTATGTAGGAAATAACTCCTACAAACATCGAAAGGGTTTACCATGGGAAACATTTTCGCTGCCGAAAAATTCGCGAAGCAATGCACCGCATTGGATAGCTGCGGAGTGGAATATTGCAGGGGGGTGGTTGTCCTCCGCTACGGGGGGACACTTGGGATAATGTTTCCCGATGGTTCCTGCGCATTTGTCGAGGTGGTGCATGGCGACGAGGATGTGGCCGACCAGCTCCGAATCGAGGTGGATACGCCCTTCGGCAGTAGCGTCCACTACCGATGGATGGACGAGGCGGGGTAACCCCCCCCGCCTTCCTTTTTTGTTCACCTTAACAGAGCTCTGTTATTACTTGGCACAGTTGTTGCTTACGACACCTATTACAGAATTCTGTTAAAATGTTTGGCATACAACTTGCTATAGCAACAACTATGCCAATGGAATCTGTTATGGAAACCAAATCTGTTATTAAAATTTAAGTTTACCTTTGTTGGGTACCGATAAAGGTGTTGTAAGCAATGCAGCTTACACTAACAGCAGGGGTTTGTTATGCAAGCACACACACTCGCAACGATTTTGGAGCAAGGCAATGTTATGGCATTCCATGGGAACGACGGCAGGATGTTCCTCCAAGTGTTGTGCTCGGATGGCTCGGAATTAGTTGCGGAAATGGACGACACAGGCGGTGTTGTGGATTTACGGGTGTACAGGGAAGCGTTGGACAGGGAGGGGTTGGAGTTCGACAGGGTTGTTGTCGAAGCAGGGCTGGCTCCCTAATCAGGGGGGGCTCTGCCCCTTCCTTTTTTGTTCACCTTAACAGAATTCTGTTATTACTTGGCATACAACTTGCTATAGCAACAACTATGCCAATGGAATCTGTTATGGAAACCAAATCTGTTATTAAAATTTAAGTTTACCTTTGTTGGGTACCGATAAAGGTTATGCGAGGGATGTTCCTCGCCTTTATTAAAGGGGTTCCAGTATGTTTAGCAAAAATAATCCTGCACATGTGGATATGGTTATCGAGGCAATTTTGGTAAAATATGCGGGGTGCATTGTCCACAACGCGGAACTAAAAGCGTACCTGTGCGCGGAGCTTCCCGACCTGTTCCCATCCGGTAGGGCGGATGGGGCGGTGGAGTACTTGGCCGCTGTGCAATTCCGCTCCTGTGTTAACAAAGCAGGAGTTGCCGGAGTTGCCTTCCTCGAAGGTGTAAAGGAAGGCGGCAAGCGATTTTGGAAGGTTCCGATGGACACTTCCGCAACTGTCGCCAAATCCGACCTCCGAATCGAGGAACTCGGTTCGGTTATCCACACTCGCAAATCGAAGTTGTCCTTCGGCGAGTATGTGGTAGCTGCAACCAAAAAACCCGAACCCAAGGAAGGGTAACAGGGGGGGCATACCCCCCTTCCTTTTTTGTTCACTTTAACAGAGCTCTGTTATTACTTGGCATAGTTGTTGCTTACTGTCCCTTTAACAGAGCTCTGTTATATAGCAACAAAAAAAAAGCCCTGTTAAGGGCTTTTTGGGTCGTCGTACCAACAAGGGATTGGTTGTTCGACGTGTTCGCCGTTGCATTGCATATCGATTAGCTCCAGCGTTCCATGCATGCTACCATCCTTCGGGATGTTAATTTGGACAAGCTTTTGTCCAAAATTAAATCGAACACTAACATGGTCGTCGGACTGTATGTTTTCCACATACAAACCGGATATTAAAATGTCGTTGTTTGCTGCAAGGTTTGTTAGCAGCGCGTAAAATTCGTTTCCATCCATGTTCGACCCTTTCGATGTTTGCAGGATAATCCCTGCAATATATTTATCGGTACCCAACAAAGGTAAACTTAAATTTTAATAACAGAGCATCTAAAGCTTCTTTACAGAGTTCTGTTACTTGTAAATCTTTACAGAACTCTGTTGCATCTAGTCTTGTCTGCTCTGTTCTATTACAATCTAATTACAGAGCTCTGTTGTAGATGCCAAAAAGAGAAAGGGGTGGCTAGCCCCCTGAGGGGGGTGTTAGCCCTCCTCCTTCTGGGATGCAACCAAGCCAAACACGAGCTTGGGTTTCTTGGTCGGGAGCGGAGTGGACAGCTTGTCAAGGCAATCCGCTTTGGCTACAGTAGTATCGGTGTTTTCTGGTACTTTCCAGTAGCGTTTCTTGCCATCCTTAATCCCTTCAAGGAAAGCAATACCAACGACACCCTTTTTAGTTCTGGAGGATGCAAAGTCAACGCTTGCAAGGTGTTCGACAGCACCGTCAGCACGACCGCTTGGAAACATTTCTGGCAAGGTAGCAACCAAGTAATCCTTCAGGGTTTGGTTGTGGACGATTTGTCCTGCAAACTTGTCAAGGATGGCTGCGATAACAAGGTCAAGGTGCTCGGAATTCTTCTTGGAAAAGCTCATAGCGATACTCCTTACAGTGTGTGTTGCAGGATAATCCCTGCATTTACTGTATCGGTACCCAACAAAGGTAAACTTAAATTTTAATAACAGAGCATCTAAAGCTTCTTTACAGAGTTCTGTTACCTCTAGCACCAATACAGAGCTCTGTTATTTGTAGATTAATCTGTTAACTCTGAATCTAGTCTACTCATGAAAACTAGTTCTACGTCTAATAACAGAGTTCTATTACTACAACCAACAAGAAATGACACCCCCCTGTCACTGGGGGATGCCAAACACATCAGGGGGGTACCAAGAGTTTATTTCCATACCCCCAACTCTAAGGGGTTGACTACCTATTCGGCAGTCTCCAAGTCTCGTAGTTCGCCAAAACACAGATGAGGCTGGCTATTGGCGATTCTTTTGGTTTCTTCCTTGCCATATTGCTCTACCATTTCTGCCTTTAGTTGTTTAAGATTAACCAACGCCTTTTCTCGGGCGCGTTCTTCTTTCCAATACGCATTACCTTCTGCGGCATTATGATAACTAACTTGGTTGATTGCTGCTAGAAATTGATCAATAAGTTGTTGGCTCATAATATTCTCCTATGGTTATTCATCAAAGTTAATATCGTCGGCATCAATATAGCCACTACTGATCACGCTGTCAATAGCTTCTTCAATATCCTGCTCTTCCACATCAACCAACTCGACAATATAGTCTATTTGTTTGTCGGTCAATTTAACTGTGTATCTTCTTTTAAGGGTGCTAATAACTTCTTGCTTGGTGTTCATATGCTGTTCCTCCTACATAACATATCGGAACAACCAAATCTAACTTTAGGGGTTTTTTATTTGTCGAATATCATTTTTTATATGGCAAATTAGTCTATTAAGATGCTATAATAGAAGTAACATCTACTCATTTCGCCCTCATAAATTGGGGGTTTTTCTGTTTACGGCATAAAAAAAAGAAGACTTTTAAGATGTAGCGTCTTGGGAGTAGTCAAGATGCACCTAGGTTGAAGTCACTTCCAGACGTTATTCCTAAGACGTTACGCCCAGAATAATAACGCTTCAAAGCGCTTAAATGAATCGATTAGATTGTTTGCCTCGATGTTAGGTGCATTACCACCTAATGGAATCTGCTGTTGGGTTAGAACTCCTAAAAGAATAAAGGCCGTTCCGCTATGACCCAATGTGTACACTAATAATGTGTTGCAGTATTCTCGAACATATCCCTTAGCCCCTCTGTATTTATATTACTAGACGCCATAATTATGATTCGCAATTTATTATTTTCCACTAAAGTTTGATTTGGTTGTTCCGATATGGAAATGTAGGGCAGCAATGGTAACGAGTCCTATAAATGAGGGGGGAAATATTATGATGCACAGAGGGATTACAATTCTTAGTTTGACCAACGGTAATAAGCTCTTGTTGGTTGGTCGTCCAGATATTTGTTGGCTAGTTCTTGATAAGAACGGTGACCTGCTTGGAGATTTTGATCCCAAGGTTCACGGCAGTGCTACGCAGTATCTTGGACATACTTCACTAGCTAAATTGAGCAGTGAGGGGGTGGCGGTATCAGGGTCATTGGGAATGGCTGTGATGGAGAAAATGGCTTTAGCTGATGTGACCCCGTATTTGGAGAGCAGGGCAGGTAAGAAGGTTCCTTGACTATTTTAAGAGGAGATGTGTTATGACAACAACAGCTAAGAAATTTTTTGAACGTTCGGCTGATCAACAACGGTAGTCAATTAAACCTGATTGAGACTTATGAAGAACTAAGAGGGAGTTTGTAATGAATAATGTTGAATTGACCGAAGAAGAAAAAGCTGCCGCAGAGTTAGCTAAAAAAGAACGATTGGCGCGTGAGCGTCGTGCCAGAGAATTGCGGAATATCAAGGAGGCCGAGGAGACGGAGCGGGCTATTGAAGAGTGGCGATTTAGTAAATATGAGGACTATTGAAATGAATAATATAACGCACGAACAAATCATTGCCTTTATAAAAGAAATATCTCAGTATGAATGAATTTACTCGTGGTGATTACCACTTTAATCGGTGGACACAGATTGTCGATGGATTTTTCGGTGATACCATAAATATGTTTTGTGTTCAAGCACCAACAGCAGGTGCATTTCTTCGAGGACATGAATATTTAGATCCGGAGACTCGGAAACCACTTTCTGGGTCGTTCAAAACTATCTTGAGTTTTAAGTTTTCGAGTACGGCAGAACTTAATTTGTTTTGGAATCAATTTAATGATGCGGTGCATCAATGTGACCAAGTTACTGATCGTATGAATATGCGTGACATTTACGATTGCATCTTAAAAGCTTCTATCGGAATAAGCCAAAAATCCCGTGAACAAATCATTGACAAGCTAGAATACTTGGTGTAAAGATGATTATGTTTTGAATCCACGCTTTTAATTTTCCACTAAAGTTAGATTTGGTTGTTCCGATATGTTATGTAGGAGGAACAGTATATGAAAACTCGTAACCATTCTGATACTGGTAGCCACGCAGAATATTTCTTGACCCTTGTCGAACAAGTTTATGAACATGAACTCGGCACTTCTTTGCTGTATCTTGCCGAAGAAGCTGAAAAGTACACGGTTGACAAATCCGGTGACGGTGTTCATATCACTGCATTATTTCCTGATGCCAGCTTTATCAGCGTTGTATTGGATGACGCTGGTTATGTAGAAAAAGTCGTGAGCCACTAAAAGGAGAATAGTATGCAAAAGATTTATGTTTGTTTTGTAAATACTAAAAGAGTTGACGCGCCCCATGAATTTGGTATTTCTGATATTGGCCATGTATATGACAATAAAGAAAACGCAGTCAAACAAATCCTTGAATATGGCTATAAGGCTATAGAGGGGGAGGCTGAAATTTTTGAAAAAATTTCTAAAGACGGTACATATCGTCACACATACAAAATTGTTGAAAAGTATGTGTGGGATAGATCATGATTATAAATAGAGAGTAAGACAATGGGTGCTGATGGCCATATTGTATTGATGGATGCAGAAAAATTTATTCAAGATAAAGGTCTTTCGGAAGGCCGTTTTGAATCTTTCTTTCAATTGATTCATTGCGACACAGTTTATCTGCAAAAATTTAAGGGACAAAGAGTTATTACTGATTATATTGGCGATAACCTCTATTCCGCGTCTGCATTAAGAGAATTAACTTGGCATGGATTTGATAAAGAAGAATGGGATTCATCCACATATGAAATTTTGATTGAGAATATGGCTAAATATGAATTTACCTCAGACGAATTTGTAGACTTAAGTCTGTATTTATGGGAAAACTGTAGAATTGATGCTTGGGAGGTCTGGGCTTGAATCTATTTTTATCAATCTGGTATTATTCAGTAATGACAGTTATGGGTTTGATTATTGCATTTATGTCTTTTATATTGATGAAAAACAATTTATGATCTGGTGGGTGTATGGGGGGCTCTATTTTTAATTTATTTTTTGAGTGGAGTTATATTCTTCTCATATAAATCAAATTTAATTCCAAAATGATAACAGAAAATATAGTTTTAGTTAGAGACTATAAATGAAAATATAATAACTTCTTACTAAAAGGAGGCACCAGATGAACGCTTGGCTAGTTGTGCTGAACAAAAGAGTCATCAACACTGTCTATTATGATAAAGACTGCTCTGCTCAGTATGCCAAAGATTCTTTGTTCAACCACGATGGGTTTTCAACAAACATTAAAGTTTTTAAGAAATGATTAAACAAATTTTTCCAGATTTTTATTTTTTGAAAAAAATAAATAATCATGATTTATTAAAAAATCAATTTATGCAAATTGCAAAAAACGAATGTTTATACGAGCCTGATTGGAGGGGCAAGGTTTTAACGACCAAAACACAAAATCATCAAATAAATTATGAACCATTTTTTATTGAATTAAATTGCATAATAAAATCTATGTGTGAAGAATTCAAACTAATAAAAAATGTTCACTACAAAATTGAATCAATATGGATGAATCTTTATAATCAAGGATGCTGGCAAGAAATTCATCATCATAGCAATCCGGTTGTTAATTTTTCTTTTGTGTATTTTTTACAATTTGATGATAAAAAAGACGCAAAGTTTTATTTTTTTAATGAAAAAAGTAAAAATTATTCATCCAGCGGATTAAACAGAATATTTGAGCTTTATCAAAAAAATCACTGGCCAGATATTTTTATTCCAAAAATACAAGAGGGAGATGTTTTGTTATTTCCCGCTCATTTAACACACGGCGTTGAAATACAAAATTACGAAACAGATAGATGTACAATTTCTGGAAACATTTATATTCATCCAGTTTGAAATTATTTACAAAAATAAATTAAAGTTAGATTACAAAACTCCGATAAATAAACATAGGAGTGGTTTATGAAAGTTAAAGAATTTGAAAAAAGTCAACATTCCCTACGTTCTAGGCGAAAAAAGTCAATCTTATATCTAGTTGTTTCAGGCGGGGTTTCTAACAAAAGAGTATTTAGTGAAGCCAGAAAAAATGTTATTCCAGCGCTCATAGCACAATACGATTTACCCAAAGACACTAAATTCAGATGGGAAAGCAGGGCTGGATGTTTCTGTGGATGTTCTCCCGGATACGTCTTCGATAGTAAATCAAGACCATATGAATATTGGTGTCAATTAGAGTTAGATGAAACTGATCCAGAATACGTGGAGAAATTATGAAGTTAAATAAAAAACAACAAGAAGCGTTATGCAAAATAGTCCAAGACACATTGTGGATGGCGCGAAGATATGCAGATGGACGCTCAACTTATGCACCAGATATGTTTAATAAATGCGTGCATCTATTAGAAGAAGTTGGACTTGGTGAATTATACGTTGCCGATAAAGATAAGTGGGCAAATGATGGAATGTTTGGCAAGTATGATCCAGAAATTAGACGTTTTGTGAATGAAAAGGAGGAAGAAAATGGAACTCTCTAACGAAACATTGAATTTCCAGCAGGATATTATTGCAACCCAATTACATGAAACAGCAGAGCTTTTAATGCAATTATTTGATAACGACACAGAAAGTGCTAATTTGTGGCTTTTGTCGCCCAATCATTTGTTTTTTGATAAAACTCCAGTAGAAGTAATTTTTGAAGGAAACGGCAATACTGTCATTGATGTATTAAAAGAATGGTCGGAAACAAAAAACGCATAAAGTTAGATTCCAAAGTTCCGATATGTAAATGTAGGTAATACAGCCTACAAGAAATTAAGGGGAATACATCATGGATAACGTAATTGATTTGGCTGAGCGCAGACTGGCAAAACAAGCAAAGACACAACTAGAAGAGTTAAGCTTCAATAACCAACAACCATCATCTGACAGCAATGTTCAAAAAACCAAAGAACAAATTGAACAAGAACGACGCGAGCATAATGAACGCGTTCTCAAAAACTACAGAATTAAATGAGGTACAACCATGAAACTCCATTGTGTATTTGAATTAAATGACGAAACAAACAAATGGAAATTTGTGAAAGCGTTCAGTAAACGAGAAATGGTTGAACAATTTCTTGACGACAACATAGAATTTGGTATTTTTACAGTTGTTGAAACTTCAGTAAAACGCCCACCCCCACCAGAGGTGGATGAATTTGAGCAGGAGGAACTATATGCTGATCTATCAAACAACTGATCAAGCTGTTCTTCTTCAAGAACATCGTTGGGCATATATCAAAAAAGGCGACAAAAAAATCAAATGGCATAATAGATTTAAAGAAATGTCAAATGCTCTTGGCAAATTAAATTATTATTTGATAGATAGTGTCGGCAATTTAATTACTGATTCAAAAGGTTTGAATGTTCCTAATAGAGAATGGACTGGCGAAATACACGAAGATGTCGAAAAATTAGTTTCTGAATTAAACATTGGAGACTATTATGTCGAATAACTTAAAAGATGTTTTGATTGATGATGAAGATTTAATTATTTTAGAAACTGCAATCAATTTTTTCAAAACATGTTTAGATGATTACGAATCGTATCAATTTTCAAAAAGAGATTTGATAGAAATTATGCAAGATGCCGAATGTCATTTATATGACAACGGTATTCGTTTGACGGCAAAAAAAGTTGAAACTATTTGCAAAAAAATAAATCATGATACAACTTGGGTTGAAACTCTATGAATATTGTTAAAGATGTTCGTAAATATACTGAATATTTGACCCCTCAAGATATAGAACTTATTTATCTTGCAGTCATTTATCTTATTGATAATGTTGACGACGCAGAAAACCAATTAAATGTAGAAATTAACAAAAATCAAGTTGATGTTTTGCTGGCAAAATTAGAACTTGATCATAATTATTTGGCCGATAAAATTTAATTAAAGTTAGATCCCAAAACTCCGATATGTAAATGTAGGCAATGTAGCCTACAAGAAATTAAGGGGAGTGGAAATATGACAGCAAACATCTTTGCCAAGTCTACAAATATACCAAAAACGATAGCAATGATCGAAGAGGATTTGTGGCAAATGAGCTATATTTTGTTCTCAGATACGCAAGAACATTACAATGAAATAATTCGTATGATGCCGTATTACGGTTTCAAATACGAAAATCGTATTGGCATCATGAAAGAATTTGAACAGCATCTTTTGGATATCAAACACAAACTTAAAACTGAGCTAGAAGCTCGACAAATTTAAGGGGGGTGTCATGGGGCTAGATATGTATTTATACGGCAAAGAAGGCAGGGATGAAATTGAACTTGGGTACTGGAGAAAACACCCTAATCTGCACGGTTTCATTATTGAAACATTTGCAGAAGGTCTTGACAATTGCCAAAGAATTGATTTATCTGAAGAAGACCTACATATTATTTATGACGCAGTAAACGTAGAAGCATTGCCGCAAACAGACGGATTTTTCTTTGGCGAAAGTTACCCCGAAGACCGTGCGCCTTCTTTACAAGTTTTTGAAAAGGCAATACAATGGTTGAAACAAAACAAAAAAAGAACGGTGTTCTATCGAGCGAGTTGGTAATGCGATTAAACGATTATAGGTTGACTTGTATAGCGATTTCTATTAAACAAGTATTATTCCATATGAAAACTTATGAGAGTAAAAACAAAAATTATTATGAATCAATAAATAATTATTTCTTAACAAATGCTAAAAATAACGAAGAGGCAGAAGAAATTCTCAGGCGAAAGTTACAAGAGCATCAACAAAATATCCAAGCTCTAAAAATTTAGGTAAAACATTCTTGTTTTAATTCTCCTATTTTGTTACGATTTAATAGAATAGGAGAATCTATGAAATTTTTTAATAAAGTTTTGGCTATATCATTATTATCAATTTCCTCATTTGCATCTGCCGAACAAAAAGAACCAGAAAAAGAAGTAGTGATTTTATCACCTAATTCTTTTATCAAGTTTACAGATGAAGTTAATGAATTAACTGCATCTCGATTTATCAAAGACTTTTTATCTCAAACAAGTGACAAAGTTACTGTTTTTATAGATTCGCCTGGGGGTGACGTACTGGATGGCCTTCGGATGATTGAAGCGGTTCGCTCTGCAAAGGTGGCAAGACCAAATTTGAAAGTAAAATGTGTAGTAAACTCTGCAGCATCTATGGCGTTTTATTTTTTGCAAACAGCCTGTGATGAACGGCTTATTACAGAAACTGCAGTTTTGATGCAGCATCAAGCGCAAATTGGTATGCAAGCTCCAGTGCGACGTTTAGAAAGCCGTTTTTCGTTAATCAACGCCATTATAGATTGGCTTGATAACGAAAGTGCTAAACGATTAAGCACTACTGTTAAAGAACTGCGAGAAAGGGTCTCAAACGATTGGTGGGTTGTTGGCAAGGACGCAGTTAAACAAAAAGCCGCTGATAAAGTTGTAGGCGTTACCTGTTCATTAGAATTGATGAACGCTCCGCCAACCGAAGATAAAAAAGCGGCTTGTCCTCTTGTTTACGGTTCTTCTAATGGTGGTGGTCAAGGAAAACTTTTTCCTAAAAACCCCTAAAGTTAGATTCCAAAGCTCCGATATGTAAATGTAAGTAATCGGAGGTTAGTATGAAAATTATCAAAGTTGGCGATACGGTTTCTTGGCGCGGCTCTTGGGGATCACATCCTCCTAGAGCCGCTAAAGTTATTCATATTGAAAAAACTGAACAACCGCGTCAAAAATATGGCGAGTCAGTGGATTCAATCAAGGTTACTGAAAAATCCTATGCAGTTTTCATATTAGACAATGGCCATTGGGCTTACGGTGATCAAATTCGACGCATTGAAGATGAACCAGAGGCACTTTAAGGAGGATATATGTTTCTTAAAAACATGGTTGATTTTAGTAAAGTTAAACTTATTGATACTAAACTTCAAGGCTATCGTTTTGTAGAAGATACTTACGAAGTTGAATTATTGACTGGCTTGTTTGAACGGGAAATTGAAGATGATCTATATCGTTATGATCGTAATGCAGAAATCGTACAAATTCTACCAGATAAATTGATCTTTAAAATTAAGCGTTGAGGTGAATAATGCCAAACTGGTGTTCAAATCATGCAACATTCAGGCATTCAGATCCTGAAATAATTAAAATAATCAAACTGGGAATTGAAAATAAAAATTTATTTGAGGTTTTTATTCCAATTGAAGAAGGCAAAGACGCGTCTTCTTTATGGGGAACGAAATGGGACATTGATGAACCACATATGGTTGATTATGGTGATGATTATGTTCAAGTTGTTTTTCAAACCGCATGGTCTCCGCCACTTGAATTTTATGAAACAATTGAACGCGAGCATGAAATAGAGGTAGAAGCCCTCTTTTATGAACCGGGTATGGCATTCATGGGTGGATATTGCGATAATGAAACATGGGATCATCCGTGGCCAGAAACACCAGAAGATTATAACAATATACCAGAAGCATTAGAAATTGCATTCAACATAAGAGAATATTGGTATGAGGAAGGAATCGAAGAATATGCCGAGGGTTTGTGACGATGAAAGTTATGCCATCCCAAAGAGGATTTTACGATATTTGGGTCACTAGATTTTGGATAAATGATAAATGGCAACTTGCGGTTGGATTCACCGAAACTTATTGGAATACTGTTGATGGTTGTTGGCAATATCATCAAAAAATTTCAATTCCAGTAAAAACAAACGCAATCGGTTTTGAGTTTTCTAATAAATTATCTAGCTTACTTGGACAAAAAAACGTGCGTGGATACAATAAGTATGATGATGAGTATGAATTTAGTCCACATTCAGTAGAAAAATTGATTGATATTTTTACATTGGTGTTTGATTCTTTTCCACAAAAAACTTTTTCTAAAAAAGTAAAAGCACACACGTTTGCGCTCATAGCGGAAACTGTATGAAAATTGTGCAAATAACAAAAAAGATTGCAGATCAATTTGTTACAAAAAAACATTATTCTAGAAGAGCAAGTATTTTCTGGGCTGGATTTGCATTGATAGAAAACGAACAAATCACTGGCGTTGTAGTTTACGGTCAACCATCTCCATCCATTCAAAAACACGCATTCAAAAACAGAGACTTTCGATTATACGAATTATCTAGATTAGTTATACAATCTAAAACTAAAAATGCAGCCAGTTTTCTAGTCGGCAATAGTTTGAAGATGTTACAATCTCCATGTGCAATTATTAGTTATGCAGACACGGCGTATAATCATTGTGGAATTATTTATCAAGCAACAAATTGGCTCTATACTGGCGCATCAAAACCGCACGAAAAAACATATTTGATTGATGGTAAAAAAGTCCATGCCATGACTTTATATGATATGGGCATAACAGATCCAACTCGATGGGCAAAAGAAAATAATATACAAACCGTTCCCCCGTCTGTTAAACATAGATATTTTCAATTTGTTGGCAACAAAAAAGAAAAGGCTAAAATGATGGCTGCCTTAAATTATCCCATCATTAAACAATATCCAAAATGCGATCAGGTCAGATATGACGATGGCGAAGAATTAAATATAAAATTTAGTTAAAGTTAGACATAAAAATGCCGATAGGGTATAGTGGGGAGGTGCAAAATGTTTTTCTTTCTTCCTGCCTTGTTTTTGACTGGAATTATACTGATTTACGGAATTGTTTTGTGTTTTTCTTTTTTGTTTTTTAGGAAAAATAATGACTGAGATATATGCCGAAGAAGACAAGTATATATATAATGAAGATACAGAAATCCTGCGTGATATAGCTGCCTATGAAATAGGCAAATTCCTTGTGAAATGGGGAAGAATCAACGTTCGACAAACTAAATCTAAATACGGCACAGTGCGTGTTTATTGTTCTTTGGGTTATTGGTCATTCCATAGTTTTTTTCACCCAACTCACATTTGGGTTAGATGGCCAAAATGGTTGTACACTGCTGATTTGTTTGTAGGCCAGTACGTCATGAAATATCTGAATTATTTAGTCGTTCCGTATCAAAAATTTATTTACAAAAAAGCTTACGAAAGAGCCGTAAAAAGATTCCCAACGATTGCTAAAAACATCTTAATTTGCACAGATTTTCCAGAAATTCTTAAACCTCTAATTGAAAAACATGGATTAAAAGATGAATAACCATAATGACGATGATGAACCACCAGAGTATTTTTTGGCTGATTTTATCAGCCAGCTTGGATTATTTTTGCTAAAAATAATGATTTGGGTGGTTATATTTCTAGCTTTAGCTGATTGGCTAGGTAACAAATGAATCATTACGATATTAAAAATATGTTAGCTGAATACAGCAAAACGCTAAATAGCGTACAAAAAACATTAAAAGAATATCCGTCTATTAGAGAAATGTGGCTGGCCGATATATCTAATGAATTTATATATGAATACAATTCATGTGAGTTTGTCAAATTGTATCCAAACGACGATGATCAAATAATACAAATAGCGCGTCAAGCCGCTGAGAATTTTCTTTCAAATTTATTACAGGAAGAAAGAAAAGGCGATAATGTTTTATTACATACTGATAGCAACCAAAGGAAGTAACCGAGGAAAGAAAAAAGAGCCAAAAAAATTTGATTTTATGAATCTCAAAGATTGGTGGTTAGTAAGATCAGATAAAGAAATTGAATTTGGCTCAGATGGTGAACTTATTTTAGGCGTAGATGGATTCTGTCATTTTCAATATTTATATCTTTTTCTTCCAAATTCACCAATATGGACTATTGGTAAATTCTGTGGGACTAGATGTATTTATAAATTTACAGACGAGTTTCAAGCGATTGAATTTATCAAACAAGAAGTTCACAAAAACCAAGAAAAAGCCAACAAAAGAATGAATAAATATATTGATGCAATTTTACAAAACATTTAATTAAAGTTAGATTGCAAGACTCCGATATGTAAATATAGTAAAACGGAGGTTATATGCGGAAAATCAATTTTACTGTTGCGTTTCCTATTTCTGTCACAATAGATGTTCCTGATGATTGTTCTTACGAACAAATTTTAGTTGAAATAATAAAACAATCCGTTCAGCTTGATCCCACTGAACACGATGGAATGGTTATCCAAGAAGTTCTTGATTCAAGGCTGAATAACAATAACGTAATTCATAAAATCCTTGAAATTCAAGACCAATTAGAGGCCGACGAAGAATACTATAATTTTCTGGCCGAAGAAGAGGACAAGAAAAATAACGAGAACTATTATCGTTATTGTGTAGATCAAATAGATAATTTGTTTTGAAGTTAGCATCACAACAACTTAGGAGAAAGATATGATTACAATTATTGCCATAAATGATAACGACGAACAAGTCACTGTTAAGGCTAAAAGTGTAGCCCTTTTAGAATCAGAAGAGTTTACCTGTTTAGATATTACTTCGGCTGAACAGTTGGCAGTTTGCCTTGAACAAAACGGCAGGGACGATTTAGCAGAAAAAGTCAGAAAACTTGTTGCCCATTCAGTGCTGAGTAAATCATAATGGCAGTTTATAGCGTAAACTCTGACGCTAAATATATTTATGCTCAACTTTCATCTCGTGAATCATTGGGAAGATACGATCAATACTTTTTTTGTGTATTTTCTATTGCTAGTTATCCTGACAGCAAAGAACACTACCGCCTTAGATTTAGTACAAAACAAGATCTTGTTAATTTTGGTGGAATTTTTTGGCATAATTATTATTCTTTAGGCAATAATGAAATGCAGCAAGAATCTCTTTTTGAATTGCTTAATAAAACCATTAATCAATGGGGCGACAATAGAAAATTAAAAACTAAAAGATTATTAACTGATCTTTATAAAAATATGTGATGGGTTTATGAGGGGTTACTATCACATAACTACTACCAGAACTGGAAAGCTACGCGGAAATACAAGAAATATAACAATCTATAAATACATTTTTGATGGATTGAGTGAAACAAAATTTGAAAGCATTGATTTTACAAATATCAGACTTGGTTCTCGAATAGCGCACTCTCTTAAAACTTGTGCAGTAAAAGAAGTTCTAATGTTAGAATTTCCTGCGTCATGGTATTCCATATCAGTTATTGCAGATACTTTTGAAAAAAATATTGATGCAAAAATGATCTGGAGTCGTTGGGATTACATTTCATTAAATAAAATTCAAAACGCAATAGAATTGCCTTCAGATGAAGAATTTATATCAATTTTTCAAAAAATCCTAGAATCCCTTCCTAAAAGAACAGTTTCACAAAAAAATAAAATAAAAATGTTAGATCAAATTTCGGCCAATTTATTGTAAAGTTAGATTACAAAGCTCCGATATGTTTGTTATGTGTAGGAGGAAATGCAATGAGTTATTATTCATGGATTACCGATAATCACAACATATATGTTGAAATGAAATATGATCGTGAATGGACTGGCAGAAATTATAGATATAAGTATTACATAAAAGCATACTCATTTTCCTTTAATTCAAAATTTAATAACAATGATCATTATAAATTGCCGTTTCATTCAAAACAAGAAATGGTTGTTTTTTACAACAAACTTTCTTATAAATTTAATAAAATACGAAATGACAGGTATGATCACGATGCCAGAAAATACTTTTATGAGCCAGTTTCTATTGAAAAATTAGTTGAAATTACCGAAGAAACAATTAAAGAAATGCAATATAACAAAAGAAAAACTACTAAATTATTTCAAGCATTGTTTGAAAATCTTTGATTAAAGTTAGATTACAAAGCTCCGATATGTTTGTTATGTGTAGGAGGAAATGCAATGAAAGGCTATTATTCGTTAGAAATAAATCGCTCTTTTCAACAAGGATGTGGATTTAGATATAAAGTTATTTGCAACCAATATACAGTTGACGAAGTTGATGTCGAACGACTTAAAATTCTGTGGTCAACGCCACGAGACCTGCTTCCAGACAATTTACAACGGGCAGGCAGCAGAGATTTTTTGACTCAATGTAATATGAAAACAAAACAATTATTTGAAATTCGTTGTCATTATCCAACTGCACACAGAATTTTGTTCAGTCTTGAAGATTTGATCCCTAGATCAAAACTGCGCCCATGCTATAGTAACTGGCAAAATCCAATCGAAGCTCAGATTGAAAAAGCGGAAGAACTTTTATCATTCGAAGAATTTTTGCCTTTGCTACAAAAAACATTAAATGAATTGCCGCCCAAAACATTTTCAAAACAAAATCGCCAAAAGGGCATTGAATCCTATATGGCTTCAGTTTGAAAGAGGTTTATGTTTTTAAGTCATAAAACAGCAATCAAACGAAACAGGCTTTCCGCTCCTGCGACAAGTCTACAAAAACTTGGTTTGTTGAATGGAAAAGTTTTAGATTATGGATGCGGTAGAGGCAAAGATTGCGAAGTTTTATCAATCGACGGTTATGACCCATTTTATCAGCCAATCATGCCATCTGGACTATATGACACAATTCTGTGTACTTTTGTTTTGAATGTTGTTAATGAAACTACGCAAGAAGTTATCCTATCCAATATACACAACTTGCTAACAGATAATGGAAAAGCGTATATCACGGTGCGTCGAGATATAAAACAAGAAGGCATTACTCGCATAAATACTTACCAACGGAATGTAGTGTTAGATTTGCCTCTTTTGATCACTAAAAAAGATAAGTTCGCTACTTATATTATGGAGAAAAAATGAAATACACAGATTTTGTTGGTAAAGATAAGATTAAAATCACTTCTGAAATCGTAAATCGTTCTTGGAATATTCTTTCACAAAATGTAAAAGATGGCCTTGCAAACAAAGGTAGGTATGAGTACCCACAGGCAAAATATTTGAATAAAATTGCACCAGATTTTCAATCGTTCGTCACTCACATTCGTTTTTTTATTGATAACTGGAATGATAATCCGGTATTTACAGAATCATTTCAATCAAGCGGAATTGCTAAAAAACGCCTTGCAATAGGACAAGATGAAGACGGCGGAATGATCTGGCTAAAAGGGCAGCCAGCTTCAAATATCATGGATATTTTATTTATTGTTTCTGCCTGTCCTGACGTAAGTGAATTCTTGTTTCCTAAAGAAACAACGCCTTCTAAACCTATTTTTTTGGAGGAGGAAGAAAACAAAAGAAGGTTTGACGATGATTATTATTTTTATGGATACGATTAAAGTTAGAGTCGGTTGTTCCGATATGTTTTATGCCAATAAAGGCAAAGGAGTGAACGCATGAAAAAGCCCGTAGTGTTTAGAAAGCTCGTCCGTGCAGTAGAAGGTTTTAGTTATGAGTATTTGGAATTTAATGTTAAGACCCAAACAATTAAGCTAAAGCGTTCACATAAAGATAAAACAACGCTCAGAGTAAACGAACGCAGCCTTCAACATGAAGTTGTTTACGAAGTAAACGGTAAAGCGGTAGATCAACCAACTAATATCAATTTTGAAGACTTCGTTAAACTCTTAACAAAGACTTTCTCAAAATGAGATGGATTACTAAATACAAACAAGAAATTAAAAGCCACCAAGCAATCAAGCCCCTTCTTCTTCGCCTTGAAGAGAAGGGGTGGAAAGTTAGATTTGTAAAATGGGTGAACAAAAGAGTCGATGGTTATTGTGATGCCCGCAAACGAGAAATAGTAGTTGTATCTTCGTGCAATCGTGAAGTTTATTATCCACGCACAATGCAAAGACTGGCATGGATATTGGCTCATGAGTATCGCCACGCTTGGCAAGAAGAAAACAATAAATATCTTGCATATATTTATGGCCATGATATTAGAGATAAAGAAATTGCCGAAAAAGATGCAAATGATTTTGCTGACCGATATATTAAAAACTTTTGGTAAAGTTAGAATCCCAAGCTCCGATAAGTAAGTATAAGGAGCAGCCAATGAACAAAATTGAAGAAAAGAATTATTTCTGGAATTTGTACCCAAATTCGCTTTTGAACGTCGAAAAGAATTTATTCAATTGCGCAATAATCATGGTAATTAGAACAAAAACTTCAACATTTCATTTTTTGACGCCAAACAGAGAAATTTTGTTTGCACAATTTAATAAATTAAAAGTTAGCAATGAGTTTGCTGAAAAATGTCTTAAAAGACAAAAAAGTGTTTTGCAAAAGATGCCATCATCAATTTTAATAAATACAAATACTTTCAATAAAGAAGATTTAATCAAATTTTTACTTTCGGCAAGAGGAGGGGATTCAGAATCAAACGATGCATTTGATAAATTTATTTGTTCGTGGTTGTAAAGTTAGAGTCGGTTGTTCCGATATGTTTTATGCCAATAAAGGCAAAGGAGTGAACGCATGAAAACAGTTAGCAGTGTTTCTGTACTTGGCGTTAGGATGATTCAAAAAGCTACTAACAGTAAGAGCGGCGCAGATAATAACTTTACTTACAAGTCTTACAACCTAATGAGTAACGGCCATTTTCATGTTGGTGAAATTAACTGCGGCTCAACAAAAGTAAGAATGCGCGAAGTTGATTTTGGCGATAGTTGTTTTGAAGCACTGGTTAAAACTAAGAAAGGAAAGAGTCGTTGGACTAAAGTTTCATGCGATGCCGCTGACAAATATATTGAGCGCGTCCTTGAGCATAGCGACAAAGCTTCAGAAATCCATGCACAATTTGAAGAAAACCGTCCGTTGATTGTTTTGACACCCGAAGAACTTGTTTAATAGGAGAACTACTATGTCATTCAAAGTTTTTTATACCGATGATAATAACAAAGTTGTGATTCAAAAAACGAATGAGACTGAAACTAAAACAACAAAAATTGACCGCAATGTTTATGATGCAATTTCTGCTCTTAATCAACCAGTGAGCAATGGCGAGCTACAAAGAATTATTGCCGCTGCTCTGGGCGTAAATACCGCAGGGGGGAGGAGCGGGAAGGCATCAGCAATTATTGAAAAATACACGTTTGGTTTTTCAAACTTCAATGGATGGTGCAGCCTGTTGATTGGTTTGGATGTTGATGGTAAACGACATTTCAAGTTCAATGACAATGCTCCTGATTTTTCGCCAATTCAAAAAACTGAAATGCTGAACGTTAGAAAAGAAGGCGTTGGTAAGAAGTCCGATAAATCAAAAATTGCAGTTAATTCACGATGGAGTATCAATGCTAACGACCTAACTGAAGATGAACTGCTTGAGGCTCGGTTCAATCGTGCATTTGATTATTTGGGTATTGATCCAAATGATAACTTAACCGATGATCTAACCCTAGATGATGTAGAAAATGTTGAAAATATTCTTAGAAAAGAAGGTCTAATTTAATGGACAATTCAATTGTGGACGATAAAACGCCTGAGCAAATGCTATCGGATGTTTTGCAAAAACTAAAAAACCAGAGCATAGATGAAATTGAACAAATGATTGATCAACTAAAATTGAAAGAAAAAGAAGGCGGGTCGTTTGTAGTTCTTCGACAAGAATACTACACAACAACAAACTGAGGACAACATGAAAACTTTTTTAACGATTCTGTTGGCAAGCACTTTGATTGGATGTGGAACTGATCAAGATTTAGTATTGTCAACAGAAAAAATTAAACCGGAGGAAAAGAAAGAACAACAAGAAAAAAGCGACCCGTATTTAGAACAATACCTAAAACATTTCTATGGTATTTGTATTCAAACCACAGCCGCAAATAGATGCGGCGAAAATCTGAAAAAGCTAAAGTCAATTAATTTTGTTGATTCGTTTGATCAAAAAACAGATCCAGATGGAGTGGTTGCAGGAGTTTGTTGGTGGTCAAGGTTTGAAAGAAAAATTGAAATAAAACGTAAAGTGGCAGAACCAGGTTCAATGCGCGAACGAGCTTTAATTTTTCATGAACTTGGTCACTGCCTTTTAGATTTAGGACATTCTGATCCTAAAACAATGATGCTTATGAATCCGTATCTTTTTGATGAAAAAACTTATGCGTCAAGTTGGTCAAGATTACAGACAGAAATGTTTCAACTTGTATTGAGTTTTTTACTTGCAGATGAGTTTGATTTAAGCGATGATAAATCAATACCCATATTTTAAGAGGCAAATAATGTTTTCCGCTGAAAAACGTGCAGCACTCAAAACTGGTCTTCTTGTTCTTTTAGGTGGATTGACTACTTTTATTGCAACAGAAATTAAAACTAAAAAAGAGCTGTCGCAAACAAACTGTCAATTAAGGCTTATGCTTATTGCAGATAAAGAAAAGCCGCTGTTTGTTTTTCCAATCAGAGATACCGAAACAGAAGCAATTATTGCAATGATTAGTATGAGCGAAAAAGTTGTGATTAGGCTTACTAAAACAGATGGAAGTTTTTTATTGGAGGATCAATGCACAAGACCTGATGGCAATAAAGCTTTGATGGAAATTAAAAGAGAACAAATTGTTTCAAAATAGTACTCAGTAAATTTATTCAATCATAATGTTTTTTTAGTCAATAACAAAAGGAGATTCATATGTTGACCGTTTCCCACAATGATTCAGTTGCTACCGTGACCTACACAAATCGTAAGACTGGCGAAAGTGTTTCGTCAAAATTGCCTAGCTCAGCGTATAGCGTGTTGTCGGCTCTTCCTTCAGAAGGTGTTACTAACGCCCAGCTTCAGCAGCTACTTGTGAATACTGGTATTACAAAAGGACGTGCAACCTCGCTCATTGAACGTTTCTGCGGTACTTATAGTGCCTTCTGTGGAGTAAACCTGATCGATGCATCGTGGGGTGGACAAAACGGCAAAACAAGATACTTCAGATCCTCGGCTGAAGGGCTGGTGCTGGAAAGCTCGAAGCGGAGCAGCTCTCGTTCAAAGGAACTGGTCGGTTGATACCGGCCTTTTTCTTTTTATGAAACTACCAAACAGATTTAGGGCAGCAATCGCAGCCGCAAGCCAAAGCGAAGACTACCAACACAAGCTAGGCGCGGCCATCTTTGCTAAAAAAAGATTAATAAGCGTTGGTGCTAATAATGCTAAAACACATCCTCTATCGAGGTTCTATGGCCGTCCTGTGACTGTGCATGCAGAAATGCAGGCAATCATTAGAGCAAATAATTTAGTCGAATCGCTAGAAGGTATGGTTCTAGTTGTTGCAAGAATAAAACGTAATGGAGAGCTAGGAATGGCAAGGCCATGTTCTGGTTGCCAAGAAATTATTAAACATCACAAAATAAAAGAGGTATGGTACACAACAGAAAACGGTTGGGCGAAGGAATACTTCGATTAAAGTTAGATTGCAAAACTCCGATATGTTATTAGGAGGAAATACTATGTCATTTGAAGCCCGTTTTGCAAAATTATTGCAAACACTCGCAGAAAACGAATTCAAACAGGAAAAAATTTCTATTTCAACTGGTAATACAAAACTAGCCCAAGACGGTATTGCTTGTTTTGATATTCCGCAAGCGTCAACTTGTCGCGGTGCGGGTGGTTGTCTTGGATTTTGTTATGCATCTTTAGGTAATTATACTTATCGCGTCAAAGTCCAAAATATGCTCAATAACTTTTACACATCTTTAAACCCAGAAGTGTTTTGTGTACAAACTAAAAAAGCGTATGAAAAATTGCCACGATATATCAAGACTATTCGCCTTCATTCGTCTGGTGATTTTTACAACCAAGCGTATCTTGATACTTGGGTTGAAATAATGAAACAAACACCTGAGTTTAGATATTACGCTTATACCAAATCACTTGATCTAGATTGGACAGAAGCTCTTAAACTAAATAATTTCTTCCGTATTCAGTCGATTGGTGGTATTTTTGATCATTTGATTGATATGAATTTAGCTCACAGTAGAATCTTTCCTGATCGTGAAAGCCTTCTTGCTGCGGGTTATCTTGATGCATCCGAAAGTGATCTACCGGCTGCTGCGGGGGGCATCAAAATTGGATTAGTTGTTCACGGACAAAAGAAAAAGCGTTTTAATGAAAAAGTCCACCTATCTTCGATAAATAAAGAAAATTAAAAAATGAGTTTCGAGTTATTAGTAATAATTGGAATAATCATACCAACATTATTAAGAATAAGTGCTTTGCAATTAGTTGAAGAAGATTTAAAAACAATTTTCAGAAATATAACAGGATTGAAAGATGAAAATAACAAAAGTAAATGATTCGAGCGTAGTGTCAGGTTATTTTTACAACGAAGATACAAAAGTTTTGTTGGTAGAATACCATAACAAGTCTGTGTACTTGTATCAAGATATATCATCAAGTATAGTAAAAAAAGTATTCACCGCGGATTCTATTGGCAAAGCATTAAGAAAGTATGTTTTGGAAAAAGATCCAACGCCACTGAGAATTAAATGAAATATATTATTCTGTCGTTACTTTTGATTACAGCATCTGCGGCTTTCCAAAAGAATAAAGTTAAATTAAATGAACGTATAATGTGTGAAATACAATGCGCAGAGCGGCAGCTCCCTTGTTTGGCCGTTGTTGATAAAATTATTTATGATGGAAATACGGAAGAGGCAAAAATTATTTCTAAACAAACTTATTCTGTTTGCTTAAAAGAACCAGTGGAATTCAATCCAATATGAAATCCGCAGCAGTGGAAGATAATTCATATTATTCATTCACGGACAATGAAACTGGAATAGAAATTATTTGGGAATTTAATCAAAAAAGTTTTTGTTGGGAAGTGCTGGTCTTTAAAGATAATCAAAAAGAATATGCAGTTGTTCCTGCCTCTAATAAACCAACTGCAGAATCTGTAAACGATTATGACATTCAACGTTTGTCACAAATTACATTAAAATTACTTGATTTCGTATCGAAACAATTAGAAATCGAAGCTGCTAAAGTTAGATTGCAAAACTCCGATAAATAAATAACAACCAATAACGGTTGTACGAGGAGTGTTCATGGATATTATTAGTAATTTTGTAAAAAATGAAATAACACCAATCTTAGATATGCATGGTGGCGCAGCAGAAGTAGTTGGTTATGATGAATTAAATAAAATGGTTCAAATTAGATTGATTGGTGCTTGTGCAGGCTGTCCTAGTAGTTTAATGACTGCATATGGCGTTATCTTAGCTGCTTTGCAAAATAAATTTCCAGAACTTGTTGAAGACTTGGAGGTTGTATGAATAATGTAATTAGTTTTGAAGATTACAAAAACAAAAAAGAAAACAAAAAGCCCGATTCCGAGTTGACTTTAGATGAACGACTGGCGCGAATTTCTTCTATGATTAATAGAATTAATTCTACGATTAAAGAACTTGATACTCATGTAAATGGGGTTAAAAAATGATCAACAGCTCAAAGAAAAATTTGAAAATTTTGCATGACAAAAGCTCTGTACACGACCGACCATTAGTTGAGCTTTCGCAAAATCAAAACAATAAATTTGTAATTAGCATGAGGATTGCCAATTCTTCGTTTACGTTTCCAGAATTGCAAAACGAAGATATTGTTGCTTTACACAGAGTTTTAAGTTTACCGTCAGGACTAATGACTATTGCAGTGAGTATGATGCATAACTTATCGGAAGATAAATTGAAAGAAACAGTTAAAGCCTTAGATCAAATTGCTGATAGATAATTATGCTATGATTGGATTAGAGACACATTTACTCTAAGAAAGGCGTAATGAAATCGGTAAAACTATGAAGGGCAAACCAACAACAATTCATAATCATAGAAAGAAAAATAAGGCTATTTATTCAAGCGCAGAAAAATTTGGCACGAACAAAAAAGATTATGTTTTTCATATTGAAGATAATGTTTATTTCATCAATTTTAAGCTTCATGGTGATTTCATAAACCTACAGATTCAACCCCAAATGATCGAACAACCTCTTCCCGCTTGGTTAGCTGATTAATATACTTTGAGTGATTTGGACATATATCAATCACTATACAATCTTTTTTGCCTTCACTGACTCTTGTTCCTCTTCCAATCGCCTGCATTAACATAATCTCGCTTGTTCCTGCCATACAGAGCAATATCGCGGATATTTCTGGAATATCAATGCCTGTGCCTAATAAATGCCAATTACCAATAAGAACGTTAGTTCTTCCTTCTCTAAAATCTTTTATTGGCAAACGAAACTCACCGTTGGCAGCTTTGACGCCTAATGTGTCGGCCAAGGCGTCTGCGCATTCCACAGATTTATATAAAACCAGAACTTTACGGCCAGCAGCTAGAGCTTTTTCGGCGGTTTCTTTAACAAATTTAATATATTCTGGATCTGAATGTAGTTTTATGTATTCTTTAGTTGGATGCATATTCTTATGCGTCTGAACGCTACAAGCGGGAACTACTTTAGGAATGTACTTAATAGGACTCAAAAATTTATCTTGTACCCCATTAGAGTATTGGTAGACATAAGCGGGTGCGCCAGCCCAACCATAAATAAGAGGAGTCATGCCATCAGGTCGCTCAATAGTTGCCGTCAATCCATGAAAAAACTCTGCGTTGATTCCCGCTAGAGCAATTTCTTGATAAGACGGTGCGGCCATTGTATGAGTTTCATCAACTATGATTGTCTGAAACCGATCTATATGGTTCAAACAACTTTGGGCAGTAGAAACTAAGCACATAACCCCGTCAGGGGGGGTGGTTCCTCCACCAAGTTTACCTATCTTTTTAACACCCAAAGATTTTAGGCCATCGGCTACAGTCTTATAGGTCTGGTGGAGCAATTCGATACTTGGCACGATAACTATAACGCGACGACCAGCAGAAACGTGTGAGGCCACAAGATTGCGTATAATACGGCTTTTTCCCGTTCCGGTTGCAGCTACAATGCAAGATCGTTTGAATTTTAATGCAGATTCAACAGCGTCTTTCTGATAATAACGCTCGTCCCCAAAAGTCATTGGTTTAGTGCTAGCTTCATGACCAGTAATTTTATTGCATAAGAACCAAAATCCCGGCAGAGTACTAATTTTTCCCTCAACTTCTGCATACGCTTTTGTAACGACTTGTTCTTCTAATTCTCTAATTTGTTGTTTAAGAATTGCTGCGTGTCTAGCGTTAAAAGCTTGAGTGCGTTTTAATTCTTTTAGCCTTTTGTCAATTGCTTTATTCTTAATTGTTAGGTAATTTTTAATAAGATCTAAAGATTCTTTGGAACCTTCGATAATTAACTCTCGATTAGATGTATAATAACCATATGTGTCTGGAACATTTTTTATCACGGTAAACCTATGAACAAAATCAAAAAAGTGGTTAAGTTAGCAAAAAGTCTTGGCAGCAGCTTTCCGCTACAAGATAACTATACTTTAGTTAAGGTTTCTTCGCAATTACCGCCATATAGTGATTTAGCTAGAGGCGTAAGTAGTCTAGACCATTACGAAGTGCGTCATCCATATTCTGATGATGTTATTGGCTCTTTGACCGTATGGAGCGCAAAAAGAATTCCAACCATTGTAAAATTAGGGGTTTTTCAAGAACCTCATAAAAGCCTTGGCTTAATTGAATCTCTTCATGACAAAATTAAAGAAATATATCCGAATATCCCAGAAGATTTATTGTCATATATGTACACAATTTGGGGTGCAACTCCTTCAGCACAAAATATGCATCACGCCATTCATCCCGCTATGCACGGTAAATTTCATGAAATTTTTTCTGCCTTAAGAAGAGCACCGCTTAGAAAGAGTGAAGGCGGAAAAGGGTTTGAAGATCATCTTGATTATCATGTCTATCAAGACAACGAACACGTTGGTACTTTGAGCGGTAAAGAATTAAATGAAATGATGCCCACCCCTGATCATCGAGATCAAGTAAAAATGGAACAAAATTTAATTTTTCACCCTACAAACATGATTTCTGGTTCTCCAGGAAGTTATATGAAAAAGGCAGATGACGATGGCGAACCTGCTTTTCATAACCATCTTGATTACCATGTTTATCAAAATAAAGAACATGTCGGCACTATTAGTGGAAAAGAATTAAATGCCATGATGCCTACAAAACAGCATAGATCACAGTCTGAAAAAGAAAACGGCTATGTTTTTCATGCAACAAATGTTGTGACCGGCAATCCAGCAAATTTTATGAAAAAATCTGATGAAAAAGATTCTCCTAAAAAACAATGGATGGTAAAGCTTTCTGGAGAAGAAGGATATCATCCATTACACGATATAAAAGATAGCAAACTTCCAATTGAATCTGGGGGCGGAAATATCTACTATCTAAAACGTCCCGATGGCTCTGTAACGGAACATCATCAAAGCGAAGTAGAAGATTTATTGCAAAATAATGAATTACAACAAAGTATGCCCACTTTTATGAGGGACTAAGAAATGCCATTTGTTAGTGAAGCTCAACGTAGATTGATGTATGCCGCCTCAAAAACAAAAGGCGGTGTTGCGGGTGTTAGCCAAAAGGCTGCTAAAAAACTTGTTGCTAAAGATGAACCAAGCAAATTACCAGAAAAAGTTCAAAAAACAGATGGCATGATATCTCCAGATTCCAGCGCAAACACCAGACCCACACCGTCTGCTGGAATGGCAAGCGGCTCTGCCGGTTCTCAAGAAACTTCAGTCGCGACTGCAATGACAAAAGCTGAAGACAACACTCTTTCCCTACTAGAAGCAAAAAAATCTATTCATGGAAGCAAAAACACCCCAGATCGAACCATAGAAATTGTGGACACTATTTCAAAGGCGTACAATATGAACAATTATGCACGCGGTGATGGGTTATCCCCAGAAGAAGAAAAGAAGGTACAAGGCGCATTAGATTTTCGTAATCAAATGAAGCAATTTAGGCGAGATCATGGCTCAACAATTATGGATATTGCGGGTGGTCGCAAGATTGATAAACAACGTGCAGATGCATATCATGCTGCTCGCGGTAATTTGATGATAGGTCAAGGTGTTAGCTTTGCTGATATTCCACCTAAGATTCCTAGTCATCTAATTGATAGATCGCCAAAGCAACCAGAAATTCCAGTTTTACCAGCGGCTAAGTCAATGGAAGCATTAACTAATCCAAAATCATTGCTTGCAAAAGTTGACGACTGCACAAAATGTATGCGAAAAAGTTCTGAAGAAGAACTAGAAAAATCATCTAAACCATTTCATGGATATAACAAAAAGAAACATGCCCGTTCTGGCGGATTAAATGATAGTTATCGTAAAAAGGTTAATCGTGAAACTGGGTCAAATCTAAAACGCCCAGTAACTAAAAAGAATGTTAAGCCAGGATCTAAAGCTGCCAAACGTCGTAAATCTTTTTGTGCTCGTATGAGCGGCGTCAAAGGACCGACTTCTAAAAAGGGGAAGCTAACGCCAAAAGGTGCAGCTCTGAAAAGATGGCGTTGCAGTAAATCATTAAACAAAAGCGAATCCGTGCCGCTAGAAGTTAGAGCAGATAAAGTATTAAAAAGTTTGAAATCTAAACTTCTTGCAGGTGCGGCAGCAATTGGCGGTTTAGCTTCTGGCGCGGCTATGGCTTCTCCAGAATCAGATTTGCATTCACAACTTTCTAATTTGAATGTTATGGGTGAATATCACACTCCAAAAAGTGGTTCACAAGCAGTTCTTAAAGAACCTAATCAATTAAAAGCAGATCCAACCCATCCTGCCGCATCGTATTCAAGAGAATCTGGCAGTGGTTCTTCTATGGGAAGCTTTCATGGCCCAGACGCAGAAAAAGCAAAACAACTGCTTCAAAATTACGATGCTGTGAATAAGTGTTTTACAAAGAGCACAGGATATGCAAGAAAAATAACTCCACAAGAAAAAAAAGAACGAGATCTTAAGCAAAAGATTAAAACTAGTGAATATAAACCAGCAGAAAAAATTGCTGATAATCTTTCTGCAGAAATATGGAAAAAACAACTTACTGGCTATCTTTCGCAGTACCACGAATCCGATAAAACATCTAATAAAAAATTAAAAAAAGCTGGTCTTGCGGATGAATTAAAAAAAGCGCGAGAAGTTCTTTCTAAACTTGATAAAAGCAATTCTATCAAACCGTTTGGTCAAAATATTTATGATGCCAATGCAAATCTTGGCAGAAAAATGGGTCGTACAGGAGAAGTTGTAGAAGGCGCAGGCAAAAACGTCGCTGTTCAACAAACTAGAATATCGGCAAAAAAACAAGCTGAAATTGAAGCCGAAAAAGACAAAAAGAAAAACAGAGAACAGCCAGCTGTTTTGTTTTCTCTTGAAGATATTCCACCAGAACACCGTAAAGCTGTTTTTGATGCTTATGAAAATAAAGAATATCATCCATTGATGCATCTTGCAGTAAAAATTAAACCAAACAGCAGAAAAAAGGCAGTAGTTCCAGAAGAACTTCTTCCTCCTAAAGAGAAAAAATCAGGTAAAAAAACTGATAAACCGCCAGTAATTTTGACCGAAGAAGATTTGAAATCGTCTTATGGTGCAAAAAATGATTTGTCAAAAGCTCACGAAGTGCTTTCAAAATTAGAAAAAAGATGCTGGAAAGGCTATAAGCCAGTACCTGGAAAAGAACCGTATTCAAAAGGTTCTTGTGCGCCAATAAAAAAGGCTATTTCAGCCCAAGACATAGAAAGCGGAGAATACGAAGGGGAAAAATTAGATGGCCATCATCATAATCGAATTGGAAATGAGTACCGCGAGCTTGCTCGCAGGGCATTCAAACAAAATGATGTAAAATCTGCAAAAACATATAATTCTAAAGCAGAATATCATTTTGATTTGGCAGATAAAAAAGGATACAAGCCGCCAAATGACTAAGTTGTCTAAATCTATTAAAGATTTATTCAAAACATTAAAAAAATCTTCGCCAGAAGATATTGGGGAAACGGTTGAGTTTCCCCGCGCTAAAGATTTATTCGATGAAGCGCGAAAATTGAAGCCAATCGGCGTTGGCGATTCAGACGAAGATTTTGAAAAAATGGATAAAATAACCGCTCAAGTAAATGCCATTCGAGACCACGAAAAAAAACATGAATGGCGACAAGGAGAAGCAGAATACAACGGAAAACCTGTTAAAATCAAACAAACTTTAGTTGGAAGAACTGGCCGTTTAATGGCATTGATTGAAGATGAAGATGGAGCACATCATTACCCCTGTGCCTATAATCTTAAGAATGTCAAATTTTATTGACACTGTTCTCCAGTAATAGGGTTCACAAACTGTTGAACTCCGCACGAAGTAGTTTCTCTAACTACCATCAAATCTACAAAACTAATTTGTTTACATTCAAGGGTAGTCGTGTGGCATGAATAAATTTTTTCTGTTCTTGTGTCGCGAGCAATCAAAAAAAATCCACAAGTCTGTTTAATTACAAAACAACCAACCAAAAATGGCAAAAATTTATTCACCCTTCCCCCCTGTGAAACTATTAAAGTTTCTTGCTGCGTAATCGTTCAAATCGTAATTCATCATTTGCACAAGGCGTTTACCTTCTTGTCGTTTGTCATATCCGTGCAAAAACTTTTCATAAAGCGGAAGCAGATAAAATAAAACTTCTTGTGGGACATTGCCGCGAAATTCACAGTTTTCAAAACTAACTGAATTGCATTCAGTAATGCGATTTATTTTATGAGTTTTGAAAACACGCATGGTATCAAAACAAACTGTATATTCAATGTTTTTTGTGGAATAAACATGAATCATATCGACCTCCGATTGCCTACATTTACATATCGGAGTTTTGCAATCTAACTTAACGTCCCGAACTACCAAATCCGCCTTGACCGCGATCATCCTTTGGTTTAATAAGGCTTTCATCTACTTGGTGCAAATAAAATTTAGAACTGAACGGATTAGGAATGAGTTGTGCTACTCTGTCCAAATGATTAATTTCTATTGGTTCATTTGAGTTATTTACAATAACAACAGAAAGCACGCCTGTATAATTATTATCAATGGTGCGACAACAAACATCTAGTCCTTGCACGCCCATGCTAGAACGAACATCCCAAATCCAAACAGTTTCGTCTGGGAAAATACATCTAGTGCCAGTAGAAAGTTTAAGAACTTGTTTTGGAGAAATTTGTATTGGCGTTTCTGCACCAAACGTATCAACTAAATCTACATGAAAATCAAAACCGCCGTCTTGAGCGCGTTTTTTGAATGGCATTTTAGATGTTGATTTTACATAAATATAAACGCAATCACTGTTCACAAACCCACTCCCAAATCTGCTTTGCTACTTCTTCTGGTACATCATTATTGCTATTAGTGACCAATATATGTTTGATATTAAATCGTTCATTAAATGCAAAAAAATCACGGCGACCATCTTCCCAGACTTTAAGTCGGTATGGCTCATTTATATCTTGAAAATCAAATGATTTTCGACGTCTAATCCTCTCCGTCAGATCTTGGAATGGTGCATCTAAATACACGGCAAGATCTGTGCGCGGAACAATAGAAGCTTGGTACCCCTCTGGGAGACCATGCACAAGATTATAAGTTAAAAATGAAGAATTACCGCGATAATAGATCACGTAATCAGGATTACTATTTTGTTTTTGCCATTCGTATTCATTTAGTTTGTAAAGATGCCATGCGGCATTAAATCGTTCTGCATTAGAAATTTCCGAAGAACCTAATGTGCGACGTAATTCTACAGAATAATCATTATTTGGAATGATTTTAGTTGTATAAATTACATCAACTTTTAGGTTACGCTGTTTTGTCTGCTCAACCATAAGATCGAGTATTGTGTCTTTACCAGAACCATCAGGGCCGAGCAGACAAATTGTTTTCAAAACGCCACCTTTTGATGTTGTGTAACATAGTTCTCGAACATTTTAGGCCATTCTGTTTTTAGCCATTCTTTATGTACTTGACGAATAGTTTCTGAATTTGAAATTGTTAAATTGCCGTTGTCATACAATGCACAATTATCTTCAATACTACGCCAACCAATAATCATGCGAACAAGTCCATCTTCTCGAGCTGTTCCATCGCTCTCCAGTTTATCTACACTATGGTGGCATCTAAAGTTATCGAATATAAGCAGATCGCCCGCTTTGGCTGTGATTACAGTTGATTCGTCGTCTAAATGTACGCGAGTTCCGCCATTTACTGTGTTATTCAGTACTGTAAGAACTGCAACTTTATTAGGTCTTATTGCGCGTTTAATGTTTAGATCTTCACCCTCTACACTAAACTCTAAAAACTCGCCGTCAAAATGTTTTGCAACAGGTTTACTGTCACCTTTATACATCTGAATGTTAAAAAGCACTCTACTTGTTTTAGGTAAATCAAGCATTTCATAAAGTTTTAGCGTCAAAATAGAAATTGGCCTGCTAACGTCTGCGACTTGATCTAAGCTAAGAGCAGGCAGACCCGATTGATTTTCTGGACAAAAAATAAAAGCGTAACTGGCTCTATTGTCGGAAATATCTGCAAAATAAGCTGCATGGTTTTGAAGGTTAAGAACATTATAGAATCGTCCAATAAGTCGCTTGGTGTCTTTAATAATTCGCTCACGTCCAAGTGCATCGTCATAATAATCCTCGTATAATCTAAAGAATTCACTCATATAAGACCAACCTTTCTTAGCACATAATTTGGAGTTGTCTCTACTACCGTAACAAAATTCTTGCTTCTTGCTTGCAACCACTCCTTCATTTCACGATGCATTTTTAGAACTTCGTCAAAATCTTCCCATCTGCCACTACCTTTATATCTTTCGGCATAAACTTCTGGAGTAATATCTAAAAATACATCAACAATTTCACAATTATATTGTTTTTCTAATTGTCGTTCCCATTCTATAACGCATGGTTCTAGGTGATTAAATAAATCTTTTCCGTAATATGTAGAAAACCATGCACAGAGTTTTGGCGTGCTATCACAAAACACAGCATCATAATTTGCTTTTATGCAATTCACTAACAGTTGCGATTGATTTCCTGCAATCCATAATTGATCAATGGGTGTTGGCCGATATTCTGCTCGTTGTGCATGGTCTTTAATAAATTCCCAACAATAACCAACGTTCTTTCCAAGATACCCCATCGAAGAATAACAAGCTGTTGCAAGACTACTTTTGCCAGAACCTGGTGCGCCATAGAATGCAATTATTTTCATACAAAATATGCTCCGGTGGGTATATTAGTATGTAGCAGGGCAAACAACTCAAAGACAAACAAAAACCTTAATGATTTAAAAATATATTTTTGGATATAAAGTTAGATTCCAAAGCTCCGATATGTAGGTGTTGGCAATAATGCCCAACAATAAGGAGTACAACATGAGTCGTTTTGATAATATTTTCCTCGCCCATCACCGCACAAAGTTGCCATTGATTTTGTGGGGTTCTTCCGGCTACGGCAAATCCTCTACAGTTAAAGGTTTTTGCCAACGTCACAATTACCGCCTTGTTGACAAACGTACTGTGTTTATTGATCCGCTTGAAATTCAATTGCCAGTTAAGAATGAAACCGAACACGTTGTTGATTTGTGGCCTGCTCGTTGGCTCCATGAACTTTGCAAAAGCAATGAACCTACCGTCCTGTTTTTGGATGAGCTTAATCGTCCTAACAGTCTCCAAACACTTAATATGTTGACTCAGTTGCTGCTTGACCGCGAGTTGAACGGTATCCGACTTCCTGAGAATGTGTTGGTAATTGCTGCGGGTAACCTTGACACTGAAGATACTGGTGTACAAGAACTTCCCGATGCAGTCATTAACCGCTTGACTCACTTGGTTTTTGCTCCCGATGAGTTTGAAATTATGGGCAATATGCAAAGTAAACTTGCACAAGAAGCCCTTAAACTCAATCCTAAAATTGTTGGCAAACCCGGTCTTCCTGAACTTAAACTGAAAAATTGTCCACGCCAAATTGATGCTGCGGTTCAGTTGTGGGAAACTGAACTACTTAATGAGGAGGAACTCGCTCTTGTATGTCGCGGTCGTTTAGGCAATGAATCCGGCAATATTCTTGCCAGTACGTTGATCCAAATTAAACGCAAAGAAGAATTTAAGCTCCCACGCAAAGTTTTGCCTGAACTGTTCGAGAAAATTTCCCAATGCGAGCAGGAAGGTATGATCATTGAAATTGTTTCGTTGTTCAAATCCGAGCTACAGTCGCATGAAGGCAAACGTACATTGAAGAAACTTGAGCGGCATATTTCTGATTACTTGCTGCAATATGGTTCGCCTGAGCTTGCTCGCTCCATGCAAGAAGCTAAGTTTGCTTTCCGCTATGACCAAACTGAGTTTCCGGTGGATAAAGACAACAATCCGTTCAAAGATATGCGGCCTGAAAAAGAAGGAGCCGAAGTTAAAGATACTGGTTTGCCGTGGCAGCTCTATGCTTTGAAGCTTGGTAAGCTGTCGCCAAAAGATCGCTCCTAATAAGAGCGGTGTGTGTTGTACCCCTTCTCTGCCCTGTCCGTGTTACACGGGCAGGGCTTTTGATTCGAGGTTTTTATGAAAATGTTTCCTGTTTTATTGACCACTGTTTTAGTCGCTTCTAATGTTGCATTTTTTCATTTGTTTCAGTTTGAAAAAGAAAAAACTTTTTCTCTTCAACAACAAGTACAAACAAGCGAAGAAAACAATGCGCGGATATTAAAAGAACAAAAAGAAAAAACACAATTTATTGAATTTGTGAGTACTGCTATTGCTCTTGCTGCTCCTAAGTCATCCGAATCCAAAAATGCTTATCTAGGTTCGCAAATTGTTAGAGTTGGTTTAGACTCGTTTAGCGATAAAGAAGAACGTGAAACATGGGTTGCAATTTTAGCCAACGAAAGTCGATTCAACCCAAAAGCTAAATCACCTGTGGGTGCTATTGGTATCGGTCAAATTATGCCTAAATCTGCAAAATGGTATGCAGAAAAATGTAACCTGCCCACTGATTTTACCGATGAAGACCTGTATCTTGTTGAAATAAACCTTACTATCTCGGCCTGCGCATTCAAAGAAATGCTTAAGAATGTAAATAATTCTAAAATTCTTGCTCTTATTTCATATAATGCAGGTCAATTTTCCAAAGATCTAAAACGTGTAGAGCAAATGGCAAATATCAATCAAGAAACTGCCAATTATGTCACAAAAATCACTCGGTTTTTAGAAAAAGTGCGCGACAATCCTGCTATTAAGTTAGATCCCAAAACTTCCGATAAATAATATGGGACAATAATAAGGAGGAGAAGTTATGGCCAGTCATGATACAAGCCTTGAAGCTAAAAAAGCAAAGTTTTTGCAGAATGCGTTGCAACGTCAAGTACCGTTGCTTACTGATGCGGAAATCTCTGATTATCGCACTCGTATTCTAAACCTACGCGCTGACTTTTGTGCTTGGGCTGCTAGCAGAGAATTTTACTTTACTCTTGCCTTGCTTGGTACAGTTGAGATTAAAACCGACCCTTCATTCCCCGCTATAGCGGGTATCACTAACGTTGATCGCCTGACGATGTACATTCATCCATTGATGGCAGAACTTGCCAAGAAAAACAAAAACTGCGTTTATTTCATTCTTATGCATGAGCTTCGCCACATCATTCAATGTGCGGATATGCGGTCAATCGAAAACTTAATTGACCTATCCCCCATCCGAGAGGTGTACATCAAAAAACGCGACGAAGCCGAAAAGCAAGAGCATAAAGATATTTGGCAAAAACAAATTGATAGCATGGATAATAAAGATAATAATAAGTGGAAAAACTTGAAGTATCGTGCATCCAACATCACAATGGATTCTGCGCTCCACGAAGATTTGGTTAAAGCGTTTCCTGACCCTAGTAAAATAATTGCTGAAATTAACCAGTTCATGGCTGATCGTTTTGTTCCATATTTGAATGGATTTTCAATTGAAGAAGTCGCTAAAGATAAAGTTGCTGCTAATAAATTCCAAGAAGAAATACAAAATATTCTTAAGTATTCAGGACCGAAGAAAAAGCTACTAATTAAAGACATTATTCAATCGCACAAAAATCAAGCCGAAGCTCTTGCCAAATGCAATCGCCTTCAAATTGGCCTTTGCACTGTTGAAAACCTTGAAGACAGTTTCCGCAATATGGATCATTATCAACCAACGCTCCGACGCGAAGGTGAGTGGCTATACTATGCTGATGAATATATTGAGTGGCTTGCTCAACAACTCGACGAAAACTCTGATCCCAATGACCCACAAACTGAAGAGGGCGATGGCGAAGGTGGCGGCGATGAAATTGAAAGTATTCTCAAGCAAATGGAAGACAATGAATTCGACCATCACGGAATGAGTGGCGACAAAAAGGAAGAAGCTGAACGCCGCCTGCGCGAAGCTGTCCGTAAAGCACAGGAAGAAGGCAAGCTGATGTCGCATAGAGCTGGCAGAAATGCTGCCGATAACTCCATGTTTGGCGATGCTACTGCTGCCCTTGACAACAAAATCAAACGCGTCCTAGAGCATTTGCACATCAAGTTTGTTCGCTTGTTTGCACCAAGTAATGATAAGAATTACAACTTTGCAAAGATTAATCGACTGTTCAACGATATTAAAGATTTGCCTGGTCGCCAAAAGATCGACAAACCAAAGAAGCAAGTTATTATGATTGCCGACACTTCCGGTTCGATGTGGAACAAGCAATGGTTTAATCAAATTGCCGCTGCCGCGAAGTTCTACAGCCGTTCTAATAAATTGGCCGCGTTTTATTGCTGCGATACCGAGCCACATAAAATTGATTTAAAAGATAGCTTTTCCCAAATCGAGATGGTCGGTGGTGGTGGTACGGAGCTTTCGCCCGAAATCCTATCCAAGATGTTGGCTGAAAATAACCTAACCAAAAATGTTGATTTTGTTTACCTGACCGATGAATATGTAAACGGCCTTGAGGAGTCGCTCCGCGATGATCGGTGGAAACTCCACGTGATTAATATTCCAAAGGTCATGGGATAACTATTGTCATTGTTTTAATGTTTGAGTATATTGTTACTATCTACAAAGAGGTGATAATATGCTCAAATTTATTTTATCTTTAGCCGCACTAGTTTCTGTTACTGCATTTGCAGAAGCAAAAAAGTCTGAACTTGTTGAATGCTTACACGTGACAATTATCAAAGTAGAAACTAATGAAGCGGGTGAGCAGAAAGTAGCTGTTGTTCATCCACACGTTCTTAAATGCCAACCTCAAAAACCTGCTGAGCCAGAAGCAGTTCCTACCAAAGTCCCTAGACTATTTCCTAGACAACCTTAATGAAACAGACCCATAGCTCAATGGTCAGAGCAAACGTCTTATACACGGGAGGTTCTAGGTTCAAATCCTAGTGGGTCTACCATTATTTTGTTACAGATTTACTTTCTGTGTATCTGTAACCGGGTAGACTTGGAAGATCTGGAAACGGCGGTAATGGCATCTGCGGTATAGAAGGAACTGATAGATTTGGTAACGAAACGCCAAATGACGGAATCGGCAAATTAACAGAAGGTAGAGGCGGTAATGGCGGCATTTTTACCGCTGAAATTTTATTGAAATTTGTATTTATCCCACCATTCACATTCAAATCAGATTTAAAACTTTTTTTTGGCATCCCTGGCATCTGCGGCATATTAGGAGGATCTATTTTAGGTAATTCTGGTAATTGTGGTAATTCAGGGACAGATAAACTTGGAAGACTAGGCCCAAAAGAAGGTATTGGAAGATTAACTGGAGGTAGAGGCGGTAATGGCGGAGTTTTAATACCAGACATCTTCATCCCTGGCATTTTAGGCAAATTCGGTACTTGTACTTCCGGCAGTTTAGGCAATTCTGGTAACTCAGGAAGGCTCAAAGACGGCAGCGAGAGTCCTAAAGGCGGAATGGGTAATTCGGGTATGGAAATGCTAAAAGATGTCTCAGAAACGAACTGATTCTTCTTAAAAATCTTAAATGTATAAACAAATTTTGCCATATCACGACTTCAATTTCAAGCTGCTGCTTGCAATATCATTAGGCGCAGGAGTTCCGTTTGCAATCAACGGGACTAGAGGGGGGCCAGACGGGCCAGTAGGTGTTGGATGAATGTGTTGGTTAAATGCCATCATCATTTTCTCTGCAATTGTGGAACTAAATGAAGCACCTGCACCAAGAGAAATACTACCTGCGTTGATAGAAACATTCGTCGCAGACAATACTACATCTTGTTTTGCACTGATTTCTATTTTACCACCTTTCATTTTTATAATTTCTGTTCCTTCGGAATCAGTAATTGTTATACCTTCCTTTGCGCTTATCACATCCCCTGTTTTGGATACTATCGAAGCAGCACCAGTGGTGGCGTCAAAAAACAAAAACGAGCCATCTTTAGCCGTCAACTTAATCGAGCCATCCTTGTCCATAACTAACTGCGCACCAGTTTTATGATTAAGGAAGATAGCCTCTTTATCCTTTGTTGCGTCTAATATAAACGCTTGAGTCCCTTGTGTAGAGGTTAACGCAAATGTCTTTCCTACACTCACGGAGTAATTTTCTGTTATGTTAAGAACAGAATTTTTACCAATCTTAGTTATGCAATCTTGCACCACAGTTTCTGTTTTGTTTTTCTGTATAGTCTTTTCTTCATTGCCAAAAATAATCTCGCGGGCGTTATCACCCACTAATTTAATAAAATTTTTGGAAGATCTGATCGTAATTGTTTGATTCTGTTTATCTAAACGGATCTCCTCCCCCAGGGGGGAGAGGGTGGGGTCCTGGGGCTCATAAATTAACAATTCTTCTAATGGATCGTATTCATAATTTGGAATTTCTGTTGTATTATTAATACTAATAAATTGATTTTTAGGATCAATTACAAAAGCTTGCTGTTCACCATCCACAATACGAAACTCTCCATTTTGGAGAAAATCCATTGTTGTTGTGAGCATTAATGGGTCTTCAACTTCTTTTTTAAGTCCTTCTCCCCATTTAGTTGATTCATAATAACCGTCTTTTAAAGAAATTTGGGGTAAACCTGTATGTTGAACGCGGTATTGACCTAATTCATCAATATGTAGATTGACACCATTCATGCGCATGCGCCACATTGGGCCCATGCGATCAACATTTATAGGGCGGTTTAAAATTTGATCTTCATTATTTGAACTATTTTGATAAACAGTTTCGCCAGTTTCACTATAAATTTCTGACGGAAGAAATCCAATAATGACCGGTGCTGAAGAATCTACTTCTCCAATAAATGCAAGAACACAACGGGCACCAATTCGTTTGATTTTTTTACTAATATCTACATCTACAGTTGGACCAGCGCCGATAGGATTATTAGTTTCTATGAATGCAGATTCATTATCATTTAATGATGACTGAACTACGATTTCTTCAAAATCATCAACTCCGCCAATCATTTGTAAAATTATACAATTGAGGTAAGTGGTTGGCATACCGTTTTCTGAATATGCGCGAACAGTATATTCAGTTCTTGCTTTGCTAATATTTCTTGAATCATTTGGCGGATACGCTTCAATTATTTCGCCAAATAATAGCATTTATTAATTCCTTATTTTCACAAAATTTTCTTGATCTACATTTTGTTGATTTATATCAACAAAAAGCGTTCTTGAAAACTCTTTTGGAATAATATTTAAAATTTTTGGATCTTGTGGATTTTCCATTAGCAAATCTGCTAATTTAACATAAGTTTGATTTGAAATTCTGCCATCGCCGGAAATCGTATAAGTAGAAGAAATTTCTTCAATTTCTCCACAAATGGTTGGGCGGCCTTCTCCAAGTGGGATTCTAACCATTAAACCAACTGTTAAAGGAAAATCGTTATCTATAATTTGAACTGTACAGTTAGGCATAGCAAATTTTGCCGGTAAATAATATTTATATTTTTCAGCAAGTGCTGCAAGCCATTCGCCAAATACTTTGTTTACCTGCGAAGCTAAACGTGCCTCAGATTGGCTTTGAGCATTTTGTGCTGCTGTATTTGCAGCAGGATTAGTTTTATTTTTTGTATTTTTAGATTTCTGGTTTTTTTGTTTTGCAGCAGTTTTTTTCACTGGAGCCGGAGGTGGTGCTGCTGGAACAGTTGGGATAATACCCACAAATTCTGCAGTAGACGCAACATATTCTTGTCCGCCAAATCGATCTTGAGAAAAACTATCTTTATACCGACCATAATTTAAAGCTGCCGTCACTAAATACGCTTCTTTTATATATTTGGCAACTGGACTAAATTGGATATAATTTCTTGTATTTTGTATGCTGTATGAAACGCTAAAAGATAATACATTTGTCAAGGGCACTGTAATTCTGGGAATATCGTCTTTATATGTAAAACCAAAATTTAATTCAGAGTTTTTATATATTTTATTATCTTTTGAATTTGCAATACTTCTAAAAGAAATAGGTTTATCTCGTACGACTAAAATCGGTTTGCATAAAACTAAATTATCTTCATTTTTAAAATATAATAAATCAGAAAAAGTCTCATACTCACCACCAGATTCTAATACTTTTTCTACAACAGCAGAAAATAAAAGACCTTGTGCATACATAGCTGGTGTGACAAATGCTGGGGGCCTAACTGCTTCTTCGTTAACAATATATTCTATGTATTCTGGATTAAATAAATTGTTTTCTAATTTCATATTTTCCCAGGTTTGAATTCCAATTAATTCAAATAAAAACCCAGTATTAAATGGAAATTTTTGTTCATATTTTTCATCTTCATATTTTAAAATATGGTCTTCGTAAATACTTTTTGGAATAGATGGAAGATCACTAGTAGTAAGGCTGATTTTTAAATTTTTATCTTTCTTGTTAGATAACGCTGATCGTAATCCCATCATCGTTGTTACATTTTTAATTATTTGAAAAGCAGGAAGGCGGTTAGACGTAAAAGTACGCCAATTATCTTCTTTAGCGTTACTTCCAACAAATCCAGATTCACCTGCAGCGCCAGTCTCTTTTAATTGATTGAAAAGTTTTGTTGTTTGGCCAAGTTCCTTTGTACTTAAAACAGCCATTTCATCGCTATATCTTAGCGGTATATTAAGACAATGAGACCATTCTCTAACTTGAATGTTATATGATTTTTTCAAAATACCATCGGCATCTGCATTATATTGTGAAGTTATTGATTGTACTTGACCAATGAATTTTACAATTCCTTTGTTTAGATAAAAATTTTGTGAGTTTTCTTGTTCTTCATAAGTATCAAGCGAGCCTTTATTTGAAGTAACAAGAACGAGCCAGTCTCCAATGTATAAATCAGGCATGTAACCCATATATGTAATATTTAATGAATTGCCAAGTTTTTTTGAACGCGCATATGAAAGATATGTTATGCCTTTATTGATGACTTTTCTTGGCTTCATTTCATTAGAAATTGGAAAAAAATCTTTCCATCCGTAATGAACTAAAGCAAAGTTATGTGATACATTTATTGTTTGCATATCTTTCTCAATTTATCATTTTTTACCTTGATTAAATTTAATGCTTTTTGGATCTACTCTCTGGAAAAATGCCTCTGCAAAAGCGGCTCCTAATAAAGTCGCAGTTGCTTCATTAATTTGGCCTTGCTCAGTAGACATTTGTGGTTGTTGATTGGCTGCTCCAAGACTAAATACATCTTGTTGTAATTTTTTTTCTAATCCTGCTTCTTTTGCAACTTGTTGTTCATCTTTTGAAAGCTCCTTTCCTCTAATCATTTTCTCTGCAACATCATATTGTATTGAACTTTTTAGTCCAAGACCTCTGACGACAGAACCAAACTGTGTATCTCGTGATAATTGTTCTAAAGTTTTACCACCAGCTTTTTCATCTAAAAATTTTTTAAATGTAACCTTTGCAGAAACTCCTGATGCGCCACCCATTGCCACAGCAGCCTCATTTGCTTGCGCTTGAGCTTTTCGAATAGCTAATTTCTTTTCTGCCTCTGAAACTTTATTTTTATCTACTGCAGATTTTTTACCATAATCATCTTTTCCACCACTAAAAGTAGCAGAATCATCAAACATAGTAGCATCAAAGCCTTGCATCATTGATGCTTCGCCTCTGATTTGTGTTTTTACTTGGTCTGGCAATTTATCATAATCAGACGGATACATACCATATTTTGATTTAAAATCTTCTCTTGACATGCCAAGCATGCCAGAAATTCTATCACCTTTAATGTTTTTGACTAAATCTTTTGTAATTTGTTTAGCTTCACCTCTTTGCATAGTTGAAAGAAGATTATAGCCAATTGATCCTTTTTTTAATTTTCCGGTTTTAGCATATTGTTGAGCATTTTGCGCTAATTCAGAAAGTTGCGCAGTAGACATTTCATCTAACCCTTGAGTTAAAATCGCCGCACGTTCCCCTCTGATATTTGTACCGGATTCAATCGTATTCATCATATTAGCGCGAATATTTGACTTAACATATAAATTTTGTTTTGAAGCTGCATCAGCACCCGTTAAACTTCTATTCATACGTTCGTAATCAGCTAATTGACCGCCGCCAGTCATCTGCATCTTTTGTACTAGCCGTGCAACTCCTTCAACATCTGTTGTTCCCATTTCAGAAGCTTTTGAAGTAATATTTTGCATAAATGCAGAAGTTAGATCACTATTATTCATACCAGAGGCAACTGCTCTGCTCATGACCTCTTCTAATTTTTTAACATTACCAGCTTCAGATACTCCACCAGATAATCTTCCAAGAATACCTGCTTGGCCTAACAATTGTTCAGCACTGCCAAGCCCACTTTGGGACATGCCCTTTATTTGATTTAAAGCTCGAACTTCGTTTGCTGTTCCTGAAATACCTTTTGAGCCGGCGCCACCGATATTTCCAAATTGTGAAATAATTTTTATGCCTTCTTGGCTTGATGCTGCATATCCCATTCCATGCAAAACACCCTGCAAACCACCTTCTTCTGCTTGCATTTCTTTAATTTTATTTAATTTATTTGCCTCTTGTACATTTTTAAATTGTGCATCATCTGCAGCGTTTCGATAGACAACATCTCCATTTGCAAGTTGGCCTAATCTGCCACTCTTGCTTGAAGTAGATGTGAAGGCTGTTATTGGAGAAGCAATTGCTTTTAATGCAGCTTTAGAACCTGCAAAAAATTGCCCTAGAAGTTGCGTTGCCGCGCCTTCGGGAGTCGTTGATCCCGTATAAGAATCAATCTCATCTTTTCCTTGATTTATTGCGCCCAGAAAATCTTCTTTCAATCTAGAAGAATACGCATTTTCTTCTTTTGCAAGCTGTGCGCTTTTTCGTACGGCATTTTGGACTTGCTTTCTTTCGTTTTCAGTTTGAATTGAAAGACCACTAGAAACTGCTTTATTAATATTTTGAGAAGTAATATCTAAAAATCTTCCTTGCTCTTGTGCAGCCATTCGTGGATTGATGGTTTCTTGATATTTTTGCAAAGTATAAATTGATATCTTATTTTTTTCTTTTTCGGCTTCTTCTAAGGCTGAAGTATTCGCTATGATTGTGCTGGTGTCAAACTGTGTTCTAGCTTGCATTCGCAAATCTTGATTAAAAGTTTGATTTCTTAATAAAGTCGGATTATTAGGTAAATTTCCTATTTCTCCCGCTATACCAGAAACAGCGCCTCCTAAAATACCTGCTTTTGTTCCTATGCCTGGTAATACTGAACCAGCCACACCGCCTTTAGTAGTTTCGTTGGCAATGTTTTTTAAAGAATTATAAAAAGCCTGATTTGTTTCAGCTCTATCTTGCTTTTTAGCTGCTTCTTTAGCAATAGGGTCAATTCTTCTAGCAAGGCTGTCTTGCCCAGCATAGCGCATGAACGAATGGCGTAACACTAAAGATTCTGCATCAAAATTGCCAAAATCTCGTATAAAACGGCCTTGTTGATAGCCTTGTAATTTAGCTATATTTGAATATGTAGAAATAGGAGCGGTTGATTCTTTTAAATTTGCAGCAAGATTATAACTTGCAACACCGCCTAAAACGTCTGCGACTATATTTCTTCTAAATGCACTGGCCCTTCGAGATTCTTCTCTTCCTTGCCTTGTCAACAGTGGTCCATCACCACCTCCGCCACCAGCATCGCCGCCTCCACCACCAGCACCACCTGCTCCACCACCACCAGAAGCTTTCTGAAGAAATCTATCAATTCTATCTGATAATCGATCAATACTTTTAGTTAGCTTTTCACAACAATCGTCGGATCTTAAAGAAGATACTGATTTTCTTGTAATTTCAGATTGTTGTTGTTTTAGATTTTCTAGATGAAAATTTGGTAATCTAGTTTGTAAATGTGCAACTGGAACTGAAGATGGAGGAGGGGCAGAAACTCGCCCTTCAAAATACGGGGAAGGATTAAATCGATGCAGTTTTCCTTCGATAAATGGAGTATTAACTCCTGATATTCTTTTTGAAATTGCCCCTTCCCAAGAAGGCGTTGCAGGTGTTCTAGATAAATTTATCATAGAAGCTTCTTGCAAACCTAAAACAGAATAATTTGCACCAAGCGCGTTTGCCGTTTGGCGAGTCTCTATTTTAGTATCTTCTATAGATTTTTTAGGGGGCCGTTTTTTGCTCATTTAACAGAACTTCATTTATTTAATGATTCCATATGCTCTTTTTGAGCTGCCTCTAAACCTTCTCTTACCGCTACAATCGGGCTTAAATCAACTAGATCCCAAACTGTATTGCTAGTAAACCATTCTGGACTTTGTTCGCTTAAAACAACCAATTCGCAAACAGCTTTAGTCATTTGTTCAGTATCAAAGTCTGAATCGTTTCCTAAATTCTTCTTACTAAATTCTACCGCAATATTTTGTCGATCTTTTAATGAAGGAAATAGTTTAAGAACAAACTTACCTTCAAAAATTTTGCCCGAAAGTTCACCTTTTGCGCTTACATCAAAAATTGCTTTTCCATTTACAAGAGCCATATATTTCTCCTTATTTTATATCGTCTAATGACCAATTTACATCATTTTCAAATATTTTGTCCATAGCTGCATTTTCATCAGGAGAAAACTCTTTTGCCATCATTTCTATTAACTCTTTCGCAGAATCTCTAACAACTGCTGCAGAATCTTTTTGGGTTTCTACGGAAGATAAAAAGTAATACTCAAAAAATAAATCTTCTACTGTATATTCTTCAAAAACAGCAGATTTACTGGGAATTTTGTAATAATCAGCGAGCCAAAATTTAACAAATTTAATAGAGTCTTCAAAAGATTTGAGTTCTCTATTTTTCAAATTAATTGCAGATTGTTTGATTTTATCAATATTATCATCAATGATAAAATCACTGCCATACATCATAAAAATGAGCCCGTAGAGTTTCTGACAAATGAACCGGCAACAGAAGGAAATCTATTAAGAGTATTACATGTTTTTCCTACTTTTGAAACAATAGATGTAATACTTGTACTAGTTACTTCTTTTAAATCTCCGCTAAATCTGTTGACACTCTTCGCTTTTGAGCTCATTTTTTGTACATCTTTTAATTCCCAACACTTTAAAATAATTGTATAGTTTATTAAATACGGCGCATTTGCATTTTGTTGAAATTGAACTGATCTAGGAACACATCTGTAATGAGTTCTTGATTTGTGATCTACAAAATATAAACTTAAATTTTCATTAGCTTGACGCTCTCTTTGAAATATTAAAAAGAATTGTCTTAATGCTTGTGACCATGCCCATCCATTAGAAAATTCATTTTTGGGAATATTTTGTTTAAAGTTTTCTTTAAATTGTTCAAGAAAAGATGTAGTGCTGTTATCTGCTGGAGAAAATAATTTTGAAATTTCAGCTTCTGATGTCGGAGTGTTTACGGCGCTAGGCCCTTCTTGGTATTGAAGGGAATCTTCGGTTTCTGGCAAAATAATATCTGCTATTGCGCCTTGAATTAAAGCACCAGATGTTATCTTTCTTACTATTTTAGCTAATTGAGATCCGTTAACTTCGTCTATGTATTTTCTTCCCTTTGTTAAAAGATCTGCACTTACACCATCGCCGAGATTAGGGCTGTTCAACGCCATGCCTGTCGTGCCAACTAAAGTGATCATAGAAAAAACAGGAGCGTTAACTTCTTCTACAACTCCGCCAATAGTAGCGTGAGCTTCTGCAGTAGACATATCTTGAATAGTGTAATTTTGTGGTGGAATGGGAAGAAAGAATTTACACTTTAGATTACTTTTTTCTCCCTCTCTAATTTCAAATAAAAATGGGAAGGTTTCATACCATGTGGATGGATTTATGTTATAAAACAAACTCGGTTGCCACTTACCGTTTGTATTAGTGTTTATTATTTTTGGTAAATTTATATCAACCATTTTAAACCTTAAGAAAAAGAATCTTTAATTGATGAAATTTTTTTCACTAAAGAATTTTGAGAAATTTTTTTCTTTAATTTTTCTGCTTCTGTTAAAGCTTCGGGAGAAAAATCTTGTTTAACATTTTCTCGCCAATAATAACCAATAAATGTTGCACCTTCTACCGAAAGCTGTCCGGATTGAATATCACATTGCATGTCTGTAAACATGCCTTTTGCGTAAAATTGTAAATTTCCTAATCGATCACGGATTTCAATTGATGCATATGGTTGATGTAAGTAAGCTTGCATAGTTGTGTATAAACCATCACCACCAAGAGTACGATTGGGAGAAACAATTCGTTTTAGATTAGCCTTGATTGACATTTGTCCAGGCACAATTTCCCAAGGTAAAAATTGGTCGATTGTTCGAATTTCTGTAAAATTAGCGGAAACTGAATAACTAACTTGTAAAGCTGCTCCGATTGTTTTTCCATTTACTAATAATTTGGCTCTCGCTCCTGATGAATATTCTGGAAATACTGGTGATTTACGACCGCTGTTTAATGCATCATATTCTTGCGCAGTTCTTTCTTTGGCAATATATAAATCACCCAGAACGGTGTTTTGCGCAGTTTTCCATTTTTCATCTATCGCCATTGCTGTATAGTCTCCCTAATAATAAAATCGTAACATAAATATGTGAGGGAAAAACATGAATTCTCTGCATTTTCACAATGTATATTTTACTCTTTTAGCAAAACTTTTAGTGAGTCCTGACTATGTCTCAGCACCTCGTGGACAAAAAATCCATGAGAAAATCGGTGCTCAGTTTGTAATAGACCCTATTGATGGCACTAGATTAGACTGGACTAAAACAGGATTGCCAGAACGACAACCTATTTATGATAATTATTGCAAAAAAGAGCTTGATTGGTATTTAAGTGGTAATTTACGAGCCGATAGCGCACCGGCTAAATTTTGGTTGACATTAGCCGACGACACTGGTTTAATTACTAGTAATTATGGATATTTAACACTATATGATGCAAAATACAAACTCGCAGACGGCAGTTTTATTACTGGCTTTGAATATATAATTAAAACTTTAAAAGAAGATTCAGATAGTCGTCGAGCAATATTACATTATGGTGAATCTAAAAACTTTTGGGAAGGAAATAAAGACACGCCGTGTTGCGCTAATAATCAGTTTTTTATCAGAAATAAAGAACTGATTTGTGTTGTTAATTTTAGAAGCTGGGATATTTTCTTAGGGGTACCATATGATATTGAGTTTATTGCCCATTTACAAAAAAATATTGCAGATAGATTAAATGTAAAAACCGGCAAAATTATTTGTAATGCCGGTAGTTTACATTTATATGAGCGAGACTTTAATAAAGCGGAAAAAGCTTTAACTTAAAAATCATAAGTCGTTTACAGAAATACCCTTTTCTTCAATAGGAGCAGCAGTCGCTCCTTCTGTTGAATATCTTACGGCCAAAAGTCCTTGAAATTCAACTGATTCTGTAAGAAGAGCGCCTGGTGTAAGACTAGCACTAGCGCCAGATAAACGGCAATCTTTTAATACCATAAACGTAGTCAATGCACCTTCTGTCCAATTACCTTGTTCGTTTTTAGCGGCAGGAGTTTTCATTTTTACGGTAATGTCAAAAGATTTAGATAAAAGAATAGTGCGAGGGTCTAGATGTTTAGCTAATTCATCGCTACCAGTCAAAGCTCCTGCGCCTAAATCAGTTGCTAATTTACCATTTTTAATATCTGAATCATTTTTAATTCCAGAAGGTGTATTTGCAGATAACGTGTCGCCTTCTGTTCTTACTAATGGATATTTTTCTGGGTCAGCTTTAGCTGTAGCTAACAAAGCTCCGCGGGTTGTATCAGTCATTAAACGAATAACTTGAAATGAGCCCGTGACTGGCATCATTGCAAGAGGCTCAATTGCTTCGACTTCGTATTGACCAAGAACTCTTACTTCTTGTAAATTGACGCTAACATTTACGCTTAATCCAACTGCATAAGCAATTGTTTTTGCTCCTGAACCAGTGTCAATATCTATTTTACAGAGTGGCGCAGATGCAAATAATGGTAATTTACCAGCCATTTTCTTAAATCCTTATTTTAAATTAAGCCCGATAGACCTTCATCTGCAACTTTATCTTCAATTCTTCTGCATTGGAAAGAAATATTTTCAATTAGAAGTTCGCCTGGGACAAAGTTAAAGTTATAATTTGCAATCCTACAGTCTCTTAAAACAAAAAGAAGCTTACCTTCTAGCCTTTCCGCCACTGCTGTTTTAGGATCTTTTTCATATACTTCAATGTCAAAGGTAGAAGAAAGCAATAATTGAGCTGGATTCATTGCTTTTGTATCAACAACTGAGTTACCAGCGAGGCCATTTCTTTTTTCCGTTTTTTCCATTGCGTCTGGTCTAGTATTTTTATCTAATCTTTTATCAAGCATTTCGTCTGTCCAACGGGTAATTTGCACAGAGCCGCTAGCTGCAAATCCAGTTGGTTCTAAGGCAAGAACATCGTAAGCGCCAATTCCCATAACCGCAGTATGAGAAACGTTACGCTGAAAACTTAAACTTTGAGCAAATGCTACGCGAATTTCACCAATGCGTATGATTAAATTTGCGCCAGATAAAAATGTTGGTAATTGACCAGCCATGACAGCTCCTAATAAGTTCTAATACATTATAGTACAGATATTTAGTACGTTATTGAATTGTATAACAACCAGATAATCCAACTATGCCTTTTGTGCCTGATGCAGTAAATGCAGTGCTGTTTACGTCTTTATAAAAAGTTAAAACGCCATCGCTACTAATAACTAATTTACCATGCGTTAGCGTTCCATTATCTTTCACAATATGATTGATTGTTTTAGTAACAGAAGGTGTCAGCCACGCAGGGAGGCCAGTTATTGTCATTGTCGTTGCATTGCTAGTTGCTTCTAAAAAAGACCCTGCAGAAAATACAACTAAATCTCCAACTCTCACGTATCTGAATGTTGCAGAAGGACTTGTTGCACAGCCAGTCAAAATTCCTGTGAATGAACCTTCTACAAAAAAAGATAAAGCTGTATTTTGAGCATTATGTACAAAAGAGGTGTTATTGAATTTTATTTCTTTAGGAAGTAACGTTCCTGTGCTGGTTAAATTTCCAGTTAATGTTGCAGTGCCTGTAACGTTTATTCCCGATCCGGCTGTAATTGTGCTTGATGCAGAAATATTAGCGGCAGAAATTGCAGTTGCGTCTAAAGATGCAAAATAACCATTTGCCCAACGATATGAAGAACTTCCTAGATTGTATGTCGTAGTAGTTTGGGGAACAATAGAAGAATTAATACTACCATTTATTGCAACAGTGCTACTAAATGTTGTAACTCCTGAGACATTTAAAGTGCTCAGGTTCATTATTCCTGTGGTATTTAATGTATTAGATAAAGTAGTAATACCGGTTACGTTTAATGTACCGCCAATTGATAAGTTACCACCGATAGAACCATTTTTTAATAATGGAACGGTAAATCCTTGTGGTAAATCAATTGCAACACCAGGCTCTTTAACTATACCAACTGGTGCGTTAACAGGATCTGTTTTTGTAGCTCCGTATAAATTAGCCATTACAAAACATCTCCAGTGCCAAATAAACTGCCTGTGCCATAAATATCAGTGGCTTCGGTAAAAATTGAACCAATAATATTATAGTCTGCATTTATTTGAAGATTATTGCATAAATGGACTTGATTAGCAGCAAGAATAAACGGAGAGTCTGATGGATTCAAAATATCAACAATATAATAAACACCAGAATTAGTATAATTAATAAATAAAGAACCAGTATTCGGATCAAATGATACCGGATTGGTAATGATCGCAGAATATCTCAGTGATTGAACACTGGCTCTTTGTAAAATCATTCAATTAGTTCCATTGCGTCATGCCTTCTCGTTCATATAATACTTCATGAACAGATTGTTGCAGAGAAATTTCTTCTAATTCATGTCGGATGATTGCTTCAATTACATGGTCAGGTGTCATGCCTTTACCACGAAATGCATCTTTTTGTGATTCAGTCATTTTCAGTTGGCCAACACCTTCTACTAATTCGAACACTTCTTCGTCCGTTGGGGGAAGAACTTTGATTAATTTATTAAATCTTCCAGGACGATTTGTAAGTTGTGGCCCAAGCTGTTTTGCAAAATTTGTAGTGCATAGAATCATTGTTGGGACACGAAACAACCCAGCAACACCATCAAGAAAATTTAAACACGATGGATTAAATACAGTTGAATTTTGTACTGAATCTTTTTTACCAAAATCTTCAATAACAAGAATAATTCGTTTAACATCTTCAGCATATGGTTTAAGAAAAATATGCGTGAGCATATTAAAATTAATATCACCATCAACAGAAACTACTGCAGTGCCTTCTGTTTGAAGAGCAAATTCAGAGAAATTACGAATCAATGCAGATTTTCCCATTCCAGGCTCTGAATATAAAAGATATGCACGTTTAGATTTTTTAAACTTATCTTCAAGAATTGCGCTTTTTTCAAAAAAATTTGCAAAAAGTTTTTTGAGATATTTACTTGTATTAGTTTCAAAAAATTTTTCTTGAGATTTTGGAAGAGCTAGCATTCCGTGTTCAGAATGAAGATAATGCGAACCACATCGGATTTGATGTTTTTCTTTAAACTCTTCCAAAGCTTCTTCTTTTTTACGTTTTGCTTCTTCTAATTTTTGTTTTTCTTTATCATTTTCCGAATCAATTGTTTCTTCTGTTAAGAGCTTAGATTCAATTTTATATGTAATAATTTTATTATCTTGAATAATGAAATTTTCTGAAATATCAATTTCCATAGTCGGAGTAATATCTGCAATTTCTTTAATTACTAATTTTTGAAGTTTCATAATTCATCCAATTTATTTTTTGTTTTTTGAATTTTCTTCATCTTGCAATTCTTGTTCTTTTTGTTCTAATTTATATTTTTGAAATTCTTCAATTACATTGATTGAAGCGGAGGGGGCTGGTGTATCGATTTTAATAAAAGATTCTTCAAATAATACAAGCTGTTCTTGTTTTTCTTTTAAAAACTGTTCTTGACTATTTAAAATATTTAAATAAATATCATCCCAACGTTCTCTTGGAAGACATTTTTTTATGCGCTCCGCGGCTTCTGGATTTTTTATATGTATTTCTTGATGTAATTCATCAGAAACTACTGCAAACCCATTTTGATCTAAAATATGAAAGCCTTCTGGTGACCAAAGGGGCTCGCCTTTTTTGATAATAATTTTCATGACTCCTCCTATATTTTAATAATGTAATTTACGTTTGCGTTTAATGGGCGCGTTTCGGTGTCGCCAGCATTAACAGTTATCCCGTGATTATGGCTAGCTGACATACCACCAGTTGTAGTGTAGTGAGAGTGGTTCTCACTAATCCAGCCCGTGCCACCGCCATGGGAATGGTTTGGGGCTGTTTGAACAGTTGTCCATGAATCGTCAATTGGTACGACACCACCGGCATTATACATGCTATTCCAGTTATAATCATTTGCGCGGGGTAATGTGTTATAACCATCACCACTAATTCCGTGATAATGGTTAGCACTAACGCCTCCAGATTGGCCTCCATGCGAATGGTCTGCGCTTTGATTACCAGAAGAAGCAGAAAGCCCATTCTTAGCAGTAGCATTTCCTTGCACAGAGCCAACAGCATCTCCAGTATTACCACCCGCATTAGATGCTGCTCTGGTTGTTCTATCTGGATCTCGAGCTATACCTGCGTCACGACCTCTAATAAATCGACCGCGTAAATCTGGTAAATGGAAAGTGGTAGAACCATCACCATTCCCCCATGCGGTGCTTAAAGCCGAAAATAAATTAGGATAAACTGTTCTGCTTATTGCAGAACCATCGCAAACAAGCCAACCGGCTGGAGCAGTAGCACCGCCATACGGCAAAATAGTTCCAGGTGGTACGAAGTTAAATAATGTCATTTGATAAACCAATTTCCATTATACGCAACTAACTCAAATGATGAATATTGTGGCAAGATTTGAGTTAATTGTCCATCAATAGTTTGCGTACTAAATCCATCAACTGTAACATTACCAGTATTTATGTTTTTAAAAAATAAAACGCAACCGTCTTTATTGAGAGCCGTAGGTAAATTTATAGTAATTGCTGAAGCTGAATTACAAACATAGATGTTATTTACTGGTAATGTTGATAGCGTAGTTGTTGTAGTTAATTCAACAACATAATATTGTAAATAAAAATCTCGCATAAATACTGGAGTGGGTTTAAATTTAGATGTATAAGTAGCCATATTAACCTCTATTACGCCCAATATCCATTAGACACAGTCCATGCCGTTCCGCTTGCGTTTGATCCTAAAGCTAGGCTAACGGAAGAAGAAGTCACAGACCATGTATTTGTGTATGAACTGCCGTTGCTCAATCCTTGAATTGTTGAACTAATACCAGAGACTGTTCCATAATTTAATTGGATATTATTATTAGAATAAAAAATAATCTCGACAGTAAAATTGTCTGCGTTATTAGAGTAAGAAGTTCCGCGCCAATAAATTCTATATCGATCTACACCTTTTAACCGCGACATACTTCCCGCTTGAAACTCATATAAACGACGATCTGCCGATAAAAAGTGCAGAGCGCGACCTGGGGATGATGGAGAATAACTAGAAAATTGGCTTGAGGCAACACCAAATGTTATATAACCATTGCTACCAATATAAATACCGCCATTATTATTATTTCCATAATTTGTGCCAAAAAAATTGAACGTAAATGGTATAGTAGCAGCAAAATATGAATCGTCAATATTACCAGAATAAATCAAAGTTAAACCAGCGGTGCCGTAAATTCCCTCAAAACCTGGTGTAACGTTTGGTGTTGGAGGTGGTGGCGGTGGTGGCGGTTTTTTAGATAAAGCCCGAAGGCTCGGAAGAGCAAACATTTTTTACACCACCGTATTGCCTGAGACGTTATAAACATCTGTTGAATAACTAATAATTGAAACTGCTCCATGTTGAGCAGCAATTTTCAATCCACTAGATGAATTTAATGTTGTGCTACTTGCTGCAATAGTTACTTGTCCAGAACCAATTTGAATAACAGAACAGTTAAACCCTAATCCAAGTCCTGCGGGAACTATAATTGTAGTTCCACCACCATTGTTAACAGTAATAATTTTTCCATTATCAGTAGATTGCAGAGTATAAGAATTTGTTTGAGCATTAATTGCAGAAGATGTTAGTCCATAACCACCAGAAGAAACTGCAGAAAATGTTTTTGTTCCTGCAAATGTCTGCGTAGTAGTGCTAACTAATCCATCCACAGAGGCGGTTGCTAATGGAACACTTGCCCAGCTTAATGTTCCAAGACCATCTGTGCTTAAAAATTGACCGCTTGAACCTTCTGCTGCTGGTAAAGTCCATGTAACATTAGATGCAATATTTACTGGGCTTTTTAGTGCAACGTAATTCGAACCATTTGCTGGCAATTCATTAAACCTAATTGAACCGGCAGAATCGATTGCAATATTTCCAGTAAATGTTTGGTCGCCATCTAGAGTTGCTATAGTAGATGTTCTATCTGGTGCGGATAATGAATGATTAGTAGATAAATTTGAATAATTGACGGAGAAAACCCTTCCGGCGTTATTTATGACGCTGAATATATCAGTAGTAAAAAACATTCTGGCAAAACCAGAAGACGGAGAGGATGGCGCTGAAGACTCTTGTTTAAAATCAACATACGCTGTCCCTGCAACTCCAGTACCTTTTACAGATAGGAATGTAAATGCACCAGAGCTTGCTGTTGTTGCACCAATTGATGAAGAATCAATGGTTTTGTTAGTTAAGGCTTCAGAACCAGCTAGTGTCGCTAGCGTACCAGAAGTTGGTAATGTAATGCTAGTAACGCCTGTAGTAGTTAACGTAATGTTATTACTACCGTAAGTAAAAGAACCTGCGTTATCGACTCCAGTACCACCGCGAGTAGAAGCTAATTGAGCTTCGCTAGTTAATGCTCCAGAGCTCCAATAGGCAACATGGTTTGTAGTGCCAGAACCAAGAGCTATAGTTCCGTTTGTATTTGGAATTGTTAGTGTTCTAGAAACACCGGTGGTGATGCCAGATAGTTGAAAATATAATTTTTTAGTATTATCTGTGTCATTAACAAAATAAACAGAACTATCTAATAGTGCAGTATTTGTTAATGTGCCGCCAACATTTGATAAAGCAGTAGGTGCCCAATCGGAAGCATTAGAGCCAAATTTTACATATAAAGAACCGTTTGATCTTAGGTAAAGAGATCCAAGTGGAGCCGTGATAAATAATGTTGTTGGATCAGCCGATCCAGTTTCAATATAGGCGGCTTCGCCCAATTTAATTTTAGATTTAAGCGATTTAACATAATCGCCATTAAATATAACAGCGCTGCTCATGCTGTGCCTTTAGTTATTTTTAGCCGAGGCTAAAACTTATAAGTGGCTTGCGCCAGTAATATTTAATTGTATCACAATTATGTTTTTGCCGGAGATGCAGTTTTAACCCAATTATTTTTGATTGCTAAGGTGACCATTTCTTGCTGAGTTGCTGGAATCTGCACGCCTTGTTCTAAACATTTTGCTTGGCAAACTGCAACAATTTGTTGAATTGCTATTTGAGCTCTTTCTTTAAATGTATTTGCCAGCCATGCTTGTGATGATTCACACACAACTCTCATAGCTTCTTCATCTAGTTCACTAATTTGTACAGTTACTAATGGCATAAATATTATTCCGGAGCAGGTGATTGAACAACTGCAGCAATTACAACCCAGCCATTTAAAATGGCAAGATCAACCATTTCCTCTTTTGAATTTGGGATTTGTGTTTGAGTTTCAAGACATTTTGCGACACACAATTGAACAATTTCATCAATTGCGATTTGGGCACGGCTCTTGACGGCGTTTTTAGCCCACTCTTGGGGCGAAAGAGCCGCCACACTCAACGCTTTGAGCTCGGTTTCCGTGAGGTTTATTGTTATGTCCTGCATATTATTCTCCTTTTTATCCTATTAAATAGCAAATAACACCAGTGTGAGGTTCTGCCCACGAATATGTTGTCGTTCCGGAATAATAAAAATCAATATAATCGTTTGCTGCGCAATCTACCATAGCAGACACGTTCATGTCGTATGTATTGTCATTATTGCTATACGCATATCTTACTGTGTTTGAGTTTTTCCTTATATGTAAATAAACAGCTGTTCCAACGGTGTCTACAAGCTGTTGAGCCTGAATAAAATATTTTCCTGCAACCGGAACCGTAATCCTAGATTGCCCAGCATTTACAGCAAATCCAACATTAAAAGAAGTCACTAGGTTGGGATTATAATTAGAAGTGTTCGATGTGTATGTTGAGAATGAACCACTAAACATTGGTCTATTCGGAGTAAACACGTTTCCGCTAACGTTTACTGCTGTACCAGTAAATGCAATAGTTGTGCCACTAAAAGTCTTATTACCCGCAAACGATTGTGTCCCTGTGCTAACCAGTCCACTTTGCGTTTCTGTCGCAATACCCGAAGATTGCTGTTTAATTACTGATGATGACATATGTTACCCCACTAAATATCCACAAATCCAATTATATTCACCGTTTCCTCCGTCCGCGTACAACGAGGTTGCAGCATCTGCCGAAATCCTAACATCTAAAATATCGCCAACATTTGCTTTTAATAACCACCATTGTCCGGCTGTATAATTAAAACCAGTATATGCTTCGGTAGAGCGCAGCTGTTGGTTTTCATTAGTTCCGTTTTTATAAGCATTCATACGAACTACAACATTGTTTGCATTTTGTCGCAAATAGCTTGCACCTATTAAATACAGTCCAGCAACAGGGCAAGTAAATCGCATTGTTGACGTATTAAAATGAGAGCCATTATTAAATTTTACCGTTCCTCCTGTAGGAGGAAGAGCAGCGGTTCCTGTTAAAGACATTGCCCCAGGCCACCCTATAAAAAAAGAAGGGCGTTCAGGAAAAACAGGGTAACTGCTTTGTATTAATGGTACTTTTGCCATGTTTTTCTCCGTTAACCTATTAGTTTGCCTGAAAAATACCCTAAATTTTCTCCGTAATAATAATCAACACCTGCGGCACACGCATGTATTCCGCATTGCACATACTGACCCGCAGTTAGCGATAACATCATATGTGCAAGCACCCAATCATGATCATTACTTTGGGTTACCCAACTATAGGCACAACCACGAGGTGAAATATTCGATCCATTTAAATAAAAAGTAGGCTCAAGTTGACCAGCTGCAGAAGAATATCGATGAGTTATACCAAAATGAAATTCGTATATCCCGGATACAGGAGCGGTAAAACGACCAGTTGATGTGTCATAGCAGCCATTTACATTTAATCTAGTGTTTCCAAATTTAGGGGCAATAGTACCAAATGCACCGGTTAGTGTGCTAGCTATCCCCCCTGTTTGCCACGCATAAAATGCGGGAATATTTGGTGTTAATAGATATCCCGCATTCGTTAGGGAACCAATTCCTGTACCAGCTGAATTTCGGAAAGCGATACCATTTGTATCTTTAGCCTGAACTGTACTAAAACTTACGTTTGTTGACTCAATCTGCAACGGCAAACTCGCACCAACCGCAGGTCCATTCAAGCTAAACTGCACAACCGCAGACGTAAATCCCGCAATCGAAGGTAAAGTAATCTGAACAAGACCAGCCGCTGTGGCGTCAACGTCAAACCCAAGTGGCGGAGTATCGCCCGTAGTTTGGTTACTGACAAGATAGTTTGTTCCAGCACCATTCTTAGTAACCTGAACTTTGATACCAAAACGCAGCGGGGTAGTTGCGTTAATATAAACCCAACCAGTCAACTCTACATTATCATATGCCGAAGCATTCTGAATAGTCGTAACTGCGTTATTGGTAAGACCAATCTGCGTATATGCATTTGTTCCACCAATTGTAGAACCGGTCATATTGAAGAAATCAAGCGCAGTCGTAGTACGGGCAATACCAACGGGCTTGGAAATTTGACCCACAACGGAAGGTGGAGTGGTTGAAATTTTACCAGCTTCGGATGCGGAGAGGAAATACACTTCTCCGGGCGTGAGAAACCCGCCGCCAACAATAAGGTTAGCTCCAACCGACGATACTTCGCCGCCGAGACAAACCTCGAACTTATTTGAATCGATTACCCTGCTAATAAGCGCAGAAACTTCGGCAGTAGCCTCAATATCGGCTTTTGCAAATGCATATGCGGAACCGTTAAGATACAACGGACGACCAACATCAGCCGAAGTAAATCCGTGGGATGCTTGCGTAATCGATAAAACTGAACCGCCCGAACCAACGGCTTGTTCGGTGCCCGATGAGTTTAAGGTGTAAAGTTTACTGTCTGCTTTAGCATAAACCTGAATCCCGTCTGCCGGAGCAATTGCAGGCGTTGCGTTAGTTTTTAATACAATTCCGTCACTAAATGTTTTTGTGCCCGAAAACGTTTGAGTTCCTGTACTAACAACCCCTGCGTATAGTTCAGTCGCATACGTATCGTTTAGGTCTACAATTGCGCTTGTGGCTAAAACCCACCGAGAATTTACAGAATCCCAGTCCAAACCAACCCAACCGCCATTAACATCGCACACGAGGGGTTCGTTAATAGCTAGATTATGGATTCTTTGTCCAGAGGCTGGAATGATCGTTAGGTTGTTTGTTTGCCAGGTAAAGTTAGCGTCTTTAATCTCAATTCTAGAGTTTGCGCTGCCGAGGGGAAGAGTAACAGAAAAAGAGCCTGCAAAAGTATTAGCTAAATATTTAGTTTGTTTGGACAAAACGGTAGCGGAAGAAATTGTAAGAATCTTGATAGCACTCAATGAAGACCAATTTCCGTCGGAATACCCCTCATAAAAAGAATCCGTTGAGTTGTATCTTACCATTCCGTCTGTCGCCGTAAAGGCAGACCGTTCTGTGTTTGTACCAACTGGAATTTTTAAAGCAGCGGTACTACTAATCGCAATTGTTTTGTCGACGTTATAGGGCGTGATCTGATCAATAATTGGATTAAACAACGTTTTATTAGAAAGATTGTCCGTTGTGCTTCTGCCCACCAAAGTTTCTGTAATTGCGGGAAAGCTATAAACAACCGAAGAGGTCAGGCTAGGAATTTTAAACTCTGCGGCATAAGCTTCGGTGGAGGGAGTTAACCTAATGTTGCCAGAACCTGCGGGAGCCTTAAATTCCCAACTAGTTCTGCTATTACCAATTTTTGCATAGCCGACAATACTTGCATTTTCCTCAATACCAAGACCAGCTCCGTCTCCAGAAGAGGATGCACCTTGTTTATTGAGGGTAATATTTTTGTCGGTAACCTCCATATCGGTAACATTAACGCTATTTAAGGTTCCAACAATATTAATAGTATCGCCAGAGCCACCAATATTAATTGTTGTTGCGCCCGAGCCAGTACCCAAGTTAATAGTTTTGGTAGAGCTGCCTGTTCCAAGATTCAAAACAGACGTATTTGAGGTTGCTCCGACATTTAGTGCAGCGGACGGCGCTGTTGATTCTATGCCAAATCCGCTTGAAAAAGTTAAAGATCCGGACATACTGTCGCCCGTTTTTGCGACTTTTTTCTCATCTAGCTCATCGATTGCAGCCTGAGCGTCTATTGACGTGATGTTTCCGCCCGGTTGAATTGAAATTTTGAAGGCAGAAATTGCCGCAGATGGGTTAACATCAGCATCCATAATTAGAGACGTTGAAAGCAAGCCGGCGACATCATTATGAACAACACCGACCGTAGATAAACCGGAAACAGCAACATTTCCTGTAAATGTCTTGTTCCCCGAAAAAGACTGAGAAGATATTGTAACTATTCCAGGCTCAGTGGTACTGGCTTCCTGAATTTTGCTACCCTGTATGTTCGCGGCGGCACCAACGTCAGCGTCTGTTATTAAACTTGAACTTAAAACTCCAGCGGCAGAAGCCTTCACGATTCCATTTGTTAGTTCATGAAAAGTAACAGTTCCGTTATCGGTAATTGTTACTAAATTTACTCCGAGTTCGCTAATTAGTTTAAATGATGCAGCTGTGCCCGCAATTCCCCTTAAAACCAAACCATTTGTTGTTGATTTAAAAAGATTTGCTCCAGAAATTGGTTCAAATCCTGTAATTTTTACAGAACCAGCCGATAAGTCTCCGGTTGTCTGAATGTTCTGTGAACCAAAGTTAGGGATAATTTTTGTTCCTGAAATTCCGGCAGCGCCGTCAATGTCTGAATTTTGAATTAAAGAAGATGATAGCTGTCCGTCAACATCTGATCGCACTATGCCGGTTCCAAAGCTAGAAAGCTTTAAATTTGAAAACTCAGCCGACGATGTTTTTTGCAAATCCTGATCAATAGTTAAGTTCGTATTAAACTTAACTGTTACATTATCTGTCGATTCGCTGGTTAAAAGCAGGGTTTTTGCCAAAGCTTGTGGCTTTAAATCAATTATGCCTGAATGAGCAGGTGCCCTAACCTCCCAACTCATGCGCGTAGCGCCAACGTGAACATATCCATTTAATAACAAACGAGCGCCACTTGCTCCAGAAACGCCCGTTTCATCCAAAGAAGCGTTTGTTCTTTGAGGGTTAACTACGTCCACATAACCAACGTTGACCGTAGTTACCTTAAAAGTACCGTTGTTTTGGTTATTTAAAAAATTTGTCACGCGAATATATTCGCCAGCAGCTAATCCATCAACGCCACTTCCGGCACCATCGACTATATATCTAACTGTATTTCCAGATTGCCAAATAGCATCTAACAAATCAATATGCGCACCGGCATATTCTTCTTGAACGTACAGTCCAGATTCCTGAGAATCTTGTCCAGAAGCGTTGAAATTTACAACAATATTTTTATCTTCGGAGACATATTCAACCGGGGTTGTATATGTGGCTCCCGAGATATTTACGGTAGAATTAAGTCCACCGATTGTAATTGTATTGTATCCAATACCCGTACCAATTGAAATGTTTTTATTTGTGTTGCCCGCCAAAACACTAATATCATCGGTATCCGACTCGATTGTATCAACAAAAAGGGCGCCGGTTGTCTGAACGTTCTGTGAACCAAAGTCAGGGATAATTTTTGTTCCCTGAATGGCGGCATTAACTCCCACATCGACATCAATTATTTTTGAAGAGCTAAGTAATCCATTACTATTTGTGTGTACAACTCCGGGAGTGTTAATTCCGGCTCCCAGAGAAGGCACCACCAGCTGATCGGTGCCGATTGGATTAGAAAGAACGGTCGCGCCTAATTCATTTTCCAAAACAAAACTAGACGTAGAGCCGGCGTACCCACTTGAAACCATACCTTTTACGGGATCTAGATAGAGCGAAGCGGAAGTAGGAGTGCCGCCCGGGGTAAGCGTTAAAATCGGTGTTTTTGTTTTGACGGTTAACGTGATTTCGTCAAAAGTTGGATTTCCGGTGTCAGATAAATTTTGCGATAATTTAATTTTTTGAGAATCGGCATCTAACTCCAGACCATTAAAAAAAGATGGATTCCAAACGCTTGGCTGAGGTTCTGCCCCGGTTCTCATAACTAAACGAGTATGCTGGTCGGCCAAAAGAGAAACAATTTGAGGAATTGTTAAAACGGCGGTGGCGAAATCCGTAACATTTGAAGAGGTCAATATTAACTCAGCCTCTTCAACGTTTGCTCTATATGCGATTTGACTCCCAATAACGGTGGAAGTCCACGAAACGGTTCGAGTGTCTATGAGATTTACAAATGCTGGGATTTCAGTTGTGACCCAATCTGCAACGGTAGACGTTCCCTGGGATATATAAAGCTTTTTAGCGACAATATCATAATACCCTTGTCCCACAAACAGTGGAACGGAAGAGGGGGCGGTTGACCCAATTGTAATACGCAATTCGTGAATGTCTTCGCCGATTAGGTCTTTATGTAAAATTTCAGCCATTTCGCCCTCTTAGGGAAATTTAGGTAGAACGATATAGGATTATTTTACAATAATGACTAAAGTTTCTCAAGCAATTTCCGAATAGAAGGGTATAAGGAGGACAAGTCATGCAAAATATTCTTCTTGCAATGTTGGGGGTTATTTTGGTATCTTCATTAATGCTGCTTATGACGATTAATGACAGAGAGGTTTCTCGTGACGATGAAAAAACTCAAAGAGGAGAATGAAGTTTTAAAACAAATCATTCAGGACACTATGTGGATGGCCTTTAGGTACGTAGACGGGCGGTCTACGTATGCGCCCAGTATGTTCAATCTGGCCGTCCATAAGCTAGACAGCTTAGAACTGTCTCATTTACACGCAGGAGACCCTGTAACTAATAATAGACGTTTTGCAGAAGATGGAATGCTTGGTGAGTGGAATCCAGAGTTAAGAGATTTTATTAAAAAGGAGAAGTTATGAAAATTGGCATTAACGGTATTTCTTATAGCAAGACTGAGCGCAAGTATTTGGTTAGAACTTACAAAGATTCTAAGACGGTCTACTTGGGACGGTTTAGTTCTTTAGAAGAAGCTCAAGCTGCTCTTAGGGCACATGAAGAACCAGAGCAAACACAAGACAGTAATACCCCTATCTTGAACTCTATTAGAGCGCAGTTTGCTCCTACCAAAAAGTCTAATAAAAAGAAAGTATCTGTGGCTAAATCTACCCCTAAGCCCGATGTGTTCGTACTTAATAATAAATCACACGTAACAACCAAAAAACCATCAAAGATTAAGTCTTCTTCAAAATCCGCCGTAGGAACACCCACAGGAGAATTGACAGTCAAGGGAATTGATGAGGCAGCCCTTAACAAGCAATTAGCGCAAAAAACTCTTGACTTAATTCTTAATTATCTAGTTGAGCTGGCTGACGAAAGGCAGACAACTGTCTTTAATGTTATTGTTCATGAAGTGGCGAGACTTGTTAAGAAATAAAAAAAAGGGGGCTTCAAGCCCCCTAGATATTTACGCTAACCAGCAGTAAACTCTACACTTTCCATCTGGGTTGCCAATTCCTATGTGAGTGGCCAATGAATACGCCGCAAACTTGGTGCGAGGCGGAAATAAACACATAGGCCCAGCATAGTTTTCAATCGGTAAGCTTTGTCCGGGGGCAAGACAAAGTATTTTTTGCCAAGCTCCTTCTAAGCTAGAAGGATTTGCAATTAAAACTTGTACTTCTTGATCCGAGTCGTTGTGAAAAATAATTTTATGAGACTGATCTGCCAATGTAATTAACATTGCTGGCGCAAGCTCTGTAGCGGCGGCCAAAGCAACTTTTGTCGCTTCGCCGTAATCTAATTTTAATCCACCCACGCCGTTATCAGAAAAAATGTTTGGCATATCAACCTCTTATTGGTTTAAAGCTTTCCAGATATCTTGCATACTTCGAGCATCTCCGCACTTCTTGCAGCGATTACTCCACTCGCGCGACGCTTTGAACATTCTCTCAGTGTCGCCGCAGTTCCAGCACTTAACAGAACACACTCCACCCTTTAAAACATCTTCCAAAGACTTTTTCAACTCTTCGAGCTTTTGTTTGAGGCGAATCTCTGGACGGTGCTTAAAAGACTGAGTTGCGCTCTCGGATTTCATAAACTTTTGTAGATACTCAGCGGGGGGCGGCTCTGCAGATGACTTCATGAGGTCATTCATGGGGAACATCTGAGCCTGTGGGTTGCAGGGTTTAGCCGTAATAGCAATAGCATCTGCCGAAGACTGCTTGATGACTTTGTGTTCTGCTGAACCTTCCGGTCCGCCACGCTTTAGGATAAGACCTTCAATTGACATCCCAATTCTTAGGGGTAAATCAGGATTAGCGGCAGTATACCTAATAAGAGCAGCAGCAGCATCAGCATTTGGGTGTCCATCGGCAAGTTCTCCTTCGACATAAAGGTAAGGAACTTTGACTAAGTCCCAACATTTCTTCTGGCGGGGAGTCTCGCAGTCTTTTTCAGACATAATCTTTTTGTGGGCAGTAATTCCGCCAACAATACACCAAGCTCCCTTTTGGTCGGAGTTGTGTTCGTCTGTAATCATGCGTAGATTGGATGTATCAATATTAGCAATTTCAATCAGTTCGCCTTGTTTATCGACTGATTGTACTGCGCCCAATCCAAAGACTTTGAGTCCCATGTCTTAACCCCTATGACATACTCGTTGTATTTTAACATTGACTCACACATTTGTCTTTGTTATAGATAACAAAACGGAGAACTTATGGCTAAAGATAATACTTTTGAACCCATACGCGGCCTTAGGGGCGAGTATAAGAACAATGAAATCACTCTGTCAGGCACTTCAGACGTACTCGCAACTGTTAGAAATCTCCTAACAGTTGAAAATAAGGGTGTAATTTCAAAAATTAAGCTCCTTAAGCGTCAAAAGCCCTACAACGAAAAGCACGCCATCAAGATTAAGCTTGAGCTTGCCCAACTAGAACTAGAGACTAAAGTAGAATATTACGGCGAAAATGATGATGGGACTCTCAGTGTACCCCCTGGGTTCTGGTGGCTCGTTCCTAACATGGAAGGCCATAAAGAAAAAGATAGAGAACTCAATCTGTCTCCCGTAGGTCCTAAAGTTCCAAGAGACTATCAGGCTGAAGCCGTCAAGACTGCTCTTGGCTATAAGAGGGGCTGTATTGTTTTGCCGACAGGAACAGGCAAGTCAATGTGTATCAGCCTACTGAGTCGTGCCCTCGTCGAGCGTGGCCTCAGAGTCCTCATTGTTGTCCCTACTATCGAACTTATCTCTCAGATGCTTAAAGACATTAAACAGATTGCCCCCAAGAGCTGCGGCATCGGTGGCAAGCACAAATTCAAAGAGGGTGTTGATGTTGCTATTGCCACTGTCAACAGTGGCCGTAACTACTCAGACATCTTTGATGCTATTATTATTGACGAAGCTCACCACTCCTCTTCTAACATGTATAAAGAATTGGCTATCTTTGGAAGTCGAGCCAAGTATATCTATGGCTTTACGGCAACTCCAGTCAGAGCAGACAACTTGGAACTTGGCTTCCATGGGATTGTCGGGCCTATTGTCTTTCAAAAAGACAGTAAGTGGGCAATTGACAATGAGTTCCTTTGCCCCGTAGCCATTACCTGCCTAACGATTACTGGTTTAGGCCGCATTAGAGAGACGACTCATCAGCAGACAGCCTACAAGATGCTTTCTACTCACGAAAAGTCGCTCCATACGGTGCTTAACCTAGTTAAGAGCGGACTAAACAAGGGACTTAAGGTCTTAGTGTTGTTTAAGACAGTCGAGCCGTCAGCCGAGTTTTGTGAGTATGCGTCTGAAATGGGGGTCGCCTGCGAGCCTGCTCATAGCGGATACCGCAATCCTTTTTATCAATTTAAAGATGGTAAGACGAATCTCCTAGTGTCTAATAGCAGTCTGTTGGGAGAAGGTATCGACTTGCCCGACGTTGACTTTATGATTAGTTGTGTTCAAAACTCGGCAGAAGCCTTAACTCGGCAGGTTATTGGCCGTGGCCTTCGGTATAAAAAAGGCAAGAAACTAATCTTTATCGACATTACAACCGCTGGCTATGGGGTTTGGAATAGCGATAGCGAAAAGTTCTTTGATATTTTTAAACAGTATGCTAAGTCAAGATATAGTGTTTATGAGACGATAACCGAAGACATTGTTTATAAGGACATTTAAGATGATTGCAGATAAAGTCGTATATTGTTTGAACTCTGCTGCAGTGGGTGATCTAATAGCTGCCGCTCCTTCTTTAAAATACGCTACCGAAAATTTTCACAAAAGAACGGACGATTACCTTGTAGGAGTTTATCCGGATTTTAAAGATTTTTTTCATTTTATTCCTGAAAGTAAATTTACCGAAGTTACGGCTCAGTACCCTAAGGGATATTCAATTAGGCATTTAAATATGCTCGGAGTTGGTAACCATGTTTGTAAGCTAACTCCGTCTCGCATGAAACTGACCCAATACGCCTCTATTGGTTTACTGGGGCGCGTACTAGATGACATCGACGCCCAGTACGTTCCGCTTTTACCAACGGACGTAAGCCGTTACGGCGTAGATTTTAGTAAATCTGTAATTATTATTACTACTTACAGAGACAAGCAGCGTACAATTCTATCAGACGAAATTACTAAAATTGCCGAATATGTTTATTCAAAAGGGCTAACTCCTGTATACGTAGGCAAAAGAGGAGCTATTTCTATTTGGAAAAGCAGTCTCGCTGTAAGTGATTTTGAGTATCCGGGCTTTGGAGTAGACTTAAGAGACGATACGTCTTTTAGGGAGCTTGCAACTATTATGAATCAGTCTAAAGCCATCGTGGGAATGGACGGCGGCCCTATGCACATTGCTTGGACAACCCAAACTCCCGTTGTTTGCGGATTTACGACTATTAAACCTGAGCTCCGGATTCCATACAGAGGACGAGTTCCCACCATTTCAATTACTCCCAATATTGCCTGCGGTTTTTGTGAGTCAGACTGGTCACTAAATTACTGGAATTTTGCAAACTGTCCTCGCAAAATGGAGCTTGCAGAGTGTGTTACAAAAATGACTAGTAAAAAGTTTATAGATGCTTTAAACCAATTAAAGATTTGGTGAGGTCAGTTATGAGCTTTTCACAGCCACATCGCTATAAGCTAATGATTCCTGCTTATTGGGTAGATGGTCAGGATGACTACAGGGCAGACGCAATGATGTCTTCTATGCCATCAAGAGATGAAGTGATTGAGGCTTTGAGAAAAGCAGACGAACTAGATGGCTATTCAGCAGAATATATTGACAATCTTAGGGTGGAACGCCCCGATGGTTGGTACTACAAAAAAATTTTAATTTACAACAGCTCAAGCAACAAACCACTTTGGAAATTTGAACCAGCTCCGTGAGAGGAATTTATGAACTTAGACACATCAGCAACGCCATGGGCGCATGACGAGCTACAGCTTATAGGGGCTGAGCTAGGCGACACTATCGAGATGGCAAATGAAGAAGATAAGACACAAGTTGGCTTAATTGTCTCTTTGACAAAGATGGCTATATTTGTATTGACAGAAGGAGATGAAATCCTTAAGTTTGGAAGAGTATCTCTGTCTAGTGTAGACGGCAAATGGGACGTGGTGGGCCTATCTGAAAGGGAGATGAGGATTTCTGCTGCCAAGTGGGCTGAAGTGAAAAATAAAATTAAAACAAAAGCCAACAAAAATAAGGACTTGAGATGAAAGTTTACTCTAGAGAAGAAATTAATAACCTTGCAGAACATGAAGAAACGGGCAATTACCACCTTGTTGTTCATTCTCAAGACTTGGTAAAGTTGGCTCAAGCAGTTGCTTATAACGCTCAGCGGGGCAACCCCAAGGGGCTAGAGCCTCTCAGTCAAGTTTGGAAGGATGCAGTCAATAAGCATCTGGCTAAAATCTTTACAACTTACCTAAAACAAGAAAAGATTCTAGTCATTAAAAGCAGGGAAGATGACGCATGACAGATTTTATTGAAATTACATTAGTTAGTGCGGATGAAGTGCTAA